>OFJB01001068.1_pt1 | contig 11432 bp, 9 predicted proteins | sample 1775081 | NCBI WGS metagenome assembly OFJB01 (sample SAMN08195771, study PRJEB24354) | sludge metagenome | isolation source: initial sludge from phenol fed wastewater aerobic bioreactor | place: India: Nagpur | collected 2016-06-05 | reverse complement strand
GCCGTCTTCAACTACGACGTGCCCTTCAACCCCGAGGACTACGTGCACCGCATCGGCCGCACCGGCCGCGCCGGCGCCTCGGGCCTGGCCGTCACCCTGGTCACCCGGGGCGACCAGCGCCTGATGGGCGAGCTGGAAAAGCTGCTCAAGACCAAGATCGAGCTGGAGCACCTGGAGTTCGAGGGCGAACGCCCGCACGGCCGCGCCAACGACGGCCGCCGCCGCTGGCAAGGCGAGGAGACCGGCGACAGCCGCGACGACGCCCGGCGCGCCCGCGGCGAGCGGCGCGGCGCGGCCCCGCGCGCCGCCCCCAGCGCCCCCGCCGACCCCTTCTTCAACCAGCCCTACACCGCCGAGGCCAGCACCGAGCAGGCCCCGCCGGCCTGGGACACCCCCCAGCGCCCGCGCGCCGGCCGCTCGGCCAACATCAAGCCCAAGCGCGCCGTGGCGGCCCTGTTCAAGGCGCCCGAAACCATCGACTCGCCCTCTTGACGCAGCAGGAGGGGCCGGTTGTCAGGCGCCTCTTCCGGCGGCCGAGGCGATCAGCGCGGCTTCGCCGCGCAACTGGGCCAGCAGACGCGCGACCTCGCGCGCAGCTGCGGCTGCCCGATCACGATCGCCGTGCTCGGTGAGTTGCTGAACCTGCGCGAGCCTGGCGGGCAGGGTGTCGAAGCGGCTGGCTTGCGGTTCATTGCGGGACCATGCCGGTCGCACGGGTTCGTCCGCCGCTGGTCGGCCCGGCAACGGTGCGCCACGGGACGTGGGCCAGGCCGGGTCCGGCTCGGCCACGGAGGCCGGATCGTCCTGGACGCGCTCGCTGGCCAGATCGGACAACGGCAAGTCGATCGACTGGCTGTCGCCTGCAAGCTCGTCGCGCTGAGTGGCCAAGTCGTCCAGGGCCCGTGACAGATCGGCGGACGAAAACACCCTGCTCGAAAGAGGTACCGGCTCGGTCTGATCCGGCAAGGTCGAGAGGCGAAACTCGATGCTGGAATCGGCCGCCACGTTGCCAGGGCGGGCGGGCGCCAGGGCCATGGCAGGCTCGACCACCGGGTCCAGCTCGCCGCCCCGGGTGGAGATGTCCCACTCACCGCCTCGCGGCCGTTCCTTGACCACCTCGTCGGCGGCCGCAACGGCGTGCGCCGCCGCCGGGCGTTCCGCGCCGTGCTCGGCGCGGGCGCCATCGGGGCGTGTCGCCGGGGTCGACGGAAAATCGCTCGGCTTGCTGCCGGGTGCCGGCTGCGACGATGGGGCAAACAGCGGGTTGTCCGGCTCCAGGCGCTGCCCCATCGTGCTGGCCTCTTCCCACTCGGGCCCCTGTCGGTCGGTCAGCTCGGCCAGATGGAGCGCCCGGTCATTGAAAGCCCGCACATCGCGTCGATCGTAGTGGATCGACAGCATCTTCAAATGCAAGGCAGCGCGCTCGGGCTGGTGGCCCAGGGCATCCTGCAGGATCGCCTCGGCATCGTTGACCCGGCCGTAGGCAATGTACACGTCGGCCTCGGCGATCGGGTCCACCTCCTCCAGCATGTGGAAGGCACTGGAGCGAAACAGGCTCGAATCGGCCATCGGGCGCCGGCGTCCCCCATGCGCATCCCCACCGGCGGCTGCGCCCAGGACGGATCGGTGGCCATGGTCATCGGTGCCGTAGATCATCGGCAAGCTCGCATGGCCGGCCTCCGCAGCCGTGTCGGCGCCGGTTCCTCTGCGGCGGCGACGCCACAGGCCGACGCCCAACAAGCCGCCGGCCAGGGCCAGGGCCGTTCCGGCCCACAGATGGCGGGTCGATGCGCCATGGTCGGCATCCTCGGCCAGCGATGGCGCCACCGTCATGGCCGGCTTTTCGGCCGCCACGGCGCCGGACGCGGGTGTCGACGCCGCAGGCGCAACCGACGCATCCGCGGCTGAAGCATCCGAAGTCCCTGCATTCAAGGTGCTCGCGCCAGCCTCGGTCGCCGGTGCTGGCGCCGCGGTGTCCGCTGCCGAGCCGGCACCGACCGGTGCCACCACGGCCGCCATGGTCGGCGGGCGATCGGCGTCGGTCCTGGCGGCCACCAGCACGCCTCGCACGGGTGCCGCAGGCAAGGACTCTTCCCGACGAACGTCGCCACTGGGCGCCGAGGCCAAGGCCGGGGCGGCACTTGGCGCGCCGGCCGCGGCGGGCGCCGCAGCGGCCCGTGCAGGTGTAGCCTGTACAACCACCGCCGCACCCGAGGTCGGCACAGGGTTTGCATGCTGCTTGGCCGCCGGACGCTTTTTCTTCCGTGCCACCGGCGCGGTTGGGGTCGCTTTGCCGCGTGCGGCCTTGGCATCGGCCAGTCGCGTCGCCCGAGCCGACTCGCCAACGGATGCGGCGGCGGCCTGGGCTGGCTGCACCGCCGCGCCCCCAAGGCCGGCGCCCACCGGGGCCGGGTCAAGCAGCACCGTCATGTTGCGGACGATCGATCCGGTCTGGTCCTGCGCCTCCAGCATCAGTTGCAGCGCGGGCTCGCTCACCGGGCGCTCGCTCGTGACCCGCAGCACATGCAGGCCACCGCTGCGTTCGACCAGCTTGACGCCCACCCGGCCCAGCCCATGCGGCACGTCCACGTTGTGCTGGCGATAGACCGAGGGCGCGGCCAACTCGGCCTTGAGGCTTTGCGGGTCGGCATGGATCAAGTCGATCTCGGCCACCAGCGGCTGCCCGAGGTGCGACTGCACCCGCACCTCACCCAGCACCACCGCGTGCGCCGTGCCGCCGAGCAGAACGAGGCCCAGCAGGGCCCCCGACGCGCTCAAGCCGGCCGACCGCAGCGGCGTGGCGGCCTGCGAACCGATTTTCTTCTTCATGCTCAGACTCCCCTTCGAACCTGGCCCCGGCGACACGGTGCCTTTCCAGACGAAGCCGCGGCCGGCACCGGCCACCCCCCGTCAAGGCGCGCTGCGTGCCAGCCTGAAGCCGTACTGGTTGCCGCGATAGTCGGGCGAATTGTTCATGCGCGCGGCTGCACGGGCCTCCCAGATCGGGCTGTTCCACGCACCGCCCCGCAGCACGCGAAACGCGCAGCTGCCGTTGCCTTGAACGGCCGATCCATTCGTGGGCGCCGCAGCGTAGCTGTCGGCCCAGCAGTCCTGCACCCATTCCCAGGCATTGCCCGACATGTCATTCAACCCCCAGGCGTTGGGCAAGGTCAGCGCCACGGGCCACTGATGGCCCCCACTGGAGTCGGCCGTCCAGGCATTGGCCACCTCGGCGGTCGTCGCAGCACAGAAACGATCGGTGGTGCCGGCGCGGCAGGCGTACTCCCATTCGGCCTCGGTTGGCAAACGCCAGCCGCTGCCATCGACCTGGTTGAGCCAACGCACAAACTCCTGCGCGTCGTTCCAGCTCACGCGCACCACCGGCGCGCTGTCGCCCTGGTTGTTCATGCGAATGAACTCGGGGTCCACCAGGCTTTCGCGGCCGGTGGCCACGACGAATTGCTTGAAGTGCCGCAGGGTCACCTCGGTCTTGCTCAACTGGAACGGTGCCACCGCCACGGTGCGCTGCGGCGTCTCGTTCATCTTGGCGTCGTGATCCGGGTTGGCGCAGGCGCGCCCCAGGAACACATCGCGTTGCGATCGCGCCAGGCACGAACCCATGACGAAACTGCCACCCGGCACGCTCACCATCGCGATGCCCAGCGGGTTTCGACTCGACACCTGCTGTCCATGCGCGGCGAGCGTCAGCAGCAGGCTCCCCGCAACCAGCAGGATGTCGCGCAGATTCACCAGGCGTTTCGAGGTGGATCGGTGAAACATTCAGGCTCTCCAGATGACGTTGTGTTGCATGGGATTGGCGCCACGGTCCGTGGACACGATCAGTTCTTGCCGATGCGCTTGTTCAGCGCGGCCAACTCGGCCTCGAGCACATCGCACACCTGCAGGATTTCGCGCGCCGCGTCCGCCGCTTCGGCATGACGTCCTTGCGCCAGCAGGGTCTGCGCCTGTGTCAGCCGGTCGGAAAACTCGCTCTCACTGGCGAAGTGAGCATCGGCGCTTTCGTCCGCTTGGCCGCTCGGCACCCGATTATCAGCCAAGCCCCCGACGGCGCCCGACACCTTTTCGCCACGCACGGGATAACCCCCGTCCCGGCCGTGGTCGCCAACACGATCGCCGTGGGACGGTGGATCGACCCGATGGACCGCGGCCGCTATGCCAGCATCCGCATCCGCCGCGTTGGGCTGCTGCGACTTCGGGTGCGCGGCATCCGAAGGCTGCGGGTCGTCACCGAACGACGGCCCGGGCTGCCAAGGCTGCAAGCGATCGCCCGCAGGCCGGCTCGCGTCGCCGCGAAGGCGGCGGCGCAGCAGCAGCCAGGCCAACACGGACAAGGCAGCGAGCCCGAGCGCGATCCACCACCACCACGACCCGGAGCCTGAAGCACTGCCCTCGGACGCGCCACCGGCCGTCCCCCGGGGGGGCGCCATGGTGGCAGGCACCGAACCGGCGGCCGATGCCGGTTCCTGCGCCGGCGCGGCTTCGGACGCCGCCGCGCTGGCCGCGGCCGAAGCCTCGACCGGCGCCGAGGCCGCGGCACGGCTTTCACTCGGCACCAACGAGGCCGCAGCCCCGGAAGCGGGGACCGTCGCCGCGCCAGCATCCGGGCTCGCACGGGTGGCCGCGGACGCCGCGGACGCCGCAGCGGCCGGCGGCAATTCGATCGGTTGTGCAGGGGTCGGTACCAGACGGCTGGGCACCGGCTGGCTGGACGTTTCGGCCACGGAAGCAGCCCCGGCCGTGCGCTCGACCGGCTGCGGCACGCTGGGTGGCGGCAGCCGCGCCGGCTCGGGCCCTGGAGCGACGGCAGGCCGACGCGCACTGGCAACGCCGGGCGCGGCGGCGGAAGGCTTGGCACTCTGGCGCGGCTTGTGGCTGGGCGTCTTGGCGGACGCGGCAGCCGGCGCACGATGCCGAACTGCGGAACGGTGGCGCGGCTTGACTTTCTCCACGTGGCGCGGCGCCGCCGACGTCACCTCGCCACGACGGGCCGAAGAGGGGCGGACCACCGGCGCCGTGTCTGGGCGCTCCATGCGTTCAGAAGCCTGGCTGCCACGTGCGGGGGGCTGCCTGGGCCCAGCGTCAACCGTCGCGGCGGAGAACTCGCCAGCCGCGGGGGTCGGCCGGCTGGACCGCATCGCGTCGCGGCCAGATGCCGTCGACGTGGCCTCCGTTGGCGCCGTACCGGCCGATGCCGACGGCGCCGGCCGGAGGGTGAAGTCGCGCGCCAGCACACCGTCGCCATCGTCCACCTGCAACGAGACACGAAGCACGGTGCGCGTGAACGGATGCGCCGACGAGAGCTTAACGACGCTGCGCCCGTCCGCAAGCTGCCGGACCTGGGCCTTGATGTCCACCAGCAGATCGCCGTCCGGATAACGGTCGCGCTCCTCGCTCGGCGGCAGCGCGCGCACCGCAATCGGTCGCTCGCGCACGTCCAGAAGATCCACCTCGGCGCGCAGGGGCTGTCCGGCGGCACTCAGAACCCGCAGCGGCCCGAACGCCAGCGCGTAGGCATCCGTGCCGACCGCCCAGAAGGCGAAGCACAGCAACACCTGCACCAGAGGCAATGCCAGAGTTCGACGCGGACATGGTCGCCACCACATGCGGTAGGTCATTGGACTGTTTTGCTCGTTCGCATCGATCGGTGCGAGGTTCCTCCAGCCCTGTCTCCCGACCAAGCTCGCATGACATCAGGCGGGCGAATTATAGAGAGCGATCGGACACCGAACGCCGCCCAATGCCGCGCCCACCTTGGTCATAACGCGAAATTGCACACGAAACACCTACTTGAGCGCCCGCGATGCACCCATCCCTTGTGCTGGGTGTCGTGATCGGGCAACGCCGATCCAAGCTGAAGCCAGCGCTACGCGCTTCACGCCCGGCCCGGCGCCTGGGCTTGTGCGCAGCGCACCTGGATGCGCTCGGCCACGCGGCCGGCGCCGTCCAGCCGCGCGGCGCTCAGGCATCCGCCCCACACGCAGCCGGTGTCCAGCGCAATCAGCCCGGGCCGCTCGATGGCACCCAGCGTGGACCAATGGCCGAAGGCGATCGCATCGCCCGCCGTACGGCGCGCCGGCACGTCGAACCAGGGCAGGTAGCCGGGGGGCGCCGCCGCCGCCCCGCCCTCCTTGGTGGCGAACTCCATGCGGCCCTCGGGCGTGCAAAAGCGCAGCCGCGTGAGGGCGTTGACGATCACGCGCAGGCGCTCGGCGCCCTGCAGCTCATCGTGCCACCGGTCGGGCTGGTTGCCGTACATCTGCTGCAAGAACGCCATCCAGTCGGCGCCGCGCAGCACCGCCTGCACCTCGCCGGCCAGGGCCAGGGTCTGCTCGGCCGTCCACTGCGGCAGCACGCCGGCGTGCACCAGCAGCACGCCCTGCTCGCGCAGCGCCAGCGGGCGCTGGCGCAGCCAGTCCAGCAGCGCGGCGCGGTCGGGTGCGGCCAGGATGTCGCCCACGGTGTCCAGCCGGTGCGGCGCGCGCGCGCCGCTGGCCAGCGCCAGCAGGTGCAGGTCGTGGTTGCCCAGCAGGCTCTGCCCGGCGGCGCCCAGCGCCACCAGCCGGCGCAGCACGGCCAGCGAGGCCGGCCCCCGGTTGACCAGGTCGCCCAGCACGATCAGCCGGTCGCGGCTGGGCGAAAACGCCGCCGCCGCCAGCAGCCGGCCCAGGGCGTCGTCGCAACCCTGCACGTCGCCGATAAGATAAAGTGCCATGGCCCAATTTTCCACCGGGCCCGCTCCCGGCCGGCATGGACCTCTTCCTGATCGTTTTTCTCACCCTGCTCAACGGCCTGTTCGCCATGTCCGAGCTGGCCGTGGCCTCCAGCCGCAAGGCCCGGCTGGCCGCCATGGAGGAAAGCGGCGACGCCGGCGCCACGGCCGCCCTGGCGCTGATGGAACGTCCCACGCAGTTCCTGTCCACGGTGCAGGTGGGCATCACCTCGATCGGCATGCTCAACGGCATCGTGGGCGAGGCGGCCTTCAGCGGCCCGGTGGCGGCGTGGCTGGCCGAGCTGGGCCTGAGCCCGGGCGTGGCCTCGTTTGCCGGCACGGCGCTGGTGGTGGCGATCATCACCTTCACCACCATCGTGTTCGGCGAGCTGGTGCCCAAGCGCATCGGCCAGATGTTTCCCGAGGCGGTGGCGCGCTGGATCGCCCGGCCCATGACCTGGCTGGCGCGCCTGGCCAAGCCCTTCGTGTGGCTGCTGTCGGTGTGCACGCAGGGCATGCTCAAGCTGCTGCGCATCGACGAAACACAGGGCCGGCGCGTGACCGAGGAGGAAATATCGGCCAGCCTGGAAGAAGGCGTGGACGCCGGCCTGATCGAGGCGCACGAGCACCAGATGGTGCGCAACGTGTTTCACCTCGACGACCGCCCTTTGACCTCGCTGATGGTGGCGCGCGGCGACATCGACTGGCTGGACGCCGGCCTGAGCGTGGCGCAGGCACTCGATTATGTGGCGCGCCATGGTGAAAACAGCGTCCATTCCTGGTATCCGGTTTGCCGCAATGGCCTGGACGAGGTCAAGGGCGTGATATCCGTGGCGCGTCTGCTCGCCTTGGGCCCGCATGTCGACGGACCCATCGAAACCCATGCCGAGCCGGCCCGATTCCTGCCAGAAACCCTGAGCGGGCTGGAAATGCTGGAGCAATTGCGCGCCAAGTCGGGGCGGCTGGCCTTTGTGGTGGATGAATATGGCGTGGTGCAGGGCATGATGACGCCGCACGATTTGCTGGAAGCCATTACGGGTGAATTGAAGCCGGACGCCGATGTCGAAGCCTGGGCCACGCCCGCGCCCGATGGCAGCTGGCTGCTGGACGGGCTGATGCCGATCAGCGAACTGAAAGCCCGGCTGGATATCGATGAATTGCCGGCGGAAGACAAAAACCGCTACAACACCCTGGGTGGCCTGCTGATGTCGGTGCTGGGCCGCATGCCGCAGGCCGGCGAGCAAATCGAATGCGCGGGCTGGATATTCGAGATTCGCCGGATGCAGGGCCGGCGGATTGATAAAATCAAGGCCCATCCTGCGTTGGTGGCCGATACCGAAATATGAAAATGTTACTGATCGTTTGGCCTTGAATATCGCCCTTGCGGTGATATATTCTGGCTCCTTTCATTTCACGGGATTCAATGATCATGGCGAGTTACAAGGAACTGCTGCAAAAGCAGAAAGAACTGGCTGTTCAAATCGAGGAAGCACGCAAGCGCGAGATTGCCGACGCCGTGCACAAGGCGCGCGAACTGGTGGCCGAATATGGCCTGACGGCGCAGGACGTGTTTCCGAGCCGCCGCAGCGGCAAGGCCGCATCCGCCGGCAAGGTGGCGCCCAAATACCGCGATCCGGCCACCGGCGTGACCTGGACCGGCCGCGGCAAGCCCCCGCGCTGGATCGAGGGCAAGGACCGCAGCGCTTTCGCGATTGCCTGATCGCCGTTCGTTGCAGGCATGGCAGGGGCGCCCACGGGGTGCCCTTGTTTTTCATCCAGCCTCGCGCCCCATGGGGTTGCGCCCGAAATGGGATAATTCACGCTTCGCGCAACAGGAAGCACCATGACGGATTCAAACACCCAGCAACGCATCGAGCAGCTCGTCAAAGGTCATGACCTCGTACTGTTCATGAAGGGCGACGCCCATTTTCCGATGTGCGGCTTTTCGGGCCGTGCCATCCAGATCCTGAAGGCCGTCGGTGTCGACACCGGCGCGCTCACCACCGTGAACGTGCTGGAGGACGAGGCCATCCGCCAGGGCATCAAGGACTACAGCCGCTGGCCCACCATTCCCCAGCTCTACGTCAAGGGCGAATTCATCGGTGGCGCCGACATCATGATGGAGATGTACGAGTCGGGCGAGCTGCAGCAGCTGGTGGGCGCCAACGCCGCCTGACACCACCCTCTCGCTGAGCCCAAAAGCAAAACGGACGCCTCAGGCGTCCGTTTTTCATGGCCGCCGCGCCGCCTCAGGCGCGCGTGTCGCCCGAGACCACCGCCGATGCGGGCGCCTCGGGCTCGGATGCAGCAGGTGCCGCCGCCGGCGCCGCTTCTTCGGAAGCGGGTGAGGCTGGCTCGGACGCGGCCGGTGCCGCTGCCGGCGCTGCGGGTACCGCCTCGGCGGGCGCCGATGCCGGCGCGGAGGCCGCCGGCGGGGTGGCGCTGCCCTTGTCCTTGCCGCAGTAGCTCAGGCCAAACAGCGCGGCCAGCACCACCACCACCCAGGGCAGCCAGCTGAGCAGGCCGCCGCCGATGCCGCCGGAGGTCAGCTCCGCTGGGGCCGGCGCCGCCAGCAGCTGCTGGCCGGCCTCGGCCAGGCTCTGCACCTCGGGCGGCAGGCTGGAGGGCATGCTGCCGCCCGGCGTGAGCTTGCCCACCAGGGCCGGCAGCAGGTAGCCCAGGGCCGAGGTCACGTTGTCGCGCCCCAGTTCCAGCTTGCCGCTGATCAGCGACAGCAGGCCGCCGCTGGAGCCCAGCACCGTCTCGAGCTGGCTGTTGCCGATCGGCTGGGCGCTGGGCCCGCCGCCCAGCCAGGACTGGATGACCGGCCCCAGCCCGGCAGCCTTGAATTTTTCGAGAAAGCCAACCAGCCCCCCGCTGTCCTTGGCCGTCATGTAGGCCAGCAGCATCTGCAGCACCGGCAGCGCCTTGTCACCCAGGCCAAAACGCACGGCCGCCTCGCGGATCAGCACCTCATACATCACGAACCTCGCTCGTCAGCAGTTATGGAAAGGGGCGGCGCCCCGGAACCCCGGCGCGGCCGCACCCCCGAAAAAATTATAGTCAGCCCCTCACGCCACCCCGAACGGCCTGCCTGGCGCGCGATTGCCCCTACACTGGCCCGGCGCGCCCGCCGCATCCCGCGCGGGGCGGCCAACTCCCCATCGTCCCTGCCCTCATGAGCTTCTCGCAGAGCCTGCTGTTGATTGTGCTGCTGATCGTGGTCAGCGCCTTTTTCGCGTTGGCCGAGATCGCGCTGGCGGCCTCGCGCCGGCTGCGGCTGCGCTCGCTGGCCGACGCGGGCAACGCGCGGGCGCTGCGCGTGCTGCAGGTGCAGGAGCAGCCGGGCGACTATTTCACCACGGTGCAGATCGGCGTCAACGCGGTGGCCATCCTGGGCGGCATCGTGGGCGAGGGCCTGTTCGGCCCGCCGCTGGCACGCCTGCTGGCGCTGTGGCTGCCGGCGGAGCTGGCGGGCGACGTGGCCTTTGCCGCGTCGGTGCTGGTGGTGACCTCGATGTTCGTGGTGTTTGCCGACCTGCTGCCCAAGCGCCTGGGCATGGCCGAGCCCGAGCGCGTGGCCATGGCCTTGATCGGTCCCATGCACGCGGTGCGGCTGGCGCTGCGGCCGCTGGTGTGGCTGTACGCGCGCTGCACCGACGCGCTGATGCGCGCCCTGGGTCTGCCGCTGCGGCGCGACGAGCGCATCACGCCCGACGACATCCTGGCGCTGGCCGAGGCCGGCACGCAGGCCGGCGCCATTGACCGCCCCGAGCAGCAGGTGATCGAGAACCTGCTGGAGCTGGAGACGCGCGCCGTCAGCAGCGCCATGACGCCGCGCGACCGCATCGCCTGGCTGCACCACGACGACCCCGCCGAGGTGGTGCGCGCGCGCATCGCCGCCGAGCCCTACTCGACCTACCCGGTGTGCCGCGGCGAGCTGGACCAGACCCTCGGCTACGTGGACGCCAAGGAGCTGTTCCAGCGCGTGCTCAACGGCCAGCCGATCCGCCTGACCGACGACACCCTGCTCCACAAGCTGGTGGTGGTGCCCGACCGCCTGAGCCTGTCGGAGGTGCTGCACCAGTTTCGCCAGCAGCGCGAGGACTTTGCGCTGATCGTCAACGAGTACAGCACGGTGGTGGGCCTGGTCACGCTCAACGACGTAATGAGCACGGTGATGGGCGAGCTGGTGACGCAGGAGGACGAGGAGATGATCGTGCGGCGCGAAGACGGCAGCTGGCTGATCGACGGCCTGACGCCGATGTCCGACGTGCTGCGCGCGCTCGAGCTGAACGAGCCGCCGCACATGGGCGAGTACGACACCCTGGCCGGCTTCCTGATGGTGATGCTGCGCCGCGTGCCGCGCCGCACCGACCGGCTGACGTGGGACGGGCACCGCTTCGAGGTGATGGACGTGGACAACCACCGCATCGACCAGGTGCTGGTCACGCGCGAGGCGCCGGCGCCCCACGTTGCAGCGGGCGATTGACTACTGTTTTTATAGCTTTCTGGGCATGGTCGGCGCCGGCTGGCGGTCGAAATGCCAGTTTTTTTGCGCCCCGAACACCGCATTCGGATACGGCGCCTGCCCGCGCGAGCCGTTGTAGCGCCCCAGCGCCAGGTACAGGTTGCCCTGCTCGCGGTCCAGGTAGTGGCGCAGGATGACGCAGCCGAAGCGCAGGTTGGTCTGCATGTGAAA
>OFJB01001066.1_pt1 | contig 11440 bp, 11 predicted proteins | sample 1775081 | NCBI WGS metagenome assembly OFJB01 (sample SAMN08195771, study PRJEB24354) | sludge metagenome | isolation source: initial sludge from phenol fed wastewater aerobic bioreactor | place: India: Nagpur | collected 2016-06-05 | reverse complement strand
TGGCCTTGCCGGGCGTGGGCGTCTTGGCCATGGGCTGCGCCGGCGCCGGCCGCGGGCCCCGCGGCGCCGCGGCCTCGGCCTTTTCCATGTTGGCGGCGTAGGGGCTGCCGGTGGAATACACGATGGCGTCCTCGCCGGTGGCGGCGATGACCTGGAACTCCTCGGACAGATCGCCCCCGATGGCGCCCGAATCGGCCGCCACCGCACGGTAGTGCAGGCCAAAGCGGTCGAAGATGGCGCGGTAGGCCGTGGCCATCACCTGGTAGCTGCGCTTGGCGCCGGCCTCGTCGCGGTCGAAGCTGTAGGCGTCCTTCATGATGAATTCGCGCCCGCGCATCAGGCCGAAGCGCGGGCGGCGCTCGTCGCGGAACTTGGTCTGGATCTGATACAGGTTCTTGGGCAGCTGCTTGTAGCTCTTGAAGTCCTGGCGCGCGATGTCGGTGACGGCCTCCTCGCTGGTGGGTTGCACCACGTAGTCGCGCTCATGGCGGTCGCGCACGCGCAGCAGCTCGGGCCCCATCTTGGCAAAGCGCCCGCTCTCGGACCACAGCTCGGCCGGCTGGATCACGGGCATGGTGCACTCGACGGCGCCGGCGCGGTTCATCTCCTCGCGCACGATGGCCTCGACCTTGCGGATCACCCGCAGGCCCATGGGCATGTAGGTATAGATGCCGGCCGCGAGGCGCTTGATCATGCCGGCGCGCATCATCAGTTGGTGGCTGACGACTTCGGCATCGGCCGGCGCTTGCCGCAGGGTGGAAATCAGGAACTGGGAGGCTTTCATGAGCGGGGGGCGCCCACCGGGCGCCGCACAGGGGGTTTGTGCCCACTTGCCCTGCGTTTCATGCCGTGCATAATGGTCACAACTTATTGAATTTGGGGTTTGATTATGCTTGACCGGGAAGGCTTTCGCCCGAACGTCGGCATCGTCTTGCTCAACCAGAGAAATCAGGTCTTTTGGGGCAAGCGCATCCGCACCCACTCCTGGCAGTTCCCGCAAGGCGGCATTGATCGGGGCGAGTCGCCCGAGCAGGCCATGTTCCGCGAGCTGCACGAGGAAGTGGGACTGCTGCCGGAGCATGTGCGCATCGTGGCCCGAACCCGTGACTGGTTGCGCTATGAGGTGCCCGACCGGTTCATCCGCCGCGACGCCCGCGGCCACTACAAGGGCCAAAAGCAGATCTGGTATCTGCTGCAGCTCGTGGTGCAGGACTGGAACCTGAACCTGCGCGCCACCAACCACCCCGAGTTCGACGCCTGGCGCTGGAACGACTACTGGGTGCCGCTGGACGTGGTGGTCGAGTTCAAGCGTGGCGTGTACGAGCTGGCGTTGACCGAGCTGGCGCGCTTTCTGCCGCGCCCCGAGCAGCGCAACCGCTACCTGCGCGGCGGCGCGCGCATGCGCGAGCGCGGCGACGCCTCCACCCAGCCGGCGCCGCTGGCGCACGTCGGCCCCGACACGAAGCCGGTCGGAATCGAACTGCCCCCGGGCGCCAGCCTGAGTGGCGGGCTGCGCTCGCCCCTCATTCCCCGGAGCGGTTCCTGATGCGTGCCTTCACCCTTGCACGGGCGCTGGCCGGCGCCGCCCTGCTGGTGCTGGCAGCGGCCGCCGGCGCGCAAACCGCCGAACTGGATCGCGCCGACTGGAAGGAAGACGTCCCGCCACCGCCGCCCAGCTACAGCCTGAGCAAACTGATCGACATCGAGATGCCGCGCACCTCGGCGGTGAAGCTGGGGGTGGACCCGGCCACCATCAGCGTCAACGTGCAGACCGGCATCGTGCGCTACGTGGTGGTGGCCCGCGGCACCTCGGCCATCAATGCCACCTACGAAGGCATTCGCTGCGCCACGGGCGAATACCGCGTCTACGCCCGCCAGGTGCAGGGCGGCCCCTGGACGCCCAGCACCGAAAGCGAGTGGAAGCCCATGATGGGGCAAAGCAATGTGATGGTGCGCCACCCCTACCAGTTGGCGCGCGGCGGCATGTGCAACGGCACCACCGCGCGCAGCTCGGTGGCCGAGATCGTGCGCGCGCTGAAGACCGGCGATCAGGTGCTCTACTACTGATCGACGGCAATGGCCGCCTGCGTCAGAACCAGGTTGTCGCGGTGCACCATCTCGGGCTCGCCGCTGTAGCCCAGCAGCCTGGGGATGTCCCGGGACGGTCGGCGGCACAGCAGGCGCGCCTCGGCGCTGGCGTAGTTGGCCAGGCCGCGCGCCAGCTCACGGCCCGCGCCGTCGCGAATGGCAATGACGTCGCCACGCGAAAAATCGCCCTCGACCTGCGTCATGCCGATGGGCAGCAGGCTCTTGCCTTCGCGGCGCAGCTTGGTGGCCGCGCCCTCGTCCACGGTGATGGCGCCGCGCAGTTGCAGGTGGTCGGCGATCCACTGCTTGCGCGCCTGCGTCTTGTGCGTGGGCGCCACCAGCAGGGTGCCGATGTTTTCCCCCGCGGCCAGGCGCAGCAGCGCGTCGGGCTCGCGCCCCCAGGCGATCACGGTGGAGGCGCCCGAGCCCGCCGCGCGCCGCGCCGCGACGATCTTGGTCAGCATGCCACCCTTGCCGATGCTTGAACCCGCGCCGCCGGCCATGCGTTCCAGAGCCGGATCGCCCGCACGCGCCTCGTGCACGAACTCGGCCCTGGGGTCACGCCGCGGATCGGCCGTGTACAGGCCGCGCTGGTCGGTCAGGATGACCAGCAGATCGGCCTCGATCAGGTTGGCCACCAGCGCGCCCAGGGTGTCGTTGTCGCCCACCTTGATCTCGTCGGTGACCACGGTGTCGTTCTCGTTGATGACCGGCAGCACCTGGTGCTGCAGCAGCGTCATCAGGGTGGAGCGCGCGTTCAGGTAGCGCTCGCGGTCGGCCAGGTCGGCGTGCGTCAGCAGCACCTGCGCGCTGCGCAGGCCCTGCTCGCGCAGCTTGGTCTCGTACATCTGGGCCAGGCCCATCTGGCCGACGGCCGCAGCAGCCTGCAGCTCATTGACCTCATGCGGGCGTTTGGCCCAGCCCAGGCGCTTCATGCCCTCGGCGATGGCGCCGCTGGAGACCATCACCAGTTCACGCGGCTCTTGCCCTTCATGGCCGCGTTCCAGCAGCGCCAGCTGGCGGCACCACTCGCCAATGGCGGCGGCGTCCAGCCCGCGGCCCTCGTTGGTCACCAGGCTGGAGCCCACCTTGACCACGATGCGCCGCGCCTGGCGCAGCACCTCGCTGCTCGAGTCTTGAATCATTGATGGCCTTGGCCCGCACCCATCAAGCGCGGATAGCTATAATTTTAATAGTAATCTACTGATCGGCGAAACGCGGATCGACCGGCTCTTCGCCCGCGTCGGCGCGTTGCTCGGCATGCACGTGCTGGTAGATGGCCCGGATCAAGGGCTCGCAGCCTTCGCGCGTCAGCGCCGAAATTTCGAACACCGGTCCCTTCCAGCGCAGGCGGCGCACGAAGTCTTTCACGCGGGCGGCGCGCTCGGCCGCCGGCACCATGTCCAGCTTGTTGAGCACCAGCCAGCGCGGCTTGGCGTGCAGGGCCGGGTCGTATTTCTTCAGCTCGGCCACGATGGCACGCGCCTGCACCACCGGGTCCACGCCCTCGTCGAAGGGAGCCAAGTCGACGATGTGCAACAACAGGCGCGTGCGCTGCAGGTGACGCAGGAACTGGTGGCCCAGGCCCGCGCCTTCCGATGCACCCTCGATGAGCCCCGGAATGTCGGCCACCACGAAGCTCTGCTCGGGCCCCACGCGCACCACGCCCAGGTTGGGATAGAGCGTGGTGAAGGGATAGTCGGCGATCTTGGGCCGCGCGTTGCTGACGGCGGCGATGAAGGTGGACTTGCCCGCGTTGGGCATGCCCAGCAGGCCCACGTCGGCCAGCACCTTCAGCTCCAGCTTGAGACTGCGGCGCACGCCGGGCCAGCCAGGAGTTTTTTGCCGCGGCGCACGGTTGATGGCGCTCTTGAAGCGCAGATTGCCAAAGCCGCCATCACCGCCCTTGGCGATCATGATCTTCTCGCCGGCGGTGAGCAGCTCGAACAGCACCTCGCCGGTTTCGGCATCACTGATGATGGTGCCCACCGGCATCTTGAGCGTGATGTCGTCGCCCGCGGCGCCGAACATATCCGAGCCCATGCCGTGCTGGCCGCGCCCGGCCTCGTGGCGGCGCGCGTAGCGAAAGTCGATCAACGTGTTGAGGTTGACGTCCGCCACCGCGAACACGTGCCCGCCGCGCCCGCCGTCGCCTCCGTTGGGCCCGCCGAACTCCTTGTATTTCTCGTGGCGAAACGATACGCAGCCGTTTCCACCATCGCCCGCGGCGATGTCGATGAAGGCTTCGTCGACGAATTTCATGATGCAGGGAGTTTAGGGCAGCCGCAAAAACACCAAAGCCCCGCGGCGCGGGGCTTTGGCCTGGGCCGGAGTTCGAGAGACTCAGGCCGCCGGGGTGACGATGACCGTGTGCTTGTTCAGCGCGCCCTTGGTGGCAAAGGACACCTGGCCGTCCACCAGGGCGAACAGGGTGTGGTCCTTGCCCACGCCGACGTTGGTGCCGGCGTGGAACTTGGTACCGCGCTGGCGCACGATGATGGAGCCGGCGCTGATGGCCTGGCCGCCAAACACCTTCACACCCAGCATCTTCGGCTTGGAATCACGACCGTTGCGTGTGGAGCCGCCGCCTTTTTTCTGTGCCATGTCGCATTCCTTCCTTATTTGCCGCCGTTGATGGCGCCGATTTCAAGCTCGGTGTAGTTCTGGCGATGGCCTTGGCGCTTCTGGTAGTGCTTGCGACGGCGCATCTTGAAGATGCGCACCTTGTCGTGCCTGCCGTGAGACAGCACCTTGGCCACCACCGTGGCGCCGGACACCAGGGGCGCGCCCACCACCAGATCGCCGCCGCTGCCGACAGCCAGAACCTGATCGAGGGTGATTTCCTGGCCTACGTCCGCAGCAATCTGTTCTACTTTGATCTTTTCGCCGGCAGCCACGCGATACTGCTTGCCACCGGTTTTTATGACCGCGTACATATGAAAACCCTTGTTGGTTAAGTCTCGCCAGACGGATTTCCGGCGAACTGCGCATTATATCGGCATTCGCCCCTGCTGGCAAACCAAGCCCTGGCGCGCCGCGGGTGGCCCCGGCTCAAACCTATAATCGCCGGCGCCGCAGGCGGCCTTCGCCTGCCCCGTCCGACCCACCCTGCCGTCCGCCTTGTCCGCCTCCTCCACCCCCTATCACCGCGCGCTCGAACTGGCCGCTGCCGACATGCGCGAGGTCGACGCCACCATCGCGCGACGCCTGGACTCGGGCGTGCCGCTGGTCGGGCAGGTGGCGCGCTACATCATTGCCTCGGGCGGCAAGCGTCTGCGTCCCGTGCTGCTGCTGCTGACCTGCGGCGCACTGGGCTGCACCAGCGCCCAGCGCTTCAACCTGGCGGCGGTGGTCGAGTTCATCCACACCGCCACCCTGCTGCACGACGACGTGGTGGATGAATCCACGCTGCGCCGCGGCAAGTCCACCGCCAACGAGGTGTTTGGCAACCCGGCCAGCGTGCTGGTGGGCGACTTTTTGTACTCGCGCGCCTTCCAGATGATGGTCGAGACCGGCAGCATGCGCGTGATGCAGATCCTGGCCGACGCCACCAACGTCATCGCCGAAGGCGAGGTGCTGCAGCTGATGAACATCCGCGACGCCGCGCTGGACGAGGCGGCGTACCTGCGCGTCATCCGCTCCAAGACCGCCAAGCTGTTCGAGGCCAGCTGCCGCCTGGCGGCGGTGCTGGCCGGCAGCCCGCCCGAGGTCGAGGCCGCCTGCGCCGAATACGGCCAGTCGCTGGGCACGGCGTTCCAGATCATCGACGACGTGCTCGACTACGAGGGCGACGCGGCCGAGCTGGGCAAGAACCTGGGCGACGACCTGCGCGAAGGCAAGGTCACCCTGCCCCTGATCGTGGCCATGCGGCGCGGCACCGAAGCCGAATCGGCCCTGGTGCGCCGCGCCATCGAATCGGGCAGCACCGACGAGCTGCCCGCCATCCTGCGCATCGTGCAGGACTGCGGCGCGCTGGAGCAGGCCCGCGGCGCTGCGTCCGACCAGGCCCGCCGCGCGGTCGAGGCCCTGCAGGGTTTTGCCCGCAACCCCTACACCGAGAGTTTGCTAGAATTGTCGGCTCAGCTTTTGCAGCGGCGCTCCTGATCGGGCACCCGGCAAAACCATCGGGGTGTAGCTTAGCCTGGTAGAGCGCTACGTTCGGGACGTAGAGGCCGGAGGTTCGAATCCTCTCACCCCGACCAGGACATCCAAAAAATGGCCCAAGTGAGTCAATCGCTTGGGCCTTTTGCTTTGCAGCCTCACGCTTGGGTCAAAGTCTTGACGAAGTCGCGCGTGCGCGGATCGCGCGCCGGCTCAAAGACGGCCTGGGACGCCCCCGCCTCGACCACTCCGCCGCCGAGGGGGCTGGCGGGCCAGGCGCCCGCCTTGTCCTTGAGTTGGACCTCCTCCAGCAGCTCCAGCGCTTGACGGAAACCAGGCTTTGCAGGTGGACCGCACGTCCGGGCGAAAGTGCACGGCCTGGGCGCCCAGCGTCTGGCTGCCGGTGTCGGGCACTTCCAGCAGATTCATGCAGTGCAGCAGCGTGCTTTTGCCGTTGCCCGAAGGGCCGATCAGCGTGGTGACCTGTCCGGCCGCGATCTCGACGCTGACCGTGCACAGCACCAACCGGCGATCAGGCCATCCCATTTGCCCTCGATGGACTCCGGCCTGACGCCCAGCGTGGCGGCAACGGCGCGGCCGATGCCGCCGTCGCAGTCGACCAAACAGATCGGCGTGGCTCAAACGAACTATTTCGACCATGCCTGTGTCGCCCCGCGCGCCTGGGCTCCCGCTACGGCACCCGCACGGCGCCATCGGGTGCGCCGGCCTTCATCTGCTCGGCCTGCTGCTGCAGGCGTGCAAAAAACTGCTCCAGCTGGCGCACTTCGCCCTCGTTCAAGGCCGACAGCAGTTCGCGATTGATCTGCATCACGCGCGGCAGCAAGGCCGCGTGCAACGCACGGCCCTGCGGCGACAGGCGCACCAGCACCTCACGCCGGTCGCCGGGGCGCGGCGTGCGCTCGACCAGACCCTTGGCCACCAGGCCCGTCAGCGCGCGCGAGGTACGGGCGCGGTCCAACGCGGCGTGGCGCGCCAGCTCGGACGACTGCACCCCCTCGTGCGCCGCCAGTTGCGCCAGCACGCGCCACTCGCGTCGCGTGATGCCAAATTGGCCCTCGCACATGCGCACAACCAAGCTGCCCGCACAAGCCTGCAGCTGCCACATGGCGTACAGCAGCATGTCGTCCAGGGTCCGGGGGGCCAGCAGATCACGTGGGGACATTGGGGAAACTCCCGAGATGGATTGATTTTGTCAATTCAGGGCCGGCGCCTAAAGTGCTTGATCTTGGTCATTTAGCGCAACACGAGAAGGGAACCCTGCCATGCTTCGACGCTCCGCCCTGACTGCCGCCGCCGCACTGGCCGCCTCGTCCCTCGCCGCCCCCGCCTGGAGCCAGGTCAAGGGCCCGCTGCACATTGTCGTTCCCTACGCGCCCGGCGGCTCCAGCGACCGCACCGCCCGCATCATCGGCGACAAGCTGGGCGCCAAGCTGGGCGAGGTGGTGGTGGTCGAGAACAAGACCGGCGCCGGCGGGCGCCTGGCCATGCAGCAAAGCAAGCTGGCCCCTGCCAGCCGGCGCGAGCTGGTGCTGGCCAACCCGGCCACCATCGTGGTGGCGCCGCTGGTGTTCAAGGACGCGGGCTACGACCCGCAGGCCGACTTCCAGCCCGTGGCGCAGGTCAGCGAATACGAGTTCGGCGCCGCGGTGGCCACCGCCGTGCCGGTCAAGTCGCTGTCGCACCTGCTGGCCTGGCTGCGCGCCAACCCCAAGCAGGCCAATTTCGGCGTGCCCGCCACCGGCAGCCTGCCGCACTTCTTCGCCCTGATGACCAGCGAGAAGGCGCATGTGAAGGGCCAGGTGGTGGGTTACCGCGGCTCGGGCCCGCTGCTCACGGACCTGATCGGCGGCCAGGTGCCGGTGGCCTTCGACACGCTGGACACCCTGCTGCCGCAGCACGAGGCGGGCAAGCTGCGCATCCTGGCCAGCTCGGGCGCCAAGCGCTCGACCTTTGCCCCCGACGTGCCGACCTACAGGGAGTCCGGCCTGGACCTGGTGGCCACCGGCTGGAACGCCTTCTTCGCCCCCGCCAGCATGCCCAAGGCCGAGGTGGCGCGCCTGTCGCAGGCCATTGCCGAGGTGATGAAGGACGAGGACACGAAGCGCAAGTTTCACGACGCCAGGATGGTGCCGGTTTCGGCCACGGCGGCGCAGACCGCCGCCATGCTCAAGGCCTACCGTGCGCAATGGGCGCCCGTCGTGCAACATTCTGGCTATCAACCCTGATCAACGCATCCGGCGGGCCAATCGAATTACTATGCTATTTATAGCTTACTGCGCATGATTGGAAAGCGCAAAAGGTCAAAATGACCAGCAAAAATAGGCCCAACATCATCTTCATCGTCGCCGACGACCTGGGTTACGCCGACCTGGGCTGCTATGGCGGGCGCGACGAGCCCTGGGGTCCGGTCTCGCCGGTGCTCGACCACTTGGCCGCGGGCGGCATCCGCTTCACCCAGGGCTACAGCAATTCGCCCGTGTGCTCGCCCACGCGCTTTGCACTGATGACGGCGCGCTACCAGTACCGCCTGCGCGGCGCGGCCGAGGAGCCGATCAACAGCAAGAGCCGCGGCAGCACCAGCCTGGGCCTGCCGCCCGATCACCCCACTCTGCCCTCGCTGCTGCGCGGCGCGGGCTACCGCACGGCGCTGATCGGCAAATGGCACCTGGGCTTTGGGCCGCACTTCGGGCCGCTCAAGTCGGGCTACGAGGAAAGCTTTGGGCCCCTGGCCGGCGGGGTGGACTACTTCACGCACTGCGATTCCAGCGGCCGCCACGACCTGTGGCTGAACGACCAGCCGCATCACGAAGACGGCTACCTGACCGACCTGCTGTCCCGGCGCACGGTGGACTACGTCGAGCGCATGGCCGGGCAGGACGCGCCGTTTTTCGTCAGCCTGCACTACACGGCGCCGCACTGGCCCTGGGAGACGCGGGACGACGCCGCGCGCGCGCCCAGCATCCGGGACAACCTGTTCGACCTGGCGGCCGGCAACATCCATGTCTATCGCCGCATGATCCACCACATGGACGAGGGCATCGGCTGGATCATCGACGCCCTGCGCCAGACCGGCCAGTCGGACAACACGCTGGTCGTCTTCACCAGCGACAACGGCGGCGAGCGCTTTTCGGACAACTGGCCACTGGTGGGCGGCAAGATGGACCTGACCGAGGGCGGCATCCGCGTGCCCTGGATCGCGCACTGGCCGGCCGTCATCCGCGCGGGCGGCGAGAGTGCGCAACTGTGCATGACGATGGACTGGTCGGCCACCATGCTCGATGCGGCCGGCGTGGCCGCGCACCCCGACTACCCGCTGGACGGGGTCTCGCTGCTGCCGGTGCTGCGCGATGCCGCGCACGCGTTTGACCGCCCGCTGCACTTTCGCATGAACCACCGCGACCAGCGCGCCCTGCGCGTGGGCGACTGGAAGTACCTGAAGGTGGACGAGAACGAATACCTGTTCAACATCCCCGGCGACGAGCGCGAGCGCGCCAACCTGGCCCGAAAGGAGCCTGCACGGCTGGAGGCCCTGCGCGCCGACTGGCTGGCCTGGAACGCGAGCATGCCGCCCATCCCCGGGGACGCCACGATCAGCCTGGGCTATTCGTACAAGGACATGCCCCAGCGTTGACCCGCACCAAGACGTCAGCGCGACGCCGAGGGCGGCCGCGTGGTCATGGGCAACGGCTCGGTGCCGGGCGCAAAGCTGGGCTGCGAGCTTGCCGGGCGGGGCCGCACCGGCGGGGGCCGGCGATCGGGCCACGGATGCGGGCGCCAGCGTGGCGGCGGCGGCGCCACCACGATCTCGGGCGGCGCCGGCTGCCCGCAGGCCAGCGCGGCGTTGGCGCGGGCGGTGCGAATCTGCTCCTCGCTGGCGGTCACGCTGGCGGCGCGAAAGCTGGCCTCTTCGCGCGCGCTGCGACAGGCCGCCGATTCGGCCGGCGGCACCGGCGCCGGGCGCAGCGCCTCGGCGGTGCGCGCCGCGTCCAGCTGCTCCTGCTGGCGCAACACGGCCTGCTCGCGCTCCTGCAGGCCGCGCTCGCGGGCCTGCTGCGCACGCTCGGCGTCGCGCTGCAATTGCTCCTCCGTGGGCTTGGGCACCACGGTGGCACCGCCCTTGCAGGGCTGGTCGGTGTAGAGCGTGCGGCCGCTGGCCGCGTCCACGCATTTGTAGGCCTGGGCCCAGCCGGCCAGCGGCATGGCCAGTGCCAGGACGGCGAGTGTGCGTTGCATCAACTGCGGAGAGGGGGTGGGTATCATCGTTCTCCCGACAAGGACAGCGACATGCGCGAATGGTGGCGTACCTGCGCAATGTAACGTCCCAAGCCCGCCCGCGCTGACATCCGCTCTCCACCATGTCCCTGCCTCCTGGCCTGACCCGTCGCCTGCCCTTTCTGCGCTGGCCGCGTCCCACGCGGGCCCTGCTGCGCAGCGAGGCCCTGGCCGGCCTGACGGTGGGGCTGATGGTGATCCCGCAGGGCGTGGCCTACGCGCAGCTGGCGGGCATGCCGCTGATCACGGGCATCTACGCCTCGCTGCTGCCGGCGCTGGCGGCGGTGCTGTTCTCGGCCTCGGCGCGGCTGTCGGTGGGGCCGGTGGCCCTGACCAGCCTGCTGATCTACGCCGGCCTGGCGCCGCTGGCGCAACCTGGCAGCGCCGAGTGGGTGGACCTGGCCGTGTGGCTGGCCCTGCTGTCGGGCCTGCTGCAGGCCGCCCTGGGGCTGGCGCGCTTCGGCTGGCTGCTCAACCTGGTCAATTCGCCCGTGCTGACGGCCTTCACGCAGGCCGCGGCGGTGCTCATCATCGGCTCGCAGCTGCCTGCGCTGCTGGGCTTTGCGGGCGGCTGGGCGCACATGCTGCGCCAACCCGCCATCAACCCCTTTGCGGCGGCGTTCGGGCTGGGGTCGCTGGCGCTGCTGTGGCTGGCGCGGCGCTGGCGGCCCAGCTTTCCCAGCATCCTGGTGATCGTGCTGATCGCCGCCGGCGTGAGCTGGGCGGTCGGCTTCGAGGCCACGGGCGGCAAGGTGATCGGGCGGCTGCCGCAGGGCCTGCCCTCGCTGTACGTGCCCACCTGGCCGGGCTGGCACGCGCTGGGCCAGCTGGTGCTGCCCACGCTGGTGGTCACCCTGATCAGCTTTCTGGAGACCGCATCGAGCGCCAAGGTGGACAACCAGCGCAAGGGCGAGCGCTGGGACCAGGACCAGGACCTGATCGGCCAGGGCCTGGCCAA
>OFJB01001065.1_pt1 | contig 11453 bp, 15 predicted proteins | sample 1775081 | NCBI WGS metagenome assembly OFJB01 (sample SAMN08195771, study PRJEB24354) | sludge metagenome | isolation source: initial sludge from phenol fed wastewater aerobic bioreactor | place: India: Nagpur | collected 2016-06-05 | reverse complement strand
CCCGCCAATCAGCAGATCACCCTTGAATGGACACCCGGAAACGGCTCTCGACGAGTAGTCAAGATCAACACCGTCAACAGCTTCACCGTTCCCGCCGACGGCACTGACCCGGTAGCCAATCCGGTATATGGCGGCTCTGGGGAGCAGGTGGTCTTCAACGGCGGCACTCAGATCATAGAGGATGCTCCCTTCAACGGTAGCCTGATCACGGGGCTGAATCCCGGCACGTCTTATTGGTTCAGGATCTATGAATACAACGGCGTGGGGGCCTATACCAGGTACCTTTCCATACCAGGAACCAACAACCCACTCTCCACTACCACTACAAACTCCTCTCAGACAGGATATTATGCCGGCATCACGGGTATGGGTGCCACACTCAAAACCAATCTGCACACTTTGCTGCGAACCACACATACCACCAGATACTCCTATACGGCTTTGTGGGAACAGCTTCCCTACACCGATCAGGACCCCACCAATCCCAACAACGTGATCCAGATCTATACCGGCTGGAGCGTCCCGCACGACTTTACCGGCAATGAACCCACCCAATGGAACCGGGAACATACATGGAGTAAGAGCCATGGCGACTTTGGTGATGTGGCTCCAGCCGGCACCGATCTTCACCACCTGAGGCCCTGCGACGCCACCGTCAATTCCGCCAAAGGCAACAAGGACTTCGACAACGGCGGCACTCCTTATGTGGACAGCTCTCCCTATCCCGGCTACAGCTCCACAACCGGATGTTATACATCATCTTATGCCTGGGAACCGCGTGACGAGGACAAAGGAGACGTGGCCCGCATGATGATGTATATGGCCGTTCGCTATGAGGGCACCGACACAAGCTACAACCTTGAACTGGTGGACTATACAAACACCGCGCCCAACAACAGTGAACCCTTCTACGGCAAACTCTCCACCCTGCTGAACTGGCATGTGCAGGACCCTCCCGACGCCAGGGAAAGACAGCGCAACGACCGCATTTTCGAGCGCCAGGGCAACCGCAATCCCTTTATCGACAACCCCTTGTACGCTCATTACATTTGGGCTCCGGTTCCCACCAACCCCTCAAGCGTTACCCAGACGGGCTTTACAGCCAACTGGAGCGTGCCCATATCGGCTACCAAATACTATCTTCAGGTCGCCACGGACAGCCTGTTTGTCAACTTAGTGACGGGCTATTCCAACTACGACGCTGGCCTCAACACCTCCAGGGCGATCACAGGTCTTTCAAATACAAACGTTTACTACTACCGGCTGCGTTCCTATTTCCAGAGCGGCTACAGCATGTATTCTCCCTGGATGGCCGTCAATCTGTATGTCCCAAGCGGGACCGCAACTATAACGGCGCTGAGCTCTGTTTATGAATAAGATCTGAACGGCGCCCAGATCCAGATCAATCTCAGCGGTGTGAGTTTCACGGATGCCAGCCTCGCTCCAACCAATTTCAGTCTCCAAAATGTTCCTCAGGGGCTGGGAATCCAGAGTGTTCAGTATCTTAGTCCCAGCAGTGCCATCCTGGTGCTGAGCTTCAACGGCTCTCAGACGACTCTGAGCTGGGACGCCATTACCGGGGCCAGCGGTTATATAGTGCGCAGACGCGCGGATCCCTATGAAGCCGGTGCGGAGACAATCGTGACGAATCCTATCTTCCAGGAAGCTCTTGGTACCAAAGGATTTTATGACGTGCGGGCTTTCCGGGATGAGCAAAGGGGAGGAAGCCAGGTAAAGCGTTAGTATCAAAATAGATAAGACAGTTCCACGTAACGGTATCACCGGTTTCAGAGCTTGTGCGGAAATGCCTGTAGCCCTGGATGCCGGCGAATCGAGTCCCGTCAGGGACGACATTTTAGATAGCAGGCGCCATTTCAAGGCCAATTTGAGTCCCGCCAGGGACGGCATTTCGGACAACGCTATCTCAAGTTTTTACGCTAATCCTTGCTAGACTGGATTCGTGATAACTCCTCTAAAAAAGACCATTGAACAATCCAAAGTTGAATCAGCTTGGGATGGGATTTTGATGTCGTTTACCAAGTTTTGGGTGAAAATAGGAGTTTTTTACCCAATTTAACCTGAAATACCCTCAAAAAGCCCTGATATTTCGTCCTTTTTCAGGTTTTTCCTGAAATCTGGACAGACCTCTCCTATATCGCGCCCGTAAAATCTTAAGACTGCGCTTCAGGTTGAAGGCGATCGCTCCCATGAACAGGTAGTCTGCCGTCTTCTGCAATCCCAGGTAGATCGACCTGCTCCAACCAAAGTGTTTCTTCAGGCTTCCAAAGCTCTGCTCTACCCGGTATCTTTGCGTTGAGATAGCGCGATTGAAGGCTTTCGTTTCGGATTCCATCTCCTGATTCTTCCTCTTCTTGCGCATGATCCCGGAAACCAGGTTTCTCTCTTGCAAGGCATCCTCGTTTTCCCGGCTGCAGTACCCCTTGTCTGCCATGACCACGGTATCTTCCGGAAGATCCAGCGAATCCACCAAAGGCATCAGTACATGGCCGTCATAGATATTGGCCGGAGTGACTTCAATTGCCTGCACCAAACCGTGAACATTGTCAACGGCCGCATGACCCTTGTAGCCATAGAAGCTTTTCTTGCCTTTCTTGAGCCATCTGGCATCGTGATCTTTGGATTCCTCAGATGTAAGTTCGGTAGCCTGAAAGGTAGTTCTTCCCGGGATGTCGTCATCTCCCACCGGTTCGGTCTCGATGATCTCTTGCTTGCGGGGGCGGGCATGAGATTCCACGATGGTCGCGTCCACGATCACACCTTCGGTGATCTTGATGTTGTGCCTGCTCAGCTGATGGTTGATCTCCTGGAGAAGCTTCTGATTGATACCCTTGTCCGAAAACCTGGCTCTCCAACGGCAAATCGTGGAATGATCCGGTACAGGATTCTCCAGGCTCAAATGACAAAACCACAGGAACATGTTGTTGTAGAAAAGCTGCTCTTCCATCTGATAGTCAGAAAGCTTGTACCATGACTGGATCAGCATGATCCGGAACATCACTTCCGCCGAAAAGGCGTCCCTGCCGGCAACGGAAGTTCTGCGGATCTCTACCTTGCTGAGCAGCTTGTTTATCCGCTTCCAGTCTATCAGTATCTCTATGTCCTTGAGGAAGTGTTTGCGGCTTGCCAGGCGATTTGCAATCTCTTGATCGGCGAAGGTTATGGTTTGCTTTTCCATGTTTGGCTCCTGTGTGATGATGGAGCCACTTTAGCACGTGTAAATAATTTGTCAAGAATTATTTGCATATACTTTTTGTCCATTTTCATGTGCAACGGTCTTGAACAGCATATCCGACTCCACCATGGGAGTCGGATAGGTGGGCGGTTGAATAGGCTGAGGCATCAGAACACTCCCTTAATGGCTTTACTGATACTGAAAAGCCATTTACGGTTGTGGAAGACGTACTCGATAGCTCCTCCCACGGTGCCGAACACCTTCATGACCAAACTGGTCTGTTTGGCAGGCAGGCTCTTGGTGGCTCGCTCCACTGCCAATTGCTTCTTGGCATAGTCATCGAGGTTCTTGGTGGCAGGGTTGGTCTTGATATCTTGGATGATGTCCAGGATGATCGCCAAAGCAGAGTTGATCTTGGTCTTGTCCAGGCTCTTGCCGTTATCTTGAAAATGATCCCGGCACATAGGTAATCCAAGACAGTTTACAGCTTTAGAACAGACTGTTTTTTGATATTGTGCATAGTGAAATGTCGGCTAATCCAGTGTCATAATGGATAGAAATGAATTAGTTATTGACAATATCACCCAAAGAAGATGCTTTGATTATCCGTATTGAGGAGAGATCATGCATATCAGACTGGATAATCGGCTGGAACTACTGTTTACGATAATGCTGTTGTCAGATTATAAGGACGGAGGCTTGCTAACCCGGAAGGGTAACGGGCAGGTTGAGAATGTGAGAGCGCACTTTTCCAAATACTGCTCGCATCAGGCAGTCATTGATTTCTCCAAGGTTTGGATGGCTGAGATTAGCATGGATACCATACCATATTATGCCATGTCACTAGCTCTGGATTATTCTCTCAATCCCAACATAGATATGGAATACATCTTAGAGGAGGTTCCGGATATAAAGACCGTATCAGCTTATGCGAAAAAGCTGAAAGCATTTGCAGAAGAGAGTGATTTTGACAGATATTTCATGAGGCTTAAAACTGACTTTACTCCTTATCTGGAGAAAATCAACTCCTTGCTCGATAAAAGACCGGTACAAACGATCCTGGAATGCTATATGGGAATGAAGTTCCCCCAGGTGCATATCGTCCTGTCAACCCTGATGAAGCCGTTTATGTCGCTTACTTTTTCTGGAGAAGAACAAACTGAAGTGTATTCTTTTACCAGCTATCCAGGGCTTCTTATCGCTGAAGAGAATCAAGGGCTGGAAAGGGTCTTGATCTGCTCTGTCTGGCATGAATTATCGCATCATGTGATCAACCCGCTGAGTGAAATGCTTTGTGAGAGTGATGGCATGATGCGTGACAAAAGGGATGAATGGTTTTGTCCCTTGAATGAGAGCATTATATGGGCGATCACCATCAGACTTTTGCTAGCTGAAGGTATCATCACTGAAAAGAGCGTGGGGTTCATGATCCAGAATGGTATTAAAAACAAAGCACCAATGACGGAAACCATGTATAAATTATTGATAGATTATGAAGCCAAACGACACCTGTATCCTGGCATTTCGGCTTATTTCCCTGTGCTTTCTGAGGTGATCTGTAAGTGAACCAAGCCACCTCAAACACCCACAAGCCAAAACACAAATCCTGTCTTATATCATTTTATAGTCCGCTAATTCAATAGGCAAAGCACAGCCACTAGGTCAAGACTTGGGACCAAGAAGCCTGATTAACTCCCAGTAACTTCTCCTTCAAGAAAAGCCATATGGCCCCCTTGTAAATCCCATGTGATTCCGAGGTGGGATGAGGGATTCACGAGGGAACCACCCTTGCATCACAATGGGTTTGTTTAGGTGATGAAGCGGGAGTAATCTCTTAAAAAACAAAAAGTAATAGGTTAGTGTGCCACCTTCTACAATCACGAAGTAGTCGATCATCAGACCGTTCTTGAATTTGTTGTAGTCAAAAGTCTTGATCTCACCGAGTATTTCAATGTTGATGGCGATAGGCAGGCAGGCCAGACCCCAGGCATTTGACCTGTGGGTACTCTTCTTGATGTGGATCACATCAGCATAAGCGAAGTCTTTCTTCTGGTTGTTCTTCACCTGGATATAGTTGGGTCGGAAGAAGCCAAACTCGTCATAGTTCTCCACGATCTGCACTTCTGAGGGCAGCATGCGCTCCAGTCCCATCCACTGACCCTGAGCGTTACGCATCTTGATCAGGAAGCCATTGCCACAGGCGAGATAGAACTTAACCATCTCTGCCAGGATAGTGGTCTGGTCTTCACAGGCAGGAAACTCGGCAGTCTCGATCCAGGAGTTGACTTAGCTGTTCTTGCACTCAAACTGCATGACTGTTGCCATACTCAGGGCATCGATACAGCCGGAGTGGTACTCATCGGTATCCAGGAGGTTGAGCAGGTTACTCATTGAGTATGGCTGAGAGACTACTTTCTTAGTCTCGGCTGCCTTGGAGATCAGTAGTTTGCCGACCCGGTTCAGTTTGGAAAGATCAACAGGCTCAGGCTTGTACTTGGTTTCCAAGAGATCAGCAGCCGAACTGATTGCCAGGTTATAGCCACTCAGTCGCATTACTCTCAAGAGCTTGCTCCTGTAACAACCTTCAGCAGGTCGATCTTGGCTATACGAACCAGTCTGGTGCCGTCTATCCTGCTGGTGTAATACTCGATACTCGGCAGGTCCCGGTTCATCAAACTGATGTAAATCTTACGGAAACCTTCTTTCAGCAGATAAAGGTCATTATCAGGGTCCGGAGCATTGTGAGCATTAACAATCAGGAAAACTGTCCAGGCGATATCAGTGTCAACATAGCGTCTGGAGGTGCTATTCTTACCCGTTTCCGAATCGAGAATCACGATAGCGCAAGGCAAGCTTTTGGGGATGTTGTCCTTATTGAAATGAACTTCACTCACTCCTGCCAGATTCAAGCCTGAGTTATTCTGCTACGTTCGGACTGGAACGTCTCAAGAGTTGTCATAGACTGACCTCGATATCGTTCAGTTGTTGGTATATCCACTGCTCTCTATTTGCTATCACAGATGCGAATACATTACGGGCAGCGATGCCTTCCTTCTTAATCTTGCCCCGGATGAGATAAGCGATCTCGGCTACGGTCAGAGCTTTCCCTGTCTCTTTATCAGTCCAAGACAGGTGCTTGCGTTCGACCCAAGCGATAAGCGGAGCGATCGGAGTCCAGGAAGGCACTTTACCGGGGAGGGTGGGCAAATCGGGTTCCCTGAAGACTTTGCTTGCAAAGGATTGAGGGTGATAGCGAAAGGCTCGTGTTTGACGTTGGAACCTACTCTCAGGATCATGGCTGAAGGACTGGTCTCGACCAGGTATCCTGTATTACCATAGAAGTCGCCTTTATCGTAAATCTGCTGTGCCAGTATCTCCTTGCGGGACTCAGCATCGATCACCGAACCAATCAAATGCATTCGGCTCTCCAAGGCAGCATAGATAGCCAGGTAGATCTCCCGCATCAGTTCATCCGGAGTGGTATAGCTGTCCGGCATCAGATCACTCCCACCCGTATAGGTCGAGCTTGTCTGGGCTTGAGTTCGTTCAAACGATCAAGACCGGCTGGATTGAGATAGGCTTGCAGGATGGTCAATGCTCTCAGCTCAAGATTGGCTTTGAAGGCGTCTATTTCGCTCCCTGTGAGCAGTTCGGTAGCAGACTGGTCTAATCCTACGGTCTTGACTATTCCCTCGCCCAGGGTCTTCAAATTGAGAAACTCACATGTGCTGTGCAGCATCAGGAAACAGAACCCAAACCGAAAAGAGATCAGCAGAGGGTCTTCCTCCGGCATATCATCCTGAGAAGCATGGTTGTAATGCTCCTGTAACACGAGGGTTCTGATCGTCTCCATGACGATAGCCTTATGTTCCTTGAAGATGCCGTTATCACCCATCTCTTTGGGGAGATTGAGGATGGCGAGCATGGCATCAATCTCGACCGGGATCGGTATCACTTACCTTTCCTCATCAGTTCAGACAGCTCAATCGCCCTGCGACCAACCTGCTTAGCCCACTTGGAAGCCAGCATGCCATTGGCAGCCCGTTCCCAGTCTCCAGAAGCTATGAAAGCCAGGGTGTTATTGAAACCAAGCAAACCGCCAATACCAAGGTTGAAACACATGTTCAGAAGCACCGACTTGCGGACTTCATCCAGGGGACTGTAAATCTCCGGTATCTCATCCAAAAGCTGTTTCTCGCAGTGCTGGATGTCATTCTCCAAGAGCACATAGGCTTCGGTCTTGGAGATACCACAATCATCGAGATTGCGACCAACACCGATGGTCAGCTTACCTGCAGTGCAGCGGTATGGTTTCAATCGCAGACCTTCATGTTTAACCAGTTGTTCTTTGATTCGTTCCAGTAGCTTGGCTTCCATCGTATCTCCTTGTGAGTAGTGTTGGATACTCTATCCGGAGCAAGGAAGCCGCTACCCTGTATTAACACAAACACGGATGCATAAGGATGCGACAGAAATTAGAGTTGACAGAAATGGAGGGCTGAATTATATTGTACACATGATAGCGTTATCGTACACACGAAATGAAAGAGGAATGACTTGATATGAAATTATCAATGAAAGAACAGAGCATCAAAGACAATTTGATCCAAGTATCACAAAGTCTATTTCAACAGTATGGATTTGTGAAAACTACTATGGAAGATATTGCAAAAACAGCCAGAAAAAGCAAAAGCACACTCTATCAATTCTTCAAAAACAAGGAAGAGGTTCTGCACGGTGTAATTACTAAGGAAATATATGAATTACATTATGTAGTAGTTAGAGAAAGTAGTAAAGGTGAAACATCAGCTGAAAAGCTGCGGTTATATATGAAAACGATCTTAGAAGAAACTAAAAAGAAGCTATTCATCTATGCTTTAATCAAAGGTGAGTTAGACGTAATCCCTTTCAATACTGCGATGGTTAAAAAAAAATTGGACACATTAGATATGGAGGAAGTGACCGGTATTTTAAGAAATGGGATCATCTTAAAAGAGTTTTCCTCCTTTTATTACGAATACATTACTTCAATTGCCTATTATTTGGTTAACGCAACCCGAGGCTTAATGCTTCAGCTTGTTTTTGATGACCACATGTTAAACGTAGATAATGACAACAATTTCGACGTTATTATAGACATTTTTCTTAAGGGATTACGAAGCTAAAATCGGGAAACCTATTTTTTTGCCTTATCTTAGAACGATTATACGCATATCGTTCACAAGTATTATTCAGTAAACGAGGTAAACCATGAAAATCATCTCTTCATTCAGTAGTACAAAATTCACCATCCTGTCTTTCGTTCTCTTTGTTGGAATTGCAAACATACTTACAGGGCAGACATTGAATCTCACTTTGGAACAGTGCCGTGAAAAAGCCCTTGCTCATAACAAAATGTTACAAGTTGCTCACGCTCAGCAGGAGTCGGCAATTTCTACTAGAAAAGCATCATTTACTCAATTCTTCCCTCGTGTTAATGCAATCGGCAGTTACACCTACATCGATAAGAACATAGATTATACTATGGATCTTCCGATAGCTGAATTGCTGCAAGTTTTGGAGATAAGCAATCCAGCAATTATTACAGACCCGCTTTACGCTACGCTCTTAGGATTGCAGAACCAAGGATACATCCCAGACAAATATTCGCTGTCAATTGGAGAAGCAAACAACTGGATTTTTGATGTCACTTTGACACAACCCATATTCACCGGAGGGAAAATTATCCATCAATACAAGATCAGTAAAGCCGCTGAAAAGATCACTGCGGCCAGTTTGAAGAAAACCGGAAATGAATTGATCTATCAAACTGACGAAGCTTATTGGCGGTTAGTAGATATATCTGCAAAACATGCCTTGGTAAAAGACTACCAAGCTTTAGTTCAAATTTTGTTTTCCCAAGTTCAGAATGCTTATGATGCGGGAGTTACAACCCAGAATGACCTTTTAAAAGTTCAAGTCAAGCTCAACGAAGCCGAATTGATGGCCTTCAAAGCTCAGAATGGAGTCCGTTTAGCAACTATGGCATTAAATCAGATTATTGGAGAACCGATCGAATCTTCTCTTGCTTTACCGGGCACTATATCTGAGATCTCGTATGTTCCCTATGATTCAACGCAAGTCCAGGAGTATATCGAGAATAGACCTGAAGTGCTAATCCTAAAACAAGAGTTGGAAATCAAGCAATCGCTTACAAAAATAGCGCAATCAAAATACTTCCCCAATATCGCCTTACAGGCAAGCGCAAATTATCAGAATCCCAATCCTTACGATAGCTTTGAAGCAAATTTTGGACATAATTGGCAAGTTGGGGTTGTAGCTCAATGGGAAATCTTTGATTTCAAGGCCCGAAAGCATACAATTTCGGCAACTAAGCACCAGCAGCAATCTACACAACTTATCTTGGAACAAAGTAAAGAGTTATTTGAATTGGAGATCAAGCAAGCTGAATTGCAATACAAGGAAGCCCTCAAGAGAATCCAACTCTCGGAAAAATCTGTGGCTCAAGCTGAAGAAAATCTACGAATTACGCAAAATCGATTTGACGAAGGAATGTGTAAAAGCTCAGACGTTTTGGAAGCACAACTTTCATGGTTAAATGCTAAAACAGAACTTATCGAAGCTCAGACTGAAATGTATACCAAGCATGCCAATCTTGATAAGGCCCTCAGTCTTTTATATTAAGGGAGCAAAAAATGACCAAAAGAACACTTCCCCATTTCGCCAGGAATCGGTATCTAATCATGTTAATCCTGGCCCTGGGATTAGGCGGATGTAATAATAAAAATAGCCTTAATGAGACCCCAGAGCAGGTTGCAATATCTACTGTCACGGCAGTCGATTCTCTCTATAACACCGTTCTTTCTTTCTCCGGCACTGTCAGCCCCAATAAAGAAGCTAATCTTGGCAGCGTTGTTCCGGGGAAAGTCGAACAAATTCTGGTCCCTGAGGGAGGAACCGTTGAAGCAGGAGAACGGTAGTGTCTCAAAGGTTGGTGTAAAATAGGTAACGCCCGATGAAGAAAAAGGTTGAGCCGGATCCCGCTCTTTGTTTTGATGGTTTTGACAAAACTAAAGAACAAGGAGAAGATCATGACTCAACCAAAGAGAAGCAAGAATGAGATGGCAGAAATCGTCAAGTTAATTCACGAGGCAGTACCAGGAGATTTCGTGAAAGTGCTTGGACAAGGCATCCAGAGTATCATTGAAGCGGAGCTCAGTGCCAGATTGGGAGCGGAGCCTTATGAGCGCGTGGAAGGCAGAACTAACTACCGTAATGGCTACCGTGAGCGTAAAGAGCCTCTCAGTACTGGATTGGGGCCTATAAGCGTAAGCATTCCGAAGCTCCGTAGCGGCAGTTTTTACCCTTCGATTCTGGAGCAATACCAACGAGTGGACAGGGCTTTGATCAGCATCATCAGCGAAGCCTACTTTGCCGGTGTTTCTACCCGCAAGATGAACAGGTTGTTTGTGGATTTGGGCTTGAGAAACATAGATCGCAGTTTTGTCAGCCGTTGCGCTGCTCAGATCGATGAGGAAGTTGATATCTGGAAGAACAGGCCACTTGACAGGCGTTATGCCTATATCTGGCTGGATGCGATCTACACCAAGATCAGAACCGAGGGCAGGGTTAATTCAACTGCTGTGCTAATAGCGATTGGCCTTAGAGAGGATGGGCACCGCGATGTCCTTGGTCTTCACTTGGGGAATCGTGAAAGCTACTACAACTGGAAAGATTTTCTGCAGAGCTTAAAGGCTCGTGGTCTTGAGAGGTCGGAACTTTGGATCAGCGATGAACATGATGGCCTGATCAAGTCAATAGAGGAGTGTTTCCCGGGACAGCTAAGACAACGCTGTATTGTCCACTGGATGCGAAATGCTCAGAGCAAAGTTTCCAAGACTGATTTGCTGTGGCTGCTGCCGCTAATAAAAGACTTGGTAGGTTCCCGGACAAAGGAGTCCTTTGAATTGGCCTGGAAAGAGCTTAACAGGGCAGCCCAGTCTAAAGGTAAGGACAATCTATTGGATTGGCTGGATAACACTTACCATGATATATCGGTCTATCTTGACTTCCCAGCGGCACATTGGAGTAGAATAAAGTGTACCAACTCACTGGAGCGCTTAAATGAGGAGCTCAGACGCAGAGAGAAATGCACCCGGATATTCCCTGATGAAAAGAGCTGTTTTCGGTTGTTTGGTGCGATCCTGCAAGGCTATTCCGAAGACTGGATAAGCGGAAAACTATATCTATCAGAACCAAT
>OFJB01001064.1_pt1 | contig 11456 bp, 8 predicted proteins | sample 1775081 | NCBI WGS metagenome assembly OFJB01 (sample SAMN08195771, study PRJEB24354) | sludge metagenome | isolation source: initial sludge from phenol fed wastewater aerobic bioreactor | place: India: Nagpur | collected 2016-06-05 | reverse complement strand
ACGTAGCCGTAGTTGGCCGGGTAGTACATGGCCGTGGTCATGAAGCGGTCGACGAACAGGGTGCCGGTGGCCTTGTCGACCTCGTACTTGATGGGGTCGGAGTTCAACGGGATTTCGATGATCACGTTGAATTCGTCGGGCGCGTTTTTGCCGGGGGAGACGCTATCGAGGGACATGGTGTGGCTTTTTCCGCAAAAAATGACCCCGTCGGGGCCGGCTGAAATCGGGCCTGATTTTACGGTTTGGGCGGGCCGGCCCGTTTCGCGCTAAATTTCAGGGGTTGGCCAATCGGTGCCCGCAAGGGGCACGAGGAAGCAACGCAGTGGATGAGCCGGCTGCGTTGCACCACAGCACGGGCCTGCTCCTCCGAAGCGCAATGACGACACAAGAGGAGAGCTTTTCATGACAGGAAACTCGGCGCTGATCCTGGCGCTTGTCTGCGGCGTGATCGCCGTGATCTACGGTTTCTGGGCGCGCGGCTGGATTCTGGCGCAGGACGCCGGCAACGCCCGCATGCAGGAAATCTCGGCCGCCATCCAGACCGGCGCGGCGGCCTACCTGGCGCGGCAATACCGCACCATTGCCATCGTCGGCGTGGTGCTGGCGATCCTGATCGGGGTCTTTCTGGACGTCAAGACGGCCGTCGGCTTCGTCGTCGGCGCGGTGCTGTCGGGCGCCTGCGGCTTCATCGGCATGAACGTGTCGGTGCGCGCCAACGTGCGCACGGCGCAGGCAGCCACCAAGGGCATCGGCCCGGCGCTGGACGTGGCCTTTCGCGGCGGCGCCATCACCGGCATGCTGGTGGTGGGGCTGGGCCTGCTGGGCGTCACGGGCTTCTACTGGTTCCTGGGCGGCACGGCGGCCGACGCGCACGCGCTCAACCCGCTGATCGGCTTTGCCTTCGGCTCCTCGCTCATCTCCATCTTCGCGCGCCTGGGCGGCGGCATCTTCACCAAGGGCGCCGACGTGGGCGCCGACCTGGTGGGCAAGGTGGAGGCCGGCATTCCCGAGGACGACCCGCGCAACCCGGCCGTGATCGCCGACAACGTGGGCGACAACGTGGGCGACTGCGCCGGCATGGCGGCCGACCTGTTCGAGACCTACGCCGTCACGCTGATCGCCACCATGGTGCTGGGCGGGCTGATGATCACCGCCGCGCCCACGCAGGCGGTGATCTACCCGCTGGCGCTGGGCGCGGTGTCCATCATCGCGTCCATCATCGGCACCTTCTTCGTCAAGGCCAGCCCCGGCATGAAGAACGTGATGCCCGCGCTGTACAAGGGCCTGGCGATCGCCGGCGTGCTGTCGCTGATCGCGTTCTGGTTCGTCACCGCGGCCATCATCCCCGACAACGCGCTGGGCGGCACCGGCGCCGTGGGCAAGCTGTTCGGCGCCTGCGTGGTCGGCCTGGTGCTGACCGGCGCGCTGGTGTGGATCACCGAGTACTACACCGGCACGCAGTACAAGCCGGTGCAGCACGTGGCGCAGGCCAGCACCACGGGCCACGCCACCAACATCATCGCCGGCATCGGCATCAGCATGAAGTCCACCGCCTGGCCGGTGATCTGCGTGTGCATCGCCATCCTGGTGTCGTACACGCTGGCCGGGCTGTACGGCGTGGCAGTGGCCGCCATGTCCATGCTGTCCATGGCCGGCATCGTGGTCGCGCTGGACGCCTACGGCCCCATCACCGACAACGCCGGCGGCATTGCCGAGATGGCCGAGCTGCCCCCCAGCGTGCGCGACATCACCGACCCGCTGGACGCCGTGGGCAACACCACCAAGGCCGTCACCAAGGGCTACGCCATCGGCTCGGCCGGCCTGGCCGCGCTGGTGCTGTTTGCCGACTACACGCACAAGCTGGACACCTTCGGCCAGTCGGTCACGTTCGACCTGAGCGACCCCATGGTCATCGTCGGCCTGATCATCGGCGGCCTGATCCCCTACCTGTTCGGCGCCATGGCGATGGAGGCCGTGGGCCGCGCCGCCGGCAGCGTGGTCGAGGAGGTGCGGCGCCAGTTCCGCGAGATCAAGGGCATCATGGAAGGCACCACCAAGCCCGAATACGGCAAGGCCGTCGACATGCTGACCGGCGCGGCCATCAAGGAAATGATGATCCCCAGCCTGCTGCCGGTGGTGGTGCCCATCCTGGTCGGCCTGATCCTGGGGCCCAAGGCGCTGGGCGGCCTGCTGATGGGCACCATCGTCACCGGCCTGTTCGTGGCGATTTCCATGTGCACCGGCGGCGGCGCCTGGGACAACGCCAAGAAGTACATCGAGGACGGCCACCACGGCGGCAAGGGCTCGGATGCGCACAAGGCCGCCGTCACCGGCGATACCGTGGGCGACCCCTACAAGGACACGGCCGGCCCGGCCGTCAACCCGCTGATCAAGATCATCAACATCGTGGCGCTCTTGATCGTGCCGCTGGTGGTCAGCGTGCATGGCGGCAAGGTGGCGGCGAGCCTGTCCCCGGTCGATGCACCGCCCGCCGTCACGGCCCAGGTGCAAACGCAAACCCCCGCCCCCGCGGAGAAGGTCCTGGTGTCGGTCTCGGCGCCGCCGACCCTCCAACGCTGACCCCCGCGCGGCCAGCAAGCCCAGCCCGCTTCGGCGGGTTTTTTCCGTACGGCAACCATCATTTCCACAACCGACCGCCGTGAAACCGCACAATCACGGCCATTGCACGTCACCCTCCCGTTGCCCGCCTCGCCATGACCTTGCCGCTGTCCAAGCCCCACGCGCTGGCGCGCCCTGCCGGCAGCCCCCGTCTGGCATCGCTGGTGGCCGCCCTGCTGCTGGCGCCCGGCGCCTGGGCGCAGGGCGCCACCGACCTGAGCTTCGACGCCGCGCGCGCCAGCCTGCTGGCGCACTCCGAGCAACTGGCCGCCAGTCGTTCCGCCCAGCAGGCCAGCCAGCTGCAGGCCGACGCGCTCAAGCGCCTGGGCGGGCCCTCGGTGGCGCTCACCGGCATGGCCTATGCCTACAACGCCAACCTCGATCTTGACCTGGACCCGCTCAACCAGAGCCTGGGTCAGATCAACGCCGCCCTGCCCAACTGGGCGCAAAACCTGGTGGGGCGCGTGCCCATTCCGCAACTGCCCGGCAGCTACACGCTCAACCGGCACGCCAGTGGCACGCACGCCGCCATCGCCGCCGTCTGGCCGATCTATACCGGCGGCGCGCCCGAGGCGGCCCGCGGCCTGATGGCGGCCCGCGAGCGCGAAGCCGAGGCCGACAGCCAGCTCACCGGCCAGCAGCTCGATACCTTGCTGGTGCAGCGCTACTTCGGCGCCCAACTGACGCGCCGCGCGGCCGAGTTGCGCGCGCAGGCCGAACGCACCATCGCCGAGCACGACCAGGCCGCCGCCAAGATGCTGGCCGGTGGCGTGATCGCCCGTGTCGAGCGCCTGCAAGCCAGCGCCGCGCTGGACGAGGCGCGGCGCAATGCCAACAAGGCCGAAAGCGACGCCGAACTGGCCGCCACGGCGCTGGCCCGCACGGTGGGCATTCCGGGGCCGGTGGCACCGCAAACGCCCCTGTTCGTCAACAGCCAACCCATCGAGCCGCTGTCCTACTTCATCGACGCCGCGCTCACGCACCACCCCGGCATCAGCAAGGTGGCCGCCAAGAAGGCCCAGGCCGAGCGCCTGCACGAAGGCGAACAGGCGCTGCGCCGCCCGCAGGTCATCGCCTTCGGCTCGCGCCAGCTCAAGACCGGAAACGCCGACTGGGCCGCCGGTCTGGGCGTGCGCTGGACGCTGTACGACTCGCTCGACCGCGACGCGCTGGAGGCCGCCTCGCTCAAGCAGATCGAGCAGGCCGAGCACGCCGACGCGCAGCTGCGCAGCGACCTGGCCCTGCTGGTGGAGCGCCACTGGCGCGCGGTGGACACCGCCCGCCGCCAGTACCTGGACATGGCGGGCGCGGTCGCTCTGGCCGCCGAGGTGCTGCGCCTGCGCACCGCCGGCCTGCGCGAAGGCACCAGCACCACGCTGGAGCTGATCGACGCGCAAACCAACCAGGCCAAGGTGCTGACCGAGCGCGCCCAGGCCGCCAACGACTACGTGCAGGCGCTGGCGCAGCTGCTGGAAAGCGCCGGCCTGTCGGACCAGTTTTCCGCCTACATCGCCCGCGCCGACATCCGCGTGCCCGCCGCCGCCACGACCCCGACCGAAAAATGAAGACCGCCTTGCGCAAACCCGTCGCGCTGCTTGTATTGCTGGGCGTACTGGCCCTGCTGGCCTGGGGCCTGTGGCAGGCCACCCGCCCCGCCCCCGAAGTGCTGCAAGGCCAGATGGAGGCACGCGAGACCGACGTGGCCGGCAAGGTCACCGCCCGCGTGCTGGAAGTGCCCGTGCATGAAGGCCAGACCATCGCCGCCGGCGCGCTGCTGGTGCGCCTGGACAGCCCCGAGGTGCGCGCCAAGCTGCAGCAAGCCACCGCCGCCGAGCAGGCCGCGCAAGCCGTGGCGCAAAAGGCCGAGCACGGCGCGCGCCCGCAAGAAGTGGAGATGGCGCGCATGCAATGGCAGCGCGCCGAAACCGCGGCTCAGCTGGCCCACACCTCGTATCAGCGCGTGGCCAATCTGGCGCGCGAGGGCCTGGTGGCCGAGCAAAAACGCGACGAAGCCGAGGCCAACTGGAAAGCGTCGCGCGACGCCGCCGCCGCCGCCCGGGCGCAATACGACATGGCCCGCGCCGGCGCCCGCCCCGAAGACCGCCTGGCGGCCGACGCCCAGGCCCGCCAGGTGGCCGGCGTGGTGGCCGAAGCCGAGGCCGCCCAGGCCGAAACCGAGCTGCGCAGCCCCGTGGCCGGCGAGGTGGCCAAGGTGCTGGCCAAGCCCGGCGAGCTGTGGCCGCAGGGCGTGGCCGTGGTCAGCGTGGTCGACCTGCAGGACCAGTGGGTGGTGTTGAACGTGCGCGAGGACCGGCTGGCGCGCTTTGCGCCAGGGCAGAGCTTTGACGCCACACTGCCCGCGCTGGCCGACGCCGCGCACCCGGCGGGGCGCCCGGCCCGCTTCACGGTGTTCTACAACGCCGTGCTGCCCGACTTTGCCACCTGGCGCGCCACGCGCGGCGGCGCCGGCTTCGACGTGCGCACCTTCGAAGTGCGCGCCCGGCCGGCCGCGCCGATCGCCGGCGCGCGCCCCGGCATGAGCGTGCTGGTGCAATAGCCGCCGCGCCGCAAGCCATGCCAGCGCCTGCCGGCATCCTGCCCAGCCTGCGCCGCGAATGCGCGCGCTTGGCGGTGCGCCCCTGGGACCTGGCGATGATCACCTGGCTGCCGCTGCTGGCCTGCCTGCTGATGGGCTGGATCTTCTCGGCGGGCCTGCCCCAGCGCCTGGCCATCGGTGTGCTCGACCAGGACCACTCCGCGCTGTCGCGCCAGGTAGTGCGCTTTCTGGACGCTTCGCCCGGACTGCACGTGATCGAGCGCTATGCCGACCCGCTGCAGATGGACCGCGCCCTGACCAACGGGCGCATCCATGCCGCCGTGCAGCTGCCGCCCGGGTTGGCCGCCCAGGTCAAGCGCGGCGGCGCGGCCACCGTGGTCTTGCTGCACAACGCCCAGCTGGGCACGCACTCCGGGTTGATCCAGCGCGACGTGCGCACCGCCGTCGGCACTGTCTCGGCCGGCATCGAGCTGGCGGCGCGCAACAAGCGGGGCGAACCCATGGCCCAGGCACGCGCCCGCATGGAACCGCTGCGCACGGCGCTGCTGACGCTGTTCAACACCGCCAGCAACTACGAGCAGTTCCTCACCCTGGCGCTCATTCCCGCGCTGCTGCACATCATGGCCATGGCCGCCGGCGCCTGGGCCGTGGGCAGCGAGCTGCGCGAGCGCAGCCTGGGCGACTGGTTGGGGCCACGCCCCAGCGTCCGCCAAGCCGCCGGCGCGCTGTAGGGCAAGCTGGTGCCGGCCTTCGTCGGCCTGGGTGCGGTCGGCACGGTGGCCCTGCTGTGGCTGGCCCTGGGGCGCGGCTGGCGCCCCGCCGGCTCGCTGACGCTGACGCTGGCGGCCAACCTGGTCTTCCTGGCCCTGTCGCTGGCCATGGGCGCCGCGGCCGCCGCGATCACCCGCTCGCTGCGTACCGCGCTGTCGGCCACCGGGTTCATCACCGCACCGGCCTTTGCCTTTGGCGGCATGGGCTTTCCGTTGCTGTCCATGCCCGCGCTGGCGCGCGCCTGGGCGCTGGCCCTGCCCTACACCCACTATGCCCGTGTGCAGACCGAGCAGCTGCTGATGGGCGCGCCCGTGGCCGAGTCGCTGGGCCCGTCCGCTGGCATGGCGCTGGCCGCCGCCCTGCTGCTGGCCGTCAGCGCCGCCCTGCTGGCGCGCACGGCCACGCAGCCCGGCACCTGGGGCGCGCGATGAGCGGACCGCCCCGAGCCGCCGAATCGCACCGGGCCCGCCGGCGGTTTCTGGCCGCCTGGCTCGCCACCTTGGGTGACGTGCTGCGCGACCGCGGGGTGCTGCTGGTGCTGCTGGCCGCGCCGCTGGTGTATGGGTTTTTCTATCCCTGGCCGTACAGCAGCCAGGCCGTCACGCGCGTTCCGGTGGCGCTGGTCGACCAGGACGGCAGCAGCCTGTCGCGCCAGATCGCGCGCTTTGCGGCAGCCAGCCCGCGCCTGCAGCTGGTGCTGGTCACACCCGATGAGCGCCAGGCCCGGCAGCTGCTGTGGCGCGGCCAGATCGAGGGCTATGCGCTGCTGCCGGCCGACCTGAAGCGCCACGTGCTGAGGGGCGACCCGGTGGTGGTGCCGGTGGCCGGCAACGGGGCCTACGCCCTGCTCAACAAGGCCGTGCTCTCGGGCTTTGGCGAAGCCGTGGGCACCGTGTCGGCCGGCATCGAGATCCGCACGCTGCAAGCGCACGGCATGGCGCCCGGGCAGGCCGCCGCGGCCCGCAGCCCGCTGAACCTGCAGGCGGTGGCGCTGTTCAACCCCACCGAGGGCTACGGCAGTTACGTGGTACCGGCGGTGGCGCTATTGATCCTGCAGCAGACGCTGCTGATGGGCGCCGCCATGCTGGTGGGCGGCTGGGCCGAAGCGCACCGGCTGCGCGCCACCCCCGCGGCCTGGCTGGGCCGGGTGGCGGGGCTGTCGTGCATCGGCCTGGCCAGTGGGGCGTTCTATTTCGGCTGGGTGTTCTTTCTGCAGGACTATCCGCGGGGCGGCAACCCGGCCGCCGCCGCGCTGCTCCTGCTGGTGTACGCGCCGGCGGTGTGCGCGCTGGGCCTGGTCATCGGCCTGCTGGTGCGCGACCGCGAGCGTGCCCTGCAGGTGCTGCTGTTCACCGCCCTGCCGATGTTCTTTCTCTCGGGCGTGCCCTGGCCCGACGAAGCTCTGCCCACCCTGCTGCAGGCCCTGCGCTGGCTAATCCCCAGCACCCTGGGCATCCAGGCCTCGCTGCGCGTCAACCAGATGGGCGCGCCGCTGGCCGACGTCTGGATGTGTCTGGCCGCACTGGTGCTGCAGTGCGCCGTCAGCGTGGGGGTGCTCGTCGTCCTGGCACGGCGCACCGCACCCAGGCCACCAGGCCCAGCAGCGCCAGCGCGCTGAAGGCGGCGCCCGCGCCAAAGGTCCATGCCGGGCCCAGCCACTCCCACAGCAGGCCCGCGACCACGCTGGCGGCCAGCATGGCGCCGCCGCTCAGCAGGTTGAAAAAGCCGAAGGCCGTGCCGCGCAGGTCCCCCGGCGCGCTGGCTGCCACCATCGCCGCCAGCACGCCCTGCGTCATGCCCATGTGCAGGCCCCACAGCGCCACGCCCAGCAGCAGGCCGCTCCAATGCGTACTGGTTGCCAGCGCCACGTCGGCGGCGATCAGCACCGCCAGGCCGCCCGCCAGCAGCGCGCGCGGCGGCACGCGATCGGCCAGCTTGCCGAAGGGGTAGGCCGCCGCGGCATACACCGCGTTCATCGCCACCATCACCAGCGGCACCAGGGCCAGCGCTACCCCCACCTGCTGCGCACGCAGCACCAGAAAAGCCTCGGAAAAGCGCGCCAGCGTGAACACCGCGCCCACGCCCACCACCCACCAGTAGGTCGCGGGCAGGCGCCGCAGGCTGGCCCTGGAAATCGGGTTGACGCGGCGTGCGCCGCGCGGTAACTCGGGCTCCTGCACGCCCAGCGCCAGCAGCAGCACGCACAGCAGCGCCGGGACGAGCGCCACCACGAACACGGCGCGAAAGTTGTCGGCCCACAGCAGCATCAGCGCGGTGGCCAGCAGGGGGCCCAGGAACGCGCCCACCGTGTCCAGCGCCTGGCGCAAGCCAAAGGCAGCCCCACGCTGCGCCGGTGGCGCCAGGTCGGCCACCAGGGCGTCGCGCGGCGCACCGCGAATGCCCTTGCCCACCCGGTCCAGCAGCCGCGCCGTGAACACCAGCGCCGGCCCGGTGGCCAGGGCAAACAGCGGCTTGCACGCCGCGCTCAGGCCGTAGCCCAGCAGCGCCAGTGGTTTGCGTCGGCCCAACCAGTCGCTGATGACGCCGGAGAACACCTTCAGCAGCAGTGCGGTGGCCTCGGCCAGGCCTTCCAGCAACCCGACCAGCGCCACGCTCATGCCCAGCGCATCGACCATGAACAGCGGCAGCAGCGCATGGATCATCTCGGACGACACGTCCATCAGCAGGCTGACAAAGCCCAGCGCCCAGATGGCGGTGGGCAGTCGGGCGATGGGCGGCTTGGACATGGCGAGCGGCGGGAGCAGCAGCGCCTCATTCTGGCGCGACGGCCCCATGGCGTGCGCGGCTGGCAGCGCACCAACGCCAGTGCCGCGTGCCGCACAATGCCGGCATGCAACTGAACTTCATCGCCAACCGCCCGGTCGCGTCCGCCACCGGTCAGACCCTGCCGGTGCTCGACCCCTCGGACGGCCAGCCCTTCGACGCCATCCAGCGCAGCGATGCGCGCGACATCGACGCCGCGGTGCACGCGGCGCGGGCATGTTTTGACGGTCCCTGGGGCCAGTTGTCCGCGGCCGAACGCGGGCGCCTGCTGATGACGCTGTCCCGCACCGTGGCCGAGCACGCCGAAGAACTGGCCGCACTGGAGCAGCGCGACTGCGGCAAGCCCACCAAACAGGCCCGCGCCGATGCACTGGCGCTGGCGCGCTACTTCGAGTTCTACGCCGGCGCCTGCGACAAGCTGCATGGCGAAACCCTGCCCTACCAAAGCGGCTACAGCGTGCTGACCTGGCGCGAGCCGCACGGGGTGACGGGCCACGTCATTCCGTGGAACTATCCCATGCAGATCTTTGGCCGCAGCGTGGGCGGCGCGCTGGCCGCCGGAAATTGCTGCGTCGTCAAACCGGCCGAGGACGCCTGCCTGTCGCTGATCCGCGTGGCCGAGCTGGCTGCCGAGGCGGGCTTTCCGCCCGGCGCCATCAACATCGTCACCGGCTATGGGCACGAGGTGGGCGACGCGCTGGCGCGCCACCCCGGCATCGACCACATCAGCTTCACCGGCAGCCCGAGGGTGGGCACTCTCATCCAGCAGGTGGCCGCCGAGCGCCACTGTCCGGTCACGCTGGAGCTGGGCGGCAAGAGCCCGCAAATCATCTTTGCCGACGCCGACCTGGATGCCGCCATCCCGGTGGTCATCAACGCCATCGTGCAGAACGCCGGGCAAACCTGCTCGGCCGGCTCGCGCGTGCTGATCGAGCAGGCCATTTACCCCGCAATGCTGGAGCGCTTGGGCGCCGCCTTCGATGCCTTGCGCGTGGGCCCGGCGGCGCTGGATCTGGACGTAGGCCCGCTGATCCGTGCCAGCCAGCAGCAGCGCGTGTGGGATTTTTTGAGCGACGCGCAGGCCGCCGGCATCGCCACGGTGGCCCAGGGCCGCGTGGTGGACGAGGCGCCGGAGACGGGCTTTTACCAGGCGCCCGTGCTGCTGGCCGATGTGCCGGTGGCGCACCGCGTGGCGCAGGAGGAGGTCTTTGGCCCCGTGCTGTCGGCCATGCCGTTCCGGGACGAAGACCATGCGGTCGAGCTGGCCAATGCCACCGCCTTCGGCCTGGTGGCTGGCGTGTGGACGCGCGATGGCGCGCGGCAGTTCCGCATGGCCCGGCGCGTGAAAAGCGGCCAGGTCTTCGTCAACAACTACGGCGCCGGTGGGGGCGTGGAGCTGCCCTTTGGCGGCTACAAGGCCAGCGGCTACGGGCGCGAGAAGGGCTTTGAGGCGCTGTACGGCTTTACCGTGCTGAAGACGGTGGCGGTGCGGCACGGATAGGCGTTTCCATGGGCGGGAGAGTTGGCCCGCAAAAAGATTGCAATGAGATTCATTCTCATTTAAGATTGGGGCTCGCTGATTGATTTTGTGAACCCCGCCATGATCGTCTGTGTCTGCAACCGCATCTCCGACCGCGAGATCACCCGCCATGTCCGTGCCGGCATGAGCTTTGACGACATCCAGCTCGAGTTGGGCGTGGCCACCTGCTGCGGCTCGTGCGAAAGCTGCGCCCGCGAACTGGTTGACCAGTGCAATGCCGCCCAGCCGGTGGCGGCGCTGACCCAGGCCCAGAGCCAGGACGGTACGGCCTGGGTGCGTCCCTGAGCTTCTTGATCCAGAGCAAGCCGCCAGCATGTCCCTCTCGGCCATCATGCCCACCCTGGGCGCCCTGATCTTCGTGGTGGGTGCGCTGGCTTGGGTACTGCGCCGCTGACCCTGTCCCCCGCAGCCCAAGCGACCTCCCGGCCCAGCCAGGCCGGGCCCCGACGATTTCTTTCTCACCTTGACTGCCCTCGCCGCTCCCGCCATGCCCACCCTGCCCGCCCTCGGCCGCAACGCCGTGATCGTGGGGGCCGTGATTGCCTTGCACGGCGCGGCGCTGTGGGCCCTGCAGGCCGGTCTGCTGCAGCGCCCCCCCGAGGAAGTGGTGGTGCCCGCACAGTTGCTGGCCGGATTCGTGGCGCCTGCGCCTGCGCCGGCTCCAGCGCCCGGGCCCGTCGTCGCGCCGCCGCCCACACCCGTGCCGCCGCCACCCAAGCCGCGCCCGGTGGTCAAGCCCGCGCCGCGCCAGGTGCAGCGCGCGCCCACCCCCGCACCCCAGCCACTGGCCGTGGCCGAGGCCGCGCCCACCGCACCGGTGGTGGCCGTGGCGCCCGCCCCCGCCCCGGTGGCCGAACCGGCGCCCGCCCCGCCCCCGTCCGCGGCCCCCGTGGCCGCACCGGCGCCCCCGGTGGTGGTGCAGCCCTCGTCCAGGGCGGCCTATCTGAACAACCCGGCCCCGGCCTACCCCGCCATGAGTCGCCGCCTGGGCGAATCGGGCCGCGTGGTGGTGCGCGTGCTGATCGGCACCAACGGGCGCGCGCAAGAGGCGCGCATCCAGCAGTCCAGTGGCTATGACCGGCTGGACCAGGTGGCGCTGGAGACCGCACGCGACCGCTGGCGCTACGTGCCCGGCACGCGCGGCGGCGTGCCCGAGGCCATGTGGTTCAACGTCCCCATCAATTT
>OFJB01001063.1_pt1 | contig 11472 bp, 10 predicted proteins | sample 1775081 | NCBI WGS metagenome assembly OFJB01 (sample SAMN08195771, study PRJEB24354) | sludge metagenome | isolation source: initial sludge from phenol fed wastewater aerobic bioreactor | place: India: Nagpur | collected 2016-06-05 | reverse complement strand
CGGCGCGTCGAGGTCGTCGACGATCTCGTCGGCGTACCGGGCGAAGCCGTACAACGCGTGGACGAACGGGCGCTTGGCCCGCGGCAGCAGCAACGTCGCGAGGTAGTACGTGCGGCCGTACGAAGCGTTCAGCTGCCGGCACAGCTCGTACGACGCCCTCAGCTCGGGGTCGTGGATCCCTGCGGCGTCCAGGTCTCGAGTGCTCATCGCTGCCTCACGCCGGCCAGGTCATGTCGGCACGGTGACGACGGTCGTCGTCCGACATCGGGGTGATCCCGTCGTCGCCGAGCACGAGCGTCCGCTCCCGGGGGGAGGCCAGGAGGACGACGGCCACGACGGCGAACGCCAGCACGTAGACGACCACGTCGGCGATGTCGGTGATGTTGTCGGCGTTGGTCGACGTCTCGATCATGCCGTGGACCGTGAAGCCCGCCGTGACGACGACGAGCACGCGCAGCCAGACGCGTGACAGACCCGTCGCCGCGAAGAGCGGGAGCGCCCACAGCAGGTACCACGGCTGGACCACTGGTCCCAGGAGGACGACGGCGCCGAACGCGATCGCCGCCCCGCGGACGGGACTGCGGCCACCGGGACGCAGCACCAGGTAGCCGACGACGACGACGGCAGCGGCGAGGCCGATCGTGCGCGTCACCTGCAGCGGCAGCTCCCAGTCGATCGTCCACCCGAGCGCGGTGGTGCCCATCCCGGTGAGCTTGCCGATGGCGGTCGACGGCGACAGCCACGTGAGCACGCCCGACGGGGTTCCGAACGCCGCGGTCACGAAGCCACGTCCCGCCCCGGCGACCAGGAACACGGAGGCGAGTGTCGCACCGAGAACGACGATCGACAGGGCCCACGACCGGATGCGGTCCGACCACCGTCCGTCCCGGCCGGCCCAGAGCAGGCCGACGAACGGCAGGGCGATGATCGCGACCGGCTTGATCGCGACCGCGAGGCTCACCGCGACGGCGCCCCATAGGCAGCGCCGCTGGGCGGCCAGCAGGAGCCCGGTCGCCGCCAGACCGACCGTCAGGGCGTCGTTGTGCGCGCCGCACACGAAGTGCATGACGATCATCGGATTGAGCACGCCGGCCCACAGCGCTCGGTCGGCGTCGACCCCGTGCATCGCGGCGAGCCGCGGCACGCTCCAGGCGAGCAGGACGACGCCCGCCACGGCGACCAGCCGGAACAGAAGCATCCCCAGGTAGGCGTTCGGGTGGGCGAACGTGCTGATCGTGCGCTCGACCAGGAGGAACGCCGGGCCGTACGGCGTCGGCGACTCGACCCACATCGGGTCCGCGCCGTCGTCGAACCAGCCGGGGATGACGTCGATGCCGGTGGTGGTCGGGTCGTAGCCCGCCGCGTACACGCGCCCTTGTGCGTAGTACGAGTAGACGTCGCGGCTGAACATGGGGGGTGCGAGCAGCAGCGGGAACGACCACAGCGCGAGCACGCCCGCCATCTCCCGCAGTCGCGGCTGGTCGTGCTCGAGCTGCCGGTCGTGGAGCTCGGCACCCAGCAGCAGCCATGCCTGCAGGAGCACCGCCAGCCCGATGATCACCATGGCGCGGGCGGTGAGCGACCCGCCGACGGTCGTCCGCAGGACCCCGACGATCGGGCCGTCGGAGAGGTCCGAGGTGAGCGGGAGCCAGCCGATGCCGAGGGCGCCGACGGCCATCAGGGTCGTCCCGACGAGCCCGGGCAGACCGTGCCGTACGGCGAAGGGCGGGGGAGCACTCACCCCCGGGCGCCCGCGAGGTCGATCGCCCGTGAGCGGTAGGTCGGGTCGGGGCCCGTCACCCGCTCGGCCGCCAGCCGGCCGGAGACCAGGACCATCGGCACCCCGACGCCGGGCTGGGTGCCGGAGCCGACGAAGACGACGTTCTGGCCCCATCGGTTGCCCGGGCGGAACGGCCCGGTCTGCGTGAACGTGTGCGCGGCCGCGAACGGCGTTCCGCGCTCCATCCCGCGGGCCTGCCAGTCCAGCGGCGTGGTGACGTCGAGCACCTCGACGCCGTCGGCGAAGCCGATGTACCCGCGGTCTTCGAGGACGCCCATCGCCTCCTGGGCGTAGCGGGGTCCCTCGGTCCGCCAGTCGATGTCCGCGGTCAGGTTGGGGGTGGGCAGCAGCACGTAGTAGGCGTGCCCGCCGTCCGGGGCCAGCGACGGGTCCGAGTGCGTCAGGTCCGACACGAAGATGCTCGGGTCCCGCATCAGCCGTCCACCGGACACGACGTCGTCGAACACCTCGCGCCAGGCGCGCCCGAAGTGCAGGTTGTGGTGGGCGATCTGCCGGTAGCCGGCGCGCGAGCCGGCCAGCAGCAGCAGGCAGGAGGGGGAGTAGCGCAGCCGGCGGACGGACCATGGCTCGATCCCCAGGAGGTCGCGGTAGGCGACCGGAAGGTCCGGATTGAGGACCACGACGTCGGCGGGGATCCGCTCGCCGTCGGCCGTGCGCACCGCCACGGCCCGGTCGCCGTCGCGTTCGACCGAGGTCACGTCGGTGTCGTAGCGGAAGTCCACGCCGTGGGCCTGCGCCGCGGCAGCCATCGCGACCGGGAGCGCGTGCATGCCGCCCTCGGGGACGAAGACGCCGGCGACCGAGTCCATGTACGAGATGACCGCGTACAGCGCGAGCGCCTGCTGCGGCGACACTCCGGCGTACATCGCCTGGAACGAGAACACGCGCTGCGTCCGGGGGTCGTCGAGGTAGCGGTCGACGCGCGGCGCCAGGCGTCCGAACGCGCCCATCGCCACCAGCCGGGCGAGCTCGGGGGTGAGCAACCCGAGCGGGGAGTCGAGGTTGCTGTCGATGAACCGGTCGAACTCCAACGTGTAGAGCCGCGCGACGTAGTCGACGTACCGGCGGTAGCCGGCCGCCTCGGCCGGGCCGATGGAGGCGGCGATCTCCGCCGCCATCGCCTCGACGTCCGCCCGGACGTCGAGGCGGCTCCCGTCGGGGAAGAACGCGCGGTACAGCGGATCCAGGGGACGCAGGGTCAGCCAGTCCTCCATCGACTCGCCGACGCAGTCGAAGGCGTCTGCGATGAGGTCCGGCATCGTGAGGACGGTCGGCCCGGTGTCGAACCGGTACGTGCCGCTCGCGCCGGCGAGCTCGCGCCGTCCGGCGCGTCCGCCGGGGACGGATGCCCGCTCCAGCACGGTGACCTGGCGTCCGGCACCCGCGAGGCGGAGCGCGGCGGACAAGCCGCCCAGGCCGGCGCCTACGATGACCACCCGGTCGGTCGGGCCCTGCACGGTGTTCATCCAGTCCTCCGGGTCGCGGCGAGAGCGAGGTCGGCGAGCACCGAGCGTGCCGACGGCTCGAGGTCGGTGGTCGCAAGGGCGTCGAGGGCGTCCGCGAGCATCCGCTCGATCAGCTGCTCGACCTCGTCGACGGCCCCCGTGTCGACGAGCACCTCGCGGAGGGCGTCGACGCCGGCCTGATCGAGGCCTGGGTCGCCGAGGAGCCGCCGGACGAGATCGGCCTGCGCTGCGGTGGCGCGCTCCACCGCGAGCGCGACGAGGACCGTCCGCTTGCCCTCGCGCAGGTCGTCCCCGGCCGGCTTGCCGGTCTGCGCAGGGTCGCCGAACACGCCGAGCACGTCATCGCGGAGCTGGAACGCCTCTCCGAGTGGAAGCCCGTACGCGGTGTAGGCCGCGACGACGTCGGCAGGCGCGCCGGCGACGGCGGCTCCGAGATGCAGGGGCCGTTCGACGGTGTACTTGGCCGCCTTGAACCGCACGACGCGCAGGGCCCGCGCGACCGATCCGCCACCGCGAGCTTGTTCGCGGAGGTCCAGGTACTGCCCGACCATCACCTCGGTGCGCATCTCGTCGTAGACGCGCTTGGCACGCTCGAGCGCCGAGGCCGACAGTCCCGATCCCAGCAGGGTCTCGTCGGACCAGGCCAAGCACAGGTCGCCGAGCAGGATCGCGGCACCGGCACCGAAGGACTCGGCCGACCCGTGCCAGTCCGACTCCCGGTGCAGTCCGGCGAATCGCCGGTGGATCGCCGGCTGGCCGCGCCGGGTGTCGGAGCCGTCCATCACGTCGTCGTGGATCAGTGCGGACGCCTGAAGGAACTCCAGCGACGCGGCCGCCCGCAGGGCTGCCTCGTCGTCGGACGGATCGCCGCCCGCCGCGCGCCAGCCCCAGTAGGCGAACGCCGGGCGCACGCGCTTGCCGCCGGCGAGGAGTGCCGTGAGCGCGTCGGTGAGCTCGGCCAGCTCGGGAGCGATCGCGCGAACGCTGGTCGCGTAGCGGTCGAGCGCGGCGTCGATGGTGAGCTGGACACGCTGACGCAGGTCGGCGGCGTCCAGCGGGGACTGCTCGGTGGGCACCCTCCGAGCCTAGGGGCGCGCCCTCGCGCACGACGCCGGTGTTACCCGTACGTCACCAAGGCCCCCTTAAGGTGTGGGCATGCGTGCGGACGACTCCCTGGGACAGGTGCTGTCCGGCGGCTCCCGGTCGTTCTCCTTCGAGCTGTTCCCGCCCAAGACGGCCGACGGTGAGCGACAGCTCTGGCAGACGGTTCGGGAGATCGAGGCGCTTCGTCCCACCTTCGTCTCGGTCACGTACGGCGCCGGCGGCTCCACGCAGGACCGGACCGTGCGCCTGACCGGCGAGATCGCTGCGGACACCACCTTGACCCCGGTGGGACATCTGACCTGCGTCGGCGCGTCCCGCGACGAGCTGCGCGAGGTCGTCGGGCAGTACGCGGCCGCCGGGGTCCGGACGATGCTCGCTCTGCGCGGCGACCCGCCCCGTGGCCGGGACACGGCCTGGGTGCCCCACCCGGACGGACTGCGCCACGCGAACGAGCTGGTCGAGCTCATCCGCTCGCTCGGATCCTTCAGCGTCGGCGTGGCGGCGTTCCCCGAGGGGCATCCGGAGTCCGTCGACCGCGACGAGGACGCTCGGGTGCTGGCGCTCAAGCAGCAGGCCGGCGCCGAGTTCGCGGTCACCCAGCTGTTCTTCCGGGTCGAGGACTACGAGCGGATGGTCGACCTCGCGGGCCGGCACGGCGTCACCATGCCGATCGTGCCGGGCATCATGCCCGTCACGAACGTCGCGCAGATCGAGCGGTTCGCGGCCCTGTCGGGCGCGCAGTTCCCGGCTGACCTCGCCGCCCGGTTCCACGCCGTCGCAGACGACCCGGAGGCCGTCGTGCGACTGGGGGTCGACGTGGCCGCCGAGATGAGCCAGCGACTCCTCGAGCTGGGGGCGCCGGGGTTGCACTTCTACACGCTCAACCGCTCGCGATCGACGATCGAGGTGTACCAGGCGCTCGGCCTGGGCGCGGCTACGGGCTAACCGGCGGGTGTGACATGACGCTCGACGGGCTCGCACCGGCCCTGCTCGTCGGGGCCGCCGTCGCCCTCGTGGCCATCCTCAGCGTCCGGCTCGCCGGGCGTCTCGGCGTGCCGGGCCTGCTGCTGTACCTGGTGCTCGGGCTCGTGCTGGGCGCGGTGTTCCCGCCGCTGCACGTCGAGAACGCCGAGGTGGCCACCGCGCTCGGCTTCTGCGCCCTCGTCCTGATCCTGGCGCAAGGCGGGCTCACGACCCGGGTGTCGGAGCTACGGCCGGTGCTGTGGCCCGCCCTGACGCTGGCGTCGGTGGGCATCGTGGTCTCGATCGTCGTGGTCGCGGTGCCTCTCATCGTCCTCGGGGTGGAGACGCGGACCGCGGTCCTCATCGGAGCGGTGCTCGCGGCGACCGACGCGGCTGCGGTGTTCTCCGTCATGCGCGGGATGCGGATCACGACCCGGGTCCGGACGCTGCTGGAGGCCGAGGCGGGCTTCAACGACGCGCCGGTCGTGGTGATCGTCGCCGTGGTGTCGGCGGGCGACTTCGGCAGCTCGCCGTGGTGGCAGCCGCCGTTGTTGATCCTGGCCGAGCTCGTCGGTGGTGCCCTCGTCGGGGCGGTGGTCGGGTTCGGTGGTCGCTGGCTGCTGCCGCGGCTGGCGCTCCCGGCGGTCGGGCTCTACCCGATCGCTGCGCTGGCACTGCTCGTCGGCGCGTTCGGCGCGGGCCAGTGGCTGCACGTGTCCGGGTTCATCGCCGTCTACGTGGCGGCCGTCATCATCGGCTCGGCCGCCCGGCTGCCGCATCGGCGGTCGATCATCGGGTTCTCGGACGGCCTGGCCTGGGTCGCGGAGATCGGGCTGTTCGTCATGCTCGGCGCCCTGGCGAGCGTGAGCCGCCTGCCCCAGGCGATCCCGCTGGCGATCGTCGTGGCGGGCTTGATCATCGTGCTCGCCCGGCCGATCGCCGCCGGGGTGTCGCTGCTGCCGTTCCGCGTTCCCGTTCCGGAGGTCGCGTTCGCCGGCATCGCCGGCCTGCGCGGGGCAGTGCCGATCGTGTTCGCCGCGATCCCGCTCGGCCTGGGCGTCGCCGGGGCGACCGAGGTGTTCGACGTCACCTTGCTGGTCGTCCTGATCCTGATGCTGGTTCAGGTCCCGCTCATCACCCGCATGGGTCGCCGACTGGGGGTGGTGCAACCGGGAGAGACGACCGAGCTCGAGCTCGAGTCCGCCCCGCTGGACGGCATGCAGGCCCTCGTCCTCGGCGTCGACGTCCCGGCGGGCTCGGGCCTGGTCGGCATCTTCGTGAGCGAGCTCGGGCTGCCGGAGGGAGCCGTGGTCGCGCTGGTCGTGCGCAGCGGGTCGGCCATCGCTCCGGACCGGCAGACGCGCCTGCGCGCCGACGACCAGATGCTCGTCGTCACCACTGAGCAGGCCCGGACAGCCACCCAGGAGCGCCTGAGGCTGGTCGCCCGCCACGGCCGGCTGGCGCGCTGGCGCGCCTCCGACGTCTAGAAGGCCCGGATCGGGCGGACGTAGTTGGCGTAGCCCTTGTCCGACGGTGCCGGTGTGTAGTCGGCGTAGAAGTCCTGGATCCATGCCTCGTTCGGGGACGACTCCGACGAGCTCCAGTAGCCGTGGAGCTGGAACCCGCTCGCGCCGACCTTCGCCTTGCGCAGGAACAGCTGGCGCAGCTCGTCGCGGGAGGGCAGGTACCAGTCCGTCTTCCCGCCGCCGCGGTAGGACGACGCCGCGACGGCGGCATCCGTGGTGCAGACGCCGAGCATCGCGGCGGTGTTCGCCTTCCCGGCGCCCAGCCCCGTCGCCTGGGTGCCCGGGATCGAGTCGGTCACGTTCGAGCACCAGGTGAGGTTCGGGTCGCCACCGGTCGCCCAGGACGCGGGCGCGGCCTCGAGGTAGCGGCCCCAGGGCTGCCGGGAGCGCGCGGAGTAGAAGACCTTCCCGCCGCCGGGCCCGACGTCGCCGACGACGCAGGAACCCCCGGCCTTGCAGGCCTTGCGGTCGACGCGTTCCTTCTTGGTGCACGTCCCCGAGGACGAGTAGCGGGCGAAGCCGGTCGCCTTGCTGACGCACTTCACCTTCGCGCTGACGCGCGCGGCCGGCGCCGTGGCGCCCGCGGTGGCGGCCACGACGGTCAGGGTGGACGCGCAGACGGCCAGCGACGCGAGAGCGACGACGGCGGAGCGGAGCGGGGGACGGGACACGGGCACTCCCTTCGCGGTCGCGCACCGGGGCGGCGTGCCGCTGGGGCACGACGCTAGACCTTCCGGCGCGCAGCCGGTAGAGGGTGACGTGCCGGGATCCGGCTACGCCCGGCCGACGAGATCGGCGACGATCTCCGCGCCCAGGCCCACCAGCGGCAGGCCGCCGCCGGGATGCGCCGACCCTCCGACCAGGTACAGCCCCGGCACGGGAGACGCGTTGGCCGGGCGCCGGAACGCGGCCCGTGCGCCGTTGCTCGACGGACCGTAGATCGCGCCGCCGGGCGCCCGCGTCGAGCGCTCGAGATCCGCCGGAGAATGGACGCGACGCCACAGCACGCGGTCGCGCAGGTCGGTGCCGCGCGTCGCGAGGACATCGAGCACCCGGTCCGCGTAGCGGTCGGCGAGGCCCGGAGCGTCCCAGTCGATGGCACCGGCACCCTGGCCGTGCCGCGGGGCGTTCACGAGGATGAACCACGACTCGTGATCGTCGTCCGGGCGCATCCGCGGGTCGTCGGGCACGCACGCGTAGACCGCCGGGTCGTCGACCGGTCGGGCCGCGCGGGCGAACACGGCGTCGAACTCCGCGTCGTAGTCAGCGGGGAACCAGACGTTGTGATGAGCCAGGCCGGCCGTGCGGCCGCGGACGGCCAGCAGGATGACGAACCCGGAGAGCGAGGACGTCGAGCGGGCGAGGGCGCGACGCGCGCGTCGCGCGGGCGCGGCGTCGACGAGCCGGCCGTACAGCTCGCGCGCGTCCGCGTCGCTGACGACGATGTCGGCGGGGAGGATCTCCCCGTCGGCGAGCTGCACGCCGGCCGCCCGCCCGGACTGCATCACCACGCGCGTGACCTCGCACCCGGTGCGGACCCGGACGCCGCGCTCGACGCAGCGGGCGGTGAGTGCGTCCGCGAGGCCACCCAACCCACCGCCGATGTGCCAGACGCCGAATGTCTGCTCCATGTACGGGATCGTGGCGAGCGCCGCCGGGGCGCGGCGGGGGTCCGACCCCGTGTAGGTCGCGTAGCGGTCGAGCACCTGGCGCAGCCGAGGGTCGGCGACGAGGTCCGTGCCCAGGTCGCGCAACGACATCCACGGCGCGATGGTCCGCACGTCGTCGGTGCTGCGGGCCAGGCCGAGCAGTGTCCGCCATCCGTCGAGCGGACGTTGGAGGAACGGCTCGCGGGTCAGCTGCCACATGCGGCCGCCGCGCTCGATCACGCGTCGCCAGTCGCGCTCGGCGGTACCGCCCAGCGCGGCGCCGAACGCCGCCGCCGCCCGTGCGGGGTCGACGCCCGGGACGGTCACCGTCGAGCCGTCGGCGAACCAGTAGGCGAACCCGGGCTCGACCGGCTGCAGGTCGATGGCCTCCTCCAGCGGACCGCCGGTCTTCAAGAACAGGTCGCGGTAGACCGCGGGCAGCGTCAGCAGGCTCGGACCGGTGTCGAACGCGAAGCCGTCCTGGCGGTACGTCGCGAGCTTCCCGCCCGTCGTCGGCGCCTGCTCGAGCAGGGTGACGTCGTGCCGGCGCACTGCCAGGCGGGCGGCGACGGCGAGTCCGCCCGCACCACCGCCGACGACGACGACCCTGCTCATGCGGCGATCACCGGCCGTCCCTTCCACTGGGCGGTACCGCGGAGGTGTCGCCACCACGACACGCCGCTGAGTGCGACGAACGCGACGACGGACGCGGGGTGCGCCAGCGCGTCGGTCGAGGACTCGCCGGTGCGTCGCGACACCAGCGTGCGACTGGCCACGCCGGCCGCGTAGCCGACCACTCCGAGGACACGCGTGCGGCGGTCGCCGGAGGCCAACGCCGCGGCCGCGGGCACGACGAACCCGAGGACCAGCGCACCGGTCACGGCGGCCGATCCGGCCGGTCCGCCGAACGCCGACCACAGCGACTTCGCGTACCCGTCGACGACGGCGGAGGGTCCGTCGTACATCCGGCAGGTCGCGAGCCCGGAACCGTCGATCGTCCACGCCCGGAAGCCCATGCGCCGCATCGTCGTCATCAGGGCCACGTCCTCGACGACGCGGTCGCGGACCGCCGCGTGGCCACCGGCCGCCCGGTACGCCGCCGCGTCCAGCACGAGCAACTGGCCGTTGGCCGCCGACAGCGACGGGCGCGACGAACGTCGTTGCCAGCCCAGGGGGAGCAGGGCCAGGGGGGACCACGTGACCAGCGGCTGCACGAGCCGCTCGAGCCAGGACCGGGCCACTTGACGAGGGTAGGGAGCGAGCAGCGCGAGGTCCTCCGCCCGCAGGAGGCGGACGCTCGCATTCACGGCGTCCGGGGCAAGCAGCACGTCGGCGTCGACGAAGACGAGGGCCCTCCCGCGCGCCTGGTCGGCGAGCCGCGAGCACGCCCACGGCTTGCCGAGCCAGCCGCGCGGCGGCTCGTCGACGCCGTGCAGGACGACCACGCGCTGGTCCTCGCCGGCCAGCCGGGCGATGACCGCGCCGGTCCGGTCGGTGGACGCGTCGTCCAGGACGATGATCTCCAGGTCCGGCACGCCGGTCTGCGCGAGCAGGGAACGCACCGTCGCCTCGACCCGGTCCTCCTCGTCCCGGGCCGGGACGAGGACGCTGACGGGTTCGGGGACCGGCGCGCCCGATCGCGCGGTCGGGACGCGCCGCAGGTTCACGGCCGTGTGCACCGCGACCGCCGTCGCGAGCATGCTGCCCGCCGCCACTGCCATCCGGGCGGCTCGCGCTGCGCTCACCACCGCGGCTGGCTCCACGTCCGCCACAGGAACGGCACCACGATGAGCCCCATGCACACCCCGCCCCAGACGGCGACGCCGGGGCGGGCGAGGAACAGCAGGTTCGCGACGATGCTGGATACCCAGACCCACGTGAGCATCGTGGTGGGGACGGCGTCTGACGCCACCTTGCGCGGGAGCCGGTCGAGCAGCGCCATGAGGACCATCGCGGCGAGCAGCCAGCCGAGGAAGTTCTGCATCGGGATGCCCGGGACGCCGGGGAGCTGCCAGCCGGTGTTGGCCCAGCTCCAGTAGCCCTGTCCGACCATCTGCGGGTCCAGGAAGATGTCCCATGCGGCGAGCACCCAGCCGCCGAACAGGGCTGTTCCCATCGTCGTCGAGGACAGCCGCTGCGCGGCCAGCAGACAGGGGTAGGCCATCATCGACCACGCCATCGGCACCACGAGGGGGACACCGGCGACCTTCGGTCCCAGATCGGACGAGTACGCGTAGTCGCCGAACGGGAAGCTCGTCGTCAGCCCGAGCACTTCGACCGCGAGGCCGAACGCCAGGCTGATGGCCAGGTACCCGGCGGCCCAGCCGACACCCCGACGCAGCCAGGCGTGGGTGGCCGTGGCGAGGAAGAACGTCACCACGGTGAGGATGGAGAGGATCCTCCGTCCGTCGGTGCCGACGAGGATCCACAGGATCTGGCCGCCGATCGTGGCCCCCGCGAACCACCAGGGCAGCTGCGCGAGCCAGCCCGAGTGCTCTCCTCCTCGGCCGGCGTGCGGACCGCCGTAGACCCTCACGCTCACGCCGCGAGTCTAGGGTTGGCCGCCATGACCGTCGTCGTCGTCTTCTCCTCGCGCCGGACCCCGGACGACGAGGTCGAGTACGCGGAGCTGGCTGCCCGGATGGACGAGCTCGTCGCGGAGCAGACCGGTTTCGTGTCCCTGACCAGCGTGCGCGACCCGGTCAGCCGGCGGGGGATCACCGTCGGCTACTTCACCGATGCCGAGGCCGTCCGGGCGTGGCGCGAGCAGGCCGAGCACGCGCACGCCCGCGAGCGCGGCCGGCAGTCGTTCTACGAGGAGTACCGGGTGACCGTCGCGACCGTCGACCGTGACTACGCCTGGACCGCCCCCGACCACGGCTGACTCCGCCGGGCGGATCCGTTGCGGCGGACGTGCCGCATGACGGAACGCCGGCCGAAGGCTGGCGCGTCGGGGTGGACCC
>OFJB01001062.1_pt1 | contig 11496 bp, 11 predicted proteins | sample 1775081 | NCBI WGS metagenome assembly OFJB01 (sample SAMN08195771, study PRJEB24354) | sludge metagenome | isolation source: initial sludge from phenol fed wastewater aerobic bioreactor | place: India: Nagpur | collected 2016-06-05 | reverse complement strand
TTTCCGGGGACGACACGGAGCATACCATCGCGGTCATCGAAAACGGGCATGTTTCCCATCGTCAGGCCGGCGGCAGCGCCTCCCGCGTGGTGCTCGAAGCGATTCAGCGCAAACACGACGCGTCCTTGACGGACGAACTCGGCTACCTGACGAAAACGCGGGACGGTCGGGTGCTCAAGTCCAGCACCGTCTACCTGCGCAACGACGAAAACGTGATTGAAGGCGTGCTTTCGATCAACTACGACATCACGGAGCTATTGATGGCGGAACGCGCGATTGCGAGCGTGCTGCATCACAACAGCGAACCGACGATGCCGGAGCGGATTCCGCAGAACGTCAACGACCTGCTGGATGACCTAATCGAGCAGAGCGTCGTAATCGTCGGCAAGCCCGTTGCCATGATGACCAAGGAGGACAAGATCGCGGCGATCCAGTTCCTCTATCAGGCGGGCGCCTTCCTCGTGACCAAGAGCGGCGACAAGGTGTCGAAGTACTTCGGCATCAGCAAATATACCCTGTATTCCTACATCGACGCAAAGAAGGATTGACCGTACCGCTTGCCGCGGCTGCGGTCGGGGCATGCAGAAAGGAAGATCAATCACCATGGATACCAGCAAGGTAAAACAGGCTGCGCAAGCCTACGAAAAGCAGATGACGAAATTCCTGCGCGATCTCATCGCGATTCCGAGCGAAAGCTGCGAGGAGGAAGGCGTCATCAAGCGCACCATCAAAGAGATGGAAGCGCTGGGTTTTGACAAGGCCGAAATCGATCCCGAAGGAAACGCCCTCGGCTGGATGGGCACCGGCGACAAGATCATCGCGTTCGACGGGCACATTGACACCGTTGGCATCGGCAACATCGCAAACTGGGAAAAGGACCCCTACGAAGGGTACGAAACGGACGACGTGATCTACGGGCGCGGCGGTTCGGACCAGGAGGGCGGCGTGGTTTCCGCCGTGTATGGCGCAAAGATCATGAAGGACCTCGGACTGATTCCGGAAGGCTACAAGATTCTGGTGACGGCCACCGTTCAGGAAGAGGACTGCGACGGCCTCTGCTGGCAGTACATTCATAACGAGGACAAGATTAAGCCGGAGTTTGTCGTCTCCACCGAGCCGACGGACGGCGGTATCTATCGCGGACATCGCGGGCGCATGGAGATCCGCGTGGACGTGAAGGGCATTTCCTGCCACGGCAGCGCGCCGGAGCGCGCGGACACCGCGATCTACACGATGGCGGACATCCTCAAGGACGTAGAAGCCCTCAACGCCAACGGCTGCGAGGACAAGGACGCGATCAAGGGTCTCGTCAAGATGCTCGACCCGAAGTTTAACCCCAGCCATTACGAGGACGCGCGCTTCTTAGGCCGCGGCACCTGCACCGTTTCGCAGATTTTCTTCACCAGCCCCTCGCGCTGCGCCGTTGCGGACAGCTGCTCGATTTCGATCGACCGCCGCATGACCGCGGGCGAAACCTGGGAAAGCTGCATCAAAGAAATCGAAAACCTGCCCGCCTGCAAGAAGCACGGCGCAAAGGTGAGCATGTACATGTATGACCGTCCCGCCTGGACCGGACTCGTGTACGAAACCGAGTGCTATTTCCCGACGTGGATCAACAAGGAGACCTCCGGTCACGTGCAGGCCGTTGCGGATGCGCATAAGGCGCTCTACGGCGACAAGCGCATTGGCAGCGAAAGCTCCATGCACCTGCGGAATCGCCCGTTGATCGACAAGTGGACGTTCTCGACGAACGGCGTCGCCATTCAGGGTCGTTACGGCATTCCCTGCGTCGGCTTTGGCCCCGGCGCAGAGAGTCAGGCACACGCGCCGAACGAGATCATCTGGAAGCAGGACCTCGTGACCTGCGCGGCGGTCTACGCGCTGATTCCCTCCATGTATAAAGGTCAGGGCACGGACGACGCCTGCCAGTTCCGCGCGGGTGGCACGGACACCACCTCGGACAAGTCCGCCTGCTAGTTGCAAGCGATGTGCAGAACGGGCAACCCCTGTTCTGCACTTGTTTTCTCAATTCATATTAAGGAAAGATAAACAGGAGTGAAATTTATGGGTAAAGACGATATCAAGCAGTTCACCAAGGCGCTGGAAGGCCTGAACTACAAGAATATGTACGAAGGCGACTTCTTCCTCACCTGGGAAAAGACGCGGGACGAGCTCGACGCGGTGTTTACCGTTGCCAACGCGCTGCGCAATCTTCGCGAGCGCAACATCTCGACCAAGATTTTTGATTCCGGCCTCGGCGTTTCCCTGTTCCGCGACAACAGCACGCGCACGCGCTTCTCGTTTGCTTCCGCCTGCAACCTGCTCGGCCTCGAAGTGCAGGATCTCGACGAAGGCAAGAGCCAGATTGCGCACGGCGAAACCGTCCGCGAAACCGCAAACATGATCAGCTTTATGGCGGACGTTATCGGCATTCGCGACGACATGTACATTGGCAAGGGTAACACCTACATGCACGAGGTCGTCGAGTCCGTAAAGCAGGGCCACATCGACGGTGTGCTCGAGCAGAAGCCGACGCTGGTCAACCTCCAGTGCGACATTGACCACCCGACGCAGTGCATGGCCGACATGGCGCATTGCATCCGCGAGTTCGGCGGCGTGGAAAACCTCAAGGGCAAGAAGATTGCCATGACCTGGGCCTACAGCCCCAGCTACGGCAAGCCGCTGTCCGTTCCGCAGGGCGTCATCGGCCTATTCACCCGCTTTGGCATGGACGTTACGCTGGCGCATCCGGAAGGATACGAAGTGATGGACGGCGTGCTCGACGTGGCCAAGCGCCAGAGCGCCGAGAGCGGCGGCAAGTTCACCGTTACCAACAGCATGTCCGAAGCGTTCCAGGGCGCGGACATCGTTTACCCGAAGAGCTGGGCGCCGTTTAAGGCAATGGAAGAGCGCACGGAGCTCTACGGCAACGGCGATTTCGACGGCATCAAAGCCCTCGAGAAGAAGCTGCTCAAGCAGAACGCCGAGCATAAAGACTGGGAATGCACGGAAGAGCTCATGGCCAAGACCAACAACGGCAAGGCGCTCTACCTGCACTGCCTGCCCGCGGACATCACGGGCGTGAGCTGCGAAGCGGGCGAAGTTGCCGCAACGGTGTTTGACCGCTACCGTGACCCGCTCTACAAGCAGGCTTCCTTCAAGCCGTATGTCATCGCGGCGATGATCTTCCTCGCCAAGACGAAGAATCCGGCGGAAATGCTCAAGCAGCTGGAGAAGCGCGGCGAACTGCGCCACCTCGGTATCTAAGTAAAATACGAAACAAAGCGAGCGCGTCCGAAAGGGCGCGCTCGTTTTCTGTATCAATTTGCCTTTTTCCACATTCTTGGCGTACAATGTGGATAACCCATTGAAATTTGGAGGAAACCCATGATTCACGTCTATTGCGGGGACGGCAAAGGCAAGACCACAGCGGCGCTGGGACTGATTCTGCGGCACGTTGGCGCAGGCGGTAAGGCTGTGCTCGCGCAGTTCCTGAAAAGCGCGCCTACGGGCGAGCTGGCCGCGCTGGAGCAGCTTGGCGTGCCCGTCTACCGCAACGAGCTGCCGCACGGGTTCTTTCCAAACATGAGCGAAGAAATGAAAGCCAAGGTGCGCGAACTGCACGACCGCACGCTCGCGGAGGTGACGCGTCTCGCGAGAACAAACGAATGTTCACTTCTTGTGCTGGACGAGCTGAACGCCGCGCTCACGCTGGAGCTGATTGACCGCGAGGCGGTGTTCGCCCTGCTAAACGACCACGGCAACGCGGAACTCGTCGTCACCGGGCGCGACCCCTGCGCGGAACTGCTGGAGCGGGCGGATTATGTAACGGAGATGAAGCTCATGAAGCACCCATATGAAAAGGGCGTAAAGGCGAGGAAGGGAATTGAATATTAGATTGTTTCACGGGAAACAACCGAATCGGTACCCGATTTCATCTTACGTTCATCTTGGTTTCGTATGCTTACTGAGAAGTCAAACGTATTGAAATATCAAGCAAAGGACATAGACATGGAAGCAAACAAGAAAGTAAAAAACAAGCTGTTGCCCGCCGCAATCGACAACCAGTTTCACGGGCTCAAAATTGCGCAGTATGCGTTTCTCATTCTAACGATTGCCACGCTGGTGCGCAGCCTGATTCACGTATTTGCGCCAGACGGCGGCGCGCAGAGCATCGCCACCATTCCGCTTGCGAACTATCCCGCGGATGCAGCCGCCGCGGTGATTCTGATGTTCTCGCTCTGGGGGTTGTCGCAGTTGTTGATGGGAGTTGTGTATCTCGTCGTCTATTTCAAGTACAAGACCCTTATTCCGGCGATGTACGTGCTGATGATCGTCGAATACGCCATGCGCATCGTGATCGGTCAGATGAAACCGATCGTCACAAGCGGCACCGCGCCCGGCAGCATTGGCAACTGGGTGATGGTTCCGGTGTGCATCGTGCTGCTGGCGTTGTCGCTGATTCCGTCAAAACCAAAAGTACCTACCAACTCGTAAGCAAAAAGGGAATCCAAGCAGATTCCCTTTTTCTATGCTCATTATTGTAGTGTGTTATTCTACGCTGAGCCCGCCAATGTTGCATTGGCCTTTGTTGTTGCTGCCGGTCGCAATCAGCGTTCCGTCCGATAACACACCGATGGTGTGATATCCGCCCGTCGCAATGGCTACAACATCCCCCCAGCATTCCACATCGCATTCGCCATATTTGTTGCTCCCGCAGGCAACCACCGATCCATCCGACCGAAGTCCGACGGTGTGCTCAAACGCCGCGGAAACGGCAACGATATCCGACCAATCGGAAACGTTGTCCTCGCCCACCCAGTTTGTGCCATGCACGGCCACTGTTCCATCCAACAGGACGCAATAGGTGGAGCCGCTCGCAACATCCCCGTCGAGAACATTGTGTAAGGCGGAGCTATTGCACTGCCCGCCCTCGTTGTATCCGGCGGCGACGACATCGCCATTGTTGAGTATCGCCGCAACGTGATCGCTGCCGGCCAATACCTTGCTCACGTTCGACCAATTCTGGCAGTCTGTCCGGCGAAACTGGTTGAATCCGGTATAGAGTACCTTTCCGCTGTTCGTGACTGCAATCGTGTGCTGATAACCGCAGTCCACCTGTTTCACATCCGTCCAACTATATACATCCCCTTCGCCGTGGCTCAGATCGCCCGCGGCAACGAGCGTTCCATCCTCGCAAAGCCCAATTGCGAAATCCCCGCTGGCCGCAACCTGTTTGATGTTGCACCAGTCGCTCGTGTCGATGCTATTGTCCCCGAGGCGGACAACCGTCCCATCGCTCTGGACAACCAACGTGAAATAACTCCCGCAGGCGACTTTTCCGGCATATTCCGAAAAATAATCAACCTTTTGCGTTGGCGTTGGTTCCGGCGTTGCTTCAATAACAAGCGCCGACAACGGTTTAGCGGTCGATTCGCTTTCGGCGGGAATCTCCGTTGCAGCGACAACCGTCGAATTCTGCTCCGCCGCCCCGCCGGTTTTCAGAAATACACCGGTCAATACGCCAACGAGCAGCAGCACGACGGCGGCGAGCCCAAGAACGAGGCCCAGAAGAACCTTCTCCCGGCTGGCTTTTTTAGGAACAAGGGGTTGCGCGTTCTCCTGCGAAGAACTGTTTTGTTTGTTCTGTTCGTTCCGGTTCAATTCCATAGTTCTTAACGATTCCTTCCTCCCATATATTGAGCAACGGCTGGTATTATACCGCCAACCAGTAATTCACAATATCCTGATACACCCCAAACTTGACCCCGACCTCCGGAATTGTTCCTCCATAGGTAAAGCCAAACTTCTCGTGCAGGCGAATACTCGGCTCGTTGGTTGCGGAGATGACGGAGATCACCAGGTGCGTCCGTTCATCGGCGCGCGCTTCGTTGAGGATAAACGTCATCAGCTCGCTGGCCAGCCCGCGCTTGCGAAACTCAGGAGAAACATAGATGGAGAGCTCAACGGTTGAGCGAAACGCCTCCTTCTCGCGATAGGAAGACAAACTCACATATCCGGCAACACGCCCGTCGATCTCGGCAACGTAGAGCGGATGGTTTTCCATGTTGTGGTGGTCAAACCAAACCTGCCATTCGTCCAGCGTCCTCGGCGTCAGATCCAGATTCGCAATGCTGTTAAGCACTTCATAATTATAGATGGCAAGCAATTCCGGTAAATCCTTCTGCTCCGCAACTCGAATCAACATGAAGAGAGGTCCTTTCCGCGCCCTGCGGGCGAATGCTTTTCCACAATTATAATGTTTTCAATCAATATTGCAACAAAAAGCTCTTCTTTCGAAGAGCTTTATAGCAAGTTGAGTTTCTTTTGCTTACTTTTCTTTCAAGAAAAGTAAGTGATCCTGCTCAGCGGAGAAACCCGCAGGCGTAGCATCGCGACAATGTCAGAAAACGGCACGCAACCCACGCTGTCCAGGCGGCTGTCGTACATCAGCTCGCGATTGTCGCCCAATAAAAACACGCATCCGGCGGGAATCTCCACGGGCGGCATGTCGCCAACATAGTTCACGGTGTAATCGCTTTCGTCGAGCGGAACGCTGTTGATGAACACATGCCCGCCAACCAGCTCAATCGTTTCGCCCGGCATACCGACAATGCGTTTGACGAACAACCCGTCCTGCGTTTGAAACAGCACGAGATCGCCGCGCTCCGGCGTATGGAAAAAGCGCCCCAGCCGGTCGCAGAGCACGACCTCGCCACTCTTGAGTTCGGGCGCCATGCTCTCGTCGACAATCCGCGTTGGCAGCATCCATACAAAAAAAACAAGGCAGAGGACGGCAACCGTGACAAGCACGGAAATCAGCCAGCCCATTCGCCTTGCCTGTTGGTAAACGCGCGCGCGGCCTTCGCTGCGACGGCGCTTTTGCAGTTCACTCAAGGATAGGTCACCCGCGAAAACGTTCGATAGTTGCCAAAGGGAAACACCACCGCGATCACGCGGCCAACGACCTTTGCGTAGGGAATGCACCCGACGGAGGGATTCCGGCTGTCCTTGCTGCCGTTGCGGTTGTCGCCAACCACAAATACCTCACGCTCGCCAACGGTAACGGGGTCCACGTCGCCAATGATTTCACCCTTCCAATAGGGGCTCTCGTCAACCGGGTTACCGTTGATGGTGATCACGCCGTCCTTAACCGCGACGGTTTCGCCGGGCAGGCCAATCACGCGCTTGACGCAGCTCTCGGTATAGCCGGGGTAGAAGCAGATGACGATGTCGCCACGCAGCGGATCGCTGAACCAATAAGTCATCTTTTCAACGAGCATATCCTCGTTGTGCACGAGCGTCGGAATCATCGAATCCCCGTCGACGCGCGTCGGCTCCGCGATGAATGCACGAATCGTCAGCGCAATGAGTACAACGACGACAATGTACAGCAAAAACTCCGCGTTCCGATAGGTACGCGTTCCGCGCATGCTTTCATATTGTTCTTCGGCGCGTTCGCGCAGATAGCGAATCTGGCTCGGCGTAAATGTTTTGCGCTTCAACAATCTTATTCCATCCGTTCAATGTTGCTGGGAGGTGCATCGCCTCAAACCGGCGCTTCCGGAATGGATTCCTTTTTCTTCAAAATCTTCTTTCCCATGCGAACGAAATCCGCGCGGTCGAGCATGACGATTCGCCCGCAGGCGTCGCACTTGATCTTGACATCCGCACCAACGCGAATCACCGTCCACTCGTTCGCGCCGCAGGCGTGCGGTTTCTTCATCTGCACCACGTCGCCAAGGTCGAACTGCTGAATCATGAATCCTCGTCTTCCGCCAAATGCTGCGTGTAACGGTATACGTCGTAGCTTGGCACGGCGGGCGGAATGTAGCTGTAGACGATCTCCAGCAGTTTGGAAGGCGCTTCCTCCTGCAGCAGGTGTCCGGCGTTGCGAACCAAATAGTAACGCCCCGTACGCAGCAGGCTCTGGAAATAGACGCTGCCCGCCGGCGGGTGCCAGCGGTCGTTCTTGCCCCAGAGCACGAGCACTTCGTGTTCAACAGGCATCAGCCCTTCCGCAATGGCGTCCATATCGAAATTGCGCAGGGCGTACATGATTGCCTCGCGCGCGAGCCCGTCCGCAATCGGCTCGTAGTACTGCTTGACCACATGGTCGTCAATCAGCGTTTCGTCGCTGACGCACTCTTTAAGCAGCGTTCGAACGTTGCTCGCGGTGTAGAGGTTTCGCGCAAAGGTCGCAACCAGCGGCGTTTGCAGCTGTTGAATCAGCTTTGGCATCTGCTCGGTGATGCCGCCGGGCGAGATGGCAACACAGTTGGCCACGCGCCGCGGATACAACGATAAGAAGCGGAGCATGTACATGGCTCCGAGCGAGAAGCCGATCATGTGTGCGGATTTCACATTCAGCGCATCCAAGAACAGGTTCAACACAGTGGCCATATCGTCCGCGGTGTACGTAAAGCTGTCCGGGCGGGACGAATAGCCATGCCCGGGCAAGTCCAGAGCAATGACGCGGTAGTTGTCCGAGAGTTCAGCAAAGACGTTTCTCCAGGTATACAGCGACTGCCCGACCGAATGGATCAACAGAAGCGGTTCGCCAACCCCCGCTTCCAGATAATGGATGCGCGCAACTTCGGACTCCTCGTCTTCTCCGGTTGCGGGCAAGGTGACCTCGATAAAATCGCCCACCTGCTCGGAGTTGATGAATAACTGACTGCGCAGCGATTCTCCCACGGGCAAATTTCCCCCGATTACTATATTCTTTTCTTATTGTAAACCCTGATTTTCCCGTTTGCAATCAAACGGGGCGTTTGTCACAGATTGTTAACCCATTTTGGACTTTTTGCTCCCGTTTCTAGGAAAAGTGGGGGATTTTTGCTGTTTTTACCATTTATATCGGTAGTTATGCTTACATTTTCGCTTTTACTTTCGACCAAGTGGCGCGAAAATCTCATTCTACTGTCATTTTTAGTACCTGATTGTCATCGTTTCGATCCGGCAAAAATCGCCGTTCTACCAATAAAAACGAGTGTATAGAATCCGCGCAAATCAACTACTTTATAAGCTCTTTATGACGGGTTCTTTTCTCCCTGCAAGCGGCGTGTTTCGTTTCGACGGCGGTCCCTCCGCGCGAAAGCACAACCGAACCTTGGCTTGTAAAGTGCCCGTTTTTTTGCTATGATGGTTTGTAATATAGGGGGTATAGCACCATGGATCAATTGCAATCGGTTTGGGCGGCCGCGCGCGAGAATATTCGTCCCCAAATGACGGGGTTGTCGTTTCACGCCTGGATCGACGTAATCGTTCCGCTGGCTCTCTCGAAGGGTGTTCTGGTACTGGAAGTCCCGACGCCCGACATTCAGAAGACGCTGGAAGATTTCTATTTTGAAAACGTTCGGGACGCGGTCAAGGCCGCGAACGACACGATCGCCGACATCAAAATTGTGCTGCCGGAGGATCGGGACATCTACATCAATCCGGTCAGTGCCGAGCCGATCAACGTGTTCGCGCTGAACCCGAAGTATACGTTTGAAACCTTCGTCGTCGGCGGATCGAATCACTTTGCGCATGCGGCCGCGCTCGCGGTTGCGCAGAACCCGGCGGCGGCCTATAACCCGCTGTTCCTGTACGGCGGCGTGGGTCTCGGCAAAACCCACCTGATGCACGCCATCGGCCACGCGGTTAAGGGAAACGATCCTTCCGCGCGGGTTATGTACGTGACCAGTGAGACGTTCACCAACGAGCTGATCACCGCGATTCAGATGGACAAGCGACTGGAATTTCGCAAGCGCTACCGCAACGTCGACGTTCTGCTGATTGACGACGTTCAGTTTATCGCCAAGAAGCAGTCCGTGCAGGAGGAGTTCTTCAACACCTTCAACACGCTGCACAACGCAAACAAACAGATCATCATCAGTTCCGATCGTCCGCCGAAGGAAATTTCGAGTCTGGAAGAGCGTCTTCGCTCCCGATTTGAGTGGGGTTTGATTGCGGACATCCAGCCGCCGGACATTGAAACCCGAATTGCAATTTTGCGCAACCGCGCCCGGCTGGACAATCTGGACGTGGACGACGAGATCATCCAGTTCATCGCCGAGCACGTGGTCAGCAACATTCGTGAACTCGAAGGGTCGCTCACCCGCGTGGTTGCGTATTCGCAGCTGCGCCGCCGCCCGCTGACGCTGGAACTCACCATAGAAGCGCTGCGTGATCTGCTGCCGGACGTTCGAAAAAAGGAAGTCACGCCGCAGATCATCAAAAACACGGTTTCCGAATATTATTCCATTCCTCTCGAGAGTCTGCTCTCCGAACGCCGGGATCGGGAGATCGTGCTTCCGCGCCAGGTGGCAATGTACCTCTGCCACGATATCCTGGGCATTCCATACAAGCGCATCAGCACGCTGTTTGACCGAAACGACCATACGACGGCAATCAACGCCTGCAAACGTATTGAAGAAATGATTGAATCGGACGGATCCTTTAGCTCCGTGCTGGAGGATATTAAGAAACGGATGTCCTGATCGAGTTTTTTAAAAGAATCCACTTTTGGTGGATGGACGATGTGGATAGATTGTGGGCAATGTGGAGAGAATGGAGCGTGTGGAAAAGCCCGGTCGTTAACCCTTGCTTATCCACAGACCGCTCCACAGCCAAAAGCGCGGTTGTAAGCCTCTCTTACGGGTTCTCCACGAAGCACACATAGTACTACTACTCCTACTTCTGTAATAATAATAGAGATTAACACTCAAACCCGGCTTCACCTGTGGATAACCCGAACGAAACAAACCTGTTCACGCGTATTGTATGTAAGTGTTTTCTCACGCATGGTGCGATGGATCAACTTGTCGAGAAAGGAAGTATTCGAAATGCATTTTTACATGGATTCCAAGGAGTTGACAGAAGGCGTCCTTTCAGTGATCAAAGCGCTCCCGGTCCGAACGACGATGCCGATTTTAGAAGGCATCTACCTGGAGGCAACCAAGGACGGCGTAAAACTGAAATGCTCCGATCTGATGCTGCAAAAGGAATGCATTCTTCCGGCAACGGTTGAGGAGGAAGGCTTTGCGGTGGTTCCCGGCAAACTCTTTTCGGAGATTGTACGGAAGCTGCCGGAATCCATCGCCGAGGTAACGCTTACCGGAAAATCGCTGGACATCTCCTGCGGCCGCGCAAAGAGCAGCCTGCAATGCGTGGAAGCCACGGAAGATTTTCCGGAGATGCGTTTTACGGGCGATACGTTCACGGTCAAGATGGATCACAACGATTGTCGCGATATGATCAGCCAAACGGTATTTGCAACTGCGCAGGACGACAGCAAACCGATTCTGACCGGTGTGCTATTGGAGCTTGGCGAAGAGATCACGATTGTCGCGACGGACGCGTACCAGTTTGCGCGCCGTTCTATGCCGCTGAAGAATCCCGTGCCGGAGCGAAACGTCGTCATTCCCGGTAAGTCCATGATTGAGATTTCCCGCATGATGGATGAAACGGAAGAGGACGTGGAACTTACGTTTACCAAGACGCACGTCTGCG
>OFJB01001061.1_pt1 | contig 11499 bp, 10 predicted proteins | sample 1775081 | NCBI WGS metagenome assembly OFJB01 (sample SAMN08195771, study PRJEB24354) | sludge metagenome | isolation source: initial sludge from phenol fed wastewater aerobic bioreactor | place: India: Nagpur | collected 2016-06-05 | reverse complement strand
GGCATGTCGGGCTACGCCGCTTTTTTGTCGCTGCGGGGCCTGTGGCTGGCGCCGCTGCTGATGGACCGCTACCACCTCACGCTGGTGGACAGCGGCAACGTGGCGCTGGGCCTGTCGCTGATCGCACTGTTCGCCCCCGGGTTGGCGGGTCGGCTGGACCCGGGCATTGGCCGCCGCCGATGGTGGATTGGCAATGCCTCGCTGCTGATGGCCGGGCTGTTCGCGCTGCTGGCCTTTTTGCGGGTGCACCCTGCGGCCAGCGTGGTGCTGATTTTGTTGATGGGGCTTCTGTCGGGCTACGGCGTGCTGCAGTACGCCGATGTTCGCGCCTCGTACCCGCCCTCGCTTACGGGCCGGGCCCTGTCGGCCTACACGATGGCGATGTTCCTGGGGGTGGCGCTGATGCAGTGGTTCACCGGCATCGTGGCCACCGGCGCCCAGCGCCTGGGCTGGGATGCGCACACCGCCGTCATGCTGGCCATTGCGGCCTGGCTGGCGCTGGCGTCGACGGCGTTTCGGTTTTTGCCTGTATCGCCACTGGTTTCTTCGCAGACACCAGAACCCAAATAGCCTGTAGCGCCCGCCTATCAAGACCGACGGCTACGGCGGTGCCCGTTTGGCACGCCAATGGTCTGCCAAAGTGCTGCGCCGGGGCGGCGTGGTCACTGGGCTGCTGATTGCCGCCGCGCTTTTCTGGCGGCACTGACGGGCTGACCTACCCCGTTGCCAGGAACGCAGCCCGTACGAAGGTCAGCCGCCGCGCACCAGCAGCACAGGCACAGGGGACTGGCGCAGCACCTGCTCGGCGTCGCTGCCCAGCAGCATGCGCCCCACACCCCGTCGGCCATGGGTGCCCAGCACGATGATCTGGGCGCCCCATTCCTTGGCCTTGGTGAGGATCAGGTCACTAACCCGCCCGGAATAACTCTCGAACAGTTCGGCCTCCACCGCAATGCCAGCAGCCTTCGTCCGCGCCTCGGCATCCGACAGCACTTGCTGACCCGCTTCCTTCAAGAGATCGAACACGTTGGGCGGTAACGCCATGGCGGCCTCAAAGCTCGTCATCAGCGAAATTTCATCCACCACATGCAGCAGCTTGATGGTGGAGCCCATCACACGCGCCAGGGCAATGGCCTCATTCAGGCCCGCGAGCGAAGTGGGGCTGCCGTCCACAGGCACCAGGATCTTTTCGTACATGAGAGTTCCCCTTAAAAACCCATCGTAGCGCCTCACCGTGCGCAGGCACACCCCAGGCAGCTCTGTGCAGCACTCAGGCGGCCACCACGGCAGGCGGCATCCGCAGCGGGATCGTCACCGGCCCGTCATTGACCAGATGCACCTGCATGTCGGCCGCAAACTGGCCGGTGGCCACCACGGGGTGGACTTTGCGGGCCTGGGCCACCAGGTAGTCATACAGCCGCAGCCCTTCATCGGGCACGGCCGCCTGGGTAAAGCTCGGGCGGTTGCCGCCGGTGGTGTCGGCTGCCAGCGTGAACTGGCTGACCAGCAGCAGGCCTCCACCAATATCCTGCACGCTCTGGTTCATCTTGCCCGCTGCGTCCGAAAAGATGCGCAGCTTGAGGATCTTGGTCAGCAGCTTGTCGGCCTCGGCCTCGGTGTCGCCGCGCTCGGCGCACACCAGCACCAGCAGGCCCGCACCAATGGCGCCCACGGTCTGCCCATCGACATCCACACGCGCTTCTCGCACACGTTGCAATACGCTGATCACTTCACGGCATCCTTCACATCGTCACGGGGGTCGTCGAAATGCGCCTCCACATCGGTGGGCAGCAGCTCGATGGTGGCACGCAGGCCGGGCACGGCGGTCATCAGCGCGCGCTCGACCTGGCCGCGCAGCTCGGCGGCGTGGCGCAGGGTCCAGTCGGCGGGCATGTGCAGGTGCATGTCCACAAACTGGCGCTGGCCTGCGCGGCGGGTGGAGACATGGTCAAACCGCACCGCACCCGGCGCCTGGGCCGCCACAAACTGCTGCAGCGTGGCGTCGATGGTGGTCTGCACCTCGGGCTCCACGGCTGAATCCATGAGACCCTGGGACGACCGCCAGACCAGTTCCACGCCCTCTTTCAGAATGTTCAACGCCACCGCAATCGCCGCCACCGCATCCAGCCACAGCCAGCCGGTCAGGGCCGCGCCCGCAATGCCCACCAGTACACCGGCCGAAGTCCACACATCGGTGACCAGGTGGCGGGCATCGGCCTCCAGCGCGATGGAGCGGTGCTCGCGCGCCGAGCGGAACATCACCCAGGCCAGCAGCCCGTTCAGGGCCGAGCTGAGCACCGACAGGCCCAGGCCCCAGCCCACCTGCTCGATGGGCTGCGGGTCGAACAAGCGGTGCCCGGCTGCCCACAGGATGCCTGCCGACACGCCCATGATGAGGATGCCCTCAAAGCCCGAGGAAAAGTATTCGGCCTTGTGGTGGCCGTAGGGGTGGTCGTCATCGGCTGGCCGTGCCGCCACCGTCACCATGGCCAGCGCAAACATGGCGCTGGCCAGGTTCACAAACGACTCCATCGCGTCCGACAGCAAACCCACCGAGCCCGTGACCACCCAGGCCAGCGTCTTGAGCGCGATGGTGACTACCGCCACGGCCACCGAGGCCCACAGCAGGTTGCGGGGTGAAAGCCAAGGGTGGGATGCGGGAGAAGGTGCAGACATGGTGGGTAGGCGAAGGAGCGGAAACAGGCAGTCTGAAATTACACCAGAGCCACCTTAAGAACCTGTTCAGAATCTGAGCGACGTTGAACAGGCTCTAAGGCCCCCATGCCAGAATCCGCGCATGCTCCCCGCCTGGCGCCGCCTTCTGCCCCGACACGCCCTGCACCTGCCCAGCCTGCTGTTGTGGGTGGCGGTGGCCTGCATCGGTTGCGGCTGGCTGGTGGTGGACCGCCTGCAGCAACTGCACGCGGCGTTTGAGACCGACGCACGCATCGTGCATCGGCTGCTGAGCCAGCGCGTGGTGCAGCACGACGCCATCATGGCCACGCTGGCGCTGCTGCAGCCAGATCCTGCAGCGGACAGCCTGCACAACGCGGCATCGCCCCTGCCCCGCCTCCCGTCGGTGTACCCGCAGATCCTGGCGGTGCTGCAGCGCTCGGCCCACAGCGACTGGCCGCCCGCGCTGCAGGCCGAGCTGGCAGCAGCCGAGGCCACCTCACGGCGCACGGGCCACGCAGCCATGGCGGGGCTGAACCTGCCCGCAGGCCGTTACTACCTGGTGCTGGCAGGCACGCCAGCCAGCTACGCGCTGCACATCGACTTGCGCACCACCATCCCCACCGACGAGTGGCCCATGGACCCGGCCACGAGCCCGGTGCGGGTGACGCTGGAGCACAGCGGCACGGCCTTTGTGGTGCAGCCCGGCCAGGTCGCTCCGAACAGCGGCATTCGCACCTACGACTTTCACAAACTGCTGGCCGCACCCAGCCAGCCGCTGGACGTGGTGGCCCGCCGCAGCGTGGGCCTGCACGAACTGCCCTGGTGGCGCATGCTGGGCTGGTGCCTGCTGACGGCCACGCTGTGGGCCGCAGGCCGCGCCCTGTGGCGCCAGCGCGTGGCGCGCCAGCGGGCCGAAGAGCTGCTGCGCCTGGGCCAGGTGGCGCGGCTGAACACGCTGGGCGAACTGGCCGCGGGCATGGCGCACGAGCTGAACCAGCCGCTAACAGCCCTGCTCTCCAGCACGCAGGCCGCCCAGCGCCTGCTGGCCGACGACCCGCCCGATCTCGACACCGCACAGACCGCCATGGCCCGCGCTGTGGAGCAGGCGCGCCGCGCATCCACCGTGGTGGGTCGCCTGCGCCGCCTGGTGGAGCGGCCCGACCTGGCAGGCCAGGCCCAGCCCCTGGCGCTGCCCACTGCGGTGCAAGACGTGCTGCACCTGCTGGAGCCCGAGCTGGCGCAGCGCGGCGTGGTGCCCGAGGTGTTGGCCGCCGCAGACCTGCCCCCGGTGCTGGCCGAACCCGTGGCCCTGCAGCAGATCGTCCACAACCTGCTGATGAACGCCCTGCAGGCGCTGGAGCAGGTGCCGCCCGCAGAACGCCAGCTGCGCCTGAGCATGGCGCGCGCGGAAAGCGGGCGGGTGACCCTGTCGGTGCGCGACCACGGCCCCGGCATACCGCCCGAAGCGCGCCAGCACCTGTTCGAGCCCTTCTACACCACACGCACCGGCGGGCTGGGCCTGGGCCTCACGCTGTGCGAGAGCCTGGCGCAGGCCATGGGAGCGCAGCTCGCCCTGGCGCCCGAGGCCACGCCCCCGTCCGCCGCCCAGCGGGGCGCCGAGTTTGTGCTGACCCTGCAAGCCGCACCACCCACCGATGACCGATAGCGCCCCCTCCCTCTCGCCCCTGATCCACCTGGTGGACGACGATGCCGCCGTGCGCGAGGGCCTCTCGCTGCTCATCAGCACCGTGGGCCTGCGCGTGCAGACCTGGGCCGATCCGCAGTCCTTCATGGCCGGGTTTGACCGCGCCAGCATCGGTGCCATCGTGCTCGATGTGCGCATGCCGGGCATCAGCGGCCTCACGGTGCTGGAGCAATTGCTCGCGCAGGGCGTGGACCAGCCCGTGATCCTGCTCACCGGCCACGGCACGGTGGAGATGTGCCGCCGCGCGTTCAAGACCGGGGCGGCCGAGTTTCTGGAAAAGCCGGTGGACGACGAAGTGCTGATCGAGGCCCTGCAAAACGCCGTGCGCCAGCATGTGCGCTCGCGCGAGCGCCACCAGGCCGACCAGCAGGCGCGCGAGCGTTTTGCGCAGCTCTCGGCCCGCGAGCGTGAAGTGCTGGGGCTGATCGTCGAAGGGCTGACCAACAAGGAAATCGGCCGGGCGCTGGAACTCTCGCCCCGCACGGTGGAAACGCACCGCGCCAACCTGTTCGCCAAGCTGGGGGCCGAGTCGCTGGCGCAACTGATCCGGCGGTATGCAGCGCTGGTGGATGCCGCATCTTGAATCGGTCGGCATAGGCCTTCCGTAGTTCTACGGAGGCCCGCACGTAGCCGCCCGAATGGCTGAAAACGGCGGCGATTTTTACAGTTCTCCCACGGCGCCACAAAGGGTGGCACCGACGTCAAAAACACCGGAGAACACCATGCAAAGCACCCTCGTCAAAGCCGCCGCCCTCACCCTGTCCCTGATCGCCACCGCCGCCAACGCCGAAGGCGTGCGCACGGAAAAGAACATGTCGCTGGACCTGGCCACTCAGATCGCCGCCCAGACCGTGGCTACCTGCACCGCCAACGGCTACGCTGTGACTGCCACCGTGGTGGACCGCGCCGGCACCGTGCGTGCCGTGCATCGCGCCGACAACGCGGGCCCCCACACGCTGGAAGCCAGCCGCCTCAAGGCCTACACCTCGGCATCGGCCAAGAACACCACGCTGGCCATGATGGAAGGCGCGCAGAAGAACCCCGCGGCCGCCAACCTGGTGAACATTCCCGGCTATCTGCTGCTGGGCGGCGGCGTGCCCGTGAAGGTGGGCAACGAAGTGATCGGCGCCGTGGGCGTGGGCGGTGCGCCCGGCGGCCACCTGGACGAGCAGTGCGCGGTGGCGGGGATTGCCAAAGTGCAGGACTTGCTGAAGTAAGCCAGCCCAACCACAGGCAACTGAGCATTCAACGGAGGCCCCCATGAAGCCCTGGAACCTTGTTTTTGCCCTGGCCGCAGCGCTGGCCTGCGCCACCCCGGCACAGGCCCAGGTGCCGCCCACGGCGGCTGAAACGGCCGCCTACCAGGGCCTGCATGCCGCTGCGGCGCGGGGCGATGTGCCCAAGCTCACCCAACTGATCGCGGCGCGGGCCGACGTGAACGCCCGCGATGGCTACGGCCGCACGCCGCTGCATGTGGCCACCTTTGCCCGGCAGGCCGAAGCGATCCGCGCCCTGGCCCAGGCGGGTGCCGACTTGAATGCGCTGGAGAACGACCGCTACGACGCCGTGACCATCGCCGCCGTAGCCGATGACGAGGCCACGCTGCGCCTGCTGCTGCAACTGGGCGCCAGCGCGAAGCAGGTGACCAGCCGCTACGACGGCACGGCCCTGATCGCCGCTGCCCACCTGGGGCACGACGGCGTGGTGCGCCAGCTGATCGCCGCAGGGGCGCCGCTGGACCATGTGAACAACCTGCACTGGACGGCGCTCATCGAGTCCATCGTGCTGGGCAATGGCGGCCCGCGCCACCAGGCCACGCTGCGAGCACTGCTCAAAGCCGGCGCCAGCCAGGCCCTGACCGACCGGCAAGGCAACACGCCCCTGCAGCTCGCGCGACAGCGCGGCTATGGCGAGATGGTGCGGATGTTGGAGGCGGCCGCCGCGTGGCGCTGAGCGGCTGCATCAGTACAAAATTGATAGCTGCTTGCGCTTATTAGATAAACACTAGCGGCCCATTTCATTCAAATGCCTGGTTTCCAGTCACCAGGCGGGCCTTCACGCTCTTGCCCTTGACACGCCCGCTATTGAGCCGCTGCACCGCCTGGGCGCCAATCGCGCGGTCCACCGCCACGTAGGTGGAGAAGTCGTTCACGTTGATCTTGCCGATCTGCTCGCGGGTGTAGCCCATGTCGCCGGTCAGCGCGCCCAGCACATCGCCGGCACGGATCTTCTCCTTGCGGCCGCCGATGATCTGGAGGGTGACCATGGGCGGCACCAGCGGGCCGCTGCCCGTGGGCGTGAGGTCGGCCAGCGGGAACCAGCGCGACTCGCGGCCCTGCAACTGCTCGATTTTGCCCACACTGCCCATCTCGTCCAGGCTCGCCAGATTCAACGCCAGGCCCTCGGCGTCGCCCCGGCCGGTGCGGCCGATGCGGTGGATGTGCACCTCGGGGTCGGGCGTCACGTCCACGTTGATCACGGCGGCCAGGTTGGCAATATCGAGGCCGCGTGCGGCCACATCGGTGGCAACCAGCACCGAGCAGCTCTTGTTGGCAAACTGCACCAGCACCTGGTCGCGCTCGCGCTGCTCCAGCTCGCCAAACAGCGCCAGCGCGCTGAAGCCCTGGGCCTGCAGCACGGCCACGAGGTCGCGGCACTGCTGCTTGGTGTTGCAGAACGCGATGGACGAGTCGGGTCGGAAATGGTTGAGCAACTGCGACACCACATGCAGGCGCTCACTATTCTTCACCTCATACCAGCGCTGCTCGATCTTGCCTTCGGCATGCTGCGCCTGCACCGTGATCTGCTCGGGCAACTTCATGAACTGGGCGCTGAGCTTGGCGATGCCATCCGGGTAAGTGGCCGAGAACAGCAGGGTCTGGCGCTCCTTGGGGCACTGGCGCGCCACGGTGACGATGTCGTCGAAAAATCCCATGTCCAGCATGCGGTCGGCTTCGTCCAGCACCAGGGTGTTCAGCGCTTCCAGCGTGAGGTGCTGGCGCTCCAGGTGGTCCATCACGCGGCCGGGCGTGCCCACCACGATGTGGGCGCCGTGCTCCAGGCTCAGCATCTGGCCGCGCAGCGGCACGCCGCCGCACAGGGTCACAACCTTGATGTTTTCTTCGGCCCGCGCCAGGCGGCGGATCTCGGTGGTCACCTGGTCGGCCAACTCGCGCGTGGGGCACAGCACCAGGGCCTGCACCGCAAACCGGCGGGGGTTGAGGTTGGCCAGCAGGGCCAGGGCAAACGCGGCGGTCTTGCCGCTGCCGGTGCTGGCCTGGGCGATCAGGTCCTTGCCCAGCAGGGCGGGCGGCAGGCTGGCCGCCTGGATGGGGGTCATCGTGGTGTAGCCCAGCTGCTGCAGGTTGGCCAGCATGGCGGGGCTGAGGGCCAGCGCACTGAAATCAGTGCGGGCTTGGTTTTCTTTGGAGGTCATGGGCCGATTATCCGGCCCGGCCTGCCGCGCCCCTTATCACTGAAGGGCCAGCACCCCCACAAAGGCCAGGGTGTGTGCCAACACGCCCGGCGCCACCGCCAGGGCGTAGCGCCAGCCCCCGCTGGCCAGGGCCACCACACATTTGCTGCCCGCATGCACCAGCAGCGCGGCCATCAGGGCTTGCGCGATGGCGGGTGCGAACGCGCTGTCCGGCCCGCCGCGCACCAGCACGGCGGCGGTGGCAGCGTGCACGTCGGCCAGCGCCGCCAGCAACGCGCCAACCAGCATGCCTGCATCGCCCTGCCAGGCGGTGAGCGCCTGCACGCCGACCTGGATGCCCGTGAGCAGGGCTGCGATCAGCAAGGCATCGCGCAGCTTGAACATGGGGGTATCTGGTGGGACCGCCAAAGCCCCGTCCACCCCGGCATCTGCCGCGGTGGCCGTACGGCGCCCCGCGCCCCGCCCACCCCACCAGCCCACGGCCGCCGCCACGCACCCACCTGCCAGCGCGGGCAGCCACAGCCGCGCCAGCCACTGGGGTTGCACCGTGGCGGCCACCGCCAATATCTGTGCCATGGTGGCCACACACGACAGCACCGCAGCCCCCGCGTTGGCGCGCGCCGTGGCCCCGCCCGCGCGCACCTCCATGCCCAGGCTGCCGATGGTGGCGGTGCTCGACACAAAGCCCGACGCCAGCGCCGACAACGCCACCGCATGGCGCGCCTGCATCAGCCGCTTGGCCAAGTGCGCCAGCGACTGGATCACCAGCAGCACGATGACCAGGCGCACCACCACCTGCGGGTTCAACACGCCTTGCCACAGGGGCGTGTTGGGGGCCAGCGGGTACACCAGCAAGGCCAGCGCGGCCAGAATGAGCCCGCTGCGCACCTCGCCGGGCTGCAGCCACTGGTTGGAGAACTGGTGCAGCGCGTCCCGCAGCGCCAGCAGCCCCGTCACCACCACCGCCAGGGCGGCGGCCAGCAACTGGTCGCGCGCGCAGGTCACCCCGATCACATAGGCCAACAGCAGGGCGATCTCGGTGGTCACACCCGGGTCGCCGGACCGGTCGCGCGCATAGGCCACCACGGCCAGTGCTGCCACCAGGGCAGCCCCCACCGCCACCAGCGCAGGCACGGCCGTGAGCGCCGCCGCCGCGCCCGCCAGGGAGGCCAGCGTGAACGATCGCACCCCGGCCAACGCCCGGTCGGGCCCGGCGCCCTTGCGGCGCTCGCGCTCGATGCCCATGAGCAAACCACAGCCCGCCGCGCTCGCCAATACGGCCAGCGCGCTGGAAAACCCGCCAAACTCCTGCATGGAACGCCCACACCTTTCCTGTTGATCGTGATTGCGGCAACGCAGCATGGTGACAGAAAGACCGGCCGCGCAGCGCCTCCGGTCAGCGAACATGCGGAATTGCCCCAAGGCTGGGAGTCAGGTGGATCGGCTATAACGAATCCCACCAGCGCCAGCCCATGCAAGACAGCCCCCACGCAGCCCCCGCCCCTGGCCCCAGCGGCTCCAGCGACGCTTTGCTGCGCCTGATTGCCGACTCGGTCCCGGCCCTGATGGCCTACTACGACCTGCCGGGCCTGCGCTGCCAGTTTGCCAACCAGGGCTACGCCGCCTACAACGGCCACAGCACCGAATCCATCCTGGGCCTCACGGTGCAGGAGGCGATTGGCGACAAGGCCTGGCAGGCCATTCAGCCGCACGTGGATCGTTGCTCGCACGGTGAGCGCGTGAAATACACCCGCGAGCAGACCCTGCCCAATGGCGAGGTGCGGATGATCGAGGTCAACCTGATTCCGCACTTTGATGGCGCGGGGCAGCAGCTGGGCTCCTTTGTGCTCATCACCGACATCACCGAGCGCTGGCGCGCGGAGCGCGAGGTGCGCCAGAGCGAAGAGCGCATGCGCAAGTTCACCGAGGCCACGGACGAGGCCATCGTGTTCCATCGCGACGGCCTCATCACCGACGGCAACGAGGCGCTCACCCGGCTCACCGGCTACAGCCTGCAAGAAGTCACCGGCCTGTCGATCTTCAACTTCATCAGCCCCGAATGGCGCGCCACAGCGCTGGAGTACACCCGCAGCGGACGGGAGGACCCTTACGAGGTCACCATCTGCCACAAGGACGGCCATGCGATCCCCGTCGAGGTCGTCGGCAAGACCATGCCCCTGCACCACGCGGACTACCGCATCGTGGTGGTGCGCGACATCACGGCCCGCAAGCAGGCGCAGGAACGCGAGGCCTTCATCGCCCTGCACGACACCCTCACGCAGCTGCCCAACCGGCACTTCCTGATGGAGCAGCTGTCGCAGGTGCTGTCGCTGGCACGCAGGCGCCACGGCCGCGTGGCCGTGCTGTTCATGAACCTGGACCATTTCAAGACCGTGAACGACTCGCTGGGCCACCACGCGGGCGACCAGCTGCTGCGCAACGTGGCCGAGCGCCTGCGCAGCGGCGTACGCGACGCCGATGTCGTGGCCCGACTGGGTGGCGACGAGTTTGTGGTGGTACTGACCGACATCCAGACGCCCGATGACGCGGCCATGGTGGCCGACAAACTGCTGGACTCGATGCATGGCGTGTTCACGGTCGATCACCTGCCGCTCACCATCTCGCCCTCCATCGGCATCAGCCTGTTTCCGGACCACGGCGCCAGTGCCGACGTGTTGCTGCGCTGCGCCGATGCGGCCATGCAGCACGCCAAAGAGAGTGGGCGTGGCAATCGCCAGTTCTACGCCGCCAGCATGGACGCCAGCGCCCTCGATGTGCTGCACCAGGAGCGCCTGCTGCGCGACGCCATCGCACGCAACGACTTCGAGCTGCACTACCAACCACAGATACGCCTGGCCGACGGAACACTGCAAGGACTGGAAGCGCTGGTGCGCTGGCGCCACCCTGAGCGGGGACTGGTCGGGCCGGATGAGTTCATCACCTTCTCTGAATCGCGCGGCCTCATCACGCCCATCGGCCGCTGGGTCATGCGCGAGTCCTGCCGTCAGCTCAAGGCCTGGCAGGACGAGGGCCTGGCCCCGGTGCCCGTGGCCGTCAACCTCTCGGCCCTTGAATTCCGCCAACGGGACGTGGCCGCCGAGATCGCCGCCGTGCTGCTCGAAACCGGCCTCGCACCGCAGTACCTGGAGATTGAACTGACGGAATCTGTGCTCATGCACCAGACCGGCCAGGTGCTGGACACCCTCAACGCGATCAAGGCCCTGGGCGTGGGTATCTCCATCGACGACTTCGGCACAGGGTATTCATCGCTGGCCTACCTCAAGCGCTACCCCATCGACAAGCTCAAGATCGACCGATCCTTTGTGGCCGACACCCCAGAGAACACCGACGACGTGGCCATCGTCACCGCCATCATCCAGATGGGCCGCAGCCTCCAGCTCCAAACCGTGGCCGAAGGGGTGGAAACACAGGCGCAAATCGACCTGCTGGCGGGACTGGGGTGTGATTTGATCCAGGGGTTTGCGGTGGCAATGCCCATGGGTGAGGAGTCTACGCGGCGATGGCTGCTGAGGAACAAGACTAAATGATTTACTCACGGATTATTGTGTGCATGTAGTTCTGCGCCATCGCTTTCTCGCTCTTGACAGCGCTCATCGCATAGAAATGAAAATCCTACGCTTTGGGCGATATGCATCTAAATAAATTAATACTTGTAAAAATA
>OFJB01001060.1_pt1 | contig 11506 bp, 10 predicted proteins | sample 1775081 | NCBI WGS metagenome assembly OFJB01 (sample SAMN08195771, study PRJEB24354) | sludge metagenome | isolation source: initial sludge from phenol fed wastewater aerobic bioreactor | place: India: Nagpur | collected 2016-06-05 | reverse complement strand
TCGGGCCACCTGTGCCTGGCCACGCTGCACGCCAACAACAGCTACCAGGCGCTCAACCGCATCCTCAGCTTCTACCCGGTCGAGGTGCGCCCCACCCTGCTGGGCGACCTGGCGGCGGCGCTCAAGTCCATCGTCTCGCAGCGCCTGATCCCGGCGCTGGACGGCGGCCGCGTGCCGGCCGTCGAGGTGCTGCTCAACACCAAGCTGGTGGCCGACCTGATCGAGAAGAGCGACTTCGGCGGCGTGAAGGAAGCCATGGACAACGCCATCGCCGAGGGCTCGCAGACCTTCGAGCAGGACTTGTCGCGCCTGGTGCGCGAGCAGCGCATCGACCGCAAGCAGGCACTGGCCTTTGCCGACTCGCCCACCAACCTGCTGTGGCGGCTGCAGAACGAGGCCACGCGCTACTCGGCCAACCAGGCGCAGAACGACGACGCGACCAGCAACGAACCCACCTTCACCGACATCACGCTGGACGTGCGCCCCAGCGGCTTCGGCGCCTCGGGCTTCGGCTCCACGGGCTACGAACTGTCGGGCTTTCGCGACTCGCGCCTGGGCAGCGCCGTCGATTCGCGCCTGGGCGAGGCCTGACCGGCACGGCCGCCACCGGCCGCCGTCAGCACACCCCATCCGCACACGCCAGCGTGGCACGCCGCGCTGGCGCGGCCTTTTTCATCCGCCATGATCCAACTCAACGACGTCACCTTGCGCCGCGGCGCCAAGGTCCTGCTGCAAGGCGCCAGCGCCACCATCCATCCGGGCGAGAAGATCGGCCTGATCGGGCGCAACGGCGCCGGCAAGTCCACGCTGATGGCCCTGCTGAGCGGCGCGCTGCACGAGGACCGGGGCGAGTTCTCCATCCCCGCCCACTGGCGCCTGGCGCAGGTGGCGCAGCACATGCCCGAGACCGACCAGCCCGCCACCGATTTCGTGCTGGCGGGCGACGAGCGCCTGTCCCTGCTGCGCCAGCAGCTGTCCAATGCAGAGCAAGCGGGCGACGGCATGGCGATGGCCCAGGCGCACGCCGACCTGCAGGACGCCGGCGCGCACGACGCCCGCGCGCGCGCCCAGGCGCTGATCCTGGGCCTGGGCTTTCTGCCCAGCCAGCTCGATCAGCCCGTCAACCGCTTCTCGGGCGGCTGGCGCATGCGCCTGCAACTGGCGCGCGCCCTGATGGCGCCCAGCGACCTGCTGCTGCTGGACGAGCCCACCAACCACCTGGACCTGGACGCGCTGGTGTGGCTGGAAGGCTGGCTGGCGCGCTACCCCGGCACGCTGATCGTCATCAGCCACGACCGCGAATTCCTGGACGCCGTCACGCGCGCCACGCTGCACATCGACGCCGGCCGGCTCACGCGCTACGGCGGCAACTACAGCGCCTTCGAGGAGCTGCGCGCGCAGCAGCTGGCGCTGCAGCAGGCCGCCTTCGCCAAGCAGCAGGACAAGATCGCGCATCTGCAAAAATTCATCGACCGCTTCAAGGCCAAGGCCACCAAGGCGCGCCAGGCGCAAAGCCGCGTCAAGGCGCTGGAGCGCATGGAGCGCATCGCCCCGGTGCTGGCCGAGGCCGAGTTCCAGTTCGAGTTCATGGAGCCAGCCAACCTGCCCAACCCCATGCTGGCGATCCGCGACGGGGTGTTCGGCTACCCGCCCGCGCAGGTCCAGGATGCTACTGAAACAGAAGCTATTGACGCAGACTCGGTGCTGGCTGGAGCCCCATTCGATTCAAAAAACGCAAGCCCGCGCGTGATCCTGCGCGGCGTCAACCGCACGGTGCTGGCGGGCCAGCGCATCGGCATCCTGGGCGCCAACGGCCAGGGCAAGTCCACCTTCGTCAAGACCGTGGCGCGCACGCTGGCGCTGCTGGGTGGGCAACTGACCGAAGGCAAGGGCCTGTCCATCGGCTACTTCGCGCAGCAGGAGCTGGACGTGCTGCGCCCGCAGGACACGCCGCTGGAGCACATGGTGCGCCTGGCGCGCGAAACCGGCCAGCAAAACAGCGAAGCCGCGCGCGAGCAGCAGCTGCGCAACTTCCTGGGCCGCTTCAACTTTCCGGGCGAGATGGTCGGCCAGCCCGTGGGCCAGTTCAGCGGCGGCGAAAAGGCGCGCCTGGTGCTGGCCATGATCGTGTGGCAGCGCCCCAACCTGCTGCTGCTGGACGAGCCCACCAACCACCTGGACCTGGCCACGCGCGAGGCGCTGGCGGTGGCGCTGAACGAATTCGAGGGCACCGTCATGCTCGTCAGCCACGACCGCGCCCTGCTGCGCAGCGTGTGCGACGAGTTCTGGCTGGTGGCGCGCGGCCAGGTGGCGCCCTTCGACGGCGACCTGGAGGACTACCAGCGCCACCTGCAGGACGAAAGCCGCCGCCGCCGCGACGAAAGCCAGGCCGCTGATGCCCCGCCCGCATCTGCGCGTGACGCCGACACCCGCCGCGCGCCCGCCCCGCCGCCGCCGGCCGCCGCCATCAACCCCGCCGAGCAGCGCCGCCAGGACGCCCAGCGCCGCCAGCAGCAGGCCGAGCGCGCGCGCCCGCACCAGCGCGCGCTGCAGCAGGCCGAGCAGCGCATGCAGGCCATCGAGCGCGAGCGCACCGCGCTGCAGGAGCGCCTGGGCACCGCCGGCCTGCCCCCCGCCGACCTGGCCGACACCGGCCGCCGGCTGAAGGCCCTGCAGGACGAGCTGGCGCAACTGGAAGAAGCCTGGCTGACGCACGCCAGCGCCATCGAGGCGCTCACCGCCGAGCCGCAGGCGCGATAAGCCGATAAGCGACAAATGCACACCGAAAGCTGTCGGCGCCCCACCCGGCCCTTTCCCGACCGGCCAGCAGGCGATTACAGTAGCAGGCCTTCAACGACAACAACCCCCAGGGGTGGAAAGGAAATGCCATGAGCATCATCATCACCATCATCGTCGGCTTCATCGTCGGCCTGATCGCGCGCGCCATCATGCCCGGCAACCAAAGCATGGGCCTGATCATGACCACCATCCTGGGCATCGTCGGCTCGCTGGTGGCCAGCTACGGCGGCGCCGCGCTGGGCCTGTACGCCCAAGGCACGCCCGCGGGCTGGATCGCCTCGGTGGTCGGCGCCATCATCGTGCTGTTCATCTACGGCCTGGTCACCAAGAAGAGCTGACGCGGCTGCCCCGGGGGCGGGGGTGACACGAAACAGGGGCAAGGCCACGCCCTGCGCCCTCATGGGCGCACCACAAACCACCAGCCTGCCGGTGCGGGGCCAGTTCCACATCCTCAACCACTGGCGCTGATGGGGTCAAACTTCATGCCCGTCCGTCTGCGCCCGCATGGTGCCCTCCTCCGCTGGAAGAGTGAGTTCAAAAAGCATAGCATCCAGCGCCCACTCGACGAGCGCCAGAGGCCAATTTCATATTAAAGTCCCATACCCTGATCCCCGACATGCGCCGCGCCATCGGGCAGATACGGGACTATCTGTTCGGCGGCGGCTACTCCGACTCGGTAAGCAACAACGCCGCTGCGGTGACTCGTCAGACCGTTTTCGGCCAAGAGCCGCCACGGAAAGCCATCAACACGATGGCTGCTTCAGGCGGTACCCGGTCATTGAAATTTACAGTTTGACCGACAGCGACTGCCGCCACCGGTCATTGAGTTGGCGACGACTTGATTGACAGTTTGACCATCAACACCGATCGTGCATGTTGGACAGGCTCAGTCAAGCTGCAGGCCGGCTTCCTTCGCGGCCTTAGGCAGCACTGCCAATTCGCGTTGAAGGACATTGGCAAAGGCTTCGGGCGTGTTGCCCGTTGCCGGCGCCACGCCCCCCAGGTCTAGCAGGCGCTGGCGAAAGGCTGGCTCGGCCGTGATCTTGGCGATTTTTTCACCCAGCAGCTTGACGATGGGGGCCGGCGTCTTGGCCGGGGCCACCACACCGAACCAGACATCAAAGTCCACGCCACCGGGCACGCCTTGCTCGGTCAGAGTCGGGATCTCGGGCCACAGCTCCGAACGGCCCTGGCGCAACTGGCCAAGGGCCTTGAGCTTGCCCGACTGGAGAAAACTGCGCACATCACCCGTACCCAGCAGGCCCCAGGCCACTTCATTGGCCATCAGCGCCTGCACCAGCGGCGCACCGCCCTTGTAAGGCACATGTATGAAGTTGCCGTTGGCATGGCTGTTGACCGACTCGGAGGCCAGATGCGACAGGCCGCCCGCACCGGCCGAACCATAGGCCAGGCCGCCCTTGCCTGCCCTCTTGCCCGCCTCCAGCAGTTCCTTCACGTTTTTGTAGGGTGACTTTTCGGGCACCACCAGGATCAGCGGGGCCAGCGAGACGCGCGCCACGGGCACGAAGTCTGATGCCTCGAAGCCAGCCCTCTTGTAGATCACCGGGTTGATCGACAGCATGCCTGTCAGCGTCATGGCCAGGGAATAGCCATCGGGAGCACTCTGCGCCACGTTGCTCATGGCGATGTTGCCGCCAGCGCCGGGCCGGTTCTCCACGATGATGGGCTGGCCCAGCGCTTCCTGAAGGCGCGGCTGCAGGATGCGCGCCGCCACATCGGTGGCGCCGCCAGCCGGGTAAGGCACGACCAGGCGGATCGGCTTGTTGGGGTAGCTGCCCTGAGCCAGGGCGGCCGATGCCAGGCCCAGCGATACGGTTCCTGCCATGACGAGGCGAACGATGAGATTGATGGTACGCACGGTGTGGGTCTCCTGATTTTTCCGAGGGAAAGAAATGCTCTTGCGGTGGGCACGGCCTGGTGGTTCGGCCTAGTGCTTCTCGCCGGTTTCGTAATACGCCTGCCGCTCCTCCAGCGCATGCCAGCCGATCAGCTCCTTGAAGGCCGCCATCGTCGTCTGTTCGAAGGGCAGGTTCGCGAAGTCGCCCGAGCGGCGGCGCGCCAGCTCGGCCAGGTTGGCCTGCACCGCATGCACGGCAGTCAGCAGGCCGGCGATGGGATAAGAGGCGAAGGCCGCCGCGCTTTCGATTTGCGCGCGTGTGAGGGACGTCATCCAGGTGCCGGCCATCAGCTGCAGCGATAGGCGGCGCCCGCAGACCTCGCGCAGTTGCACCAGTTGCTCGTAGCGGTTGAAGGTGCGCGAGATGGGCTGGATGAGGTCGGCGCCAGCTTCGGCATAGCGCGCAGCGCGGTCCAGTGCCTCGCTCGGGTCCATGGCGTCGGTGCGGGCCACGATCAGCAGGTCCGGGTCCTGCCGTGCATCGAGTGCGGCCTTGATACGTGCCAGCGCATCCTCCACCGACACCAACGTGGAGGTGGTGGCGGCGGCCGGGCAGCGTTTGGGGCTGATCTGGTCTTCGATCTGCAGCGCCGCCGCGCCGGCCTTCTCGAATTCGCGCACGGTGCGGGCCATATTGAGCACGCTTCCGTAGCCGGTGTCGGCGTCCACGAAGATGGGCTTCTTCACCACGTTGGCCATGCGGTTCACGGCGTCCACGTTTTCACTCAGCGTGTACAGCTCCATGTCTGGCTGCCCCAACAGCGCGGCCGAGATGCCGAAGCCGGTGCTGAAAATGCCGTCGAAGTCCGACTGGTCCACCAGCAGGGCCGACAGCGCGTCCTGCGCGCCGCCGAACCAGAGGGTGGATCCGTCATTGATGCGCTGGCGCAGCGCCTGGCGGGAAGAAATCATGCGAGGTCTCCGGAAAGTAGCGCTGCCGTGGGCAGTGCCGTCAGTCATCACAAGTGAAAGGGTTCAGGTGGCCTTGGGCGCCGCCTCATCCTTGGCCTGCGCCATGCGGCGCTTGAGGTAGGGAATAAGGCCGCCAGCTTCGAGCATGCCGCGCTCGGAGGCCGCGAAAGGCTGCAGCGCCAGCGTCTGGCCGGTGCGCAGGTTCTTTACCTCGCTCGTGGCCCAGTCCACCGTCAGCTCGTCGCCGCGCGCCACGGCAGCGCGGATGCCAGGGCAGGTCACGAGCGGAAAGCCCATGCTCATCTCGCCGCGAAAGAAGCCCGGCGAGAAGGAGTCGGCGATCACGGCCGAAATGCCCAGGTGCCGCATGGCGCGCATGGCTGGGTAATGCGGGTGGCCGTAGCCGAAGTTCTCGCCGCCCACCAGCAGGTCGCCCTTGCTTACGCTGGCCGCGAAGCCCGGCGTGTAGTCAGACATGGCGAGCGCGGCCAACTCCTTGACGTCGGTGATCTTGATGTTGCGTACACCGACGATCAGATCGATGTCGTAGTCGTCTTCCTCGAAGACCCAGGCCACGCGGCCACGCAGGTTCTGCAGGCTCATGCGGCGGCTCCCACGTGGGCTGCCGCCTGGGCCAGATAGGGCCGCGGATCGGCGATGCGCCCTTCCAGTGCCGAGGCCGCCACCACAGCCGCATTGCAGATGTAGATTTCCGAATCCACGCTGCCCATGCGGCCTGGCGTGTTCAGCGTGCCCGTGGAGACGGCGCGCTGGCCGTCGCTCATGGTGGCAATGCGGCCGAAGCAGTAGTCACAGCTGGGCGAGCTGATGAAGGCGCCGGCTTCCACCAGCGTCTCGATCAGGCCCTCACGCGCGGCCGCTGCCATGATGGCCTTGGAGGTAGGCACCACATGCAGCTGGAACCCCGGCTGGATGTGCCGTCCGCGCAGCACCTGGGCCGCAATGCGCAGATCTTCCAGCCGGCCGCTGGCACAGGAGCCCAGGTAGCCGGTGTGCACCTCCACACCTGTGTAGTCGGTAAGGTCGCGCGTGTTGGCCGGGCTGGGTGGCACCACGACGATGGGTTCGAGCTCCGAGATGTCGATGGTCACGACGCGCTCGTACACGGCGTCGGCGTCGGGGTAGACCGGGTCCAGCTCGATCTTCGAACGGCCCTTCACATAGTCCAGGGTCTTGGCATCGGGTGCGATCAGCATGGTGGTGGCGCCCAGGAACATCGCCTGGCCGCACAACACCTGCCGGCCCTCAATGCTCATGGCGTCGATCACGGGGCCGCACAGTTCCACCACCTTGAAGCGGCAGGAGGCCGGCCCCATCACCCGCACCATGTGGTGGAACACGTCGCGCGCCATCACACCGGGCTGCAGCGTGCCCGTGAGTTCCACCTTGATGGTGGCCGGCACGGTCATGGTGATGGTCTCGGTGGCGAAAGCCTCCACCACACCCTTGCGCGCGCCGAAAGCGAAAGTGCCGAAGGCGCCCAGTTGGCTCACATGGCCGTCGAAATGCACGGCGAAGGCGCCCGGCGTGGCATAGCCCAGCTCGGCCGAGACCTGATGGCCGATGCCCTCGCGCTCGTACACCGGCACGCCCTGTTCCTTGCCCCAGGCACGTGTGATCTTGTGCAGCTCTTCTTCCTTGGGCGCCGTGGCCGGCACCATGTGATCGATGAAAAGCACGAAACGCTCGGGGCTGGACACCTTCTCGACGCCAAAGTCCTCGCGCGTCTCCTTGAAGAACACGTCGGTGTAGCCGGGAAAATCGTAGGCGATCACGAAGTCCGGCCGGGCAGTGATTTCCTGGCCGGGCGACACGCGGGCCAGGCCCGAAGCGCGTGCCAGGATCTTTTCAGCCATCGTTTGGGGCATCTGCATCTCCATCAAACTTCCACAATGTGGATGTTTATCTTTCGTCATGCAGTCGATTACACTGGACTTAAACCAGAGGTAGTTCAGGTACAACCCGAGTTAATGCCACACTGTGGAAACTAAACGAAAGCCCCGAACCGCTACCCCGGCAGACGCCGCCCACGCCGAGGGCCACGCCCGCACGGGCACCCAAAGCATCGAACGCGTCGTGGGCATGCTGCGCGTGGTGGCCTCACGCGGGCGGCGGGGCATGCGCATCGCCGATGTGGTGAGCGTCAGCGGCCTGCCCATGTCCACCTGCTTTCGCATGCTGCAGCGGCTGGAATTGGAGGGGCTGGTAGTGCGCGATGCCATGACACGCAAGTACCACCTGGGCCCGCTGCTATACGAGCTGGGCCTTCTGGCGCAACCGCGCTACCGCCTGGCCGATCTGTGCGAGGAGGCGATGCAAGCCATCGCCGACGAGACACAGGACACGGTCTACCTCAGCGAACGCCGCGGGGTTGAGTCGATCTGTACCAGCCGCGTGCTGGGCGACTACCCGATCAAGGCCCTGACACTGGACGTGGGCATTCGCCGCCCTATGGGAGTGGGCGCCGGTGGATTGGCGATCCTGAGTGCGCTGCCCGAAGTCGAGGTTGCGCAGCTTGTCGAAATCAACGATGCGCGCTATGCCAAGTTCGGAGCCTTCGAACCCGGCTTCGTACAGCGGGCCGTGGCCGAGACCCGCGCGCAGGGCTATGCCTTTTTGGACAGTGCGGCAACACCCGGCACCGCCGCCGTGGGCGTGGCTTTTCCGCTCGACAATCCCATTGCCGCCATCAGCGTGGCGGCTATTTCCAGCCGGCTGGGGCCGGTTCGTCGCGCGCAGGTGGCGAAGACTATTCAGCGGCAAGTGCATGCGATCTGCGCGCAACTGCCATCTGTGGCCACTGGGGTAATTCCACCTTCACGTCGCAAGGTGAAGTGAGGCTAGCCGTCGTGGCGGGTACGCGGATAACCTGGATGGCATCAAGTTGCTGGAGTGTCAACGCAGTTCAGGGCGGGTCAGAGGCACAAATGGGTGAACCCTACTTCGCCCCACCCTCAAACCATCGCTTGACCATCCCACGTTCGGCATCGGTCATCTGCGTGGCGTTGCCCAGGGGCATCAGCTTTTGCACCACCACCTGCTGGTAGATCAGCTGGGCGTTGGTCTTGGCGTGGTCTTCGGAGTCGAAGCGCAGGCCCTTTTGCTGCACGGCCTCGCCGTGGCACATGGAGCAGCGCTGCTCCAGGATGGGCTTGAGTTGGGCGTAGTCCACCGTGGCGGGCGCGGCGGCGCCGGAGGCCTCGGGCGCGGGCTTCATCCAGGCCACCAGGCCAATCAGCAGCAGCACGCCCACGGCGGCGTAGGGCCACGGGTGGCTGCGCTTGCCCAGGTGCCAGGCATGGCGCGCGACGAAGAACTGGCGGATCAGCGCGCCGGCCAGCATCAGCAGCGCCAGCACCAGCCAGCGCTGCGGGTGGCTGTAGACGAAGCTGTAGTGGTTGCTCAGCATGGCGATGAGCACCGGCAGCGTGAAGTAGGTGTTGTGCACGCTGCGCTGCTTGCCGCGCTTGCCGTAGATGGCGTAGTCGGCCGGGTCGTAAGGCTGGCCGCTGGTCATGGCGGCCACCACCTTGCGCTGGCCGGGGATGATCCAGAAGAACACGTTGGCGCTCATGGTGGTGGCGATCATGGCGCCCACGATCAGGAAGGCCGCGCGCCCGGCAAACAGCTGGCAGGCCAGCCAGGCGGCCAAGGCCACCACCACCAGGATCAGCGCGCCGACGATGCGCTCGCCGTTGGCGCGAAAGCCGAACACGCGGCAGATGGTGTCGTAGATGAGCCAGAAGCCGACCAGAAAGCCTACAGCGCCGAAGCCCGCCGCCACCGGCGACCAGTCGAACACGTTCTTGTCGACCAGGAAGATGCTGGCGTTCCACAGGTACAGCACCACGAACAGCGAGAAGCCGGAGATCCACGTCCAGTAGCTCTCCCAGAAGAACCAGTGCAGCTTGCTGTCGATGCCGCCCTGCGGCGCCACCATGTACTTGTGGGCGTTGTAGAAACCCCCACCGTGCACCGACCAGATGGCGCCGTCCACGCCTTTTTTCTTCAGGTCGTCGGCCTTGGGGGGCTCGAGGTTGCTGTCCAGAAAGACGAAGTAGAACGACGAACCGATCCAGGCAATGGCCACGATCACGTGCAGCCAGCGCAGCAGCAGGTTGGCCCAGTCGAGCAGATAGGTTTCCAAGGCGAGTCTCCTCTCGATGCGGCTCGCCACCGCGGGCGCTGCGAGCCGTCTTCAGGTGATCGCGCTTGGAGACTTGGCGGGGCCATGGGCCCGCCCTTCCTTGCACCGCTGCGACCAGGAGAAATTGTATACAGTTCGGTGTGCAAAAACCAATGGGATAGGCCCTGGGGTTTTCCCTTGGTTCAACATCCTTGCAACGTCCGGTGAGCCAGCCGGCAAGGCGCGCACCAAAATCGGTGAAAATAGAGGGTTTTCAACCAACACACCAATAAGGATCACACCATGGGCAAGCAAATCGTCACCGAAGCCATGCGCAAGGCCACCCCGCCGCTGCCCGGCACCCCCACGCGCAAGCTGGCCGTGGGCCAAAAGCGCAGCCTGGAGCGCGGCTCGCACACCCGCAGCAAGAAGAACCCCGGCAAGCGTCCGCACCAAGGCTGATCGCCCGCCGGGCACCCAGAGAAAAGCCACGCCGCAGCGTGGCTTTTTCTTGGAGGATGCAGCCCGGCCCTCAGCGGCGCCCGCCGAGCAGGCTGGTGCCCACCTTGAGCAAGTCGCCCAGGTCGACCTGGCCGTTGCCGTCCTGATCGAGCACGGCGCCCAGCAAACCCCCGCCCAAGCCGCCCTGCTGCTGCACGCGCGCCTTCTCCTGACCCAGCATCTGGCCCAGGCCGCCGGCGTCCAGGTTGTTGCCGTTCATGTGCTTGGCCAGGGCCGACATCACCAGCGGCGCCAGCATCATCAGCAACTGGCCGGCCTGGCCGCCGTTCAGGCCCGTGGCCTGGCTCAGCCCCGATTCGGCACGCCCCTGCGCATCGCCGAAGATGTGGCCCAGGATGCCGCCGGCGTCCAGTTGCGCGCCGGCCGGGCTGGCCGGCGCGGCGCCGCCCCCCATCACCCCGCCCAGCAGGCCTCCCAGCAGCCCGCCCAGGCCACCGGCGCCGCCGCCCGCGCCGCCTTGCGCAAGCGAACCGAGCAGGCCGCCGAGATCCATCGCGCCCTGGCCCGAATGGTCGCGCTGCAGCGCGTTGAACAGCGCGTCGGCGCCACCGGGCTGCTGGGCGTTGTGCCCCAGCGCCCCCACCAGCGTGGGCAGCGCGGCGGCAATGGCGTTGCTGGCCGTGGCCGGGTCGGTGCCCAGCTGCTGCGCGATCTGCCCCAGCGGAGCGCCTTGCATTTGACCCATCAGGTCGTCGATGAGAGAGCCGTTCATGATCGCCATCCTTTGCCGGTTGAAAGAGGAAACCACCCATGGTAGCGAGAGCGGCCCCTTCGCGCCTTACCATGCCGGGTGATTCGCCAACTTCATCACGAGGAACCCGACCCATGCGCGTGCACCACAAATCCATCATCGTCACCGGCGCCGGCGGCGGCATCGGCGAGGGCATCGCCCGCCGGCTGGCCGAAGAAGGCGCGGCCGTCATCGTCAACGACATCAACCCGGCGCTGGGCGAGAAGGTCACCACCGCCATCAACGCCGCCGGCGGCAAGGCGCGCTTCGTGGCCGCCGACGTGACCCAGGGCGCCGACTGGGCGCGCCTGGTGCAGGCCGCGCAGGACTTCGGCGGGCGGCTGGACGTGGTGGTCAACAACGCCGGCTGGACGCACCGCAACCGCCCGATGCTGGAGGTGAGCGAGGCCGAGTTCGACAAGGTCTACGCCGTCAACATGAAGAGCATCTACTGGAGCGCCGTGCACGCCGTGCCGGC
>OFJB01001057.1_pt1 | contig 11530 bp, 8 predicted proteins | sample 1775081 | NCBI WGS metagenome assembly OFJB01 (sample SAMN08195771, study PRJEB24354) | sludge metagenome | isolation source: initial sludge from phenol fed wastewater aerobic bioreactor | place: India: Nagpur | collected 2016-06-05 | reverse complement strand
GAGTCGCTGGCCGCCCACCTGCACGGCCAGGCGCTGGCGCTGCGCCTGGCGCCCGAGGATGTGGCGGTGCTGCGCTTTCTGATCGAGTCGCTGAACGAGGACGGCTACCTGGAGGATTCGCTGGCGCAGCTGGCCGCCACCCTGGTGGACGACGGCGACGAGCTGGACGCGCTGGACACCCTGGTGCACCGCTTCAACTTCGCGCTGAAGCTGCTGCAGTCGATGGAGCCCGCCGGCGTGGGCGCACGCGACCTGCCCGAATGCCTGTCGCTGCAGCTCAGGGCGCGCCTGGCCGACGCCACGCAGGCGCCCGCCGCCCAGGCCAGCGCCCGCGCCGCGCTGGCCCTGCTGGCCCAGCCCCAGGCGCTGGACGCGCTGGCCCGGCGCGACGTGCGCCGCCTGGCGCAGGCCAGCGGCCAGGACGAGGCCGCGGTGCGCGCCGCCATGGCCCTGATCGCCACGCTGGAGCCCAAGCCCGGCCGGCGCTTTGCCGACGTCGAGCACAACGTCATCGTGCCCGACGTCATCGTCTCGGCCAGCGGCAGCGGCGCGGCGCAGCGCCTGCGCGTGCAGCTCAACCCCGAGGTGCTGCCACGCCTGCGCGTGCACGAGCTGTACGCGCGCGCGCTGCGCGGCGGCAAGGAGGGCGGCGGCCACGCGGCGCTCGGCCAGCAGCTGCAGGAGGCGCGCTGGTTCATCCGCAACATCCAGCAGCGCTTCGACACCATCCTGCGCGTGGCCGAGGCCATCGTGCAGCGCCAGCGCAGCTTCTTCACCCACGGCGAGCTGGCCATGCGCCCGCTGGTGCAGCGCGAGCTGGCCGACGCGCTGGGCGTGCACGAATCGACCATCTCGCGCGTGACCACCGCCAAGTACATGGCCACGCCGCGCGGCACCTTCGAGCTGAAGTATTTCTTCGGCTCGGCCCTGGGCACCGAGACCGGCGGCAACGCCAGCAGCACCGCCGTGCGCGCGCTCATCAAGCAGTTCATCGCCGCCGAAGACCCGCGCCGCCCGCTGTCGGACAACCGGCTGGCCGAGATGCTCAAGGAGCAAGGCATCGACTGCGCGCGCCGCACCGTGGCCAAATACCGCGAGGCGCTCAAGATCGCCCCCACGCCCCTGCGCAAGCAGCTCTAGCGCGCTTGCCCTTCATCATGGCCCGCATCGTTTTCGACCTCCCCGCGCAGTTCGGCTTTTCGACCGAGCTGCAGATCTACATCAGCCACGTCAACCAGGGCGGGCACCTGGACAATGCCCAGTTGCTGAGCCTGGTGTCCGAGGCGCGGTTGCGGTTTTTCCAGTCCCTGGGCTGGCGCGAAGGCCAGGTCGAGGGCACCGCCATCGTCGTCGGCGACATGCTGGCGCAGTACAAGTCCGAGGCCTTTCATGGCGAGACCCTGCGCGTGCGCATGCAGCCGCTGGACTTCAACCGCTACGGCTTCGACCTGGTGTTCTGCATGACTGAAGTGAGCCAGGGCCGCGAGGTGGCGCGCGGCAAGACTGGCATCGTCTTCATCCATGCCGACACGCGCCGCGTCACCCCCATTCCGGCTGCCGTGCTGCACAAGCTGCAGCGCTGCGCGTCCGCGCCGGGGGAGCCGGCATGACCGGGTTGACCCTGTTTTTGCCCTGCGCCGGCGGCGTGGAGGACTTTCTGGCCGACGAGGTGCATGGCCTCACCGGTCTGGTCGGGCAAGACCTGCTCACCCTGCGCGGCGGCGTGCGCGTGCGCGGCGACTGGGCCACCGTGCTGCGCCTGAACCTGATGAGCCGGCTGGCGCAGCGCGTGCTGATCGAGCTGGCGCAGGCGCCTTACCAGAGCGAGCAGGACCTGTACGCGCTCGCGTCGGGCGTCGCGTGGGAAGACTGGTTCACCCCGCGCCAGAGTTTTCGCGTGGACCTCACCGCCCAGGCCAGCCCGCTCAAGAGTCTGAACTTTGCCACCCTGCGCATCAAGGACGCGGTGGCCGACCGCTTTCGCCAGCAGGCCGGCGGCGTGCGCCCCAGCATCGACACCCAGCACCCCGACGTGCGCGTGCAGGCGCACCTGACGGCCACGCACGCCCAGCTGTACATCGACACCAGCGGTGAGCCCCTGTTCAAGCGCGGCTGGCGCCAGGACAAGGGCGAGGCGCCGCTGAAGGAGACCCTGGCCGCCGCCATGCTGGCCGCGAGCGGCTGGTGGCAACCGGCCACTCGCAGCGTGTCGCCCCTGCCGCTGTACGACCCCTGCTGCGGCTCGGGCACCATCGTCATCGAGGCCGCGCAGCTGGCCCTGGGCCTGCCCGCCGGCGGGCAGCGGCGCTTTGGCTTCGAGCGCCTGAAGGGCTTTGACGCTGCGCAGTGGATTGCTACCAAAACAGAAGCTGTTCGAGCTTTTCCAACAAGCGCCGGAGGCCAAAATGGCTCTGAACCGCCGGCGCCCCGCGTGTTCGGCAGCGACGTAGCCCACCGCATGGTCGACTTTGCCCAGCGCAACGCCGCGCGCGCGGGCGTGGCCGCGGCCGTGCAACTGCGCGGCGGCGACGCGCTGCAGCGCCAACCGCCCGTGCCGAGCCCTGGCGTCATGCTGCTGAACCCGCCCTACGGCGAGCGCATCGCCGCCGCCGGCGTGGCCGGACGCGGACGCGAGGCCTTCCAGGGCGGCACCCTGGCGCAGCAGCGCGCCCATGGCGAGCCTGCGGCCGACGTGAACGCCGGCGACGAATTCTTTCAACGCCTGGCCGCGCACTGGAAGAGCCACTACGCCGGCTGGAGCGCCTGGCTGCTCACCCCCGACCTCAAGCTGCCCGGCCGCCTGCGCCTGAAGGAGACGCGCCGCGTGCCGCTGTGGAACGGGCCGATCGAATGCCGGCTGTTCAAGTTCGAGCTGACGGCGCGCACGCTGCGGCAGCCGTCCCAGTAACTCATGGCGCTGCACACCGTCCGCCACGCACCAAACCCAAAGAGCCCAAAGGCCGCGGAGCAGGCCGCGCCCGCGATCGTCGTGGCCGGGGTCTCCCCGGCCACTGGTGACGCCCCCTGGAGGGGTGATGCCTAAACATCGCGCAGCGAGTGGGGCAAGGGGGTGGCTCTATTTCAAGCCACTGGCTTGTAAGCCACCACGTCGATCTCCGCCCGGAAAGTAGCTCATGTGGATGCGGTTGAAGGCGCCGAAGTCGCGCGCATCCTGCAGCCACACGGTGCACTTGCACACCGCGCCCGAGGTCCAGCATTGGCGCAGGCTACAGACCGATTTCAATTGGTGCTGGTTTGAACTTCGACGTCCAAGAACTGGGTAGCGTCCCGGGGTAGACAACCCCGAGGAGCGCGCGTGAACGCTGGATAAACCCTGTTCGCCCAGGTCATGGAACTGGTGCCCTGGACGAGCTTCGCTCGCATCGTGCGCTGCATCAGGCCATGGCCTTCCTCGTCACCCACACGAAATCACCGATGGATGCGCGGCAGGTGTGCCCGGCAACCACAGACTGCACCATGGGTGTGATCTGCGATCGGCGCGTGGATGCTGGGTGAGCACCATTCCGCAGGATAGTATTCAGAGCATCTACGACGCATTCAATTCAGGGACCCGGAATCGGGCAAGACGCTGGTGTTCCGGATCAACAACGCGGCGCTGCCGGCTCTTGACCATTTGCGTCGCTCCTTGCTTGAATTGAATCACTCAGCAAGGGATGCGTTTTTCGGCGGCAAGGTCAATGACGGATGGGGCTGAGTTGACAGAACTGCATACACTGGCGGCCTACGCTCCCATTGCCTGGTGCCGCGTATGTCCTCGCCATTCACTTTTTGCCGATGGATCGGGATCAGCTTGGCCTGCGCGCTGCTGCACGGCTGCGGCCAAGCGCCTTCCGAGACGCTCCAGCACGGGCCTTTCGAGATCGTGGCCAGCGGCCGCCGCGTTTCCACCGGCACGTTTCCCAACACGGGCGGCAACCCCTTCGCCACGCAGGAGGTGACGGCCTTCTCGCTACGCTGGCGCGGCCGCGCCGTGGAGGTGCCGGGGCGGGGCAGCAGCTTCTGGCACGTCTTGCGCCTGCTGGATGCGCCGCGCCCGGCCGTGCTGCTGGTCGAGCGCGACTTCACCCTCGTCACCGAGGAGGGCGGGCAGTTGCGGGTTCTGCCCCTCCATAGCGAGAGCGCCTCGCTGGCCGAGGCACAGTGGCTCGACAGCGACGCCGGCCAGCCGGGCGCGCCGCAGGCCTGGGGAATGGCCAAGGTCGATCCCACGGCGCAGACCGGCTGGAAAGGCGGCCGTTTCCTGCTGCTGGGTTCGCGCGTGGTGCTGGACGTGGAAACCCTGCAACGGCACGAAGTCGAACCTTGGATGCCCATGGTGCCCGGCCAGCCGGTCACCAGCCTGATGCGCGAGGGCGATCGTGCGCGCGCCTTCTCGCCCGGCCGCACGCAGTACGTGCTGGCGGGCTCGCAATACGATTACGCGCGCAGCCATGGCCAGGTGCATGGCCTGCTGGTGGTGGACCTGCTGCGCGGCAACGCCTACGAATTGCGCGTTGATCGACGCCGCATGCCTTTTGTCGATGCGGACGACATGGATTTGCGCTGGATCAGCCACTACTTCGCCTGGCAGCTCGACGCGCAAGGGGAACGCCTGGTGCCGCGTGCCGATGCGCCCCGACTGCCGTGGAAGGGGCGCATCGGCAACACCTCCGGCGGGAATGTGGAATACCACGTCGAACGCGTACGGCCTGCACTACTGGATGCGTTGCGGCGCGTGGCGCTCGCCCAGCCGGGCGCCGCGCCGGCACCGGACTGGCTCGACCCCGGGCGCGGCGTTGACGGCAACACGGTGCGCATCGGGGCCTGCCTGCTGGGGCTGTCGGCTAACGCATCCGGACAGATGCCGGGGGATGCGTTCGGCGGCGTCGGCATCCATGTCGCCCAAGGGAAGGGCAGTCCATGCAATGAAGCGGTGCGCCAAATTGCCGCCGCGATGGATGCCGAGCTGGCCACCGGCCGCCACGACGGGCTGGTCGTGCTGGATTGAGCCCTTCACAAACAAACAAGTTCCTAAACTGCGGCAGCCCACTCGCCCCGTTGCCATGTTGAAAGCACCCATTGCCCCCCAGTGCATGCACCTGACTTCGCGTGACTACACCGGGCGCGACAAGACCGACGCGCTGCGCGAGTTCTATGGGCGCGAATTGATGCGCGTGGAGTTGCAGCCCTTCGAGGGTGCGAGCCCTACCCAGGCCACCCAGGAGGGTCTGGACTTCGCCACCACCATGCTGCCCCTGGGCGGCAACTCCATCTACGTCCAAACCGAGTGCACGCCCAGCCGCATGTGGCGCTCGCCCAAGATGCTGCACGACGGGGATGACGCGCTGTACCTGGCCGTGGCCTGGGGCGGCGGCGTTTTCCATACGCCGCGCGAAAGCCTCCCCCTGGATGGCGGCCGGTACGCCATCGTCTCCAAGGCGCGTGTGCACGAATTCGTCAACCTGCGGGGTGGGGCCAGCGCCTGCATCCAGGTGCCGCATGGCGCCCTGGCGCGGCGGGTACAGGGGCTGGAAGAGGCGCCGCTGCGCCTGCTGCCGCCCGACAGCCCCGAGCCCGCGCTTGCGATGGGCTATGCGCAACTGCTGGCGGGCAGCGCCACGCTGACCGCGCCACTGCTGAACTCGGCCCTGTCGCACCTGCAGGAGCTGATCGCGGGCATGCTCGCGCCTGCTGCGCGGGGTGCGCAGCCATTGGAGCGTGCAGCGGCAGACGTGCCCCGCCTGGCGCTGATCCGCCGCGACATCCTGGCCCGCATCGACCGGGCCGACCTGGGCCTGGCGCAGATCGCGCGCCTGCACCATCTCACGCCGCGCCAGGTGCAGCGCCTGTTCGAGCGCGAGGGCACGTGCTTCTCAGATTTCGTCAGCCAGGCGCGACTGAGCCGCGCGCGGGCCATGCTGGCCGACCCCGCGCAGCGCCAGCGCCGCGTCCTGGAGATCGCGCTCGACAGCGGCTTTGACGACGTGTCCGCCTTCAGCCGCGCCTTTCGGCGGCAGTTCGGCATGTCGCCGAGCGAGGCGCGCAGCCAAGCGGGCTGAGCCGCCGCGCTGCCCATGTCGCGTTAGGCATAGCGATTGTCGTTTTCAGCACGGACGGGCCGCAGCGCTATCCCAAGAATCGCCGCAGCTTCCGGACACATGGTGTGGCCGGGCCACTACCAGCGCTCCATGCCATTCCCCATCCGTCTCCTTGCCGCCGCCTTGGCGAGCCTGCTGCTTGCGCTCACCAGCAGCGCCGCCCACGCCATGTTCATCATCGTCAATGACATCGGCGACGCGGGCGACGCCAACCCCGGCGACGGCATCTGCGCCACGGCGGCCAACATCTGCACCCTGCGCGCCGCCGTCGAGGAGGCCAACGCGCTTCCGGGCTCCGACGGCATCCAATTCAACGTTGGAACCGCTACCATCGAGTTGAGCAGCCCTCTGGTGCTTACGGAATCCACCAACATCAATGGCGGCGAGAAGATCACGCTGGACGGTCAGCACGCCACGCGCCACTTCACGCTGAGCGGGGCCAACTACGGGCTGTTCGGCCTGGCACTGGCCAATGGCAGCGCGTCCGACGGCGGCTCCATTCACGTCACCAGTTCCACGCTGACAATCAACCACGTTGACTTCACCAACAACCGCGCCACGGGTGTGGGCGCGGGCTTTGGTGGCGCCGTCTACGCCACCCACACCACCGTGTCCGCGCAACGCGTGCGCGCCAGCGGCAACCAGGCCAGCCACGGCGGCGTCTTCTACATGGGCGGCGCCGACAAACTGGCGCTGGAAGAATTCGTGGCTGAAGGCAACTCGGCCGTCTTCAGCGGCGGCGCCGTCTCCTATACAGGCACGAACCTTTTGATCGGGCACAGCCTGTTCCATAACAACATCACGACCGATCCGGCCGGGCAAGGTGGCGGCATCGACGTGGTGCCCCTCACCACCAGTGCCTTGACGATCGAAAGCACCACGTTCGAGAGCAACGCCTCCGCCATCGGCGGCGCGCTGGCCGTGCGCTCGGTGGCGGGCGGCGTCATCACCCACGCCACCTTCGCCAACAACAACGGGGGGGCAAATGGTGCCATCGTGGTTTGGGGTGCGGGCACGCAGGTCACGCTAAAGAACACACTGGTGGGCGCCAGCTTCGGCGGCCCCAACTGCCGCGCGCAGGCACCCGCCGCGCTGGCCGACGGCGGACACAACCTGCAGTTCGGCAGCGGATCGGCGGATTCGTGCGGTGCCAGCATCCCGCAAGCCAATCCGCTGTTGGCTGGGCTGGCCGACAACGGCGGCTTCAGCCGCACCATGGCGCTGCAGCCGGGCAGCCCGGCCATCGACGCCATCGACGCCGCCAGCGGCTGCATTGGGGGGCAGTGGGACCAGCGTGGCGTGTCGCGCCCGGTGGGAACGGGCTGTGACATTGGCGCTTTCGAAGCGGACGCCCCGGTTGGGCCGGGCAGTGGCGGCGCGCAGGGCGTCGCTGCGATCCCCATGCTGGACGCCCAGGCTCTGGTCCTGTTGTCAGGCGCCCTGGCGGCAGGCGCGGGTGCAGCGCTGCGGCGGCGCAAGCGCAGGGCCGCTTGAACCAAATCCGCCTCTGGCGCCCGTTCTGCAAACGGGAGCAGCTAGGGCGACGCTGGGCCATGCGGGTTGGTTCTGCTGCCAGCCTTGGTGGCGGGGACGGGCGCGCTGCGTCGGCGCAAACGAGGGGTAAATGCAAAGCCTCTTCAACGCCCATCCAGCAGGCGCAGGCAACTATTGAATCCATAGTTGATGCCGAATCAATACGCGCCTGCCTGCGCCACCGCAGCCGCACGACACCTGCGGCTGCGGCATCTCACCGGCTCACGTCTTGGCCCTCCCGCCAAACGCGCGCGACACCTCGACCATGAAGGCCCGCGCAACGGGCGGCAGCGTGCGCCCGATGCGCGTGACGATGCCGATGCTGCGCGCCGCCTGCGGCCGCACCAGGGGCACGACCGCCAGGCCCTCCATGCTCATCAGGCCCAGGGCCAGGCGCGGCAGCGCGGTGATGCCCAGGCCGGCGGCCACCAGCGCGCCGCAGGCGGTGACGCTGGGGTATTCCAGCGCCGGGCGCAGCGCCAGGCGTTTTTGCACGAACACGGCGTCGGTGATGGGCCGGATGCTGCTGGCCGGCGCACTGGCAATGAAGGGCCGCTGCGCAAACACCGACCAGGGCACCGAACCGCGTGCCGCCAGCGGGTCGTCGGCGCGGCACAGCAGCACCATCGGATCGTCCAGCAGCGGCTGGTAGCGCAGGTGCTGCTGCGGCGCGGGGCGCACGCTCAGGCCCAGGTCGGCACGGCCCTCCTCGACGGCGGCCAGCAGGGCCTCGGCCGGCGCCTCGATCAGCGTGAACTCGACGGCCGGGTGCGTGCGCCGCAGTGCCACCATGGCCGCAGGCACCAGGGCTGCGCCGGCCGAGGGCAGGGCCGCCACGGTAACGCGGCCGCTGCGCCCGGCCATGAACTCGCCCAGCTCGCTCAGCGAGGCGTCGAAGTCGCGCAGGATGCGCTGGGCCACCGGCAGCAGCTCGCGCCCGGCGGCGGTGATCTCCACGCGGCGGGTGTCGCGGTCGAACAGGCGCGTGCCCAGCGTCTGCTCGGCCTGGCCGATCAGGCGGCTGACGACGGGTTGCGCCAGCCCCAGCACAGCCGCCGCGCGCCGAAAGCTGCCTTGAGCTGCCACCGTGACAAAGGCCTCCAGCTGCCGCAGGCTCAAGTTGATGCGCATGGGATTGATCCTGTTTTGTAATCACAGAAATAGAAATGTAGTGCTTCCCATATCACACCCCCGCGCCTAGACTGAATGCCGACCCCTGGAGACAAACATGAAGAAGGTTGGCCATGCCTGGCGTGCTTGACGGCGTGCGCGTGCTCGAACTGGGCCAGGTGCTGGCCGGCCCCTTTGCCGGCGCCATCCTGGCCGACCTGGGCGCCGACGTCATCAAGGTCGAACGCGTGGAGGGCGGCGACGACGCGCGCCAGATGGGGCCGGCGTTTCGCCATGGCGACGCGCTCAACTTCCAGGTCTTCAACCGCGGCAAGCAATCGGTGGCGCTGGACCTCAAGAGCGCCGAGGGCCTGGCAGCCTTCGAGCGTCTGGCGGGCGCGGCGGACATCTTCATCCACAACCTGCGTCCCGGCGTGCCCGCCAAGCTGGGCATCGACGGCCCGGCGCTGTGCGCGCGCCATCCGCGCCTGATCTATTGCGAAATCTCGGCCTTCGGCCACCTGGGGCCGATGGCGCTGCAGCCGGGCTACGAGCCGCTGGTGCAGGCCTTCAGCGGCCTGTCCAGCACCAACGGCGGGCCCGATGACCCGCCCATGCGCTCGGGCGCCTCGATGTGCGACCAGGGCAGCGGCATGTGGGTGGTGATCGGCGCGCTGGCCCTGCTGCACCGGCGCGCGCAGACCGGGCGCGGCGGCATCCTGAACACCTCGCTGCTGGAGACCGCCTTGGTCTGGAATGGCCAGAAGGCCGACGCCTATGTCAACGAAGGTCGCCTGCCGCTGCGCGACCGCTCGGGTCACCCCGGCTTCGTGCCCTACGAGGCCTTCGACACACAGGATGCGCCCCTGCTCATCTGCTGCGGCAACGACCGCCTGTTCGCCAAGCTGGCGGCCGATCTCGGCCGCCCGGACTGGCTGAGCGACGCGCGCTTTGCCACCAACCGCGCGCGCCTGGCCAACAAGGCGGGGCTGCTGGAGCAGCTGGTGCCCCTGCTGCGCGCGCGGCCGCGTGCCGAATGGGTGGCGCGCTTCGAGGCCGCCGGCGTGCCCTGCGCGCCCATCCACACCGTGCCCGAGGCGCTGATCCACCCGCAGGTGCGCGCGCTGGGCATCCTGGCGCCGGTGCCGGGCGAGGACTTTTCGCTCACCGCCCTGCCGCTCACGATCGACGGCCAGCGCCCCTTGCCGCGCGCCGGTGCGCCGCGGCTGGGCGCCGGCAACGTGGCACACGGCCTGCCCGCCACCCCCGATCCACAAACCCCCAAGGAGACTCCATGAACATCCGATTGACCCGGGCGCTCACCGCGCTGGCCACGGTCGCCGCCACGCTGCTGGCCCAGCCCGCCGCCGCGCAGGACTACCCCAGCAAGCCCATCACCCTGGTCGTCCCCTTCGGCCCGGGCAGCGGCACCGATCAGATGGCGCGCCTGTACGCCAAGGCGCTGGGCGACGAGCTCAAGCAGCCCATCGTGGTCGAGAACAAGGGCGGCGCCAGCGGCTTCATCGCCGCGCAGTACGTGGCCAAGGCCGCACCCGACGGCTACACGCTGATCATGACCACCAACACCACGCACGCGGCCAACGAGCACCTGTTCAAGAAGCTGCCCTACGACCCGGTGAAGGACTTCGCACCCATCAGCCTGTTGGCCACCGGGCAGATGCTGCTGCTGGTGCCGCCCAGCTCACCCTACAAGAGCGTGGCCGATCTGCTGGCCGCCGCCAAGAAGGAGCCCGGCAAGCTGGACTTCGGCAGCGGCTCCTCGTCCAGCCAGGTGGCCGGCTATCTGCTGGAGCAAATGGCGCACGTCAAGATGGTCAACGTGCCCTACAAGAGCAACCCGCAGGCCATCACCGACCTGATCGGCGGGCGCTTCAGCTTCATGTTTGCCGACGCGCCCACCGCCCTGCCCCAGGTGCAAGGCGGCAAGCTGCGCGCCCTGGCCGCCAGCAGCAGCAAGCGCCTGGCCACCCTGCCCGATGTACCCACGGTGGCCGAGGCGGGCGTGAAGGGCTACGACATGGCTTACTGGTTTGCCGCCTACGCACCCGCCGGCACGCCCAAGCCCATCATCGACAAGCTCAACCAGGCCTTTGCCAAGGCCACCCACACCGAGGAGGTCAAGGCCAACCTGGCGCGCACCAGCGGCGAGGTGGCGCTGAGCACGCCCGAGGGCCTGGCGCAGTTCCAGGCCGCCGAATCGAAGAAGTGGGGTGCCGTGATTCGCGCCGCCGGCATCGAGCCGCAGTGAACCGGAGATCCACTGCGATGACCGGCCCCCTGCACGGCGTGCGCGTGCTGGACCTGACCACCGTCTTCATGGGCCCCTCGGCCACCCAGCACCTGGCCGACCTGGGCGCCGACGTGATCAAGATCGAGGCGCCCGGCGGCGACTCCACGCGCAGCATCGGGCCCTGTGGCGACATCGGCCTGGGCCCGCTGTTCATGGGCCTGAACCGCAACAAGCGCAGCGTGGTGCTGAACCTGAAAAAGCCCGAGGGGGTAGCCGCCCTGCTGCGCCTGGCGCAGGGGGCCGACGTGCTGGCCACCAATGTGCGGCCCGCAGCGATGAAGCGCCTGGGACTGGGCTATGAAGAAGTGGCCGCCGTGAACCCGCGCCTGATCTACGCCAGCATGGTGGGCTTTTCGCAGCGCGGGCCCTACGCCGCCAAGGCCGCGTTCGACGACTTGATCCAGGCCGCCACCGGGCTGGCCGCCGCCGTGGGCCAGGGCGCGGGCGGCGAGCCGCGCTACCTGCCCATCACCATCGC
>OFJB01001056.1_pt1 | contig 11542 bp, 7 predicted proteins | sample 1775081 | NCBI WGS metagenome assembly OFJB01 (sample SAMN08195771, study PRJEB24354) | sludge metagenome | isolation source: initial sludge from phenol fed wastewater aerobic bioreactor | place: India: Nagpur | collected 2016-06-05 | reverse complement strand
CTCAATATGCACAAAGGCCTTTTCAAGTGCGCCATAGATGACCTGGTTCGCCAGACCTTCGGCGCTGGCTTCATCCAGCCCCATCGCCTGGCCAATAAGCGTCGCCTGTTCCCGCCTAAACGCCTCCAGCGTACTTCGCTTCTCCTCAAACCCTTCCCAGCGCCATTTTCGTGCACCCTGCAACGGGACACTGCACTGTGCATAGGAATTGTACTGCAAACTTACAGGAATTGAGGCCGGTTTAGCAACTCGTAGCTGGGAGCGCGCCTTCTGATAGGCCCACAAAAAGCGCGGATTACGCAATGCGAGAGTTGCCGACCGAATATACAAGCTACGCTCGGGATAGAGCGTGCCATCAAAGTCAAACGCCACTGCCTTGATTTTCACGACGCCTTTATTATCGCACAACGCAATTTTTGTAAAGATGGTCACCCCCTCAGCCCCGGGTCGATGAAAAAGTCTTGCCTGGCACCATGCTTGGATCGACAAATTCTCGATTCTTAGAATGGCCGCTCTTTGTAGGTTGTGTGCAAGAGTTCGTGTGCAACATGGCTTCCAGGGTTACCCAAAAAATCTGAATATAATCTTTGAACATCATGATTTTCGTGCGACTTTCTTGCTGGCAAGCGCAGGTCCTCCTTATAAAGCGAGGCGTTGCGTGCGAGTTTGCGTTCAAAGTCAGGAAGCACAGGTTGTCCGCCACCACCAATGCATCCGCCCGGACAACTCATCACCTCGATAAACTGGTAAGGACTTCTGCCAGTCACAATCTCGTCTAGGAGAATTCTCGCATTCTTGAGCGTGTGCGCAACGGCCACGTGCAGCGTCTTGCCCCCGACAGAGACCTCTGCGCTCTTAATGCCGGAAAGTCCACGCACTGGCGAAAAATCGAGGTTTTCCAAGGGCTTACCCTCAAGGATTTCGTAGACAGTACGCAACGCTGCTTCCATCACGCCGCCTGTAGTACCGAAAATAGTTGCAGCACCGGTCGATTCTCCCAATGGGTTATCGAATTCTTCGTCTGGCAGCGCCGCAATATCGATGCCTGCAAGTCTGATCATGCGGGCAAGTTCTCTCGTGGTGAGCGCCCAATCGACGTCCTGGTAGGTCTCCTGGTATGCGGCATTAGGCGCCTGCAGTGTCTCCAGATGTTGTTGTTCCGTCCACCAGCGGTTTGCCGCAGTCATTTCCGGTCTCTTGGCTTCTCCCTTTTTTGCCGTACAAGGCATGATGGAAACCACGCGCATTTTTTCCGGCGCAATGTTTGCAACCTTTGCATAATATGTCTTTGCTATCGCCCCAAACATTTGTTGCGGGCTTTTGCATGTGGACAAATGCCCTATAAGAGGAGGGTAGAAGGTTTCGATAAAGTTTATCCAGCCAGGTGAACAGGATGTTATCATGGGCAAGACGCCATTGTGTTGTAATCTTTGGATAAGCTCCGTTCCTTCTTCCATAATGGTGAGATCAGCAGTGAACTGAGTATCGAAGACCTTGGTAAAGCCCAACCTTCGCAAGGCTGCCACCATTTTACCGGTGATAAGCGTTCCGGGGGGCATCCCGAGTGCTTCTCCCAGTGATGCGCGGATCGCAGGCGCGGTTTGAACTACCACCTCAAGATTGGGATCCCCGATTGCCGCAAATACTTCCTGAGACTGGTCTTTTTCCGCTATTGCGGCCGTCGGGCATACTACGGAACACTGGCCGCATTGAACACAGGGACTATTGGCAAGGCCCTTGTCCATAAAGGTCGTGACCCTTGTCCTGGCGCCTCTACCAGAGAAGGTTATGGCGTTGACAGTCTGAGTTTCCGAACAGACGGCTACGCAGCGTCCGCACAGAATACATTTTGAGTCGTCCCGCACCAAACCCTCAGAAGTCGTATCGGGCGGTCCAAAAGTCTTGAGTTTTGGATAGTGGTCAGAGCGAACGTTGAGCGATTCGGCCAACTTGCGCAGTTCGCAGGTGCCGCTACGGATACAAGAAAGGCAGTCAGTGGGATGGTTTGCCAGGAGCAATTCGAGCGAGGTCTTGCGCGCCCTCAAGACACGTGCGCTGGCGGTGTGGATTTTCATGCCGGGCGTAGGGTTCTGAACACAGGAACGAACCAGCGATTTTGCCCCTTCGACTTCTACAACGCAAATTCCGCAGGAAGCGTTGGCCGAAATATCCTTGAGATAACACAGTGTCGGAATCCTTGCACCGGCTGCGGCGCAAGCTTCCAAGAGCGTGGATTTTGGGTCAACGCTTATTTCTTGTCCATCTACGGTTATGGTGATATTCGTTTCCATACTGTCCCCCTTACGCTTCGCGAGGAGCGCTGTAAGTTTGGCGCTTCTTTTCCCGCACATCGCACCGTAGGCAGCGTTCTGCTTCGATGCGTGCCTGCTCGCCGGAGTAGCCAAGTGAAATCTCCATAAAATTGCTCTTGCGTGCGTCTACCGGAACCATTGGAGCTTTTGTCATTTTGGCTTTAGTAAACTTTGCGGGCACCTCCATTTTGTAATCGAAGGATCTAAACAACTTTGCGAAGCGCTTTTCTCCCATAAGATTCTCGTCTAGCGATTCCGCTACGGTTCTGGCTTGTCCCATCGCCTCTGCGGCCGTAGATGGGCCCATTTTGGCATCGCCACAGACATAAACCTTGGGATTCTTTGCCTGTAACGAGAAAGGATCGGCCTTTATGCGCCCGTCTCTTTCCAATTCTGCACCGAGGGTTTCAACTCCCGGTATCATGACCTTTTCACCGATAGCAACAATGATTGTATCGCAGGGGACTTCGTAGAACTCGTTGGTCGGCACCGGCGTTGGACGCCCTGAGGAGTCAACCGGACCGGCCTTCATGCGCTGCACCTTGAGAGCGCGCAAACGCGTTCCTCCTTGTCGGTCTTCGCCCGAAAGCACTTCCATGGGTTGGGCCATGCACACGAGCGAAATTCCCTCTTCCAACGCTCCATTGAGTTCTTCTGAGTTGGCAGGCATGTCAATTCGTGCCCGCCTATAAATAATGGTGACATGAGCGCCGAGCCGGAGCGCCGATCTGGCGGCATCTATGGCGGAATTTCCGCCGCCCACTACTACAACCTCACTGCCAACCTTAGGTTTTTTCCCTTCGTTGATACTTCGTAAGAATTCGCCGGCAAAAACAACGCCTTTCTGCGTTTCTCCCGGGATATTCAGCTTGAGTTCGCGGTTCGCGCCGGCTGCCACGACAATGGCGTCGGAAGCATCGACAAGCCGCTGCCATTGGGCTGGGGTTTCTATCTTGGTGTTAAAGACAAAACGAACCCCCAGCTTTTGGATAAAGCCGATTTCCTTTTTGAGCACATCTTTGGGTAGCCGGTAGCCCGGAATTTCCCACCGCAGGATACCTCCTGCTTCCGACGCTGCATCGTAGACAGTCACCGTATGTCCCAATCGCACGAGCCAGAATGCGGCGGCAAGTCCTGCCGGACCCGATCCTACAATAGATATCCGCTTACCCGTTGCGGGGAGCTTTTCCTTAATGAGCCTTGCATAGATCGCTTTTTCACGTCCCATTTTATACATTGAATCTGCAAGATACCGGTGGATTTCACCTTGGGATACCGGCTCGTCCAGCATATCGCGCCTACAGCGCATCCTGCAGTGAAAGTGGCAAATCCTACCTAGAGAACCGGGCAATGGATTTTCCCGCAGTGTCAGCTCGAAAGCATCCTCTATCCTATTTTCTTTTAATAGCTGTAAATAACCGGGAATATTCATGTGGAGCGGACAGGACGACTCGCAGAGTGCCACGTAGAGATTTTCGCAGATGCCGGCGGGGCACCGCTTTGCCTTTATATGTTGGATGTACTCATCCCTAAAATACTTGAGCGTGGTTAGAACCGGGTTGGCGGCCGTTTGACCCAGCCCGCACAGGGCGGAATCTTTGACAGCGAGGGCGAGCGATTCCAAAGTCTTAAGGTCACTTTCGCCCGCTTCTCCATCCGCGACACCCTGCAAAACATTGAGCATCTGCGCCGTGCCTTCTCTGCAAGGCGCGCACTTGCCGCAGGATTCTCCAGCAGTAAAGCCCACAAAGTAGCGCGCTACGTCCACCATGCAGTTGTCCTGATCCATAACGACCATGCCGCCCGATCCCATAATGGCGCCAAGCTCGGCGAGATGTTCGTAGTCTATCGGCGTTTTAAAGAGCGCGGCGGGAATGCAGCCTCCAGATGGCCCACCAGACTGCAATCCTTTTATCTTCTTCTTCGGACCCATGCCTTCGCACATTCCATATACAGCCTGTTCGAGGGTGGAGCCCATAGGCAACTCTACAAGTCCTGTGTTTCGGACCTTGCCGACAAAGGAAAACACCTTTGTTCCTGTACTTGCGGGAGTTCCGAAGCCTGCAAAGTACTCGCCTCCGCGAACCATGACGACAGGCACATTGCACCAAGTCTCCACGTTATTGATCGACGTCGGCCTGCCATATAGACCTTTTTGGGCAGGGAAGGGCGGGCGGGGCGATGGCCTTCCGGCCTTTCCTTCAATCGAGGCAATAAGGGCGGTTTCTTCTCCGCACACAAAAGCTCCGGCACCTGTGACAATTTCAATGTCAAAACTGAATTTACTTCCCAAAATGTTCTTACCAAGCAAGCCAGCCTTTCTCGCCTGTTCCAGGGCTTTATTGAGGCGTTCCACGGCGAGCGGATACTCGGCTCTGACATAGACGATGCCATGCGTTGCACCCATGGCGTACGCGCCAGTGATAATACCCTCCAGCAGCATATGTGGATCAGACTCGATTTCATTCCGGTTCATATAGGCGCCAGGGTCCCCTTCGTCGGCGTTGCAGATGACATAGCCATCGCCAGGATTGGCAAGCAGGTTGTCGCGCATGATGCTCCACTTGCGCCACGTAGGAAAACCTGCTCCTCCCCGGCCTCGGAGCCCCGACTTTTTGACTTCTTCGATGACTGACTCCGGCGTCATGGTATTGAGGGCCTTCATAAGCCCGGAATACCCACCGACAGCCAGGTATTCACTCAAATTCTCTGGATCGATAATTCCGCAGTCCCTCAGCACAATTTTCTCTTGCCCACTAAAGAAGGCAATTTCTTTCCACGTCGGCAAAAAGTTGTAGTCGTGGCCAAATTCGATTTTCGAGGTCCTAAAGTCCCAGTTTTCTATTTTTGCCTCGGCTTGTTTGGCAATTCTGGCAAAATCCGCATCATCAGCAAGACCTTTTGCTAGCGTTGCGGCTTTGCCCGGCTTTACATCGGTAAAAAGCAAGATTGGTTTGCCGGGGCGATATGCCATAACCAAAGGCTCGGCGGCGCAGAATCCGAAGCAGCCGACACGCCTCAGGCTCGCCGAAAGGTGGGACGAGACAATGGTTTTTCCAAGTTCCGCATACACTTCGTCCGCACCGTTGCCTATGCCGCAAGTCCCCATGCCCACTGAAATCCAAGGCCTCGAGCTCTGTATGTTTTCCAGGCCTTCTTTGCGCATGGTGCCAAGATCTGTTCTTGTAATCATCGCGAGGCCTCCTTTTTCATTTTCTCAAGAAGCGAAACAAGCTTACCAATGGTCATCCTGGATTTTACGACGCCATCGATTTGAATGACCGGTGCTAGGGCGCACTGTCCAAAACATGCGACCGTCCGGATTGATGCAAAACCGTCGATACTCGTTACCGAGTTTTCCTCCTCTTCTTTGAACGAAGGAATGTCCATCCGGTTAAGTGCTTCGTTGAGCAGGGCAAGCGAGCCTCGGGTGTGACATGCAGTGCCTCTACATACGACAATCGAATGTATCCCTTGCGGCTTGAGGTTGAAAAAAGAGTAGAAGGTGACGACAGAATACACTTGGGTAAGTGGTACGCCGAGCGCTTGAGCGACAGTACGCAGAGTTTTTTCAGATAAATAATGACGCGGATCTACTTCCTGTGCTTGTTCGAGCAGTTTTAGAAGACTGCCGGGTTTGTTCTCCTCGTAGTTCTGAATGATCTTACTGAGCTCATCAGTGGGGCTTGCGATGGTAGTAGTGGGCATCATACCTCCTTTAAGGCCAGTTGAATCCGGCCAGGAAAGGCAATTTGCGTTTGCTTCTTCTCGTTGTCTGAATCTCGGTCTTGCCAAACAAATTACTATAGTATCTTGTTTTTTCAATTTGTCAAGAAAAAAATATCGATAATTTTGATCTGATAATGCCAACTCGGAAGACGCACCGGTGATCAATTTATATAAATAAAAAAATATTTATATAAATTGTACTTCTCCATATTGCTTTCTCATCGAACTGGATATTTACTGTAAAACGAATCGCGTTCAAAAGAATTGCGTTCAATAATGACGGTGAATCGCGTATAAGCGTAGAAGACTGACAGACTTAGGTTAAGGAGGTTTGAGAAGCAGCGTGGCCACAGACCTCTCTTCCAACGTAAAATTCGTCAATCCAAGAGTGGAAGCCACAGCTCGACGTGTAAGAAAAGTTTTTGCTTCTTTGCCCCTGTTGGGGTATTTGGGGCAGGATGAACTTCGCGATTACAGTTACCATGAACGTCTCATTTTTCAGGCGCTGCAAGGCATTGATCAAAAGGTCAGCAATGGTCTTCTTGTTCCACTCGATACAAAAGACTACCCAAAGGTTCTGCGGTATCCTGATGGCAAAGCCCGCGTTGGCATTTACATAGGCAGCTTTGATCCATTCCAGCTTACACATCTGACAATCGCTCTCAAAGTCCTTGCTTCACCCCGCTTTTTGGCTGATATTGTCATCGTTGTTCCTGAGGGAAGCCTCGAACCTCATAAACCACAAAAGACTGACTATGCGTTCAGATTTCAAATAGCAAAAATGCAGCTGTCCGGTGTGTTCGATCCATTTGTCATGCCTCTGGACATTGGTTCTGGAGCAGACACCATCGAGATTGTAAGGCGCTTCATCGCGCTTCACACTGGCATGAAGTTGGAACTGACACATATACTCGGGTCGGATGCACTGCCAACGGCATCCGATTTCATAGAGAAAGACCTTGAGGTATGGAAAAAAGAAGCCCTGCAGTCCGGAGTGGAATATAGTCACTCAGTGTACGTAGCAAGGAGGGAGCGGCGGGGGAACCTTCAGCCCTGGCTCTCACATATCCGAAAACAAGGTGTTCCCGTGTACCTAGACCCGCGTGTCATTGGAACGCCGTCGAGTACTACATTTCGCAAGGACCGGGCTATTACTCTTATCTTGCCTACTGAAAATATAAGGGAAAAACTGGAGGTTCTTTTCCGCTACAATATGAATCGTCCCTGGTCCAAAGACGGTCTGCCGAAACCCTAAGGCCCGCGGTTGCGGATTGATCTTGGTGAGCGAATGCATCTCGGCCTGTGCCGGCTACCCAACTTGCCCATTTTGTCCTGATTGCCCTGTTTACGAATGAAAGCCGACGGTTTATGCTAGCAAAAACGCTGCTGATACTCAAAACGGAGAAGGTAAATGAGAATAGTATTGTTGGGACCTCCAGGAGCAGGGAAGGGTACTTTTGCGGAACAGGCTTCAAAGACCCTTGGTTTGCCACACATTTCGACAGGCGACCTTTTTCGAGCTGCAATTAAAAACGAAACAGACCTGGGCAAGAAAGTGAAGGATATTCTGGCACAGGGGCTTCTTGTTCCAGACGACCTCACAATCGGACTTGTCAGACAGAGGTTGGCTGAGCCCGACGCCCAAGCTGGCTGGATTTTGGATGGGTTTCCCCGGACGATACCCCAGGCTGAAGCCCTGCAGGAAATCAGTCCGGTAGAAATGGTCATCAACCTCGAAGTAGACGATGCATTAATTCTCCAGCGGCTCACAGGCAGGAGAATTTGCAGGAATTGCGGGCGGATTTACCACATTGTCAGCATGCCCCCCAAAAAGGATGGCGTCTGCGATGTCTGTGGCGGAGAACTTTACACAAGGCCCGATGACCAGGAGAGCGCCATCAAGACACGGCTTGCCGCATATCGGGAGCAGACCGAGCCACTCGTTGCGTGGTACGACGAAAAGAAGCTTCTTGTCCCGTTGCGCGGTTCTGGGACTCCAGAATCCGTTTATTCGGCATTTGAGAAAATTCTGCAAAATCGGGGCTGACATAAACTCGCCATGAACATGAACCGGAGAGAGGTCTCGACTTTCTTCTTGTTACTCGTGTTTATCCCAGGGCTTTGCTTTGGGGCTGGTCTTTCCGCAACGTCTGTCGCACTTGGCAACACAGTAATGACTGGAACGGCAACCCTAAAGCCAGTGCGCTCTACCTCAGGTTCTGGCGCCACGGGTGCCGAGGCTTTGAACTTGTCGCTGCGGTTGCGGATTGTTGACCAGGGCAAAGCATTGATTGACATTCCTGAACAAAGCTTATTTGGTTATCCACTTTCGAAGATGGAGTGGACAGACAGGGCCCTGTCTTTTGAGCTGGACGCATGGGGACCTGGTGAGGAGATGAGATTTAGAGGCGTTCTGAATGCCTTGTCAGGGCAACGCGGTGCTTACGAAGCAACGGGGATGATCAGTTCCAAGGATTGGCAGGGATCGTTTAGCGTGGCGTCACAACCGAGACTTAAGTCACCAGGGGTTTTCGAACTCGCAATCCAGGTGCAGGGTGGCGAGCTTCCAGGTACGCTCGTCTTGCCAAAAACCTCGATTAAATTAAATGGCACGCAGGGAACAGAAGAAGTGGGCGAATTCACTTCAGCCGTGGATTTCTTCCCCGTGCCGCTTGTGATACTTCTCTCTGGGGCTGGACCGACAGATAGGGATGGCAACAATTTCAGCGTCCCTGGACAGACGAATACGCTTCTGCAATTGTCGCAAAAACTAGCCGGAAAAGGTGTTGCAACCTACCGGTTCGACAAGCGAGGTTCGGGCGAAGCGTATTGGCTGGAGAAGCCGGACCAGGTTACGAGCATAGCCATTCACGCTCAGGATGCAGCAGAAGTAGTCAGATATTTTTGTTCAAGTGGCCGCTTTTCTCGAGTCCTGGTGGCAGGGATGAACGAAGGGGCATGGGTAGGAGCCATGGCACTCAATAGGCTTCAAGCAGCAGGGGTGCTGGCGGATGGCCTCATAGTTTTGGACGCATCAGGGGAAGATCCGGAAGATCAGCTTGCAAGTTCTCTAAGAACCCTGAGCCCGGAAGTTCAGGCCGAGGCGGAGCGCATCAGAGCAGCGATTGAGAAGGGGGAGCCTTATGCACAGCCCTCGGCCCAACTTGCCGCATTTTTTGCTCCTACTCGCTCGGAATGGGTCGCTGCCTGGCTTGCTTGCCACCCTGCTCAAGAGATAGCTTCCGTAAGCACCCCGGTTTTCTTTGTGCGCGGAGATGCGGATTTGCAGGTTTCGCGGGCAAGCTTTGAAAAACTACTTGCAGCCAGGCCAGATGCTGCGGCTTTTTCCATTCCCTCCATGAATTATGTCCTCAAACTTGTCAAGTCCAGAGAAGAAAACTACGACGCTTTTGTAAACCCATCTTATGGGCTACCCGAGGCCCTTGTCGACTTGGTAGAAGCTTTGGCAAAGGTGAAGAGTCTGCCTGAAACCGTAGGTCCTTACCGAAGGCTTAGCGACGAGAGTGCTGTTCCTTAATATTCCTGCGCCAACTTTGCCAGGCCATAAGCGAACTGACTAAACATTGAGCTGAGCGTACCGGAGCTGACGCTTATACCCTCAGCCCTGTAGGTATCGTTCTCAAGGGTGAGCGCCACGTCAGAACCTGCTCCGTCGCCAAGAAGCCGGGGAGCCGAAAAAGCCCACAGCATTCGTACAGCAGGCCTGAACATTTTTGCAGTTGCCGCATCCTTCATAACAATATAACTATTTATAGTATAATTATTTGTATCTGCAAAAGCCTGCCCTGTCTTGCTCTTGCCCTGACCCCCAACAAAGGAGCTTTTGTTGCATTGGACGATGATTTCAGAAATGGGCAAAGAATCCAGACCATCCAAGACACCCACACCGTTGAACAAGGCGTCCGGCGATTTGATGACGACGAGAAAGTCTGAGGGGGAATTTTTGTAAGGCGAAGGAACGACTTCCTTGACTTGGGCGGATTGGGCGCCCTTTTTGGCCGAGTCTGAACGTGGAAAATTTGCGGCATGAATCACACCTTGTTCCAGAGGCCTAATGTACAAGGAGCTGTCCTTGGCCTTGTAGCCTTCAGACGTCTTTATCCAGTCGCCCTTGGTGGCGAGCGTGTATTGTACCGAAAAGGCCGGGAAGTTCCCAATTAGGACTAGTTCTGCGGTCCGACTTTCGGTATGCGTGCCAGACAAGCCGAGCCCCACAACGCTAACTCGGTTTACAAGGTCATTGAGGCTTTTTCGGTCCACCAGGGTTTCTTGGCCAGCTTTCTTAGACTTCTTGTCCGAGGGAGCACCAAGGTCATTCGCAAGGGAAGACAATGTCTCGTCCGACAGACCATCTACAATATCCTTAAGGGCGACTCTGTCGATCCTTGCATAGATTTCCGGTGTTTGCTCCAACTTGCTTGCTGGATCAAGTTGAAGCACGGACTTTGGTACCGTGGTACAAGCCGCAAGACTTAGTGTGCCAAGGATTGTCACGAGCCGTAGGGGAAGCAGCCATACACCATAATGCAGTTTCTTCGTCTGTGCCATTCGTTGTCCTTCCGATTCCCGACTGAGTACTAGTTCCCGGTCGAGTACTAGACCTGAGTATGCCTCACAGGCGGGCACAAAACAATGGGTTGCTTTGCGTCCTGGGTAAGACTCAAGTACCGAAACAAAGAAACAAAAGCTTAAGACTTTGGTGACATGAGAACGGGAAGATGTTAGGATGGCAGGCAGTAGGATGCCTGGCAGCACCTGGCAGCAGGATGAGAATAGCCGTCAGACTATAGTTAAGGAGGAGCATCGATGCAATCTGGTTCTGAGCTTCCGACATGGGATTTGACACCCATTTATCCAGACTTTGACTCTGAAGAATACAAACTTGCAAAAGCTCGATGTGCAGAACTTGCCGCACAGGCAGTCGACTTTTACAAGACCAGCATGGTAGTTCCACCCTCTGAGGATACTGAAGCTTGGCTCGCGCAGGCTCTCAGCCTTAACGACAGTCTCGGCTCAGTAATTGAGACGCTCTTGGCATATGCGTACGCGCGCTATAGCACTGCGACTCAAGATCAAAAGGCCATTAACGAACTCAACGCTATAGAAGCGCTCGCTCTGCCTGCTAAGCAGGCCGAGGTTTTGTACAGGAATGCGCTCGCCTTACGTAAAGACAAAGTGCTGCAAGTCGCCGAGACCAACCCGAAAATTGCGCCGTACGCCTTCTCCTTAAAAGAGGCACTCTATTTTCAGGCACACCAGATGCCGCCAGAAATGGAAGACCTTGCGGAGGATTTAAGCCGCAGCGGTGCTGACGCCTGGTCCAGGCTCCAAGAGACCGTGAGCTCAAATGCCAGCGCCGTGTGGGATACAGTCTCTGGCGAAAAGAAAACCGTAATTGAGCTTCGGAACTTGGCATTCAGTCCCGTGCGCGACACTAGAGAAAAGGCCTACAAGCTCGAACTTGGCGTATGGGAATCGGT
>OFJB01001054.1_pt1 | contig 11547 bp, 9 predicted proteins | sample 1775081 | NCBI WGS metagenome assembly OFJB01 (sample SAMN08195771, study PRJEB24354) | sludge metagenome | isolation source: initial sludge from phenol fed wastewater aerobic bioreactor | place: India: Nagpur | collected 2016-06-05 | reverse complement strand
ACGGTGTCGAACAGCGGCTCCTTGTCTTCCTGGTTGTCCTTGTTGTAGGCCAGGGGCTGGCCCTTCATCAGCGTGATCAGGCCCATCAGGTGGCCGACCACGCGCCCGGTCTTGCCGCGGGCGAGCTCCGGCACGTCCGGGTTCTTCTTCTGCGGCATGATGCTGGACCCGGTGGTGAAGCGGTCGGCGATGCGGATGAAGCCCACGCTCTGGCTCATCCACAGCACCAGCTCCTCCGACAGGCGCGAGACGTGCAGCATCACCAGGCTGGCGGCGGCGCTGAATTCGATGGCGAAGTCGCGGTCGGAGACGCCGTCCAGGCTGTTCTGGCACACGCCCTCCATGCCCAGGGTGCGCGCCACGCGCTCGCGGTCCAGCGGGTAGGTGGTGCCCGCAAGCGCCGCCGAGCCGAGCGGCAGCACGTTCACGCGCCGGCGCACATCGAGCATGCGCGCCTCGTCGCGCGCGAACATCTCCACGTAGGCCAGCAGGTGGTGCGCGAAGCTCACCGGCTGCGCCACCTGCAGGTGGGTGAAGCCCGGCAGGATCACCTCCACGTTCTTCGCGGCCACCTCCACCAGCGCGCGCTGCAGCTCGCGCAGCAGGCCGTGGATCACGTCGATCTCGCCGCGCAGCCACAGGCGCACGTCGGTCGCCACCTGGTCGTTGCGGCTGCGCCCGGTGTGCAGGCGCTTGCCGGCGTCGCCCACGAGCTGCGTCAGGCGCGCCTCGATGTTCAGGTGCACGTCCTCCAGGTCCAGCTTCCACTCGAAACGCCCAGCCTCGATCTCCTGCGTGATCGCGGCCATGCCCTGCGCGATGGCCGCATGGTCCTCGGCGCCGAGGATGCCCTGCGCCGCCAGCATCTCGGCGTGCGCCAGGCTCCCGGCGATGTCGGCCTGCCACAGGCGCTGATCGAAGAACACGCTGGCGGTGTAGCGCTTGACCAGGTCGCTCATCGGCTCGGAGAACAGGGCCGACCACGCCTGGGCCTTGCTGGCGAGCTGGTCGTGGGAGGGGGAAGAAGGCGCTGCGGACATGGCGGCAATAATCGGCGCCGGGAGAACCACGGCGCCAGCAATGACAAAGCCGCAAATTCTATCGACCGCGCCCCGCCGGGGCCCGGACGCCAGCGTGCTGATCTTCGATGCCTGCCAGGCGGGCGTCGTGCTGCGCGCCGTGCTGTTCGTGGAACTGGTGCTGGGCGTGGGAGCCCTGTTCACCACCAGCCAGCCCGCGGACTGGCTGGGCCGCGTGGCGCTGCTCACCGGCGGCGCGCTGCCCGCCACGCTCGCCTGGCTGCTGGCGGCCTGCAGCCTCAAGCGCATCCTGCAGGGCGCCCGGATCGCGCTGCAGGCCAGCGCCGGCGTGACGCTGGGGGCGCTGGCCGGCCTGCTCGCCTGCGCGCTGCTGGGCCTGGTGGCGCCCAACGGCGGCGAGCTGCGCTGGATCGCCAGCGCCGCCGGCGGCGCGCTGCTCTCGGCCCTGCTGGTGGCCGCCCTGGTGCTGCGCGCACGCGGGCGCACGCCGGCGGCGACCACGGCGCGCCTGACCGAACTGCAGGCGCGCATCCGGCCGCACTTCCTCTTCAACAGCCTCAACAGCGCCATCGCCCTGGTGCGCGAAGACCCCGCCAAGGCCGAGACGCTGCTGCAGGACCTGAGCGACCTGTTCCGCCACGCGCTGCTGGAACAGGGCGAAAGCGCGAGCCTGGCCGAGGAAATCGAACTCGCGCGCCACTACCTGGCGATCGAGCAGATCCGCTTCGGCGAACGCATGCAGGTGGCCTGGCAGCTCGACGAGCGGGCAAGCGGCGCGCGCGTGCCGCCGCTGCTGCTGCAGCCGCTGGTGGAAAACGCCGTCAAGCACGGCGTGGAGCCCTCGCCGCTGACCGCCCTCATCGAAGTGCGCACCGAACGGCGCGGCGCGCGCGTGGTGATCAGCATCACCAATTCGCTGCCGCCCAAGGCCCTGGCCGGCGTGCAGGCCGCGCCCGGCAACGGCATCGCGATCAAGAACGTGCGCGCGCGCCTCAAACTCCTGCACGACGTGGAATGCGACTTCAGCACGGGCGCGCAGGACGGCCGCTACCGCGTGCGCATCGCCCTGCCCGCCGCATGATGGGAGCCGGCATGCGCATCCTCATCGTCGACGACGAGCCGCTGGCACGCAAGCGCCTGTGCACCCTGCTGGTCGAATGCGACGCGCGCCACCAGATCATCGAGGCCGCGCACGCGGGCGAGGCCCTGGCGCTGCTCGCGCAGCCGCCCGCGTTCGACGCGGCGCTGCTCGACATCCACATGCCGGGCCTCGACGGCATGGCCCTGGCGCACCAGCTCCAGCGGCTGGCGCAGCCGCCGGCGATCATCTTCGTGACCGCGCACGCCGAGCACGCGCTCTCGGCCTTCGAACTCGACGCGGCCGACTACCTCACCAAGCCCGTGCGCCGCGAGCGCCTGCAGCAGGCGCTGGCCAAGGCGCAGCGCCGCCACGCCCCCGCCGCGCCCCGCCCCGCCGCGCCCGTGCCCGTGCCCGACGGCCCCACCCTGCTGGTGCAGGACCAGGGCCGCACCGAGCGCATCCCGCTGGCCGAAGTGCTCTACGTGCGCGCCGAACTCAAATACCTCACGCTCCGGACCACCACGCGCAACTACGTGCTCGACGGCGCCCTGACCGAGCTGCACGAGCGCCACCCGCAGGCCCTCGTGCGCATCCACCGCAACACCCTCGTGGCCCGCCACGCCCTGCGCGCGCTGGAGCGCCACCCCGAACTCGAAGAAGGCGACGGCTGGGCCGTGCGCCTGCACGGCACGACCGAAATCCTGCCCGTCTCCCGCCGCCAGGTCGCGGCCGTGCGGGAGCTGCTGTTGCAGGGGAGCTGAGTTCCGGAATGGCCTCTGGATGAGGATGGATGAAGCATGCGATGGTGCTCTTGGAACAGGAACACGTGGATTTCTGAGCTGCCTATGCGGCAGTGAACGACCTGAGCTTCACGTTGTACGAGGCGAGTCTTTTCTGAGCTGCCTACGCGGCAGTGAACAGGCTGCATCGATCTGCGCGCGCGTGGGTTCTTTTCTGAGCTGCCTACGCGACAGTGCACACGTTGGGGTCCGCCGGCGGCTCGGCGATGATTTTCTGAGCTGCCTACGCGGCAGTGAACGCCACCTCCGTTGCTGGAGGAAATCCCCAAAATTTCTGAGCTGCCTACGCGGCAGTGAACCGCCTGTCTCACCTGGTCGACGATCCCCGAGTTTTCTGAGCTGCCTACGCGGCAGTGAACGGCTTCTGGCAGACGGGGTTTGACGTGCTCAATTTCTGAGCTGCCTACGCGGCAGTGAACGCCCTTGGCCGCCACGCCTCCGGTCTTGATGATTTCTGAGCTGCCTACGCGGCAGTGAACCTCCTCAAGGCCGGGCAGGCGGCGCTGGACGATTTCTGAGCTGCCTACGCGGCAGTGAACGCCGCACTTGGCAAACAGCAGGCGGGCGTGCATTTCTGAGCTGCCTACGCGGCAGTGAACGTGAGCCGGCTGGGGATGGGGACTGCCGCGGGCTTTCTGAGCTGCCTACGCGGCAGTGAACAAACGGCAACCCAGGCGGCGCACGCATCATGTTTTCTGAGCTGCCTACGCGGCAGTGAACGCGGGAGTGGATACGGCGGCGGTGGCGGGGGCTTTCTGAGCTGCCTACGCGGCAGTGAACGCTCACGGGCGACGTGGACGACGTGCAGAAGTTTTCTGAGCTGCCTACGCGGCAGTGAACTCTTCGGTGAGCGTGCCTTTGGCGCTGGCCATTTTCTGAGCTGCCTACGCGGCAGTGAACACAACGGCATCGTGCCCGTTGTTGGTGTTGATTTTCTGAGCTGCCTACGCGGCAGTGAACGTATCCGACGCGCAAATGACCGCCCTGCTGGTTTTCTGAGCTGCCTACGCGGCAGTGAACGCCATGCGGGCAGGTTGTGCTCGAAGCGCTCATTTCTGAGCTGCCTACGCGGCAGTGAACGAACAGGTCTTCGCCCAAGGCTTCTTCGGCAATTTCTGAGCTGCCTACGCGGCAGTGAACTTGCGCCTCGACGATGCGCTCGGCTTCGTCCTTTTCTGAGCTGCCTACGCGGCAGTGAACGGTTCGGCGCGAATGGCCGCGATCTGGTCTTCTTTCTGAGCTGCCTACGCGGCAGTGAACAGGTCGCACCAGATCAACCACTGATCATCACTTTTCTGAGCTGCCTACGCGGCAGTGAACTCGTCCACGGGCACAAAGTCATCCTGGCTCATTTTCTGAGCTGCCTACGCGGCAGTGAACGAAAGCTACTAGGCGTCAAGGCGGCAATGGTTTTTCTGAGCTGCCTACGCGGCAGTGAACGTGGTGCCGGATGTGGCAACGCTGATTCTCAATTTCTGAGCTGCCTACGCGGCAGTGAACTCTCCACTGCAGAGCCGGTGCAGCCGCCATATTTTCTGAGCTGCCTACGCGGCAGTGAACAGATCATCGGCGAAGACCTTAGCCCATGCGTCTTTCTGAGCTGCCTACGCGGCAGTGAACGCAGGCGCGGTGGGCGCGTGGCTGAGAATGCTTTTCTGAGCTGCCTACGCGGCAGTGAACCTCCATCAGGTCAGTGGCTTCCATGGCGAACATTTCTGAGCTGCCTACGCGGCAGTGAACATCATTAAACACCACAGCAGTAAGACGCTGCATTTCTGAGCTGCCTACGCGGCAGTGAACCGGGCCAGCGTCGGCCAGTTTGCGCTCTAGGCTTTCTGAGCTGCCTACGCGGCAGTGAACAGGCTCGCGTGAAGCAAACAACGATCATCGCTTTTCTGAGCTGCCTACGCGGCAGTGAACGAGTTGGTACATGGTGGATCTTTCTGGTTGATTTTCTGAGCTGCCTACGCGGCAGTGAACGTGCCGGATTGCCCCAGCACCATGCAGGCTATTTTCTGAGCTGCCTACGCGGCAGTGAACGGCTTTTTTTCGCCTGAAATTTGGGTCATGGATTTCTGAGCTGCCTACGCGGCAGTGAACGGTATCGGTGGTTTCTGGATAAGTTTCCGCAGTTTCTGAGCTGCCTACGCGGCAGTGAACTCCACAACAGATGCACGCTCAGTAGCTCAACATTTCTGAGCTGCCTACGCGGCAGTGAACACTACCCGGACGGCTATCGAATGGAGTTCGTTTTTCTGAGCTGCCTACGCGGCAGTGAACGTAGCTCAACAGGTAGAGCCCCGCTTGCGGGATTTCTGAGCTGCCTACGCGGCAGTGAACGAATGTGCCGACGTACTTTCCAGTTTCCGAGATTTCTGAGCTGCCTACGCGGCAGTGAACGTTACGGCTCCGGGAGCGATGGCGCGCTCGTCTTTCTGAGCTGCCTACGCGGCAGTGAACAAGCGCCGTAACTTCACAAGTCTTTGTTTTTTAAGGAACAACCGCACACTGGAACGAGCCACCCCAATTCTTTTCTCGTTTCATAAGTGCTTGATTTCAAAGGCAACCCCACCACATCGCGAAAAAGGGTCAGAACCATGGAATGGAGGCATCTACCCCAAGGCCATAGGTATTGAATACGCCTGGTACAAGCCGCGGCAACACGGGGCCGTGTTCGACATAAAGGCAAAACGACTGGCCGGTGCTGCTGCTGCGCAGTTGCACATAGGGCAGATCCGGACGGCGTTCGACACTGTCCGGAATGGCAGCGGCAGCTTGTGTCGCAGTTTCATTTTTTCGCTGCATGCGGCGGCGGCGCAGGCGTTCGGCGCTGGTCTTGAACTGCCTGCGCAGCACCAGGCGATGCGGTGAACCTTCGGGTACGGCAGCCAGTGGCGCCAGTTGCACGTGGTCACGCATGCCTTTCAGCCATTCCTGGACCATCAGTGCCTCCAGGGCCGGCTGTGTTCCGTGCAGGCGCAACACAGGGCCCAGGGTGCGTTTGGACGGCGGCGCTTCCACATGCTGCGGGAAGCTCACCCCGATGTCCCCCGTCCCATGCCGGACCAGCGCACGGTGCAGCTTGGAGACCAGCGCCCCCAGCAGGTGGGCGTGGCTGAACTCGGGGTCGGGCAGCAGGGTGATGTCGATGTAGTGCGTGGTCATGGCTATCAGCTCGCATCGCCAAACACGCCGCCGCGGATGAGCACCGCCATCACGAAGTGTTGCTGCTCCACGGGGGGCACCTGGTCTTTCAGCAGCCAGTTGTCCAGCAGGGTGTAGAAGTCCATTTTTTGCTTGGGCTGGCGGTAGGCCTTACCTTGGGTGGTGACGGAGCCGTAGGGCTCCACCGCGATGGGGCCGAGTTCTTCGGCACCTTCGTACCAGGTGTCGATGGTGCGGATGGCATTGCCGATCTTCTGCGAGTGGATGGCTGCGACGCCGTTCACGTGGTAGAGCGTCTTGCTCTTGCCCGCGCTGCCTTTGTCCAGGATCAGCTCTTGCGACGGAAACACCTCTTGCCCCGCGCCCTGGCGCACAAAGGCAGTCACCCGCAGCAGCACATGAGCCGTCCCGGCCAGCCCAGCTGCAATAACCTGGCCCAGTTCCTCCAGCCCTTCTGCTTTGGTATTGATAGCGCCTACCGCCCGTGTATTGAACGCCAGGGCATCAAAAGACCATGTTTTTGCGGCCTGGCCGTCCTGCATCTGCTCCACGGTGACTTCCACCTGTTCGGCCCCCACGCGGTTGCGCCACAAAAAGCGGCCATTGGCCAGGTTGGCCGCATAGCGCCGGGCCAGTTCGCCAAAGCCGTGCTGCTGCACATAGCCCTGCACCGTGGCCAGCAGCTTGGCTTGGTAAGCCGCACTGTTGCAGGCCGATGGCGTGCCCGCGCCGCCCAGCACGCGCAGGGTGAATTGCACCTTGAGCGTGTCGGCCTGAGCCGGCAAGGCGGCTACATCCACGGTTTGCAGGTTGGGATTCTCGATGGCGGCGTCGAGCTTGGCGGGATCCTGCTCCTTGGCCTTGAGCCGGTTGCTGATGGTGCCGCGCATCGACTTCGGCTTGATGGTGACGGGCTGCCAGGCGTGTGATTGGGCGCGGTCTTCCCAGCGGCCGGCGTGAAACACGGCGTCGGAAGGGTCCAGCTTGCGCTCAAAGGCCAGGACGGAAGCGGTGGTGAGTTTGTCGGTCATGGTGTCAATCCTTCAAAAATTCGGCAGGGGTCGAGTGCAAAGGGGGGACGGCTCAGGTGTAGGGGTAGGCTTCCGAGTCATCCCATTCGCCCAAGAGATAGGCTGGGTTGTCGGGCTCTTCATCTGGCGGCGAACTGGGTCGGTAGCCATTGCGGCAGCGATACAGACCCTTGGCCTCGTCGGTGTCGGCATGCCATAGCAGTTGCTCCAGGTTTTGCAGCCGATGCGGACTGATCCAGGCTCCCAGCGAATAGACCGATTCCACAAACCGTAGCGGTACCGTGGCGTCGCGGGCGTTGCGCACTGTCCCCGGGTCATGAGCCTGGGTTGTGAGTGCGGCATAACCCACGGAGATGGGCACGATCCAGCCGCTACCGCTGCCCTTGGGGCGCAGTGGATCGCCCCACTCCACCTTGCCATCGGGTACGGTGGAGCCATCTGCACTGGGCAGGGGCTGGTGGTTGAAGCGGGCCGCATGCAGCCAAGCATCCAGCAGCGTGGCATCGGGCTGGGAAGTACGCAAGTGCCGCAGGCGTTCGCTCAGCAGAGCGTCGCGCCCCACCAAGGCAAAACCGGGCAGCCACTGCCTGCGCCACTTGCGGAACGCGATGGCTGCAGCCTCGGAGTTTTCGGGCACGATTTCCATCCACGGACGCACCCGTTTGCCAGGCATGGTGTGTGAGGGCAGCACGCTGCCGCCCGCCACGCGCATGCCCGCCAACAGGTCGCCGGCACGCTTGGCCCATTCATCCATTTGCGCTTTGTTGCCTTGCACCAGCGCAGTCGGTGTGCCAGGCGTGCGCTTTTCAGACACGGCCAGCACCAGCGTGATCCGCAGGTGCATGCGGCCTTCTTCCACGATGGCGGCGGTGCTGCCGTCTTTGTCCACCGGGTTGCGGGTGAGGTTGAAACTGCGTACATAGCCCTGCGTGACCTGCTCCTGATGGTGGTGGCACACCACGCCCACGCCGTGCAGCTGTAGTTGCACGCCTGCCTGCGCCAGCTTGCGCTCCAGCGCCCACATCAGGCCGATAAAGGCGGTGATGGACGGGAAGCCGTGCGTGAGCGGGCTGGCAATGGCATTGGCGTTCTGGATGCGCAGGTGGGGCAGGACGAGGATGGCTTGGGGTTGTGTCATGGCCGCACCTCCTTGCGTGCTGCGTGTATGCGCGTGCGGCGCTCTCGCAGCTGCTCCGCAAACCCGTCCTCATCGGTCAGGAGCTCTTTCTTCCACACGCCAAACTCCACTTCACTGAATGTCAACCGCCCCTCCAGGCTCGCATTGAGCCAATTGCCAAAGCGCTGGCCGATGGCGTCGGGCCACTCCATGGCCAACCAACGCTCGGCAAAGCCTTCTTCCTCGGGTAGCTCGGCCCGCAAGGGGTCCAACCAGCATTGCTCGTCCTGGTTCAACTGCGCAAAGCGCGGGTCGTTCAGGGTCCAGCCGGGCGCAAGTGTTTGCTCCAACTCAGCCGCCATTGCCACCATTTCATCGACCAGTACATCCACCAGTTCCTTGCGGTGGCCGCGTGTCTCCATGGTCGCGGCAGGGTTGGATTCCAGATAGCGCCGCAGCGCTTGCACCGTCTGGCGCACCAACAGGCGCCCGCCAAAGTAGTGCCTGAAAACCGAGTCCGTATGGGCGGGAAGGGGCCGATCGTTGGCCCGCCACTGCGGCGGCAGGGACGACAGCAGGTAGTTCATGCCCCGGCGCTCGCTGTTGAGCTGGCTGATGTTTTGTGGCTTGGTGCCCCCCATGTTCTGCACGGCCAGGCCAGGGTAGTGGCGATAAACGCCGTCATATACCTCACGTTTGCGCTTTGCCTGTCCGGCGGCAAGGTTGGCTTTGTCAAAGCGATTGGCATGAATCGGCAGGAAAGCCATGTGCACGAGTGATGCCGGAAATAAAGGCACCAGGAGCACATACGCCAGGTTGTCACAGGCACCACCTGGCGTGCGCAACCAATAGACCTGTTTGCTGAGGGGGCTGACGGCGGCCTGGGCGCATTTGCTTTTCAACAAGTCCAGCCACGGCGATCCGGGCACATCGGCGCATGCGGCAAAGGCACTTGTCGCATCTTCATCACCTGCCTCCAGCCATGCCGCCAGTGCCCTCCCCTCGAAGGGGCTGTCCAGCAGCAAGTACAACTCGTAGGCTGCATTGTTATAGGCACCATCTCCCGTGGCATCCCACAAGCTCTGATCAGCAGGCAATACATGGGATCCCAATTCTTGCAACGTCGGCAAAGTTGCGAAGTCCACCGCCGGATTCGTCACCTCCTTCACCTTCAAATCAGGGTGTGTGGCCTTGGCGATATGGCTGGCAATGGCAATTGCTTTCGCAGCCTTGGCACCTTTTTCGAGGATGGCGCCCAGCTGGTATTTTTCTTGGGCCACACTCACTGCATTGCGTGCCGCGGTGTCTGTGCGCCCCTGGTATCTGGTCAGCACCGCATTCAGGCGCTCGGTCACATGGCGGTGCATATGCTGTCGAATCTGCTGACCGCGTGGTGTCAAAGTGAGGTCATCTTTCACCCAGTCCCCCTTCAGGCTATACAATATATTCCATCATACTTGACGATCTACAGAATATGTAGCTTAGAAAATCATCCTTGAGGATCATTCGATCTGCCGCACAGGCAGCTTACCGTTTCCCGGTAAACGCTATAGAATCCACTCTGATCCATGGCCATTGTTTCTTTCAAGTGCCCGGACACCCAGCGCCTGTTCACCAGCGGCAAAAGCCGCCGGTTTGCCAACATCCAAAACGTGGCAGAGCGCAAGCTGACGCAACTGGATGCAGCGGTGACCCTGGAGTTTTTGCGAAGCCCGCCAGGCAACCGGCTGGAGCTGCTCAGCGGTGATCGGCAAGGCCAGCACAGCATCCGCATCAACGACCAGTGGCGCGTGTGCTTTGTCTGGACGGAAAGGGGAGTGGCCGACGTGGAAATCGTCGATTACCACTGAGCGGCACGGCCCAAGGACGAAGGAGAAAGACATGTTCAAGAACGGTATGCGTCCCATCCACCCTGGCGAGGTGCTGCGCGAGGACTATCTCAAGCCCATGGACATGAGCGTCAACGCTCTGGCCAAGCAACTGCATGTGCCTGCTTCGCGCATCAACGACATCGTGCTGGAGCGGCGCGGCATTACCGCCGACACGGCCTTGCGCCTGAGCCGTTTCTTTGGCGGGGATGCGCAGTCCTGGCTCAACCTGCAAACCGCTTATGACTTGCGTATGGCGGAAACCGACCATGCCCTGCAAGCCGCCGTCATGGCTGTGCTTCCCATGGCGCTGCACGCCGCCTGAAATCTCACTTCCTGACCGTGAAACCCAGCGCTTCATGGAACCACCAGCCGTTGTCGTTGCGCGGCAGGCTGGCAGTGGCGTAACGCTGGGTACATTCCCTCAGCGACTGGCCTTGCGTCTCGGCGAGGGCCCCCAGTTCATCCAGCAGGTTGACTTCAGGCCACACAGATACGCTGGGTGATGCCAATCGGCTTTCTGGCACGGCGTTGTACAGATTGCCGTGCACGCAGCTATACCGCTTCTCGCCACGTTCCGGCCCCCCCTCCACACGGTGCAGCAAAAGCTGTTCGTCATCCTCATCCGGGAGTAGAACGACGTCGTCCCGAGGAATTTTGTCGTAGCGAAAACACTGGAACTGGGGCAGCACGCCCGTCAGCCACAGGTGGCTGGGGTGGCACCAGTGCAAGCTGGCTGCATGGCTGGGAGTAGGCGCGCTCTGTGGGCATGGCAGCATGCTCTCGTGCATGCGGGCATGTTCCAAGTCCACGAGGTAGCGGCTGGGAAACTGCTTGTCCGCCCACAAGGCGATGCGTGGGCGGGCATCCACGGCCCATGGCCCCGCGCCCTGTGTTTCGCGCGCCATAAGGTGGCGCAGATAGTGTGACTTGAGCAAAAAGGGTGGCTGACCCAGCTCAAAGCCGGGCTTGCAAAAGGCGGCTTCATCCTTGTGCTCGTAATGCCGTAGGTTGCTGTCCAGTACCACCATGTTCACTCCATCGACAGCGCCCGGCCGGTGCCGCCGCACGCGCCCGGCGAGCTGGATGAGCGAACGCATGGACGAGGGCTCGACCACCGCCCAGTCGTAGTCGTGATCGCGGCCCACTTCCGTTACCGGGCTGCCCAGTACGATGAACAGGTGGTGGGGCTCGGGGTGCGCGTCGATGCACGCGCGCAGGGCCGGGCGCTGCAGTGCGGGGTCATGGCCATCTTGGGCACCCCGGCGGTTGAGCAGGATGTCGAGCTGCCGCTCGATGGCCGAGCGCAGCAGCAGCGGGAACTGCGAGTGGTACACGCACAGGTGAATGCGTACGCCAGGGGCCGGGGCGCCCAGGGCGTACATGGCCAGCGCCACGTCGAACAAAGGCGCGATGTTGGCCATGCGGATCAGGCCCAGGCTCAC
>OFJB01001053.1_pt1 | contig 11556 bp, 9 predicted proteins | sample 1775081 | NCBI WGS metagenome assembly OFJB01 (sample SAMN08195771, study PRJEB24354) | sludge metagenome | isolation source: initial sludge from phenol fed wastewater aerobic bioreactor | place: India: Nagpur | collected 2016-06-05 | reverse complement strand
GAGCAGCTGTGTCGGCAAGCAGATGTCGTCGTCACGATCACCTCTTCGTTCAGCCCCATGATCGCGGAAGGGCTGATCCGCCCCGGCACCCATCTGGCCTGCATGGGCACGGACACAAGGGGCAAGCAGGAGGTGGCGCCGGAGATCGTCGCGGCCTCGACTGTGTTCACGGACGAGGTCGCTCAGTCGACGACCATTGGCGAGGCCCAGCATGCCTTCGGCATGGGCTTGCTCGACGCGGCAGCGATCGTGCCGATCGGTGACGTCATCAACAAGGAACACCCGGGACGTCGAAGCGCGGAGGAAATCACGTTGTTCGATGGCACTGGGGTAGGAATCCAGGATCTGGCCGTTGCATCGGCCGCCGTCGACCTCGCGGTCGCCCGGGAGTCCGATCGCCAGCGGAGTGGAGGTGCCGTCCGGGGCGGTCACCATGAGGACGACGTTCTTCAGCGTGTCGCCGCCGTGCCACGGCCGGTCCGCGCGGGCGAGGTCGGGGCGTGAGTTCGCGAGGTCGACCAGCGACTCGATCGTGGGGGTACCGGGCGTGTCCTCGACGTGCGCGGCAGGCAGTCCGTCGAGCGGCACGGGCGCCGGCACCGGCGTGCGGACGGCTTCGACGTTCGCGGCGAACCCGCAGGACGGGCAGCGGACGAACGAGTCCTCGCCGACCTCGGTCGGGGCCAGGAACTCCTCGCTCGCCGATCCGCCCATCGCGCCGGACATCGCGGAGACGATCACGTAGTCCAGACCGAGCCGGTCGAAGGTCGCGACGTAGGCGTCGCGGTGGCGCTGGTACGACGCGACCAGCCCGGCATCGTCGACGTCGAAGGAGTAGGAGTCCTTCATCACGAACTCGCGCCCGCGCAGGATGCCCGCCCGCGGACGCGCCTCGTCGCGGAACTTCGTCTGGATCTGGTACAGCGCGAGCGGCAGGTCCTTGTAGGACGAGTACTCGCCCTTGACCAGGAGCGTGAACATCTCCTCGTGGGTCGGTCCGAGGAGGTAGTCGCCGCCCTTGCGGTCCTGGAGCCGGAACAGGTTGTCGCCGTACTCGGTCCACCGGTTGGTCTGCTCGTACGGCTCGCGCGGCAGCAGCGCCGGGAAGTGGACCTCCTGGAAGCCGGCGCGGTCCATCTCCTCGCGGACGATGCGCTCGACGTTGCGCAGCACGGTGTATCCGAGCGGCAGCCAGGTGAACACGCCCGGCGCGACGCGGCGGACGTACCCGCCGCGCACCAGCAGGCGGTGGCTGGGCACCTCCGCGTCCGCGGGGTCGTCGCGCAGCGTGCGCAGGAACAGGGTCGACATGCGGGAGATCACGGAGGCAACCCTAGTTGGGGCACGACGCGATCTCGCCGCCCGCCGACTTTGAGCTTGGCGACGCGATTTCGGTGGATTCGCGTCGCCACGCTCACGGTCGGCAGGGTGGGTCTAGAGCAGGACGGTCGCGAACGTGTCGTGCTCGCGGAAGCCCACGGCGAGGTACGACTTGCGGGCGGCGGTGTTGTACGAGTTCACGTAGAGCGACACCGTCGGCGAGACCTCGCGCCGCGTGGCCTTCACGACGGCGGCCATCCCGGCCTCGGACAGCCGGCGGCCGCGGTGCTTCGGGTCGACCCAGACGCCCTGCACCTGACAGGCCTGCGGCGTCGCGGCGCCGATCTCGGCCTTGAAGAGCACGACCCCGTCCTCGATGCGCACGAAGGACCGCCCGTCGCGTACGAGCTCGGCGACCCGTGCCCGGTAGGCGGCCCCCATCCCGCCGGTGACCGGCGACACGCCGACCTCGGCGGTGAACATCGCGATGCAGGCGGGGACGAGGACGTCGAGGTCCGCCGCGGTCGCGCGCCGCACCAGCGGATCCGGGGCGACCGCCGGACTGTGGTCGATGATCATGAGCGGCTGCGTCTCGCGCACCTCGCGCGCCGGACCCCAGGCGGGCTCCAGCAGCCGCCACAGGTCGAGCACCTCCTCGGCCGGCCCGACGAGCGACGAGCAGCGTCGCCCCGCGGCCCGCAAGCGGTCGGCGAACGCCGCGCGGCTCGCCGGCGTCGTCGCGATCGGAACCAGGTTCGCCCCGCAGTACACGAGGGAGCGGACGCGACCGCCGTCGTCGTACCCCCACAGGTCGCCCCCGAGCCGCCACGGGTCGACGCCGCCCACCCGGACGCGCGAGGCGACGAAGCAGTGCGCGACCGGGTCCTGGGCGAGCAGCTCCTCGACGGCGGCGAGGTCACGGCTCGTGACGGGTCGCACGACGCCGACGACCGGGGCGATGCTCACGCGCTGTCCTCAGGCGGTCGTGACGATCGGGGAACCGGGCTCGCCGGACATGGTCTCAGCCAGTTTCATCGCCTCGTCGATCAGCGTCTCCACGATCTGCGACTCGGGCACGGTCTTGATGACCTCGCCGCGGACGAAGATCTGGCCCTTGCCGTTGCCCGACGCCACGCCCAGGTCCGCCTCGCGAGCCTCGCCGGGGCCGTTGACGACGCACCCCATGACCGCGACGCGCAGCGGGACCTCCAGTCCCTCCAGGCCCGCCGTGACCTGCTCGGCCAGCGTGTAGACGTCGACCTGGGCCCGTCCGCACGACGGGCACGACACGATCTCGAGCCCGCGCTGGCGCAGGTTCAACGACTCCAGGATGGCGATGCCGACCTTGACCTCCTCGACCGGCGGCGCCGACAGCGAGACCCGGATCGTGTCGCCGATGCCACGGCTGAGCAGCCCACCGAACGCCACGGCGGACTTGATCGTGCCCTGGAACGTGGGTCCTGCCTCGGTGACGCCCAGGTGCAACGGGTAGTCGCACTGCTCGGCCAGCTGCATGTAGGCGAGCATCATCACGACGGGGTCGTGGTGCTTCACGGAGATCTTGATGTCGCGGAAGCCGTGCTCCTCGAACAGCGACGCCTCCCACAGCGCGGACTCGACGAGCGCCTCGGGCGTCGCCTTCCCGTACTTGGCCAGCAGCCGCTTGTCGAGGGAGCCGGCATTGACCCCGATGCGGATCGGCGTGCCGTGGTCGGTCGCTGCGCGAGCGATCTCGCCCACCTTGTCGTCGAACTGCTTGATGTTGCCGGGGTTGACCCGGACGCCCGCGCATCCGGCCTCGATGGCCGCGAACACGTACTTCGGCTGGAAGTGGATGTCGGCGATGACCGGGATCCCGCTCTTGCGGGCGATCTGCGGGAGCGCGTCGGCGTCGTCCTGGCTCGGAACCGCGACGCGGACGACCTGGCAGCCCGCCGCCGTGAGCTGGGCGATCTGCTGCAAGGTCGCGTTGACGTCCGACGTGAGCGTGGTGCACATCGACTGCACGCTGACCGGGGCGTCGCCGCCGACCGCAACCGGGTGGGTGGGGTGCTTCAGCAGGAGCTGGCGCGAACGGCGCCTGGGCGCGACGACGGGGGGCGGGGCCACGGGCAGGCCCAGGTCGATGCTCACGTGGGCATTATCCCTGGTCGGGCCGGCACCGCACGGTAGAGCACGTGATGAGACAGCCGATCGCCCGCCGGAAGCGCCGGGTGGTCGAAGTCGCTGCCCGCGTCGTGGGCCATGCCGATCCGCTCCATCACGGCGCGCGAGCGGGCGTTGGCCGGCACGGTGAAGGATACCACCTCCGGCAGCGCGAGCGGTCCGAACGCATGCTCCAGGCACGCCTGGGCGGCCTCCGTCGCGTACCCCTGGCCCCAGAAGCGCCGCGCGAGGCGCCAGCCGATCTCGACGCAGGGCTCGCTCGCGTGCGCGAACGGAGGCTCGAAGCGGGGCACCACGAGCCCGACGTAGCCCACGAAGGTCCCGGTCGCGGTCTCCTCGACCGCCCAGCCGGTGAAGCCGTGCTCGGCCTCGAGCGCCCGGAACCGGTCGACGAGCGCATCGCTCTGCTCACGGGTCAGCGTGCCCGGGAGGAACTCGCACACGGCTGGATCGGCGTTCATGGCTGCGAACGGAGACCGGTCGCTGTCGCGCCACGACCGCAGCCTCAGCCGCCGTGTCGTCAGGCGGAGGTCGCTCACTGCAGCGCCAGCGGCTTGACCAGGTCGGCCCAGATGACGATGACGCCCATCAGCAGCAGAGCTCCCGAGGCGACGTACGCGACCGGCATCAGGCGGGCGATGTCGACGGGCCCCGGGTCGGGCCGCCCGCGCCAGCGGGCAAGCCGGCGCCGCACGGCCTCGTACAGCGCCCCCGCCACGTGGCCGCCGTCGAGCGGGAGGATCGGGATGAGGTTGAACAGGAACAGGAACAGGTTCAGCGAGGCGATGAGTCCGAGGAAGGTCGCCGCCTTCGCCCGCAGCGGCTCGTCCATGGCGGCGATGTCACCGCCGAGCCGGCTCGCCCCGACGACGCTGACCGGGCTGTCGGCCGAGCGTTCCTGGCCGCCGATGAGCGTGTCGGACACCAGCTCGTACAGCCGGACGGGCAGGCTCACCAGGGCGACGACGGACCGGGTCGTCAGGTCCCACATGTAGGCGGGGACCGCCGACACGGGCTGCGGCTCCCAGGCGAACTCCGGACCCACGCCGAGGTACCCGGCGGTCACGACCTCGTCGGTCGGGTTCCCGTCGGCATCGAGGGCCGGCCGTTGGGCGGTCGCGATCGTGACCGGCAGGACGACCTGCTGCCCGTCGCGCTCGATCGTCAGGTCGGCCTGCGCGCCCGGGTTCGCGCGGATCCAGCTCGTCGCGTCGTCCCACGTCTGCATCGCGATGCCGTCGATCGCCGTGATCGTGTCGCCGATCTGGAGGCCGGCCTCGCTGGCCGGCGACGGGGACGATCCCGTCGGGCACTGTCCGGACGGCAGCGGCGTCGCGTTCGGCTGAGCGGCTGTCGGGACGCACGGCGGCACGGATGCGACCTGCAGCGTCGGCGCCGGCAGCCCGATTCCGACGAGGACGACACCGAAGAGGACGAACGCGAGGAGCAGGTTCATCGTGGGTCCGCCCAGCATCACCACGACGCGCTTGCGCACGGGCAGCCGGTAGAACGCCCGGTCCTCGTCCCCGGGGCCGATCTCCTCGGCCGACTGGCGACGGGCGTCGTCGATGAGCTGGGAGAAGCGGCCCGTCGTGGTCGCCCGCACGGCTCCGTCCGGCCCCGGGGGCAGCATCCCGATCATCCGGATGTATCCGCCGACCGGAATGGCCTTGAAGCCGTACCGCGTCTCCCCGCGCTGCCAGGAGGCGACGGAGGGTCCGAACCCGATCATGTACTCGGTCACCTTGACGCCGAACTTCTTGGCGGGGATGAGGTGACCGAACTCGTGCAGCGCGATCGACAACCCGATCAGCAGCGCGAAGATGACGATCCCCACGACCTCAACCACGGGACACCTCCGCCATCGCCTCGACCAGCTCACCTGCGCGCGTGCGGGCCCACGCGTCTGTCGAAAGGACGTCGTCGAGCGTCGTCGCGTTCCCCTCCACCCACCGGCAGGTCGCCGCCGCGCGGCCGTCGAGGTGCTCGTCGAGGACCGCGGCGACGGTGGGCACGATCCGGTCGAACGGCAGCCGGCCGGCCAGGAACGCCTCGACGCACGCCTCGTCCGCCGCGTTCATCGCGGCCGGCGCGGTCCCCCCGAGGGAGCCGGCCCGGCGGGCCAGCCGCACCGCGGGGAACGCCTCGTCGTCGAGCGGGAAGAACTCCCAGGTCGCAGCGGCCGTCCAGTCGCAGCCGGGAGCCGCGTCGGCCACGCGGTCCGGCCACGCGAGGCCGAGGGCGATCGGCAGCCGCATGTCCGGCGGGCTCGCCTGCGCGAGGGTGGAGCCGTCGACGAACTCGACCATCGAGTGCACGACCGACTGCGGATGGACGACCACGTCGATCCGATCGAACGGGATGTCGAACAGCAGGTGGGCCTCGATGACCTCGAGACCCTTGTTCATCAGCGTCGCGGAGTTCACCGTGACGAGCGGACCCATGGACCAGGTCGGATGCGCGAGCGCCTGATCGACCGTCACGGTGGCCAGGCGGTCCGCGGTCCAGCCGCGGAAGGGGCCGCCGCTCGCGGTGACGACCAGGCGCCGCACCTCGTCCGCCGTCCCGCCGCGCAGGGCCTGGGCGAGGGCACTGTGCTCGGAGTCGACCGGCACGATCTGCCCGGGAGCGGCCGCGGCCTTCACCAGGGGGCCGCCGACGATCAACGACTCCTTGTTGGCCAGAGCCAGGACCGACCCGGCGGCCAGGGCCGCGAGCGTCGCCCGCAGTCCCGCGGCGCCGGCGATGCCGTTCAGGACGACGTCGCACGCGTGCGCAGCGACCTCGGAGCTCGCGTCGGGGCCGGCAAGGATGCGGGGACGGTCGCCGACCAGCCCGCGACGGGCGCGCTCCGCATCGATCGCGCGCGCCAGCTCGACGGCAACGGAGTCCGTCGGCACGGCGACCACGGGGACGTCGAAGTCGACGGCCTGCTCGGCCAGCAGCGCGGTGCTCGACGAGCCCGCCGCCAGCCCGACGACGTCGAAGCGCGCGCGGTTGCGGGCGACGACGTCGAGCGCCTGGACCCCGATCGATCCGGTGCTACCGAGCACGACGACGCGTCGGGCCCCGGAGCCGTCGGTGATTCTCACTCCCCCATTGTCACTGTCTCGGTCGCGGGGGCGTGCGCCAGGAGCGCGAACCACAGGTCGGCCCGGACCTGGGGGTCGTCGAGAGAGCGTCCCAGCGACGTCTCCGCCCTCCGGAGCCGGTGGCGAACCGTGTGCCGGTGGATCCCGAGGTGCTGCGCGGCGGCATCGACCTGTCCGTGGACCCCGAGCCACGCCCGCACGGTCTCCACGAGCTCGGGCCCCTCGTCGACCTCCCGCAGCGGCGCCAGGTAGGCGCGTGCCCACGCGGAGGTCTCGGCGGCGTCGACGAGGTCGCCGAGACTGCCGACCCCGTCGGCACCGAACCGGCGCACGCCACGCCCGCGCGCGGCATCCCCTGCCTGGGCGAGCGCCTTGCGCACGTTGTCCGCCCGCCGGAGGTCGGCCGGAGCGGAGATCCCGACGGCCCGGACCGTGGCCGTCGCCGCCAGCTCGTCCAGGACTCCCGCCGACCGGTCGTCGTGGGCGAATCCCTCCCACAGTCCGGTGTCCACCGGGCCGGACCGGACCGGGGCCAGCACGAGATCGTTCCGATCGGCTGCCCACGCGGCGATCGCCGGGCCGCCAGGAGCGGCGCGGACCACGACGGCGACGGCTCGCTGCGCGTCGATCCGACCCAGGCCCAGCGAGGCGAGCAGATCGTCCGGGATCCCGGCGACCTGCGCATGGCGGACGAGGAGGTCTCGCCAGCCGTCCGGGCCGGCACTGGCCGCGACGGGTCGGGCCAGCAGCGACACCGCGAGTGAGAGCACGCCCTGGTCCGCCGGACGGAGTGGGCGTGGGCTGCCGGCGACCAGGAACGCGTCGGCAGACCCGCGAACTCCCACGGGCAGCACGCTGACGTGCTCGTCGGCGCTCGCCAGGGACGCGGAGCCGCGCAGGCCCTGCGGGCGCAGCCGCGCGACCTCGTCGCGGACGTCGTCGGCCCGTCCGGCGGCCGACGGCGGACGGGACAGCAGCAGCGAGCCCTCCGCGTCCAGCAGCAAGGCGAACCCGCCCACGTGCCGCGCGACCACGCGCAGGATGCTGTCCTCGACGGACGACTCCGATTCGGCCCCCGACGAGAGCGCCGCCCGAAGCAACCGACGCTGGCTGTCGAACGCGGCGGCGGACTCGGCGTACTCCTGGGCAGCCAGCTGCCGGGAGACGGCCTTGCTGAGCGCGACGAACGGGACCGGCTCGGGCACCTCGAAGAGCGGCAGTCCGGCTTCCTCGGCCGCCTCCACGAGCCCGGGCGGAACCTCCTGGTGGGTCAGGCCGGTGCCGAAACCCAGGCCCGCCACTCCGGCGGCGCCGAGCCTGCCCACGTACGCACGAGCCGCGGCCGGGGTGAGATCGAGGGCCATACCCGTGGTCAGGAGCAGGTCATCGGCCGCGAGCCACGGGGTGGGGTCCACGTGCTCGGACACGGCGACCCACCGCACCTCGCGATCGAGCGGGGCGGTGCGGGTGCGCACGATCAGACGCAGCTCGGGCAGCGCGATGACGTGCGCGACCGTCAGCGGCACGGCGGCCTCCCACGCATGACGTCCTCCCGGCGACACGACGCCCGCCGAGACGATGCACAACGGGTCGGACAACAGTAGTGCCGTCCGTTGTCCGAATCGGAGCGGCATGCAGCACGCGACGGCCCTAGGCTCGCTGCATCCGACCGAGGAGGACCCATGACCGCTGTCGTCGACGCCACCCCGACTGCCGTGCCGCAGGAGCGGCGCCTGGTCACGGAGATCCCCGGCCCTCGCTCGGTCGCGCTGCAGGCCCGCAAGAACGCCGCCGTGTCGGCGGGCGTCGGCGTCACGCTCCCGGTCTACGTGGAGCGCGCGGGCGGCGGGATCCTCGTCGACGCCGACGGCAACCAGCTCATCGACCTCGGGTCCGGCATCGCCGTGACCACGGTCGGCAACGCCAACCCGGACGTCGTGGCCGCGGTGGCCGAGCAGGCGGCGGCGTTCACGCACACCTGCTTCATGGTGACGCCGTACGCCGGCTACGTCGAGGTGTGCGAGGCGCTCAACCGGCTGACGCCGGGCGACCACGAGAAGCGGTCCGCCCTGTTCAACTCCGGCGCCGAGGCGGTGGAGAACGCCGTGAAGGTGGCGCGCGTCTACACCGGCCGGTCTGCGGTCGTCGTCTTCGAGCACGGGTACCACGGCCGCACGAACCTGACGATGGCGCTCACGGCGAAGTCGATGCCCTACAAGCACGGCTTCGGCCCGTTCGCCCCCGAGGTCTACCGCGTCCCCACGTCGTACCCGTACCGCGACCGTGGACTCAAGGGTCCGGAGATGGCGCAGGCTGCGATCACCCGGATCGAGAAGGAGATCGGCGCGCAGAACGTGGCCGCGATCATCATCGAGCCGATCCAGGGCGAGGGCGGCTTCATCGTGCCCGGCGACGGCTTCCTGCCGGCGCTCGTCGAGTTCGCTCACGCGAACGGCATCGTCTTCGTCGCCGACGAGGTCCAGTCCGGCTTCTGCCGGACGGGCGACTGGTTCGCCAGCGAGTACGAGGGCATCGTCCCCGACCTGGTGACGACGGCCAAGGGCATCGCCGACGGCATGCCGCTCGCGGCGGTCACCGGGCGCGCGGAGATCATGGACGCCGTCCACGCCGGAGGCCTCGGCGGCACCTATGGCGGGAACCCCGTCGCCTGTGCGGCAGCCCTGGCTGCGATCGGATGGATGGAGGCCAACGACGCCAACGGCCTCGCCCGTGGGATCGAGGCCGTCATGCGGCCGCGGCTCACGTCCCTCGCCGAGCGGTACGACGTCATCGGCGACGTCCGCGGTCGCGGCGCGATGCTGGCGATCGAGCTGGTCAAGCCCGGCACCACGGACCCCAACCCCGAGCTGGCCGGTGAGCTCAACCGCTACTGCCACCAGCACGGTGTCGTGACGCTGACCACCGGGACCCACGGCAACGTGTTCCGGTTCCTGCCGCCGCTGACGATCGGCACGGCACTCCTCGAGGATGCCCTCGGCGTCCTCGACCAGGCCTTCGAGGCACACGCCGGCTGACACCGCGGACCTGCGCCCGGTCCGTCGTCCTGTGGATGACGGACCGGGCGCTTGCCTGTCCGTGCCTACTCTCCCGTCGTGCAGCCACGCCGATCGACCGTCCGCCGGACGACCCTCCTGGGTGCCGCCGTGGTCGCCGTGGTTACGGGCACCGGATGGCCGACGACACCTGCCGCCGCGTCCGAGCACCCCGGCCGCACCACCGTGCCCGCCCCGCAGCAGTACTACTGGCGGTGGAGCGACGGCAGCCAGGAACCGCACCGCACCTTCCGTCAGTCGCGCTACCGCGTTCCCGAGCGGCTGCCGACCCTCGTCGTCTCGGCCCGCCCGGCCGCTCCGGTCCGTACCGTGCGCCTGCAGTTCCGACGGGACGGACGCTGGCACACCGAGGACGTCGGGCGGACGGACGCCCGCGGACAGGTTCGGCTGGTCCTCACGCCGTACTGCCCGGACGGGCACTGGTGCGACGGCACCTACGTCTACCGCGCGCTCGTCGGCGGCGAGACGGCGACCCTGACGGTCACGTACGCGCCATGACCCTCGTCGCGTCGGTCACACGACCGGCGACGCGTGCCAGATCCGGGCGAGGTAGTCGCGCATCGACCGGTCGGACGAGAAGTAGCCGCATCGCGCGACGTTGAGGATGGCCGACCGGGTCCACGCGTCCGTGTCCGCGTAGGCCACGTCCACCCGCTCCTGTGCGGCGACGTACGACGCGAAGTCGGCGAGCACCATGAACCGGTCGTCGTACAGCAGGTTCGACACGATGGGCTCGAAGACCGAGCGGTCGCCGTCGGAGAACGCCCCCGAGGCAATGAGATCGATCGCGCGCCGCAGCCGGTCGTCGGCCTGGTAGAAGTCCGCGGGTCGGTAGCCCGCCGCCCAGAGCGCCTCGACCTCCGGCTCGGTCATGCCGAACAGGAAGAAGTTGTCGTCGCCGACCAGCTGCCGGATCTCGACGTTGGCGCCGTCATCGGTGCCGATCGTGAGCGCCCCGTTGAGGGCGAGCTTCATGTTGCCGGTGCCGGAGGCTTCCTTGCCCGCGAGGGAGATCTGCTCGGACAGGTCGGCGGCCGGCACGATCCGCTCGGCCAGGGTCACGTTGTAGTTCGCCGGGAACAGGACCTTCAGTCGACCGCCGACGCGAGGGTCGGCGTTGACCACCGCGGCGACGGCGTTGATCAGGTGGATGATGCGCTTGGCCATCACGTAGCCGGGCGCGGCCTTCGCCCCGAACACGACGGTCCGTGGCTGGAGATCGGTCACCGCGGTGCGCCCGGACACGACGCCCTCATACAGCGACACGATGTGCAGCACCTTCAGCATCTGCCGCTTGTACTCGTGCAGGCGCTTGACCATGACGTCGAGCAGGTGCGTCTCGTCGACGTCGAGACCGTCGCGAACGCGCAGCACCTCGCCGAGACGGCGCTTGTTCGCTGCCTTGACGGCAGCGAAGCGCTCACGGAACTCCGGATCCTCCGCGAACGCCTCGAGCCCGCGCAGGCGCTCCAGGTCGACGGTCCAGCCGGCGCCGAGCGCCTCGGTGATGAGATCGGCCAGGCCGGGGTTCGCCAGGCGCAGGAACCGTCGCGGGGTGACACCGTTCGTGACGTTGGTGAACTTCTCCGGCCACAGCTCGGCGAAGTCGCGCAGCACCGCGGCAGGTAGCTGCAACCGAGCCAAATTCGGCAACGATCCGGGATTGCGACCTTTTCGGTTGGTGACGATGCAAAAAAGCCGCTTCCGTCCAGCTGAGTGGGCGGAAGCGGTGGTGCTGAAAAACTCTACTTCTGAACCTTCTTGATTATGTCCATCAAATCTTTGCCAAGGTCTTTTTCGAACATAGGATAGACTTTTGCTGTCGCTTCTACAAATGGCTTCTTCTCTGCAGCGGTAATGGAGTTGGCCTTCATGCCTGCTTTGGTGACCTTATCCTTGAATGC
>OFJB01001052.1_pt1 | contig 11557 bp, 10 predicted proteins | sample 1775081 | NCBI WGS metagenome assembly OFJB01 (sample SAMN08195771, study PRJEB24354) | sludge metagenome | isolation source: initial sludge from phenol fed wastewater aerobic bioreactor | place: India: Nagpur | collected 2016-06-05 | reverse complement strand
TAAGCTGGAGTTTGGCAGGTTTGACGGCAAGGTCATCCTTGCGGACGAGATTTCGCCGGACACCTGCCGATTCTGGGACAAAGCAACCGGCAAAAAGCTGGACAAAGACCGCTTCCGCAGAGACCTTGGCGATGTGGAAGAAGCATACCGCGAGATCATCAGCCGGCTGATGGGAGAATAACATGCGTTTGCCACAGCAACTGCCTGCGCCATACGAGCGGTTCAAGCCGGACGACGACTGCATGCATGAAGAATGCGGCGTGTTCGGCATCTATACAAACGGAAGCGGGCTGGACGCGGCGGAGGCCGCGTATTACGGCCTGTTTGCGTTGCAGCATCGCGGGCAGGAGAGCGCGGGCGTTGCGGTTTCGCGCAAAGGGCGAATCGATTGCCACAAGGCGATGGGTCTCGTCAGCGGACGCTTTAACGACGGCCTCGGCGCGCTCAAGGGCTGCAATCTCGCCATCGGGCATGTGCGGTATTCGACCACGGGAGACAGTCTGCTTGTCAACGCGCAGCCGCTCGTGGTGGAGTCCCCGCTCGGCCCGCTCGCACTGGCGCACAACGGAAACATCATCAACGCGCGGGAACTGCGCAACGAACTGGAGCAGGACGGCGTTTCGTTTCAAACGACAATCGACTCGGAGGTCATTGCCGCGCTGATTGCAAAATACAGCACACACGGACTAGTGGACGGCATTGCCAAGGCGTCCGAGCGGATGAAGGGCAGCTACGCGCTCGTGCTGATGACGAAGGATCAGCTCATTGGCGTGCGCGATCCAAAAGGCATGCGCCCGCTCGCGCTGGGCAAGATCGACAGTGCATATGCGCTCGCCTCGGAATCCTGCGCGTTCGATACGATTGGCGCGGAGTTCATTCGGGACGTGCGCCCCGGCGAAATCGTCGTGGCGGAAGGGCACGTGCTCAAGTCGTTTCCCGCGGCGCATTCTTCGGAAACGGCGCTCTGCATTTTTGAATACGTTTACTTCGCCCGGCCGGATTCGGATATCGACGGAATCTCCGTCCATCGGGCGCGGGAACGCGCGGGCGAGCTGCTCGCGATTTCTTCCCCCGCGGATGTGGACGTGGTGGCTGCCGTACCGGACTCCGCGCTGCCCGCGGCAATGGGCTACGCGCGGCAGGCGGGACTTCCGCTGACCATTGCGCTCTCCAAGAATCGCTACACCGGGCGGACGTTCATTGAACCCTCGCAGGACAAGCGCGAGCGGGGCGTTTCGCTCAAGCTCAGCGCGCTCAAGCGCAACGTGCGCGGCAAGCGCGTTTTGCTCGTGGACGACTCGATTGTGCGCGGAACGACGAGCAAATACATTGTCGATATGCTGCGCACCGCGGGCGCAAAAGAGGTGCATCTGCGCATCAGTTCGCCGCCGGTCACGAGCCCCTGTTATTTCGGCATCGACACCTCGTCGCTCGAGCAGCTCATTGGCGCGAACCACTCCGTGGAGGAGATTCGAAAATTCATTGGCGCGGATTCGCTGAGCTACCTGAGCATGGAGGATCTATATTCCACGGTCGAGGGCGCGGCTTGCAACTTCTGCGCGGGGTGCTTCAGCGGGAAATACCCCGAGGATGTCGGCGAACCCACAAAGTGTGGCAAGAAGAACTGCCTGAACAAATAAGCAAGGCTAGCATCACGGCCGGAAGTGATAAGGAGATCGAAATGGCACTGACCTATCAGGAGGCTGGCGTAGACGTAACCGCGGGGTACGAAGCGGTCAAGCGCATGAAGCAATACGCCGAATCCACGTTTAACGAACACGTGATGAGCACGCTCGGCTCGTTCGGCGGATTCTACGAGTATGGCGAAAACGTGCTGGTCTCCGGCACGGACGGGGTTGGCACGAAACTCAAGCTGGCCTTTGCGCTGGAACGGAACGATACTGTCGGGATCGACTGCGTGGCAATGTGCGTCAACGACGTCATCTGCCACGGCGCGAGCCCGCTCTTTTTTTTAGACTACATCGCAACGGGAAAATTGGTTCCGGCGACTGCCGCGAGCATCGTCAAGGGCGTTGCGGAGGGCTGCCGCCAGGCGGGCTGCGCGCTCATCGGCGGCGAAACCGCCGAGATGCCGGGGTTTTATCCGGCGGGGGAATACGACCTCGCGGGGTTCTGCGTCGGCAGCGTGGCGAAAACTGCGTTGCTGGATAGCAGCCGCGCGGCAAGTGGGGACGTGGTCCTCGCGCTGCCTTCCTCCGGCGTGCATTCCAACGGGTTTTCGCTCGTTCGAAAGCTGGTTTCGATGGAGCGTGTTGTGCTGGAAATGCATCAGCCGGAACTGGGCATGCCGCTTGGCGATGCGCTGCTGACCCCGACGCGCATTTACGTAAAGCCCGTGTTGTCGCTGATTCAGCAAATTGAGGTACACTCGATTGCGCACATCACCGGCGGCGGCTTTTACGAGAATATTCCGCGGAGCCTGCCTGCGGGTTGCTTTGCGAAGATTGAGCGAAAACGCGTGCGCGTGCTGCCGGTCTTCGAGCTGCTTCGTTCGCTCGGCGAACTGGACGAGCGGGACATGTTTGGCACGTTCAACATGGGCGTCGGCATGACGCTGACCGTACCCGCCGCGTGCGCGGATCAGGCCGTCGCACTCTTGCAGGCGGACGGCGTGGACGCGTATCCCATCGGCGAGGTCGCCGCGGGCGGGGAGGGCGTTTCGTTTTGCTGAAGCAGCGGATTGCCGTACTGGTGTCCGGCGGGGGCACGAATCTACAGGCGCTGATCGACGCCGAAGCAAGCGGACTGCTGCAAAGCGGAACGCTCACGCTCGTGGTGTCGAGCAAGGCTGGCGTATACGCGCTGGAGCGGGCGAGAGCCGCCGGAATTGAAACAGCGACGGCGGATCGCTTGCTGCTTGGCTCGCGGGAGGCGTTTGAACGGGAAGTGCTCTCCATTCTCGCGGCGCACGAGATCGACGTCGTTGTGCTTGCGGGGTTTCTGCAGATTTTGAGCGCGGCGTTCGTTTCGCGGTATCCAAACCGGATTCTCAACGTGCATCCCTCGCTGATTCCCGCATACAGCGGCAAGGGATTTTACGGAATCAAGGTGCACGAAGCCGTGCTCGCGGCGGGAGAACCGACGACGGGCGCAACGGTGCATATGGTCAACGAGGTGCCGGACGGCGGGCGGATTCTGATGCAGAAAACCGTGCCGGTGCTACCCGGCGACACGCCGGGGACGCTCCAACAGCGCGTGATGGAGCAGGCGGAGTGGCAGCTGCTGCCCGCCGCAACGGAGCTGGTCTGCGCGGAACGGAATAAACAGGGGGAGACGAAACACACACATGGAACCACGCAATCTGTCGGACGTATTTTGTGACAATCCATACCCCGGCCGCGGAATCCTGCTTGGGCTCTGCCCGAACGGAACCACCGCCGCGCTGGCGTATTTCATCATGGGGCGCAGCGTCAACAGCCGCAACCGCGCGCTGGAGCGGGTGGGAAACGACCTCGCCATCCGCGTGTTGGACGAAAACCGCATGGTCGATCCCAGTCTGATTCTCTACACGCCGCTGCGTACGCTGGAAAGCGAAACGGTCGTGACGAACGGCGACCAGACGGACACGATCTGCGAGGCGATTGAGAACGGAAGCTCCTTCTACGAAGCGCTGCAAACGCGCCGCTTTGAGCCGGACGCGCCGCACTTTACCCCGCGCATCAGCGGCATGCTCCGCTTTGGCGGGTCGTTTGCCTATACGCTCTCCATTCTCAAGGCGGGGGACGCGGAGGGAAACACCGCGCTAAGGCAGACGTTTGACGTGGAACCCACGGCGGGCATGGGGCACCTGATTCACACCTATCGCCCGGGCGGGGACCGACTTCCGAGCTTTTCCGGCGAACCGACGGCGGTGCGCCTGCCAAACGACATCGACGCGCTGACGAGCGGGCTTTGGAACGCGCTGCACCCGGAAAACCGGGTGGCGCTCTATGTTCGCTATACCGATGTTCGCACGGGCGAATACGAGGATCGAATGTTGAATCAATACGCAGGGGAGGATCATCGCGCATGAAGGAACTTTCTCTTAAATACGGCTGCAATCCACAGCAGAAGCCCGCGCGCATCTTTGTGGAACAAGGCGAACTGCCGGTTACAGTGTTGAACGGTCAGCCAGGCTACATCAATTATCTGGACGCGTTGAACGCCTGGCAGCTCGTGCGCGAGCTGAAAGCCGCGCTGGGAATGCCTGCGGCAACGTCGTTTAAGCACGTCAGCCCCGCGGGCGCGGCCATCGGTCTGCCGCTGGACGAAGCGGATCAAATTGCCTGCGCCGTGGACGACATTGCGGGCTTGAACGATTCGCCCGTTGCCTGCGCCTATGCGCGCGCGCGCGGGACCGATCGAATGTCCTCCTTTGGCGACTTCATTGCGCTGAGCGATGTGTGCGATTTGACGACCGCGAGCATCATCAAGCGCGAGGTGTCGGACGGAATCCTTGCGCCGGGCTACACGCCGGAGGCGCTGGAACTGCTCAAGACCAAGCGAAACGGAAACTACGCGATTTTGCAGGTCAGCGAGTCCTACGAACCCGCCGAGATGGAACGCAAGCAGGTGTTCGGCGTTACGTTTGAGCAGCCGCGCAACACCGCGAAGATTGATGAAAGCCTGCTGGTACGCCCGGTCACGATGGTTCGGGACATTCGCCAAGGCGCGAAGGACGACCTGATTCTTGCGCTCATTACGCTCAAATACACGCAGTCCAACTCCGTTTGCTTTGCCGCGGGCGGGCAGACAATTGGCGTTGGCGCGGGGCAGCAGAGTCGCATTCACTGCACGCGGCTCGCGGGCGACAAGGCGGACGTCTGGTGGATGCGGCGGCATGAGGCCGTGTTGCACCTGCCGTTTCTGCCGTCGCTCAAGCGCCCGGATCGGGATAACCTGATTGACTGCTACATTGCGGACGGCGGCGTATCCCTGCAATCCGGCTGGGAAGCGTACTTCACCAAGCGCCCCCCGCTGCTCACCGGCAAGGATCGCGCGGAACACACTTCGCGCCTCTCCGGCGTGTCGCTCGGCAGCGACGCGTTCTTTCCGTTTGACGACAACATTGAGCGCGCGCGGGAAAGCGGCGTGGCCTACGTGGCACAGCCCGGCGGGTCGGTGCGGGACGAGGACGTGATCGCCGCCTGCGACAAATACGGAATCGCGATGTTCTTTACGGGGCTTCGCCTGTTCCACCATTGATCGTATGAAGGCAATGATTGTTGGCGGCGGCGGCCGCGAGCACGCGCTGCTTGAAGCGCTGCGAAAGAACCCGAAGATCGACGCGTTTTTTGCCCTGCCCGGCAACGGCGGCATGGCAAAGCACGCAACCTGCGTGCCGATTCCGGCGACGGATCTGGACGCGATTGTCGCGTTTGCGCAGGAGCACAATATCGACTTTGCAGTGATCGGACCGGACGATCCGCTGATCCTTGGTCTATCCGATCGGCTCCGCGCAATAGGCGTTCGTTGTTTCGGCCCTTCCGCGGCGGCGGCGGCCATTGAAGGCAGCAAGAGCTTTGCCAAGGATTTGATGAAGCGCTACAACATCCCGACCGCTGCCTACGAGGTGTTTGACCGCGCGGCGGACGCATATGCCTATTTGGAAGGAATTTCCTACCCCGCCGTGGTCAAGGCGGACGGCCCCGCGCTCGGTAAGGGCGTGCTGATTGCCCAGAACGAGGCGGAGGCGAGAAGCGCGGTCTACCTGCTCATGGAGCAGGGCGCGTTTGGGGCGAGCGGCAACCGCGTGGTGATAGAGGAGTTTTTAACGGGTAACGAGGCGAGCGTGCTGGCGTTTACGGACGGCAAAACGCTCGTGCCTATGGTCTCCGCGCTCGACCACAAGCGTGCGCTGGATGGCGATCTTGGGCTGAACACCGGCGGCATGGGTTCGCTCGCGCCAAATCCGTATTACTCGGAGGCGATTGCCAAACAGTGTATGGAGCAGATCTTTCTGCCAAGCATGCGCGCGATGAGCGCGGAGGGGCGGACGTTTTCGGGCTGCCTCTACTTTGGCCTGATGCTGACCGAAAACGGCCCGAAGGTGATTGAATACAACTGCCGCTTTGGCGACCCGGAGACGCAGGCGGTACTGCCACTGCTGGAAACGGACTTATTTGAAATCATGCTTGCGGTGGACGAAGGGCGCTTAAGCGAGGTTCCGGTGCGCTTTTCGAACCAATCGGCCTGCTGCGTGGTGCTTGCGTCCAAGGGGTATCCGGAAGCGTACCAGACCGGCTGCCCGATTGTGCTTGGCGGCGTGGACGAGCTGCCGCAGGTTTCGGTGTTCCACGCGGGAACGAAGCAGCGCGAGGGATTACTGGTTTCCGCCGGTGGGCGCGTGCTCGGCGTTTCCGCTGTGGACAAAACGCCGCGGCTTGCCCAAATGCGCGCCTACGAAGCGCTGCACCAGATCGAGTTTGAAAACGCGGCGTACCGAAGCGACATTGGTGCGCGCGCGATTGCCTATGGAGAGCGGATGCATGGTTGAACGGATTTTTGTGGAGAAGCAGGCGGCGTTTGCGCAGGAGGCGGCGGCAACGCTGTCCGACCTAATAGACGTGCTGGGGATTTCGAGCGTAACAGGGTTGCGCATGCTGAATCGCTACGACTTGGAAAACGTCGATCCGGCGGTCTTTTCGGCCTGCCGGTTTACGGTGTTTGCCGAGCCGCAGACGGATTTGGTCTACGACGCGCTGCCAGAAGGGGATTTCACCGTGTTTGCGGTGGAATACCTGCCCGGTCAATACGACCAGCGCGCGGACGCGGCGGGGCAGTGCATCGCGCTGATCGCAGGTCAGGAGGCGCCTGCTGTGCGCACCGCGCGCGTCTACCTGCTGGAAGGTACACTCTCCAGCGCGGAACTCGACGCAATCAAGCACTACGTGATCAACCCCGTGGAAACGCGGGAAGCCTCGCTGGAACTGCCGGAGACGCTGACGCTCCCGGCGAACGAACCAGAGCGGATCGCGGTGATCGAGGGGTTTCAGCGGTTCGACGATGCGCGGCTGCGCGCGCTGCTAAACGAATTATCGCTTGCGATGGATCTGGACGACCTCGAGTGCTGCCAGACACAGTTTCGTGATATGCGGCGCGACCCGACGATGACGGAACTCAAGCTGCTGGACACCTATTGGTCGGATCACTGCCGACACACGACGTTTCTGACCGAGCTGGACGGCATTACGTTTCTGGATGAGCGGGCGAAGCAGACCTACGAAACGTATCTTGCCATGCGGCGTGAGCTCGGCGTGTCCGCACCGATTTCGCTGATGGACATGGCGACGATTGCGCCGCGATGGTTTAAGCGCAAGGGGTTGCTCAGCCGCCTCGACGACTCTGCGGAGATCAACGCCTGCACGGTCAAGACGGACATCAACGTGGACGGCAAACGCGAGGAATGGCTCGTGTTGTTTAAGAACGAAACGCACAACCACCCAACGGAGATTGAACCGTTCGGCGGCGCGGCAACCTGCATCGGCGGGGCGATTCGCGATCCGCTGTCCGGCCGGGCGTTCGTCTATCAGGCAATGCGGCTCACGGGCGCGGCGGACCCAAGACGACCCTTTTCCGAAACGCTGCCCGGCAAGCTGCCCCAGCGCAAAATCGTGACCACGGCGGCGGCGGGCTACAGCTCTTACGGCAATCAAATCGGCCTCGCAACGGGGCTGGTGGACGAAATATACCACGAAGGGTTTCTTGCCAAGCGAATGGAGATTGGCGCGGTGATTGGCGCGGTTCCGGCAAAGAATGTGCGCCGCGAAACGCCCGCTCCGGGCGACGTGGTGCTGCTGCTCGGCGGAAAAACCGGGCGGGACGGCTGCGGCGGGGCGACGGGTTCCTCCAAGGCGCACAATACGGATTCCCTCGCGCATTGCGGCGCGGAGGTGCAAAAGGGCAACGCGCCGGAGGAGCGAAAACTCCAGCGGCTGTTTCGAAACCCGGAGGCAAGTAGCCTCATCAAGCGCTGCAACGACTTTGGCGCGGGCGGCGTGTCCGTTGCCATCGGCGAACTGGCGGACGGGCTCACGATTGATCTGGATCGGGTTCCCGTGAAGTACGAAGGCCTCGATGGAACGGAGCTTGCCATCAGCGAGTCGCAGGAGCGCATGGCGGTGGTCTGCGATCCGGCGGACGCCGCGCGGCTGATCGCGCTCGAAAGCGGCGGCCGCGCCCGCTGGACGCCGCGCGATTACGCGGCGCTGACGCGCGCGGGCTATACGCGCAACGCCATCGTGCACCGCGCGGTGCGGCTGACCGCGGAGGCGGTCGGCTCGGTGTCTTTCGCGCTGTATGACGGCGCCAGCGAACTCACCGCGCATCCCTTGCTCGATCTCCTCGCGCGGCCCAACCCGCGCCAGGATGGGCCGGCTCTGCTCGAGGCCATCGCGGCGCATCTGATGCTGGCCGGCAACGCCTATGTCGAGGCGGTGAGCGTGGAGAGCGCGCCGCGCGAACTTTATGCCTTGCGGCCCGATCGCATGAAGGTGGTGCCGGGCGCCGATGGCTGGCCGGCGGCTTTCGACTACACCGTGGCCGGCAACACCGTGCGCTTCGCGCAGGAGGGCGCGGGTGCAAGCGGGCCGCCGCCGATCCTGCATCTGACCTTGTTCAACCCGCTCGACGATTATTATGGCCTGAGCCCGCTTGAGGCGGCGGCGACCGCGGTCGATACCCACAATTCGGCGACGGCCTGGAACAAGGCGCTGCTCGACAACGCGGCGCGGCCCTCCGGCGCGCTGGTCTACGCCGGACCGGAGGGCGCGGTGCTCTCCGACCAGCAGTTCGAGCGGCTGAAGCGCGAACTGACCGACACCTACCAGGGCGCGGCCAACGCCGGCCGGCCGCTGCTGCTCGAGGGCGGGCTCGACTGGAAGGCGATGGCGCTGACGCCCAAGGACATGGACTTCATGGAGGCCAAGAACGCCGCGGCGCGCGAGATCGCGCTGGCCTTCGGCGTGCCGCCCATGCTGCTCGCCATTCCCGGCGACAACACCTATTCGAATTACGCCGAGGCCAACCGCGTGTTCTGGCGCGCCAGCGTGCTGCCTCTGGCGAACCGCATCGGCGCGGCGCTGGCGCAGTGGCTGGCGCCAGGCTTCGGCGGCCATGCGCTCACGCTCGCGGTCGATATCGATCGCATCGAGGCGCTCAGCGCCGACCGCGCCGCCTTGTGGGAGCGCGTCACCAAGGCGCCGTTCCTCACGTCAACGAGAAACGCGCGGCGACGGGTTACGGCGCGCTCGAAGGCGGCGACGCGGTGTAGCCCTTGTCCCGGGCGCGGCGCAGCGCACTAGCGATTTTCTCGGGTCATCCCCGCGCAGGCGGGGATCCAGCGCTTGCAGCACTCGCCTCAAGGGCTGGATCGTCCGCTTTCGCGGACGATGACGACCTCGCGTGAGTGGCAAGCGATGCCCGACATTATCGAGACCTTCTCCGCGCGCGGCGACCTCGCCCATGTGGCGCTGCTGATGTGGGCGCTGACGGCGACGGCGCTGGCCGGGTTCGCCTTGCGCGAACTTACCGCCGCGATCCGGCGCTTCGACGACTTCGTGCGCGAACTGGCGCGCTTCAACGACATCTTCAAGGACCGCTCAGGAGATCGATGATGGACACGTTGCATACCGTGCTGCGCTCGATCAAGCGCGAGACCAAGGAAGCCAATTCGCCCCGCCGCGACCACCTCGACGTGTTTCGCGAGTTTCTCGATCACCTCGACCGCGCCAGCAGACGCAGGAGCGCGGCACCGCGTGCGCCGAAGATGAAAGCGAAGCGCGGCAGGAAGTAACCGCTCCCGTGTCCCGGGCGCGGCGCGGCGCACTTGCGCGGTGCGCCGCAGAACCGGGACCCATGATTCATCGCAATTTTTCTGGGTCCCGGGTCTGCGCCGCAGCACTGGCGTGCTGCTGCGTGCCCGGGACACGCATGTCCGGAGCGCCTCATGCTCGCACTCTCCACCGAACCCACCATCGCCTCCGTGTTCGCGCCGAAGACGCGCATTCACGAGGACGGCACCGTGGAAGGCTACGCCTCGCTGTTCGGCGCCATCGATCAGGCGCGCGACATGGTGGTGCGCGGCGCCTTCGCGCAGACGCTGCGGCAGAAGAGCGTGCATCGCGTGCCGATGCTGTTTCAGCACGACCCGGCCGAGCCGGTCGGCGTCTGGCTCGAGCTGCGCGAGGACGGGCGCGGGCTTTACGCGCGCGGCAGGCTCATCCCCGAAGTGGCGCGCGGCCGCGAGCTGCTGGTGCTGATCCGCTCCGGCGCCACCGACGGCCTGTCCATCGGCTTTCGTACCCTGCGCGCGCGGCGTGGTGTGCCGGGCGGGCGCATCCTTCAGGAAGTCGAGCTTTGGGAAATTTCGGTCGTGACCTTCCCGTTGCTCGCCGGTTCGACGGTCACGGCCATCGGAGCACCGGATGACGGGCTGGCGCGGATGTTCCGCCAGGCTGGTGCGGTGTTCCGTGCTCCCGCGTAACGCGGTCAAATTCATCTCAGGAGACAAAATGGAACTGGAATCGAAAGCAATGGGCCTTGAGATCAAGCAGGCCTTCGATGATTTCCTGCGCGGCTTCGAAGCCTTCAAGCAGGACAATGACGAACGTCTGAAGCAGATCGAGCGCCGCTCCGGCGATGTCGTCGCCGAGGAGAAGGTGGACCGCATCAACAAGGCGCTCGACGAGCAGAAGCAGAAGATCGATACGCTGATGCTCGCGGCGTCGCGGCCCGCGCTGGGCGGCGAACTGAAATCCGATCCGTCGCTGAAGGAGCGCAAGGCCGGATTCGACCGATATGTGCGCAAGGGCGACGCGGGCGGACTGGACAGCATCGAGATCAAGGCGATGAGCGCGGGCACCAATGCCGATGGCGGCTATACCGTGCCGCTGGAGATCGAGCGCACCATCGACCGTGTTCTCGCTAAGGCCTCTCCCATCCGTGGCATCGCATCGGTAAGGCAGATCGGCGGCGGTGTTTATCGCAAGCCCATCGCCACCGTCGCGGCGGCCTCGGGCTGGGTGGGCGAAACCGATTCACGGCCCCAGACCAACACCAACACCCTGGCCGCCATCGATTTCCCCGCGACGGAGCTTTACGCCATGCCCGCTGCGACCCAGTCCCTGCTGGACGACAGCGCGGTCGAGCTGGGCGGCGTGCGCTTTCTGGGCGCCACCCTGTGGACCGACTTCTTGGCCCACGGCGAGGGCGAGCGTCAGGCCGAGGCGATGCGTCAGACGCGCGAGTTCATGTACGACTTCAAGCGCGTGCGCACCGGGCCGGGCGCCGACGCGCCGCTGCTGACGCCCGAGGACACGACCCGGCTGTTTGCCGCCAGCAGCCGCTGGCTGGATGCCGAACTGAACCGCCCCTTTGCCGGGCCAACGGTGGTCGTCACCCACCACGCGCCGACGCTGCACAGCATTCACCCGCGCTTTGTCGGCTCGCCGATCAACGCCGCCTTCGTGTCGGACGCCGCCTGGCTGCTGAAGGGGCGGCGCGCGCAGCTGTGGATTCACGGCCACACGCACGACAGCTTCGACTACGAGGTTGACGG
>OFJB01001051.1_pt1 | contig 11594 bp, 11 predicted proteins | sample 1775081 | NCBI WGS metagenome assembly OFJB01 (sample SAMN08195771, study PRJEB24354) | sludge metagenome | isolation source: initial sludge from phenol fed wastewater aerobic bioreactor | place: India: Nagpur | collected 2016-06-05 | reverse complement strand
CAGCCGCTCGGCCGACAGCGCTGCCAGCCGGTCCCTCAGCTTGTTCATCGTCTTGTCCTTGGTGAATCCGAAAGGGGAATGGAGCCCAGGCGCCCGCGCCTGCCGCCAGGCCAGGGTGCCCGGCACAGCCGCCACTTGGGGTTGCGCGGCGGCATGGCAAGACCCGGCATGCCCGGGACTTCAGGTGTCCGGGCCGGGAACCTCATTCACGCTTTCGCGGGGCGAGCACGGTAACACAGGCCGCCAATCCCGCGCTGGCCGGGGTGCTTGCCCGGCCAGCGCCACGAGAAACCGCGACTTCAGCGCCGCGCCGCCTGGGCCTGGCGCATCTCGTTTTCACCCTGCCCCGCGCCGCTGCCCGGCACGCTCAGGCCCGCCAGGTCGCCCACCTGCGCCAGCGCCGCCAGCAGGCGCTCGGGCGTGTCGGGCGTCAGGCCCAGGTGCAGGCCGCGCGAGAGCGTGACGTTGGCCATCTCGTAGGTGCCCGCGCCGGCGCAGAAGATGGCGCGCGTGGGCGCCTGCTCGCTCACCGCCACCAGCATGGCCGGCACCACCGCCTCGGGCTTGAAGGCGTCCAGCATGTCGGGCGGAAACAGCTTCTCGGTCATGCGCGTGGCGGCCGTGGGCGCCAGGCAGTTGACGTGGATGCCGTGCTTGTCGCCTTCCAGCGCCAGCGTCTGCATCAGGCCCACCAGCGCCAGCTTGGCCGCGCCGTAGTTGCTTTGGCCGAAGTTGCCGTACAGCCCGGTGGACGAGGTGGTCATCAGGATGCGCCCGTACTTCTGCGCCTGCATGATGGGCCACACGGCCTTGGTGGTGTGCACGGCGCCCATCAGGTGCACGTCCAGCACCAGGCGAAAGTCGGCCAGCTCCATCTTGGCGAAGGTCTTGTCGCGCAGGATGCCGGCGTTGTTGACCAGCACGTCGACACGGCCCCAGGCGTCCATGGCCTGCTGCACCATGGCCTGCACGGCGGCGAAGTCGGTGACGGAAGCGCCATTGGCGATGGCCTGGCCGCCCAGCGCCTTGATCTCGTCCACCACCTTCTGCGCCGCCGTGGCCGAGCCGCCGCTGCCGTCCACCGCGCCGCCCAGGTCGTTGACCAGCACCTTGGCGCCGCGCTGGGCCAGCCCCAGCGCGTGCAGGCGGCCCAGGCCGCCGCCGGCGCCCGTCACGATGGCGACACGGCCCGTGAAATCGATTGAGCTCATCGTCGTGCATTCCTTGTCAAAATGGGAAACCCGACTTTACCCGCGCCGACGCGCCACCCCATGCCCCTGCGCGACACCCCCATCGACACCCCGCCCCGCGACGCCGCCAGCGTGGTGCTGCTGCGCGACAGCGCGGCCGGCCCGCAGGCGCTGCTGCTGCGCCGCCACACCCAGTCCGCCGTGCTGGGCGGCGCCTACGTGTTTCCGGGCGGCAAGCTCGAGCGCGGCGACTCGTCGCCCGCCACGCAGGCGCGGCTGGACGCGCCGGTCGCCGCGCTGCATGCGGCCCTGGGCGAGGCGGCGCTGCCCCCGGACATGGCCGCCGGCCTGTTCGTGGCGGCGCTGCGCGAGGCGTTCGAGGAATCGGGCGTGCTGCTGGCCACGCGCGCCGGCCAGCCGCTGGAGCCGGCCACGCGCCAGCAGGCCCTGGCCGCCGTCCGCGCCGGCAAGCCCTTTGCTACGCTGCTGGCGCAGCACGACTGGCAGCTGGACACCCACGCGCTGGCGCCCTGGTCGCGCTGGATCACGCCGCGCCGCCCGGCGATGATGAACCGGCGCTTCGACACCCGCTTTTTCCTGGCCGCCGTGCCCGACGCGCAGGAGGCCCAGCAGGACGACCACGAGGTGACCGAGGCGCGCTGGCTCACCCCGCGCGCGGCGCTGGCCGAGTACCGCGAGGGCCGCATCGACATGGCGCCGCCGCAGATCCTCAGCCTGCTGCACCTGTCGTCCTACCGCAGCGTGGCCGCCGCCCTGGCCGACGCCCGCACGCGCCCGCCGCCGCTGGTGGAGCCGCATACCCTGCAGCACGGCGCCGAGCGCATGATGTGCTATCCGGGCGACCCGCAATACCCGGTCGCCGGCCCCGTGCTGACGCACCCCACGCGCCTGCTGTGGCGCGACGGGCGCTTTCAACCGCCCGAGGGCTTCGGCCCCTGGCTCGACTGAACCGAACACCAAGAGGAGACCAGCGCATGAACCCCATCACCCGCCGCCAAACCCTGGGCGACCTGTTGCGCCGCAGCGCGCAGCGCGTGCCCCACAAACTGGCCGTGCGCTGCGGCGACACACGCTGGACCTACGCCGAGTTCGACGCCCTGGTCACCCGCCTGGCCGCCGGACTGGCCGGGCGCGGCATCGCGTACGGCGACCGCGTGGCCGTGCTGGCGCGCAACTCACATGGCTTTGCCGCGCTGCGCTTTGCGCTGGCGCGCCTGGGCGCCGTGCTGGTACCGATCAACTTCATGCTCAAGGCCGACGAGGTGGCCTTCATCCTGCGCCACGCCGGCGCCCGCATGCTGGCCACCGACAGCGGCCTGGCCGAGCTGGCGCGCGCCGCCGCGGCGCTGGACACGCAGGTCAGGGACTTCGTCTGGCTGCCGTCCGAGGCCCCGAGCGACGCCGTGCCCGGCATGGCCAGCTTTCACGAGCTGGCCGCCTGCACCGCGCCGCTGCCCGACACGCCGCTGCAAAGCACCGACCTGCTGCAGATCGTCTACACCAGCGGCACCGAAAGCTCGCCCAAGGGCGCCATGCTGACGCACGACGCCGTGCTGTGGCAGTACGTCAGCTGCTGCATCGACGCCGAAGTGGCCGCCGGCGACGTCGTCCTGCACGCCCTGCCGCTGTACCACTGCGCGCAGCTGGACGTGTTCTTCGGCCCGGCCCTCTACATCGGCGCCGAGAACCACATCACCGCCGCGCCCACGCCCGACAACCTGCTGCCGATGATGGCGCAGCGCGGCATCACCAGCTTCTTCGCGCCGCCCACGGTGTGGATCGCGCTGCTGCGCTCGCCGCTGTTCGACCAGACCGACCTGAGCCGGCTGGCCAAAGGCTACTACGGCGCCTCGATCATGCCGGTGGAGGTGATGAAGGAAATCAGCCGCCGCCTGCCCCATCTGCGCCTGTGGAACCTGTACGGCCAGACCGAGATCGCGCCGCTGGCCACCCTGCTGGGCCCCGACGACCAACTGCGCAAGCCCGGCTCGGCCGGCCGCGCCGCCCTCAACGTCGAGACGCGCGTGGTCGACGACGCCATGCGCGACGTGGCCGTGGGCGAGGTCGGCGAAATCGTGCACCGCTCGCCGCACCTGATGCAGGGCTACTTCCACGACGACGAGCGCACCAGGGCCGCGTTCGAGGGCGGCTGGTTCCACTCGGGCGACCTGGGCACCCTCGACGACGAGGGCTACATCACCGTGGTCGACCGCAAGAAGGACATGATCAAGTCCGGCGGCGAAAACGTCGCCAGCCGCGAGGTGGAGGAGATGATCTACCGCCTGCCGCAGGTGAGCGAGGTGGCCGTCATCGGCCTGCCCGACCCCAAGTGGGTGGAGGCCGTGACGGCGGTGATCGTCGTCAAGCAGGACCAGGATCTGAGCGAGCGCACGGTCATCGACCACTGCAACGCCCACATGGCAGCTTTCAAGAGCCCCAAGCGCGTGGTGTTCGTCAAGGCGTTGCCCAAGAACCCGAGCGGGAAGCTGTTGAAGCGGGAATTGCGAAAGACCCTGGCCCTGGATTGAGAAGCCGGGGCGCCCCGCGCAGGGGAACTTTTCATCCGACTCCCATTTTCCCGCGCGGGTCCGATCCCGCTGTTGCAACCTCATGACGATCAATCGTTGGTTTGCCACCTTGGAGCGCTTCCTCACCGTTTCATCGGTGCCGGAGCTGACCCACCTGCTCACGCAGACTTGCCGGCAAGCAGGGTTTGACAGCGTGGTCCTCGGCCTGCAAAACCGAAGTGGAGCGCAGCCCACCGCGCCCAGGCTGGACGCCTCCACCACCATTTCCGACCCCTGGAACGCGCACTACGCGCGCCGGCGTTACTACGAATTCGATCCGCGCATCGCGCACTGCCTGCGCAGCACCGTGCCCTTTCATTGGCATGCCGGCACCCGCTACGCCACGCCCGAGGCCATGCGCATGGCGCGTGAGGAACAGGACTTCGGCGCCAGCGCCGGCATCTTCACGCCCACGCACAACGCGGATGGCCGCTTGACCGTGATGTGCGCGGGTCTGCGCCGCGTGCCGCAACGCGCGACGCGCGATGTGCTGCAGCATGCGCAGCCCCTGATGCCGGCGCTGGGTGCCTATGCCAACGAAGCGTTTCTGCGCCTGATGGCACAGCCTGCCTCGCCAAAAAAGGATGTGCCGCGCCTGACGCGGCGTGAGCAGGACTGCCTGCAATGGGCGGCGGCAGGCAAGACGTCCTGGGAGATCGGTCAGGTGCTGCACATCACCGAGCGCACCGTCAACTTCCACCTGGGCCATGCCATGAGCAAGCTGGGCTGCCACAGCCGCCAGCATGCGATCGTCAAGGCACTGGCGCTGGGGTGGATCAAGCTGTAGAAGCAACCGTCGCACCCTGTCAGATCTGCCAGTTTTCTGCCGCCCGGGTTTTCGCTCCAATAGCTGCCGCGCGTGCCGGATCGCCGCGCGAACAGCCATCAAAACCTGGAGGAAACCATGTCTCGATCCATATTCATTGGCGCTCACCGGTCACGCAACGTCGACCTGACCATCGCCGCTGTCTGCGCCGCTGCCTTGTTGAGTGCTTGCGGCGGCGACGGAGGCAGCGACACGGGCGCAGCCACCTACAAGATCGGCGGCGTGGTGTCGGCGCTGGATTCGGGCAAACAACTGGTGCTGCAGAACAATGGTGGCGATGATCTGACCGTCACCAGCAACGGCACCTTCAATTTCCCCAGCCGTCTCGCAGCGGGCGCGGCGTACGCGGTGACGGTGAAGACGCAGCCCGCGGGACAGACGTGCGGTGTCAGCAACGGCAGCGGCAACGTGAGCGCGGACGTAAGCAACGTCTCGGTCACCTGCGTCACCGGTTCCACGCCGACGCCCACGCCAACCCCGACACCCACGGGCCCGACCCAAGGCGCGGCCGGCGTGGCGGGCACCTGGGTGCAAAGTCTGTGCGTGGAGGCCAATGGCAAGGGCAACCGGCAACTCCTGCGCGTGGCGCAGACGGGCACCGACAGCGTGTCGCTCGAGCACGATCTCATGGTCTACGCGGCCACCAACTGTTCGGGCAGTGGCTCGCCCCTGGGTGTCCCCACACCGACGGGCAGCGTGACGTTCTCGCGCTCCGCCGCGACGGCCACCCTCGCAGCCAACTGGGGGCTGTGGACATACCCCACGGGGCAGGCCTACGTCATCCTGGCCAAGAAGGGCGAAACCGTGCTTTGCCTGATCGGCGACGCAAACCCGAGCGTGCTGCCGGCAGCGGCTGACGTGGAAGGTTATGCCGATCTGTCCATTCCGTCGGGCGCGTGCTACGTCAAGCAGTAAGCGCTGCGCAAGCTCCCGGAGTGGAGCCCCCGGCGGACAAATGTCGGGGTCGGATATCGGCCGACCGAATCGTCTCGACCGCCTGACCCCGATCCAGCGCCGCATGCGCCGCCAGCGTCTGCGCGCAGGCGCGCGCGGCCTCGGCTCCCTTGGCCACGAAGTGCTGGCTGAAAAAGGCGCGGTGCGTCTCGTGCTCGTGAAAGTCCTTGGGCGTCAGCACCACCGAGAACACCGGCACGCCCTCGTCCAGTTGCACGCGCATCAGGGCGTCGATCACCGCGCTGGCGACGAATTCGTGGCGGTAGATGCCGCCATCGACCACCAGCGCGCAGGCGACGATGGCATCCACCGCGCCCAGGCGCGCCAGGCGCTGGGCCAGCAGCGGAATCTCGAACGCGCCCGGCACCGGATGCACCGCCACGTCCGGTGGCGCGCCCGGCCACAGGCGCGCGCATTCGGCCACGAAGCCGGCGTGGCCCTGGCGCACGATGTCGGCGTGCCAGTTGGCCTGCACGAAGGCGATGCGCGGCGGCGCGCCGGCCGGCCGCGCGGAGGTTTCGGATGGGGTGGGCTGATTCATGGTGAGCTCCAAGTGGGTTGCCAGAATCAGGGCGCACGGCGAACGCGCGGCCGCACGCAGGTTGCCCCACGCGCCAGCCGCACGCCGTCGCGCTCTCTTTCATCCGGACTGTGACCGTCGGCCCCGGCATCGCACCGGGTCTGCTGACCCCGCGCCTTCAGGCCGAAGGCACGGGCGCTCGCGGGCTCCGGGCCGCAGGCCCGATACCGCCGGTGGGGACTTCCACCCCGCCCTGAGAACGCTGCGCGGCACTGCCGAAAGCTTGACGCCCCACAGGCTGCCGCGCGCCGCCATCTTAGCCTCGGCGGTGGCCCCGCCATGCCGCGCAGGCGACAAGGCTCGACCTCGGTTACTATGCAATTAATAGCTTAATGGGCTTTTCGTATGCCGGCCACAGGCCGAAAACGTTCAAAATCATGACGCCGCTGCAGCCTTGGGGCCCAGCTTGCCCACCAAGCTCACCACCCCCACCACCATCGCGCCCACGACGACGCCCGTGGCGGCGTTGAAGCCCAGGGTGACGAGCGAGGCGGCCAGCGCCACCAGGCCGCGGGTCCAGTCGTCCAGCAGGTGGTGCAAGGCCGGCACGCCATGCACGATGATGCCACCGCCGACCAGGAACATCGCCGCCGTCCCAGCGATGGACAGCAGCTTCATCAGCCACGGCGCCAGCGCCAGGATGGCGCGGCCCAGGCCTTGCGCGGCGGCGCTGGCGCGCCGGCTCAGCCACAGGCCCGCATCGTCCAGCTTGACGATGCCGCCCACCAGGCCGTAGACCCCCGCCGTCATGACGAGGGCGATGCCCACCAGCACCGCCACCTGCGTCCAGAAGCCGGCCTGCGCCACCGTGCCCAGGGTGATGGCGATGATCTCGGCCGACAGGATGAAGTCGGTGCGCACGGCACCCTTGATCTTGTCTTTTTCCAGCGCCGCCAGGTCGACGGCGGGGTCGGCCAGCGCCGCCTCCAGCTCGGCGGCGTGCGCGTCGTCCTCGGCCTTGGGGTGCAGCAGCTTGTGCGCCAGTTTCTCGAACCCCTCGAAGCACAGATAGGCGCCGCCCACCATCAGGAGCGGCGTGACTGCCCAGGGCGCGAAGGCGCTGATCAGCAGCGCGGCCGGCACCAGGATGGCCTTGTTGACGAGCGAGCCCTTGGCCACCGCCCACACCACCGGGATCTCGCGGCTGGCCGCCACGCCGCTGACCTGCTGGGCATTCAGCGCCAGGTCGTCGCCCAGCACGCCGGCGGTCTTGTTCGCCGACAGCTTGGTCAGGGCCGCCACGTCGTCGGTCATGGCGGCGGCTTTTTGGGCCGAGATCTTGGTCATGGCGGCAACGTCGTCCAGCACGGTGGCGATGTCGTCGAGCAGGGCCAGCAGGCTGGATGCCATGGAGAGGTCCTTTCTTACGCGCGGATTTTGGTTTATGCGATGGTTTCGGCCCCTGGCCCTCATGCAGCAAGCGCAGCCAGCTCTTGATTTTGCAGCAACCAGGCCGAGATGGCCTCGGGCTCGTTGCTCGCGCGCAGCGCGTCGAAGGCCTGCTGGGCCTCGGGGTAGGCGTGCCGCAGGTGGTTCAGCCACTGCTTCAGGCGCCCGGCGCGATGGCGGCGCTCGACGCGGCCGCACACGTCCTGCCAGAACTCGGCCAGCAGAGGCACGACCCGCGGCCAGGGCAGCGCGGCGACGGCCAGGTCCAGCCCCGCCGCGGCGCCCGTCTGGCCGGCGTCGTGCCGGCGAATGGCGCGCCCCAGCGCCGGCCGGCGCACCAGGCCGCGGCCCAGCATCAGCGCGCCGCAGCCCGTGACCGCGCGGCAGCGCAGGGCGTCATCCACCGTCCAGATGTCGCCGTTGGCGATCACGGGCAGGCGCACCTGCTGCCGCACGGCGGCAATCGACTCCCAGTACGCCGGCGGCCGGTAGCCCTGCGCCTTGGTGCGTGCGTGCACGGCCAGCTCGCTGGCGCCGCCGGCCTCCAGCGCCTGGGCGCATTCCAGCGCGCGCCGGTCGTCGTCGATGCCCAGGCGCATCTTGGCCGACACCGGCACCGCGGCCGGCACCGCACGGCGCACGGCGGCCACGATGGCGTGCATCAGCTCGGGCTCGTCCATCAGCACCACGCCGCCGCGGTGGCGGTTCACCGTCTTGGCGGGACAGCCGAAGTTCAGGTCGATGCCGGCCGGCCGCAGCTCGGCCAGGCGCGCCGCGTTCTCGGCCAGGCACACCGGGTCGCTGCCCAGCAGCTGCGGACGCACCGGCACCCCCGACGGCGTGCGGCTGCCGCGCAGCAGCTCGGGCACGATGCGCGTGAAGCTGCGCAGCGGCAGCAACTGGTCGGTGACGCGGATGAACTCGGACACGCAGCGGTCCACGCCGGCCACCCTGGTGAGCACGGTGCGCAGGCCGTGGTCGAGCAGGCCTTCCATGGGGGCAAGAATCAGCAGCGGCGGGTTCGCGGTCACGCCCGGATTGTCACCGCAAGCCCGCGTGGGCTACCATCGACTATTTGCCCGCGCTGCCGACGGCCGCGCTGGCGCAACGAGCATCGAAGGAGGTCGCATGATGAGCGGTTTTTCCAAACCGGCGCTGGGCACGATGGCTGCGCTGGCGCTGCTGGCCGGCGCGGCGCTGGCGCAACCCGCGGCGCCCGCGGCATCGGCCAGCACGCCCGCCTACACCGCCGGCGACGGCCGGCAGGGCACGTTCAAGACCGTGCAGGGCACGGTCACGCGGGTGCACGAAGGCGCCGGCAGCCCGGCCGCGGTGGGCGATCCGGTCTGGGTCGGCGACCGCGTGCTCAGCGGCCCGAAGAGCGCCGCCGCGCTGACCCTGCTCGACGGCACGGTGCTGTCGCTCGGCCCCGACAGCTCCGTCGACCTGGCGCAGTTCGACTTCGAGCCCACCACGCAGGAGGGCAACGTGCTGATCGCCCTGGCCAAGGGCAGCCTGCGCCTGGTCACGGGCCTGATCGCCAAGCTGCGGCCCGAACAGGTCAAGGTGACCACCCCCACCACCGTGATCGGGGTGCGTGGCACCGATTTCATCGTGGAGCAAAACTGATGCGCGCCGCCAGCACCCTCAGCCTGATCGCCCTGCTGTGCGCCGGCTGCGCCGCGCCCGCCACGCGCGTCGTGCTGCTGCCCCAGGCACGCGGCACCGGCGCGGTGGAGGTCACCACCTCCACCACCAGCCAACGCCTGGACCGCGGCTACGCCGAGGCCGCCGTGCAAGGCAGCGGCGCCATCGCCCTGGAGCAGCTCGACGCCGAGCAGGTCAAGTCGCGCCACGGGCCGCTGCTGGCCGTGCAGCCGGCGCCGGCGCAGGACTTCACCCTGTATTTCGAAACCGGCGGCACCGAGCTGACCGCGCAGTCCCAGGCCGACCTGAAGACCGTGCTGGCGCAGGCCGGGGCGCGGCCCGGCGGCGAGATCGTGGTCGTCGGCCACACCGACCGCGTCGGCTCGGTGGAAAGCAACGACGCGCTGTCGCTGAAGCGCGCGCGCGCCATCCGCGAGCGCATCATCGCCGATGGCTTCGACCCCAACCGCATCATGGCCGTGGGCCGGGGCGAGCGCGAACCCGCCGTCGACACCCCCGACGAAGTGGCCGAGCCGCGCAACCGGCGCAGCGAGATCATCGTGCGATGAGGGCCGCGCGCGGCCGCCTGCTGCCCCGGCCGGCCGTCTTACGCACCTTGGTGATGCTGGCCGCCGGCACGCTGGCAAGCGCCGCGCTGCAGGCAGCGCCCCCCTTCGAAGACACGATGGCCCAGCGCACCCTGGCCTGCACCGCCTGCCACGGCGAGCAGGGCCGCGCCGGCCCCGACGGCTACTACCCGCGCCTGGCCGGCAAGCCCGCCGGCTACCTGTACAACCAGCTGCTCAACTTTCGCGACGGCCGGCGCCAGTACGGGCTGATGATCCACATGGTGGACGTGCTGAGCGACGCCTACCTGATGGACATCGCCCGGCACTTCGCCGCGCTGGACGTGCCCTACCCGCCCCCCGCCGCGCCGGCCCGGCCGCCGGCCGCCGCCGTGCTGCAGCGCGGGCGCACGCTGGCCCTGCAGGGCGACACCACCCGGCGCCTGCCGGCCTGCGCCGCCTGCCATGGCCAGGCGCTGATGGGCGTGCAGCCGCGCTTTCCGGCCCTGCTGGGCCTGCCGGCCGACTACCTGACGGCGCAGCTGGGCGGCTGGAAAACCGGCCAGCGCCAGGCCCACGCGCCCGACTGCATGGCCGAGGTGGTGCGCCGCCTGAGCGATGCCGACGCCCACGCCGTCGTCAGCTGGCTGGCCAGCCAGCCCGTGCCCGCGCAGGCCCACCCGGCGCCGGCGCCCGCGCAAGACCGCCCACCCGCGCCCGACCTGCGCTGCGGCAGCGCCCCCCTGCCGTCAGAGGCCGCCCGGTGAAGCGCCTGGCCCGCATCCTGGCCGCCGCCGCGGCCGTGCTGCTGCTGGCGCTGGCGGCGCTGTGGCAGATCAACTTCAACGACGGCGTCAATCTCGAGCAGCCGCCGATCCCGGTGGCCGACGCGCAGGCCCAGCTGCAGCGCGGCGCCTACCTGGCGCGCGTGGGCAACTGCCTGGCCTGCCACACCGCGCGCGGCGGCGCCACCGGCGCCGGCGGGCGGCCGATCGCCACCGGCTTCGGCACCGTCTTCACCAGCAACCTCACGCCCGACCCCGCGCACGGCATCGGCCGCTGGTCGGCGGCGGCGTTCTGGCGCGCCTTGCACCACGGCCGCGCGGCCGACGGCCGCCTGCTGGTGCCGGTGTTTCCGTACACGCACACCACCCTGCTCACGCGCGCCGACTCCGACGCGCTGTACGCCTGGTTCCGCCAGCTGCCCCCCAGCCCCGCGCCCACCCCGCCCAACGCGCTGCGCTGGCCCTACGGCACGCAGGCCGCGCTGGCGGTGTGGCGCGCGCTGTACTTCCGGCCCGGCAGCTGGCAGCCCGAGCCGGCGCAGGACGCGCGCTGGAACCGGGGCGCCTACCTGGTGCGCGGCGTGGCGCACTGCTCGGCCTGCCACGCCACGCGCGACGCGCTGGGCGGCGCCGACTGGCGCCAGATGCGCGGCGGCCTGCTGGGCGGGCAGGGCTGGTACGCGCCCTCGCTGCACGACGCGCGCGAGGCCGGCCTGGCCGACTGGCCAACGGCCGACATCGCCCGCCTGCTGCAAACCGGCGTCACCGAACACGGCCGCGCCAGCGGCCCCATGGCCGAGGTGGTGCGGCACGGCACCCAGTACCTGAGCGACGAGGATGCCGCCGCCATGGCGACCTACCTGAAGGCCCTGCCGCAGGCCGCCGCGCCGGCGCCGCCTGCCGCGCCCGCGCCGCACACGCCCAGCCCGCTGGCCCTGGCCGGCGCCAGGCTGTACGACAAGCACTGCGCCCAATGCCACGGCGCGCAGGGTCAGGGCATGGGCGGCCTGGCCTATCCGCCGCTGGCGGGCAACCGCGCCGTCACCATGGCGCCAGCCGACAACCTGCT
>OFJB01001050.1_pt1 | contig 11597 bp, 6 predicted proteins | sample 1775081 | NCBI WGS metagenome assembly OFJB01 (sample SAMN08195771, study PRJEB24354) | sludge metagenome | isolation source: initial sludge from phenol fed wastewater aerobic bioreactor | place: India: Nagpur | collected 2016-06-05 | reverse complement strand
CGCCTGTTCGGCTCGGTCACCAACCACGACATCGCCGACGAGCTGAAGAAGCAGGGCTTCGACGTGCACAAGGCGCAGATCCGCCTGCCCAACGGCCCGATCAAGACCATTGGCGACACCACCGTGGCCGTGTCCTTGCACACCGACGTGGACGCCGAGATCACCGTCTCGGTCTACGGCGAGACCGCCTGACCGGGCGCTCCAACCCCGCCAAGCAAACAGCCGCCCTCGGGCGGCTGTTTTTTTGAGCCGCTACAGGGCCTACTTGAAGTACTTGGACAGCGCCGCGAGCAGCCCCTCGGGATGGGCCGCGCTGGTCAGGGGCGCCAGCTTGTCCACGTCGTAGGTTTCATCGTCGTGGAAGGAGGCCCAGTATTGCTTCTGTGCATTCCACATGCCGAACGCACCGGTCTTGGACTGGCACAGGCTGCCGTCGTAGGCGTGGATGCCGAAGGTGCTCTCGGTGTTGTCGGGCTTGTTGTCACGCTTCCAGTTGGCGTTCTGCCATTCGAAGATGGCGAAGCCCTTGACCAGCGATTGCGGGTTGGCGTCCATGTATTCGCGCACCGCGCTGGCCTGGCCCACCACGGCGTTGACCTTGGCGTCGACCGAGCCGATGGCCTTGCTGTTGGTGCCCAGCTCGGTGATCACCAGTGGCACGCCCAGCTTCAGGTCGTCGTAGGCTTGCAGGATGTTGTTCTTCAGGTCGTCGCCGGTCTTGAGCTTGAAGGTCTGCACCGCGTTGTAGAAGCGGCTTTGGTACAGCTCGGCCGGCAACTGATCGCGCAGCATGGCGTAGAACTTCTTCTCGTCGCCGTTGCTGACCGGCACCGTCATGTAGTGGTCGGGCGCCAGCTGGTGCAGCAGCTTGGCCACGCGCACGGCCTTGGGGATCAGGGTGGCCGAGGTTTCGCCGTCCTGGTTCAGGTCCAGCTCGTTGCCGATGCTGAAGGAGTGCACGGCCGGGTGGATGGCGCCGTTTTTCTTGACGCTCGCGACGATTTGCGTGACGGTGTTGTCGATGTTGTCCCACGGGCGGTTTTCTCGGTCCCGATTCTTGAAGTTGTAGTTGGACACCGGGATGATCACCTTGATGCCCAGCGACTGCGCCTTGTCCAGGAAGGCGATGTGGCCGTTGCCGCCCGTTTCCCACTTGTCGGAGCCGCGCTGGTAGTTGTAGTCGTACAGGCGCACCAGGTTGATGCCTTGCGCGGCCATGGCTTCCAGGTCGTTGCGCCCGCAGCCGTTCTTGCTGCCCCACAAGGCCTGGAAGGCTTCGGCGGTGGTGTCCGAGTCGAAGAAGGCGCCTGTCGGTGGCGCGAGGAACTTGGCCGGAATGGCCGAGTACGCCACGCCACGCCAGGTCTGCGCAAACACCTCGGACGGGATGCCGCGCGCGCCGGCGTCGACGAACAGCACCGCGTTGCTCAGCACGGTGCCGGCGTCGGGCACGCCCGGGCCGGCCAGCAAGGTGGCGGCAAAGCTCAGGCGGCCACTGGCGGCGTCGTAGCGCGGGTCGGACAGGGTCAGCGGCATGATGTCGTAGTCGCCGTCGCCGGGGTCGCCCGCCACCGAGGCGTTGGGCAGCACGGCGCTGAAGCGCTCGGGCCACAGGTTGACGAACTGACCCAGGCTTTCGACGTCGGCGCTGCGCGCGGGCGCGTTGTTCATCCACAGCACGTTCGGGTCGGCGCCTTCCAACTCCAGCCGCCAGTTGCCGGCGCTGTCTTTGGCCAGCGCCGTGCGCGCGGCCGCCAGCGCGAAGCTGGAGCCCTCGGCGGGCGGCTGGAGGTTGTTGAGCAGAGTGAGCACCGGGCGGGTGAAGCCGCCGGCGGAGGCGCTGAGGGCATCGGACGCCTTCGCCACGTGCAGGGTGAAGCGCAGGCTGCGGGCATTGCCGTCGTAGGCCACGTCGCGCACGCTGCCGAACAGCGCGTGCACGTCGCCGGCCACGTGAAACTGCAGCAGGGCGTTGGGCGCCACGCCGCCGTACACCTGCTGCCAGTCGGCATCGATGAAGGCCTGCGTCTTGGCGTCGCCGGTGAGCCGATCGGGCCGGTCGCTGTACCAGTCGACCTCGGGCTCCACACCGCTCAGCGTCACCGTCACGTCCTGGCCCGCGCTGGCGGCGCCGGCGTTGCCGCTGGCGGCGGCCAGCACGTAGATGCGCTGGGTCGGATCGCCGTTGTCGGCCGTATTGTCGTCGCCGCCGCAACCGGCGATGAACAGGGCCATGCCGAGCAACAACAGGTGAAACAGTTTCATCTCGCTCACTCCATGAAGTTGAAGGGTTCTTGCGTGCTCAAAACTTGCGGGGTCGAAGAAGGCTGCTGGCATCGACGCGGATGGCGGACCAAGTCATGGCAGCGAATCGACCGGAACCGGAAAGGTCAGGAAGTTCTTGATGACCTGGGCCTGCTTGCCTTCCTTCTGCTCATTGGGACTCACGCCGGCGCACCATCGCCCTGAATTGGGGTGCAGCGGACCATCGATGCCGCCCTTGTGCACGCTGCAATTCGCCAGGTCCATGATGGATGCCGCGTTGGGGATGCGGTCGCGTTCGCAGGGAAACTTGCCTTCCTTCGGGCAGGGGGCGAATTTCTCCATGACGGGGACGGTGTAGACGTTGTCGTCCAGGTCGGTAAAGCGCACCACCACCGGGTAGCTGGCCACCGTGCCCACGCGAAAGCCGAGGATTTCGCTGTCGTCGGGCATGACGACGTTCTGCTGCATGTCTTGCGCGCATTGCGCCATCGTGCCGGCGCACACCCCATAGGACTTGATGGCGGCCTTGTTGGGCGCGCCGCCCTTGGGCGGCCCCATGTTGAGGGTGAAGCCATCGGCGTAGCTGAACTGCTTTTCGTTCTCGAGTCCCTGCGGCCCGCCAACGGTGAAGACCAGGCCGTCGCCCAACTCGCTCATGAAGCCCACCGCGTCGTCCACCGAGAACGCGTAGGCGTTCATGCCCAGATCGTCGTGAACCAGCTTGACGTAGGGGTTGAAGGTGAGCTTGGGGTCGGCTTTTACGGCGGGCTGCTGCTGGTTGTACTGCAGTTCGTGGATGTACATGGACTGGAGCTTGCCGTGGTCCCAGTCCGGAATCTGGGTGTCCGCCAGCTTGTTGGCACCCGCGCCGCAGCCCTCGTTGAACGGCACCCAGCCGTAGATGTGCATCATGGCTTCCCAGAAATTGAACTCGGGCTTCTCGGGCTTGCTGCCCTTGCATTGCCCGGCGGCGTACAACTGCAGGTAGTTCTTGTGGTTCTGGATGAAGAACTGCTTGACCACCTCCATGCGCTCGCGCATGTCCTGCGGGCAGGCGATGGTTTGGGTGACGTAGGGGCTGAGGTCCTCGTTCCATGCCACGCACGAACCCCACAGGTTCTGCATGCGCTGCACGGCCTCGCCGAAGTGCAGGTGGGCCTTTTGCTCGTCGTTGCACTGCCCGTCGATGCAGGCCTGCACCGTGAGCACGGGCGGAAAACCCTGTGCGGGTTTGACCGGCACGTTGTCCTGGGGCGGCAAGGTGCCGCTGCGCTGCGCGAAGATGTTGTAGCCACCGGGCAGCTTGACGTCGTTCAGGTTGTAGACCGGCCATCCCTGGCCGGCGTCGCTGGCCAGAAAGTTCTTCAGGCTTTGCTTGAAGGGGGCCAGCGGCTGCACCGACCCGCTGTAGCCGATGTACGGATTGCCTCGGAGCCCGATGGCCACGGGCATGTAGACGTGATCGACGTAGGAGATGTTGTAGCCCACGTTCTCGGGCTTGAGCAGACGCAGGCTCTGGCCGGCGGGGATGATCGAGTCGCCGAAGGTGTACTCCGACAGCTGGGCATAGACGTTCTCGGGAAACTGCACATCGCTGGCGTAGGTCGTCAGGCTGCAAGCCGCATGGCTGGCGTGGCAGGTGACGGTGTCCGGCGTGCCGATCCTGGTCGCCGACTCATCGCTCAGGCGGTCGTTGCGGTCGGCCAGCAACACCCGTCCACCGTTCCACCAGGTGATGTAGCGGTCGCTGGCCAGTTGGCTGTAGAGCGGCAGGGTGAGGGTGACGGAGGAATTGGCGGGCAAGCCCGTGCCTTCGTTGACGTAGAGCTTGTAGACGAACTGGGTTGGGACGGCGTCCGTCGTGCGCCGGCAGCCCTGCAGCCATTCGTTGACGGCGTTCTTGCTGGTGGCGATGACGGGGTAGATGACGCCGCCCGAATTGTTGACGACGGTGATGGTTTTCGGCAGGACCATGACCGGGTTGCTGTCGTAGTCCTTGCACTCGACGGCTTGTGGGCCAGCGCCGAGACCCGGTCCTCCGATGCCGTACACCATGGGCCCATCGTCACCGCCGCAGGCGGCCAGCAGCAGCGTCATGGACAGAGCCGACGCGATGGGTGAAATCCGCTTCAGGGGTAGGTGCGTGAGCATGGGATACCTCTCGTGGTTCCGCGAGTGGGGGCAGGTGCTTTCAAGATCCTGCGTTCAGGCGCGTGAAACGCCCGTGAAGGATGTCCTCGCTGTACAACTCGATCTGCATCTGCCCCGGCGTGAAGTCCACGGCCGAGACCGAGCCGGGCGCGGCGCTTTCGCCGCGCGGCTCGAAGACGAAGGTGTCGCCATCCCAGTGACGCAGCGCGTAGCGCACGTTGACCGGGCCGATGAGCAGATCGAGCCCGTCGCCGGCAGCGTTCAACGCGATCTGCGCGGCGCCGAAATAGGCGTTGCCGTAGGCGCCCGCGTAGGCCGTCGGCGCCTGCGGCGGCGCGGGTTGGGCCGGCGGCGCCTGACCGGCCAGGCGCCCCTGGGCCTGGTACAGGTTGTGCATCATCTCCTGCATGGCCAGCAGCCAGTGGTCACCGATGGGGGCATCGGGCGCCACGTCGCCCCAGGCGCGCTCGCCAAAGACCAGGGCAATGGCCTCGGCCAGGCCGCGCGGCTGGGCGTTGGTCAGCACCGTGATGCCCAGTTGCGCCTGCGGCCACAGGATGAAACTGGTGGCCGCGCCCATCACGAAGGCGCCGGAATGCGAGACGCTGGCGTGGCCCATGGGGTCGGGACCGACGTTGATGCCGTAGCCGTATTTGCCGCCCGGGCGCGCCGTCATGGCCGCCTGCAGTGCCGCGCCGCTGGCCAGCTGTCGGCCTTGCCACTGGCCCTGTGCCAGCACCAGCTTCATCCATTGCGCCATGTCGGCCACGCTGGAGCTGACGCCGCCGGCGGGCGACTGTGCTTCGGGCTGGCGCGGCGGCTGCTGCACGATGTAGTGCGCGGGCTGGGCGCCGTAGCTGGCATGGCTGACGCCTTCCTGCACATGGCCCCAGGCGCGGTTGGCCTGCGCCGCAAAGTCGGCAAAGCGCGAACTGGTGTGGGCCATGCCCAGCGGGCGGTACAGCGCTTGCTCGGACAGCGTGGCCCAGTCCGTGCCCTGCGCCTGGGCCATGGCCTGGGCGGCGGCGGTGAGGCCGAAGTTGGTGTAGTCGTAACTGCCGTAGGGCTTGAGCGCCACCCAGCGTAGGCGCTGCAGGATGTCGGCACGCGTGTAGCCCATGTCTTCCAGCACGTCGCCGGCATGGTCGGGCAGGCCGCTGCGGTGCGCGTACAGCTCGCCCAGGGTCAGGCGCGCGTTGTCGGCCGGGTCGGGATAGGCCAGTCGAAAGTCCGGCAGCAGGCGCTGGATGGGGGTGTTCCAGTCGATGGCGGGCGTGCCTGCGGCGCCGTCCGCGCCCGGCATGTGCACCGCCATCACCGTGGCGCCCACGGGCTTGGACACCGAGGCGATCTGAAACACCGTGTCGGCGTCCACCGGCGCGGCCTCGTCCACGCGCCGCAGGCCGAAGCCCTTGGCGTACACCGTCTTGCCCTCGAACACCACCGACACCGCCGCGCCCGGCACGCCCGTGCGCGCCAGCCACTGCGGCACCAGCGTGCCCAGCAGGGCCGTGGCCTGCTTCACCGTGTCGGCGTTGGGGGCCGGTGGCGCGTCGCCGTCGCCGCCGCCGCAGGCGCTGAGGGCGACAAGCAGGCAGGCGGCGCCGAGGCCGGCGCGCAGCGGTGCGAGGAGGGGGTGGTGCATCGTCATGCCGCGAAGGTCTCGTCCAGCCAGTCCATCGATACGGCCGCCGAATAGGCCAGGTTGGCGACCTGGCAGTGGCCGTCGGCGCCTTCCTCGGCGCTGAACACGTGGCCCGATACGGGGCCGGCCACGGTCTTCAGGAAATGGCGGTATTGCGCCAAGGGTTCGGCCCCTTCGCCGCTGCCGACCAGGGCCAGGGCGGGGCAGCGGATGCGCGCCAGGCCCGCGTCATCGACGCGGAACTGGCGCAGGCGCCGATAGGCCTGCTTGAAGCTGTCCTGGCCCAGGCGCAGCATCAGGTTGCGCATCATCTCGCGCGTTTGCGCCGGCAACTCGCTGGGCGGGATGTGGTCGATGTCGTCCAGGTGGATGTCCTGCGCGTCGGGCATCTCGGCCGGATCGAAGCCGGCAAACGACACCATGTAGGCGTGCAGGTCGACGATGGGCGAGTTGGCGATCAGCGCGCGCAGGCGCGGCTCGTGCGCGGCGATGCGCGAGGCGAAGTAGCCGCCGTAGCTGATGCCCATCAGCGCCACGCGGCGCGCGTCGGTGCCGGGGCGCGCCAGCACGTGGTCGAGCGCCAGCTTGCCGATGCGCTCGTACTCGGGGACGAAGGCCAGGCGCGGGTGAAAGCGCAGCGTGTCCATCTGTCCGGGGCCGGTCAGCAGCATCAGGTGGTAGCCGCGCTCCAGCGCCGCGCGGCCGTAGGCCAGCCAGGTTTCCTCCAGCGTGCCGTCGTAGCCGCTGATGACGAGCAGCGTCTTGCCGGCGCGCGCGCCCGCCTGCGGGTTGCGAAAGTAGTAGGCCGGCAGCGGCGTGTCGCCCCAGGGCAGCGTGAAGGCCTCGAACGGTGCGCCGTGCGCGCGCATGGCGGCGGCAAAGCAGTCGCGGCTTTGCAGGCCCAGTTGGGCGTGCTGCGGGTCGAGCACGCCGCTGTAGTACTCGGCGGCGCGAAAGCTGTTGCAGGCCACCAGGTACTGGTCGCGCGCGCTCTGCGCGTGGCCGCGTTGCGCGCGGGCCTGGGCGTCGGCCTGCTGGCGCGCGCCGGCGGCGGCGAACTGGGCGATCCAGCTGGCCGGGTCGCCGTTCTGGATGCGCTGGGCGAGGGCCAGGCATTCGCCGACCGAGGCGCCGCCATAGCGCGCCGTGCCCAGCTGGCGCAGCAGCTGGTAGTCCATCTCGGCGTCGGCGAAGCCGGCCACGCGGGTGCGGCTGCGCTCCAGGCCCTGGGTGGGTTTGGGGTCGGCGCTGGGGCTGGCCTGCGCCAGCACGGGCAGGGCCAGGCCGGACGCGGCCGCGGCGATGAAGCCGCGCCGCCGGGGCAGGCCGGTGGGTGGCTGGGTCGTGAAGGATCGGGGCATGGGCATGCAAGGAGCCGAAGGTTGGGTTCAGCCGGACGTTCGGGTAGCCAGCATGCCGGCAGATGGCGGTGTGGCACAGGTGGGCCGGACGCCTGAACCCAACTCGGGACGCCATCACCCAAGATGTCGCTCGTGGGAGACGAGGCGGGGTCTCTATGATTTCGCGGCCCGGCGTTGGCGCGGCGCCGGGCCTGGGCTGGGTAGCTATCAAAAGAAGAGCTGGACGCGTTTGGCTAAAGGGCGATGGAGCTCGATTGGGCCTGGATGATGCTCGGCATGCCCGGTCCGCGCCGCCCGGCGGATCAGCGCCGGGTGGCGGCCCGCGCCTGCTGGTGCCATTCGGTGGGCGCCAGGCCGAAGCGCGCGCGAAACAGCTTGCTGAAGCCCGAGGGGTCGGCAAAGCCGCAGCGCCAGGACAGGGCGCCGACGTTCAGGCGGCTGCTTTGCTCGATGAGGGCGCGGGCGCGCTGCAGCCGGAGCTCGCGCAGGGTGCCCATCACCGTCTCGCCGCGCGCGGCGAAGGCTTCGTACAGCCGGGTGCGCGAGCAGCCGGCGCCGTGGGCGATGGTGTCGGCGTGCAGGTCGTGCCGGTGGGCGTGCTGCTGCATGAAGCGCAGCGCGGCCGCGTGGCGGCCCCGATGCTGGGGGTCGGCGGCGTCGTCGGGCCGATCCACGTTTTGCCCCTGGCGGCCCAGGTTGCGCAGCGTCAGCAGGGTCAGGGCGCGCGTGGCGTCCAGCAGGCCGGCGTATTCGTACTCGTCCAGTCGGTCGGGCTGGCGCGCCAGCAGCGCCAGGTGGCTGAGCTGGCTGGCCAGCAGCGGCGCCAGCGCGCATTGCGCCAGGGCGATGGCCATGTTGGTCGGCTCGCGCCCCAGGGCGGCGGCCACCTCGCGGCGCGTGAGGGCGACGTAGGTCTGGCGCGCGCCGGGGCCCCAGCGGTAGCAGGCGTCCTGGTAGGGCACGTACAGGCCCAGCGTGCCGGCGGTGGCGTGCTGGTGCTCGCCGGGCGCGGCGTTCAGGCGCATCTCGCCCGACTGCAGCAGCGAGATCACCACCATGTCCTCGCCCGGCGGCACGTGGCGTGCGGCGGTGCGCATCTCGTAGGCGCTGGACTGCTTGGTGCCGAAGAAGCAGTCGGCGCCGCGCAGCAGCGACCACGAGGCCTGTAGCGACTCGCCTGGCGACAGGGGCTGCACGTCGACCCAGTTGTGCGCCACGTCGTGCCAATACGCCAGCCGCTCGGCGGGAGCGAGTTCGCTGGAGTCCCAGTGCTCCAGGGCACAGGCGGGCGGCGGTGGAGGCGACATGGCCTCCGATTTTAGATACAACTCGATACTTTCGTATTGGACTGCGCGGCCCGGGGCCGAGCCGGGCCGGCCGGGCGACCGATCAGGCGGGCGCGTGGCCGGGCTGGCTGGCCCGGCCCTGCAGCCAGGCGGCCAGCGGCGCGGCCCAGGCCTGGGCCTGGGCCGGGTGCGCGTCGTCGGTGGGCAGCACGCGCCGCCCGGGCAGGCTGCGCAGCCAGGTCAGCTGCCGCTTGGCGAGCTGGCGCGTGGCGATGATGCCGCGCTCGCGCAGGGTGGCGATCGGCCAGCCTTCGTCCAGCGCCTGCCAGGCCTGGCGGTAGCCCACGCAGCGCAGGGCGGGCAGATCGGGCGTCAGGTTGCTGCGCGCGCGCAAGGCCTCGACCTCCTCCAGCAAGCCGGCCGCCAGCATGGCGTCGAAGCGTTGGGCGATGCGCTGCTGCAGCGCGGCGCGATCGGTGGGCTCCAAGGAAAAAAGAGGCATGGCGCCCGTCTGATCAGCGCCGGCAGCTCTTGTTTTTGTAGTGTGAAAGCTGGACAGCGGTCGACCCGTGAGCTGCCACACCTCCAGCGCGCGCTGGATGCGCTGGCTGTCGGTGGCGGGCAGGCGGGCGGCCGCCTGCGGGTCCACGCGCGCCAGTTCGGCGTGCAGCGCGGGCCAGCCGTGCTGGCGGGCGCGTTCGTCCAGTCGCCGGCGCACGGCCGCGTCGGCGGGCGGCAGCTCGTCCAGGCCTTCCAGCAAGGCCTTGAAGTACAGCAGGGTGCCGCCCACCAGCAGCGGCAGGCGCCCGCGCGCCCGGATCTCGGTCACCAGGCGCGTGGCGTCGCGCGCGAAATCGGCGGCGCTGTAGATTTCGGTCGGCTCGCGGATGTCGATCAGGTGGTGCGGCACGGCCGCGCGCTCGGCCGGCGTGGGCTTGGCGGTGCCGATGTCCAGGCCGCGATAGACCAGGGCCGAGTCGACGCTGATGATTTCCACCGGCACCCGCTCGGCCAGCGCCAGCGCCAGCGCGCTCTTGCCGCTGGCCGTGGGGCCGGCCAGGCACAGCGCCTGGATCGTGGGCGGGGCGATGTCAGCGGCCACGCAGGAACAGTCCATCCAGCTCGCGCAGGCTGAGCTGGCGCCACGTGGGGCGGCCGTGGTTGCACTGGTCGCTGCGCTCGGTGGCCTCCATCTGGCGCAGCAGGGCGTTCATCTCGTCCAGCGTCAGGCGGCGGTTGGCGCGCACCGCGCCGTGGCAGGCCATGGTGGCCAGCAGCTCGTGTTGGGCGCGCTGCACCACGGTGGCGGCCTCGTGCTGGCTCAGCTCGGCCAGCACGCTGCGCGCCAGCTCCACCGCGTCGCCCGCGGCCAGGCTGGTGGGCACGGCGCGCACGGCCAGGGTCTTGGGCGAGAAGGGCGTGATCTCCAGCCCGAGCTGCCGCAGCGCGGCGGCCGCGCCCTCGGCCGTGGCCACCTCGGTGGGCGTGGCGGCGAAGGTGGCCGGGATCAGCAGCGGCTGGCTGGCGATGCGGGCGCTGTCGAGCTGCTGCTTGAGCCGCTCGTAGACGATGCGCTCGTGCGCGGCGTGCATGTCCACCACGATCAGGCCGGCGCGGTTTTCGGCCAGGATGTAGATGCCGTGCAGCTGCGCCACGGCGCGGCCCAGGGGCCAGTCGGGCGCGGCCTCGGCCTCGGTCGCTGCAGGGGCTGGGGCGGAGCCGCTTGCCGAGCCAGGCTGCCACAGGGCCTGCAGCTCCCGCACCACGTGGCCCGGAAGCGCTTCGAAATGAATAGCTGATTGGGCTTGTTGCACGGGGGCTGGAGACCCAAAAGGCTTGAAATTGAAAGCCTCGGACGGCGCCGTCGCCGTGGCCAGCGCGGACTCGGCCAGCCGCGCGGCGCGCGGCGCGGCCAGGGCGTTTTCGATGGCGTGGCGCACGGCCTGGTGCACCTCGCGCCCGTCGCGAAAGCGCACCTCGATCTTGGTCGGGTGCACGTTGACGTCCACGCGCGCCGGGTCGATGGCGATGTGCAGCACGTACACCGGCTGGCGCTGGCCGTGCAGCACGTCCTCGTAGGCGGCGCGGGCGGCGTGGACGATGACCTTGTCGCGCACGAAGCGGCCGTTGACGTAGGCGAACTGCTGGTCGGCGCGCGAGCGCGCGATGTCGGGCACGCCGGCGCGGCCGGTGACGCGCACGGGGCCCAGCCGGTGGTCGATGGCCACCGAGTCGGCCAGGAAATCCTCGCCCAGCACGTCGGCCACGCGGCGCTCCAGCGCATCGTCGCCGGCCTGCGCGCGCCACTGCTCGATCAGCTTGCCCTCGTGCCAGACGGCGAAGCCCACCGCGGGGCGCGCCAGCGCGTGGCGGCGCACGGCCTCGACGCAGTGCGCCAGCTCGGTGGCGTCGCTCTTCAGGAACTTGCGCCGCGCCGGCACGCTGAAGAACAGCTCCTTGACCTCGACCGTGGTGCCCCGGCTGCGGGCGGCGGGGGTGATTTCGCCGGTGCGCGCATCCAGCAGCTGCGCCTGGGCCTGCCCGGCGGTGCGGGTGAGCAGGGTGGTTTCGGCAATCGAGCCGATGGCCGCCAGCGCCTCGCCGCGAAAGCCCATGGTGCCCACCGATTCGAGCTCGGCCAGGCTGCCGATCTTGCTGGTGGCGTGGCGCTTGAGGGCCAGCGGCAGGTCGGCGGGCGCGATGCCCTGGCCGTCGTCTTCCACCGCGATCAGGCGCACGCCGCCGGCCGACAGGCGCAGGGTGATCTGCGTGGCGCCCGCGTCCAGCGCATTGTCCAGCAGCTCGCGCACGACCGAGGCGGGGCGCTCCACCACCTCGCCGGCGGCGATCTGGCTGATCAGCTCGTCGGGCAGGGGGCGGATGGGGCGG
>OFJB01001046.1_pt1 | contig 11621 bp, 11 predicted proteins | sample 1775081 | NCBI WGS metagenome assembly OFJB01 (sample SAMN08195771, study PRJEB24354) | sludge metagenome | isolation source: initial sludge from phenol fed wastewater aerobic bioreactor | place: India: Nagpur | collected 2016-06-05 | reverse complement strand
CTCGACCCTCTTCGAATCCGGTCTATCGTCGCCTGGCCGTGGATTATTGATGCTCTATTGAATTAGAAATGGAATTAGAACGACTCCCAGTCTCCTTCGCCACCCGCATCGGCCGCCTTGGGCGCTGCGGCAGGCAGGCGCGGCGCCGCCTTGCGCGCCGGGGCGACAGTGGGTTGGGGCTTGCGGGGGGCCGCGGCGGGTGCGGCCAGGGGCGCGGGCCGGGGTTTTGCGCTCGCGGGCGCCGGGCTGGGCGCGGATGCGCGCGCGGCCGTGGCGGCCGGCGCCCCGGCCAGCTTGAAGATGGCCACGGCATGTACCAGTTCCTGCGCCTGCGTGCTCAGGCTGCTGGCCGCAGCCGCCATTTCTTCGACCAGCGCCGCGTTCTGCTGCGTGGCATGGTCCATCTGCGTCACGGCTTCGCCCACCTGGGCGACCCCGCTGGCCTGCTCGCTGCTGGCCGCGCTGATCTCGCCCACGATGTCGGTCACGCGGTTGATGCTCTGCACCACCTCGGTCATGGTGTCGCCCGCCTGGTCGGCCAGCACGCTGCCCTGGTTCACGCGTTCGACGCTCTCCTGGATGAGCTGCTTGATCTCCTTGGCCGCTTCGGCCGAGCGGCTGGCCAGGGTGCGCACCTCGCCCGCGACCACCGCGAAGCCCCGGCCCTGCTCGCCCGCGCGCGCCGCCTCCACGGCGGCGTTGAGCGCGAGGATGTTGGTCTGGAAGGCGATGGAGTCGATCACGCCGATGATGTCGGAGATCCGCGTGGAGCTTTCGTGGATGCCCTTCATGGTCTGCACCATCTGGCCCACCGCGTCGCCGCCGCGCACCGCCACCTCGGAGGCGCTGCGCGCGAGCTGATTGGCCTGGCGGGCGCTGTCGGCGTTTTGCCGTACCGTCGCGCCGAGCTGTTCCATCGAGGCGGCGGTTTCTTCCAGCGCGCTGGCCTGGCTTTCGGTGCGCGCCGACAGGTCCTGGTTGCCCTGGGCGATTTCGTTGGCCGCCACGGCCACGCTGTCGGAGCTGCCGCGCACCTGGGCCACCACCTGGGCCAGGTTGCCTTTCATGAGGCCGAGCTGCGCCATCAGGCTGCCGGTGTCGCCCTCTCTGACGGCCATCGGCTGCGTGAAATCGCCCTGCGCCACGGCCGTGGCCAGTTGCGCGGCCGCCGCGGGCTCGCCGCCCAGTTCACGGATCAGGCTGCGGGCAATCAGCCATCCGAGCGCGGCCGCCAGCGCCAGGGCCACAGCGCCCACGGCGATCAGCACCTCGACGGCATTCAAGGCATCGGCCTGCGCGGTCTGGCCCTCCTCGTTCGCGGAACGGGTTTCCTTGTCGATCAGCGTGTTGATCGCCGTCCTGTATGCACCCAGGACGGGGCGCAATTCGTCGTTCAGGTAGTTGCGCGCGGAAGCGGCAGTGTCGTTGAAGATCAGGTTGCGCAGCGCTTTGTCGCCATCGAAGTATTTGTCGCGCAGCTGCGTGATCTTGTCGAACTCGGCACGCTGCTCGTCGGAGCGCATGAGGGTTTTCAAGGCTTGCAGCCCCTGGCCGCTGGATTGGCGGGCCTGCTCGATGACCTTGATCTGTTCCTCCCGGTCTTCCTTCTTGGTGCTGATCATGATGTTGCGCAGCGCGATCGCGATGCTGTCGGTGTCCGACAGCAGGCGGTTGGACGCGGCAATGGTCGGCAGGTTTTCGTCCGTGATGTTTTTCAGGTCCTGGGTGATGCTGCGCAAGGTCAGCACGCCCGTGGCCACGCAGATGACCAGGAGTGCGCAGACCACTCCGAAGCCCACGGTCAGCCGGGTGCTGACGCGCCAATGCGATAGATTCATCTTCGCTTCTCCAGTGAGGGCGGCGGCGCTGGCCTCGTGAGCGCGGGCCGTCGATGTGTGTTGATGAGTGAAGGCCGATTAGATGTAATCCCGCCCCGGTTGGCAATCGGTGGATTGCCGAAGGCGCGCGAGGGTCATGGTCAGACGTGCGGCTGACAAAAGAAAAGGGCACGCAGCGAGGCTGCGTGCCCTGGGTCCGTCCGGCAGGCCGGCGTGCGCCGGCCATCGGCCGGGATGCTTCACTTCACATCAGTTCGCCGTTGGCCACGTGCTCGCCGCGCGCGATGGCGTCGCGCGTGGCTTGGCGCACCTGGGCGCGGGTCAGCGTGCTGTCCGTCGCATCCTGCTGCTGCGCCATGGGCAGGTTGCCGGCCACGGGGGCCTCGGCGGCGGCGGCCGAGCGCACGTCGGCGCGTTGCACCTGGCTCGTGGCCGTGATGTTCTGCGGTTGCATGAAGGGGGCCTCGCCGGCGGCGGGCTGCAGGTCGGCCGCGAAGGCGGTGCCCGACAGCAGCAGGGTGGCGGCGATGGAAGAGAGGATGGTGTTCTTGCGGATCATGGTTTTTCTCCTGAGATGAAACGGTTCAAAAAAACAGATCGACAGTGACTGCAATCGGTACATGCAACTTGCGCTGCCATCTGCACGAAGGGCTTGTGTTCCGTCCTTCGATAGCCGATAGTTTGGGGTGGGTGGGGTGTTAAAAAAGCCCAAAAAAACGAATTTGATTGTTTCGATATAGGAAACAATAGGGATATGGACTCGCTCGACCTCATTCAGATCTTTCGGGAAGTCGCACGCCGCGGCAGTTTCTCGGCCACCGCCGCTGCACAAGGCGTTTCACCTGCGAGCGTCAGCAAGGCCATTGCACAGCTGGAAACGCGTTTTGGCCTGCGTTTGTTCCATCGGACGACGCGCAAGGTGTCCCTGACGGATGCCGGCCAGCTGCTCTTCGAGCGCAGCAGCGCGCTGCTGGAACTGGTCGATCTGACGCAGGGCGAGCTGCACGACCGCGCCACGCGCCCCAGCGGCCGGCTTTCGGTGACCGTGCCCTATGGCCTGGTGCACACCGACCTGCCGGCGATGCTGGGCAACTTCCTGCTGCGCTACCCCGAGGTCGAGCTCGACCTGCACGTGACGGACCGCGTGGTGGGGCTGGCGGAAGAGGGCGTGGATCTGGCGTTTCGCGTCGGCCCCATCGAGAACGAGAACCTGATCGTGCGCCGCCTGCTGCCGCTGGACTTCGTCGCGGCGGCCTCTCCGGCGTACTGGCAGGCGCATGGCAAGCCCGCGCACCCGAAAGAACTGTGCACCCACGCGCAACTGGCCTGGAGCCTGCATGGGGAGGCGCCGCGCTGGCACTTCGAGGTGGCGGGCAAGCCCTTCGAGCTGAACCTGCAGCCGCGGGTCAATGCCACGCTGGCTGCGCCGCTGATCACGCTGGCCACGCAGGGGCTGGGCGTGATGTGGGCGCCCCGGCGCGCCCTGGCGCAGTGGATCGACAGCGGCGAGCTGGAATGCGCGCTGGAGCGGTTTTCACCGTCGGACGTCTGGCTCTATGCGGCGTACATGCAGCGGCGCCACAACAGCGCGGCGCTGCGCGTGCTGCTGGCGCACCTGGATGCCTTCGCCGAGGCGTTCAGGCAGCGCAACGAGTGGCCGCGGATCGTGCCGGAGCGGCCGCCTGGCTGAGTTCAGGGGTGCGGGTCGCGCCCCGGCAGGACTTCCACATAGACCTCGCCGGGCTTGACCATGCCCAGCTCGCTGCGCGCCTTTTCCTCGACGATGTCCAGGCCCTGCTTGAGGTCCTGCACCTCGGCATTGAGCTGCTCGTTGGCCAGGCGCGCCTTGGCGTTGGCTGCCTGCTGTTCGGCCAGCTGGGCGCGCATGGCCGCGACTTCGCCCACGTTGCCGCGGCCCCGCCACAGCTGCGCATGCACGAGCAGCAGCAGGAGCAGCAGCACCAGGGCAACGGTACGCGAGCCCAAGATTCAACCAGTGGCCGCCGCGAGCGGGCTCAGCGCAGGTTGTAGAACGCCGCGCGGCCCGGGTACTCGGCCACGTCGCCCAGGTCTTCCTCGATGCGCAGCAGCTGGTTGTACTTGGCGATGCGGTCGCTGCGGCTCAAGGAGCCGGTCTTGATCTGCCCGGCGTTCAGGCCCACGGCGATGTCGGCGATGGTCGAGTCCTCGGTCTCGCCCGAGCGGTGGCTCACCACGGCGGTGTAGCCCGCGCGCTTGGCCATCTCGATCGCGGCGAAGGTCTCGGTGAGCGTGCCGATCTGGTTGATCTTGATCAGGATGGAGTTGGCCACGCCCTTGGCGATGCCTTCCTTGAGGATTTTGGTGTTGGTGACGAACAGGTCGTCGCCAACGAGCTGCACGTTCTGGCCCAGGCGCTCGGTCAGCAGCTTCCAGCCGTCCCAGTCGCCCTCGGCCATGGCGTCCTCGATGCTGATGATGGGGTACTTGTCGGCCCAGGTGCGCAGCATGTCGCACCATTGCTCGGCGTTCAGTTGCAGGCCGCCTTCGCCGTTGAGCACGTAGCGCCCGTCCTTGTAGAACTCGCTGGAGGCGCAGTCCAGGCCCAGCGCGATCTGCTCGCCGGCGGTGTAGCCCGCGGCCTCGATGGCCTGCAGGATGAGCTGGATCGCCGCTTCGTGGTTTTCCACGCGCGGAGCGAAGCCGCCCTCGTCGCCCACGGCGGTGCTCATGCCCTTGTCGTTGATGATCTTCTTGAGCGCGTGAAAGACCTCGGCGCCCCAGCGCAGGGCCTCGCGGAAGGAATCGGCCCCGACCGGGATGATCATGAATTCCTGCACGTCCAGGCCGTTGTTGGCGTGCGCGCCGCCATTGATCACGTTCATCATCGGCACCGGCAGCTGGCAGCCGCCCATGCCGCCGAAATAGCGGTACAGCGGCAGCCCGGCTTCCTCGGCCGCGGCGCGCGCCACCGCCATGGAGACGGCCAGCAGCGCATTGGCGCCCAGGCGGCTCTTGTTCTCGGTGCCGTCCAGGTCGATCAGGGTCTTGTCGAGGAAGGCCTGCTCGGAGGCATCCAGGCCCAGCACCGCCTCGGAGATTTCGGTGTTGATGTGGTTGACCGCGCGCAGCACGCCCTTGCCGCCGTAGCGGCTCTTGTCGCCATCGCGCAGCTCGATCGCCTCGCGCGAACCGGTGGAGGCGCCGCTGGGCACGGCGGCGCGGCCCATCACGCCCGATTCGAGCAGGACGTCGCATTCGACGGTGGGATTGCCGCGGCTGTCGAGGATTTCGCGGCCGACGATGTCAACGATGGCACTCATGGGGGGTCCTTCTGTGGGTGTCCGTGCGGTGATGCTCAGGATGTGGTTCAAACCGTGCGCCGGCGATTGTCCATAAAGCGCCGTGCGCTATCAAATATAGAGTCTATACGCCTTCGACGACGACCATGCGCATCACGGCCGCGCCCTCGCGCGCGGCGCGCGCCGCGCGGTACTCGGGCGAGTCCCAGTAGGCCTTGGCCGCCTGGACGCTGGGGAATTTGAGGATCACGGTGCGTCCGGGGTTCCAGTCGCCTTCCAGCGTCTCGACCGCGCCGCCGCGCACCAGCACCTCGGCGCCGTGCACGCGCATCGCGTCGGTGCTGAGCTTCTTGTAGACCTCGTAGGCGGCGGGATCGGTCACGTTCACCGATGCAATGATGTAGCCACAGGGCATGGTTCAGACTCCAAAGTCGTTTTCGAGAAAGGGTCGGCGCTTGGCGGCGGCGTCGAGTTCGCGCAGCGATTCGAGCAGCGCGCGCATGTGCCTGAGCGGCACGGCGTTCGGGCCGTCGGAGAGCGCATGCAGCGGATCGGGGTGGGTTTCCATGAAGAGGCCCGCCACGCCCACGGCCACCGCCGCGCGGGCGAGCACCGGCACCATCTCGCGCACGCCGCCGCTGCTCGTGCCGTTGCCGCCGGGCAGCTGCACGCTGTGCGTGGCGTCGAACACCACGGGGGCGCCGGTCTCGCGCATGATGGCCAGGCTCCTCATGTCGCTCACGAGGTTGTTGTAGCCGAAGCTCGCGCCGCGCTCGCAGGCCATGAAGCTGTCTTCGGGCAGGCCCTTCTCGCGCGCCGCGGCGCGGGCCTTGTCGATGACGTTGACCATGTCGTGCGGGGCGAGGAACTGGCCCTTCTTGATGTTCACCGGCCGGCCCGACTGCGCCACGGCGCGGATGAAATCGGTCTGGCGGCAGAGGAAGGCCGGGGTCTGCAGCACGTCCACCACGGCGGCCACGGGCGCCACCTCGGCCTCGGTGTGCACGTCGGTGAGCACCGGCACGCCGATCTCCTTCTTCACCTTGGCGAGAATCTCCAGCCCGCGCTCCATGCCCGGGCCGCGAAAGCTCGCGCCCGAGCTGCGGTTGGCCTTGTCGAAGCTGCTCTTGAAGACGAAGGGCACGCCCAGGCTGGCGGTGATGTCCTTGAGCTGGCCGGCCACGTCCATCTGCAGCTGCTCGCTCTCGACCACGCAGGGGCCGGCGATCAGGAAGAAGGGGTGGGACAGGCCGATGTCGAAGTGGCACAGACGCATGGTGTTCAGCCTTTGTGCCTTGCCACCGCCGCGGCGATGAAGGAATTGAACAGCGGGTGTCCGCTCCATGGCGCGGATTTGAATTCGGGGTGGAACTGCACGCCGATGAACCACGGGTGGACGCTTTGCGGCAATTCCACGATTTCCGTGAGGTGCTCGCGCTGCGTGAGCGCGGAAATCACCAGCCCCGCCTTGCGCAGCGGCTCCAGGTACTGCACGTTGGCCTCGTAGCGGTGGCGGTGGCGTTCGGTCACGACGTCGCCGTAGATCTGGTGCGCGAGCGTGCCCGGCTGCACGTCCGAGGTCTGCGCGCCCAGGCGCATCGTGCCGCCCAGGTCGGAGTGCTCGTCGCGCGTCTTGATGCTGCCGTCCTGGTCCTGCCATTCGGTGATCAGCGCGATGACGGGGTAGGGCGTCCTGGGATCGAATTCGGTGGAATTGGCCTTGGCCATGCCGGCCACGTGGCGCGCGTATTCGATGGTGGCCACCTGCATCCCGAGGCAGATGCCGAGGTAGGGCAGCTTGTGCTCGCGGGCGTAGCGGGCCGTGGAGATCTTGCCTTCGATGCCGCGCGAGCCGAAGCCCCCGGGCACGAGGATCGCATCGTAGCCGCCGAGCTGCTGCTGCGCGTTGGCGTCGCTGATGGTCTCGGAATCGAGGTGGGTGATGTTCACGCGCACGTGGTTGTGCATGCCGGCGTGCTTGAGCGCCTCGTTGACCGACTTGTAGGCGTCGGTCAGCTCCACGTACTTGCCCACCATGGCCACGCGCACCTCGCCCTGCGGGTGCTCGGTCTCGTAGACCAGGTCGTCCCAGCGCTTGAGCGTGGCGGGGCGGGTGTTCAGGCGCAGCTTGTCGCAGATCAGCCCGTCCAGGCCCTGCTCGTGCAGCATGCGCGGCACCTTGTAGATGGTGTCCACGTCCCACATGCTGATCACGCCCCACTCGGGTACGTTGGTGAAGAGCGAGATCTTCTCGCGCTCTTCCGCCGGCACCGCCTTCTGGGCGCGGCACAGCAGCGCGTCGGGCTGGATGCCGATCTCGCGCAGCTTCTGCACCGTGTGCTGCGTCGGCTTGGTCTTGAGCTCGCCCGCGGTGGCGATCCACGGCAGGTAGGTCAGGTGCACGAAGGCGGTGTTGTTCGGCCCGAGCTTGAGCGCCAGTTGCCGCGCGGCCTCCAGGAAGGGGAGCGATTCGATGTCGCCCACCGTGCCGCCAACCTCGCAGATCGCCACGTCGACCGCGTCGGCCGTGCCGATGCCGGCGCCGCGCTTGATGAACTCCTGGATCTCGCCCGTGATGTGCGGGATCACCTGCACCGTCTTGCCGAGGTAGTCGCCGCGGCGCTCTTTTTCGAGCACGCTCTGGTAGATGCGGCCGGTGGTGAAGTTGTTGGCCTGGCGCATGCGCGTCTCGATGAAACGCTCGTAGTGGCCCAGATCCAGGTCGGTCTCGGCGCCGTCGTCGGTGACGAAGACCTCGCCGTGCTGGAACGGGCTCATCGTCCCCGGATCGACGTTGATGTAGGGATCGAGCTTGACGAGAGTGACTTTCAGGCCCCGCGACTCCAGGATCGCGGCGAGGGAGGCAGAGGCGATTCCCTTGCCCAGGGAAGACACCACACCACCGGTGACGAAGACGAATTTGGTCATGTCGTGCTTGGGGTGGAAATGCTGATTATAGGGAGTGCCCCGGCCGGCCCGCGGCGCCCGCCCGCCGGCCGGGCCGCAATCGTTCGATGATGCAATATCGGTGACAAAAATCATGCTCCGATCCAGTTACCATCTGCAGTGCGATCCGTTCCCGTGTTCCGCCGTGGACACGTCCTTTTGAATTTTTCGGGGGTTCTTTCGTGTGGAACAACCTGCGTATCACCCAACGGTTCCTTCTGGTTCTGTGCGGCTGCTGGCTTTCGGGTGTGGCCATCATCGCCGTGAGCTACTGGGGGCTTTCCTCGGCGCGCGACAGCCTCAAGGCAGTGCATGAGCATGCGATGGCGCTGGCCCTGCAGGCGGCCGAAGCGGCCGACCTGACGGTGCAGAACCGCCTGCAGGTGCTGCTGGCGTTCCAGCACGCGCCCGACAGCCCGCTGGCGTCGCTGCACGATCACCCCATTCAGGTGCATCTGGACGCGGTCAAGGGCAACCGGGGCAAGGTGACGCAGGAGCTCGACGCGCTGGTGGCCGCTGCGGCCAGCCCCCGGGAAAAGGGACTGGCCGATGCCGTGCAAAAGACCCGGCAGGCCTGGGTGGCCCAGCTGGACAAGGCGACCGAAGCCATCGGCAAGGGAGACTTCTCCCCGGCCGTGATGCAGGCCTTCCTCGAAGCGGGCCGCACGCAGGGCGAGGCCTTGCTGGCCGCCGTGCGCGAGTACCGCGCCGAGCAGGTCGCCCAGGCCGATGCGGCGTACCAGGCGGCCCAGAGCCGGTTCAGGACCAGCCTGCTGGTCTTCGTGCTGTCGGCGCTTTTGCTGGGCCTGCCCGCATCGCTGCTGGGCCTGCACTTGCTGTCCCGGCTGCTCAGCGGCTTTCGCATGGCCAATGCCACGGCCGCGGCCATTGCCGCGCGTGACCTGACGCAGCCCGTGAAGGTGCAGGGCAAGGACGAGATCGCCGCCATGCTGACCCAGATGGAGGTCATGCGCGGCAACTTGAACGAAATGATCGGCCAGGTGCGCGACGGCGCGCAGGCGATCGCCGGGGCCTCCACCCAGGTGGCGGCGGGCACCATGGATTTGTCGGCCCGCACGGAGCAGCAGGCCAGCGCGCTGGAGCAGACCGCTTCGTCCACGGAGGAGCTCTCCAGCACGGTGCAGCACAACGCCGACAGCGCCACCCAGGCCAACCGGCTGGCGGCGGAAGCCACCAGCGTCGCGCAGCGCGGCGGGCAGGTGGTGGGGCAGGTGGTGCAGACGATGGAGGCGATCAACACCTCGTCGCGCAAGATCGTCGACATCATCGGCGTGATCGATTCCATCGCCTTCCAGACCAACATCCTCGCGCTCAACGCCGCCGTCGAGGCGGCGCGCGCGGGCGAGCAGGGCCGCGGCTTCGCGGTGGTCGCGAGCGAGGTGCGTGCGCTCGCCCAGCGCAGCGCCGGCGCGGCGCGCGAGGTCAAGGACCTGATCACCACCTCGGTCGCCAAGGTCGATGTCGGCACCGAGCAAGTGGCCCAGGCCGGCGCGACGATGCAGGAAATCGTCGCCGGCATCGAGCGCGTGGCCCACATCGTCGACGAGATCGCCTCGGCCAGCCGCGAGCAGTCGCTGGGGCTGGCGCAGATCAACCAGGCGGTGTCGCATCTCGATGGCGTGACGCAGCAGAACGCGGCCCTGGTGGAGCAGACCTCGGCGGCGTCGGGTTCGCTGCAGGACCAGGCCCGGCAGCTGGCCGGCATGGCGGCGCAGTTCCGCCTGCAGCCCCTGGCCGCCGGGCACGGCGCGCCCATGTTGCCCGCGGCCGGCTGATCCCGGGCGGGTGGCAGGGGGGCAGTCTGTTAAATTGCCCTCCATGAGCGTTCTATCCGGCAAACACATCGTTCTCGGGCTGTCCGGCGGGGTCGCCTGCTACAAGGCCGCCGAACTGGCGCGGCTGCTGGGCAAGGCGGGCGCCACGGTGCAGGTGGTGATGAGCGAGGCGGCCGAGCACTTCATCACGCCCACCACCATGCAGGCCGTGAGCCACCGCGCGGTCTACACCTCCCAGTGGGACGGGCGCGAGGCCAACGCCATGCCGCACATCAACCTCAGCCGCGAGGCGCACGCCATCCTGATCGCGCCGTGCAGCGCCGACTTCATCGCCCAGCTCGCGCAGGGGCGGTGCACGGAGCTGCTCGGGCTGCTGTGCATTGCGCGCCCGGTGGACCAGGTGCCGCTGCTGCTGGCGCCCGCGATGAACCGCGAGATGTGGGCCCACCCGGCCACGCAGCGCAACCTGGCGCAGGCGGTGGCCGATGGCGCCGTATCGCTGGGGGTGGGCTGCGGCACCCAGGCGTGCGGCGAGACGGGCGATGGGCGCATGCTGGAGCCGGCGGAGATCGTGCAGGAGCTGGAGGCCTGCTTCACGCTGAAGCGGCTCGCCGGCGAGCGGGTGCTGATCACGGCCGGCCCGACCTTCGAGGCCATCGACCCCGTGCGGGGCATCACCAACCGCTCCAGCGGCAAGATGGGTTTCGCCATCGCCCGCGCCGCGCGCGAGGCGGGCGCCGAGGTGACGCTGGTCGCGGGGCCGGTTGCCCTGCAGACGCCGCGCGGCGTGCAGCGCATCGACGTGCAGTCGGCGCAGGACATGCTGGCGGCGGTGGAGCAACACGTCGGCCAGGCCAGCGTGTTCATCGCCACGGCCGCGGTGGCCGATTGGCGCCCCGCGGCGGCAGCGCCGCACAAGATCAAGAAGGACGGCTCGGGGCAGGTGCCGCAGCTGTCCTTCGTCGAGAACCCCGACATCCTGGCGACGGTGGCCGCGAGCGGGCGCGCCCGGCGCGGCGAGCTGTACTGCGTGGGTTTCGCCGCGGAAAGCGACCGGCTGACGGAGCACGCCAAGGCCAAGCGCGAACGCAAGGGCGTGCCGCTGCTCGTGGGCAATATCGGCCCGGCCACCTTCGGCCAGGACGACAACGCCTTGCTGCTGGTGGATGGCGACGGCAGCCGCGAGCTGGCGCGCGCGAGCAAGCGCGTGCTGGGCCAGCAGCTGGTGGTGGAGCTGGCGCGCCGGCTCGCGGCGGCGCGTGCGCCGACAACAGGAGGTGCCTCATGACCCTGCCCATGGTGGACGGCCCCAAGGACGGGGATTTCGCGCGCTATGTCGAGCAGCTCGCGCACGGCGCGCCGGCGCAGCCCGCCGCGCCTTCGTCGTTGCCGGCGGAGGCGGTCCAGGCGAAGCTGGAGGCGGCGGCCTTGGCGGTGGTGCGCGGCCGGTCGCTCGGCGCCGCGAAAAAGGGGGCGCCGGCGCCCGGCGGCAGCCCCGGCATGCGTTTCAAATTGCAATTGTGGGCCGCCGCCGCGATGATGATGCTCGTCGTGGTGTTGGCGCCGCGCCTGTCCGGCCCGGTGCTCATCTTCGTGGGCCTCTGGCTGGTCTCGGCCTTGATCCGCTGGGTGGCGGCTGCCGCGGGCCGTTCGTCTCATACGGATTCGCATTCAATCGTCTAGCTTTGTTGGTTCGCCTCGCCGTGCTACAGCACTGCCTTCGGCTCCCGCCGCGTTATCCGATCGAATGCGAACCCGTA
>OFJB01001045.1_pt1 | contig 11624 bp, 13 predicted proteins | sample 1775081 | NCBI WGS metagenome assembly OFJB01 (sample SAMN08195771, study PRJEB24354) | sludge metagenome | isolation source: initial sludge from phenol fed wastewater aerobic bioreactor | place: India: Nagpur | collected 2016-06-05 | reverse complement strand
TTGAGGCATTACAAAGCCGTTCTCAGATGGCTGCATTTTCAGGGGCGCTGCGAGAACTTGCACTTGAACTGATCCGAATAGCAAACGACCTCCGCCTTATGGGATCAGGCCCTACATCAGGCTTAAATGAGATTGTTTTACCGCCTGTCCAGCCAGGATCATCTATTATGCCCGGAAAAGTTAATCCTGTTATGGCAGAATGTCTAAATATGGTCTCATTCCAGATTATAGGGCATGATACAGCAGTTTCACTTGCAGTTCAGGCAGGACAGCTTGATTTAAACGTTATGACACCAGTTATAACTTCTAATATATTGGAATCAGTAACTATGCTCAATAATTATCTCCCCATATTCCAGTCCAGCTGTGTTGAAGGTATCATGGTCAATAAAAAACAGTTGCAAACAGTTGCTGGAATGAATCCAATCCTTGCAACACTTCTTTCACCCAAAATTGGATATTTACATGCTGCAGAACTTGCTGAAGAATCCATGAAAACAAATCGGCCCATTAAGGATCTTGTAATTGCAAAGGGAATTCTCTCTGAAGAAGATGCAAACAGGTTGTTTAATCTTGAAACCATATCCAAAAACAGTTATCGAGAAAATGAAATATAGTACTAAACTCTCTGCTATGAAGGTGAGCTAAAATGAAATATCTCTGCACATATTGTAGTGTTTATGTATATGATGAAGGCAGTGGCGATTCGGTTACAAATTTAGAACCAAGTACAAGTTGGGATGAGATTCCAGATACCTGGCGCTGCCCAGTTTGTGGAATGCCTAAAGAGTACCTGCAGCAGATACGTGACGGCCTCATCCGCCGTCAGCGCAGCCAGCTCGATCCGATCCAAGTCGCACAGCAACCCACTATCGACGGTCCGCTCGCACACCATCCCCAACCGCACCGCATCGTCGACAACGACCTCGACCTCATCCGCGGCGGCACCCTCATCGGAGCCGCCGGGGAGCTCGGGATCGAACTCGAACATACGTACACACTATCGGGCGCCACTGACACTCGCACCTGCAACTAGGCCACGATTGGGTTGCAGCACAACGACTCCCTGGCCGGCCAGGTCTAGAGGCGGACCTAGCGATGCACCCAGCCGACGATCTTCGCCGTGACCTTGGACGGGACCGACGGCGCGAAGACCACCTTGCCGTCGGTGCCGATCTCGGTGACCAGCAGAGTCGTGTACTTCTTGCCGGGGGTGATCGGCGCGGACGATGTCCCCGGAGCGGACCCGTCCAGTCCGTACGCCTTGAGCGAGCCGGCGTCCGCCCCGAGGCCCTTGGTCGTGACCTGGAGGATCACGCCGGTGATCTTCTTGCCCTTCTTGGGCAGGCCGGCGACTCCCGCGACCGGGCCGACGACCAACGGCGTCGCGCCGTCGAGCTTCGACTTGACGATCCGGGTCACGGGGGCGCTTCGGACCTTGACCGCCTTGCCGTTGACCGCGTAGCCGAGCACCTGCACGCGAACCTGGACGGAGGCGCGCTTGGGCGCGAGGACCTTGACCTGCCCGCCGGACACGGGCAGCACCATGACCGCCGATCGCGCCGCACGCTTGGGGAACGAGAACAGGGCCGTGGGGTCCTTGTCCGCGGCGCCCAGGCGGAGCTTGCCCTTCTTGCTGCCCTCACGCGTCGTCACCAGCACGAGCGCGGACGTGGCGTCGCCCGGGAGGCCGGCGAGCCCGACGACCCGCTGCTCACCGGGTTGCAGGGCGCCCGAGCCCGCCGAGTCGTAGCCGACCTCGGAGCCGATCGAGATGAACTCGTCGACCGGCGGCGGGCTGAAGGTCGCCGACGGCTGCGGGGACGGCGCCGGACCGGGCGCCGGAGCAGCCGGTGCCGGCTCGTCGGCCATCGGTGACGATCCGCCCGGCGTCGCCGACGTCGTGTTCGGCGTGTCCCCCGCGCCGTAGTAGCCCGTGACGTCCACGGTCACGTCGGTCGCGCCGTAGGAGTTGGCGAGCGCGATCGTGCCGTCGGAGGCGACCGGGACGACGGCGGTCCCCGTCGCGTCCATGTTCATCGGCTCCTTGACCACGACCTGGCTCTTGGACTGGCCCGGCGACCAGATCCGCAGGGACGTGTTCGCGTTGGAGCCCAGTCCGGCCACCTGGACCTGGACGGCCGCGACACCGCTGGCCGGGATCCCTCCCTGGCCCGTGACCTTCACGTAGAGGCGGTGACTGTCGCCGTTCCATCGGTCCTGCTCGAGCCGGCAGGGCGAGCCGATCCCGATCGCCTTGCGCGTGCTCAGGACCCGGACCGGCCCGACCGGCGTGGGATCAGCGGCTCGCCCGGAGGCAACCTGCGTCGCGCTGGACTTCTGCCGGTCGCAGAACGGCGACGACATCGGCGAGCCGTCCCAGAACGAGGTGCGACCGCTCGCACCGTCCCAGGTGAAGGAGATGTGGATGTGGTTGCGGTGACAGGTCGTGTCCGACCCTGTTCCGGGCGTCGCGAAGCAGCCCTTGAGCTCGGTCCAGCCGCGCTTGATGTCGTAGCCGCGCCAGATGCGGTCGTTCCAGCCGATGTACATCACGCCCAGGCGCGTCGCGTTCCCGTAGGGCACGCCGAACTGGTCCGGTCCGAGCAGCCAGCTCAAGAACGCCTCGGCGTTCGCCCGCCCCTGCGCGTCGCGCACGTCGGTCATCCAGTCGAGCGCGCGGCCTTCCTTGTGCTCGCTCTGCCCTCCGACGTCGCACGCCCGCGGGATCCACACGGTCTGGTTCTGCCCGTACGTCGCCTTGATGAGGTCCGCCATCTTCTGGACGCCCGGCTTGGCCACCGGGTCGCACTGCGCCTGGCCCTCGTAGACCGGGGCGACGTCGTACTGCCCCTGCGGCATCCCCGCGGGCTGCCCGGGCTGCGCGGCGGACGGCAGGCCGGTGCCGGGGACGGGCGGGCCGGCCGCCTCGCCGGTCCAGGTGCTCGGCGCCCAGCCGCTGTCGCCGCTGTTCTTCGCCGTGACGTTGGCCGCTCCCGCCGAGGAGGGGACGGCCAGCCCGACCGCGACCACGAGCACGGCGACGACGGCCGTCGTGACGGCGCGGCGCGGCAAGCGTCCCGGGCGGCGCGAGGCGCGCCACCCGTCGCGGCGGGGAAGCACGGGCTCACTCTGTCACGAAAGTGACGCGTGTTACCAGTGTGACTACCGGTCGAAAAGCGGCAAATCGGGCGGGGTAGCCGTCTGGTATCCCTGCGCGAGCACGTCCGCCGGTGGTTCGGCCCACACTACGCTGCGGCCATGACGACCGCCGGCGACCTGCTCCACAACCGCGATGGACGCCCGGTCGAGCGCGTGCTCGCCGTGCTCGCGCACCCCGACGACGTCGATTTCGGCTCCGGGGGCACCGTCGCGATGTGGACGGCGGCCGGCGTCGACGTCAGCTACTGCCTGGTGACCGACGGCGACGCCGGCGGGTTCGACCCGGCCGTACCGCGCAGCGAGATCCCCGTCATCCGCCGCGCCGAGCAGCGGGCCGCGGGCGCCATCCTGGGAGTCGAGGACATCCGCTTCCTCGGCTACCGCGACGGCGAGCTGCACGTCACGCACGAGCTGCGCCGTGACATCAGCCGCGCGATCCGCGAGGTCCGGCCGGACCGGATGCTCATCCAGTCCCCTGAGCGCAACTGGGCGCGCATCCCGGGATCGCACCCGGACCATCTGGCGGCGGGCGAGGCCGCCATCTGCGCGGTCTACCCGGACGCACGGAACCCGTTCGCCCACCCCAGCCTGCTCCTGGACGAGGGCCTGGAGGCGTGGACGGTGCCGGAGGTCTGGGTCATGGCGAGCCCGAACCCCGACACGTACGTCGACGCCACCGAGCAGTTCGACCGCAAGGTCGCGGCCCTGCGCGCCCACGAAAGCCAGACCGCGCACATGGACGACCTCGCCGAGCGGATCGCCGGCTGGATGGGGATGGCCGCCTCGGCCGCCGGCCTCCCCGAGGGCCGGCTGGCCGAGGCGTTCCAGGTCGTCTCGATCCCCTAGCTCCGCCGAGCGGCGCCGCGTCGCGGTGGGCCGCTCAGACGACCGCGAGCGTGACCTCGACGTTGCCCCGCGTCGCGTTCGAGTACGGGCACACCTGGTGCGCGGCCTCCACGAGCGCCTGCGCGGTCTCGCGGTCGACGTTCGGGACGTGCAGGTCCAGCTCGACGGCCAAGCCGTACCCGCCGGACGCCAGGGCACCGATCGAGACCCGCGCGGTGATCGTGGAGTCGCTGACGTCGGCCTTCCGCTGCTTGGCGACGAGCTTCATGGCGGAGTGGAAGCACGCGGCGTAGCCGGCGGCGAAGAGCTGCTCGGGGTTCGTGGCGCCGCCCGGACCGCCCATGGCGACGGGGATCCGCACGTCGACGTCGAGCAGGCCGTCGTCAGTGGCCGTGTGGCCGTTGCGTCCGTCACCGGTCGCGGTGGCGACGGCGGTGTAGATCGGCGTGATGGTCTCCATGGTGTCTCCTTGGTCGGGCAGTCCCTGGACGGTGAGTGCAGGTGGTTGAGCAATTAAATTGTGCACAATTGATTTGCACGCGTCAAGTCGGGTAGCCTGACGACATGCGCTCCGACGGCTCGCAGCTGGCACTCGACAACCAGCTGTGCTTCGCCCTGTACTCGGCCAGCCGTGCCGTGACCCGCGCCTACGGTCCGCTCCTCGCCGAGATCGGCCTGACCTACCCGCAGTACGTGACGATGCTGGCGCTGTGGGAGTCACCCACGCCCATGGGCGTGGGTGATCTGGGCACGAGGCTGCACCTGGACTCGGGCACCCTCACCCCGCTGCTGAAGCGGCTCGAGCACGCGGGGCTCGTGACGCGCACCCGCGACGCGGCCGACGAGCGCCGGGTTCTCATCGCCCTCACCGACGACGGGCTCGCGCTGCGCGACCGAGCCGAGGACATCCCCGCCCGGCTGTTCGCCCAGTCCGACCTCGACCCCCGTGAGCTGGTCGCGCTGCGCAACCAGCTCACGACCTTGGTCGACGCGATGGAGCCGACCGGCGGCTGACCGGACCGGTCAGTTCCAGAACACCGCGATGACGACGTTCGCCAGGGCGAGCAGGCCGATCGCGAGCCAGAGCCCGACCTGCGGGGCCTTGCGCTTGCGGCCGACGAACGCGAGCACGGCGATGACGATGGCGATCAGCAGCTTCGTGCCGATCTTGCCGTTGTCGATGTAGTCCTTCGCGTCGTCGCCGAGAGCGCCGCCCTCGACCATGCCGACCATGATCACGCCGGTGAGGATCTGGGTCAGCGCACCGTCGAACATCCAGCGGGTGACCGTCTTCTCCGGGCTCTTCAGCTGCACGAGGAACGAACCGAGGATCAGCGACAGGCCGACGAAATGCAGGACGAGGACGAGGTCGAACACGTACTCCACGGCGGGCTCCCTGTCTGAGGCGGTCCGGCACGAGATGCCGACACGTTATCGACCAACGATGCCACCACGGCCCCTGGACCGCTACGGCGGCCACCCGGGCCGGAGCCGCTGACCTGCGAGGATGGGGCCGTGCCCGAACCGACCGAACGTCTCGCCGTGCTCATCGACGCCGACAACACCTCGCCCAAGCACGTCGCCGACATCCTCGACGAGCTGGCCCAGTTCGGCCGCGCCTCGGTCAAGCGGGCGTACGGCGACTGGACGACGCCGCAGCTGTCCGGCTGGAAGTCGGCCCTCAACGAGCACGCCATCGTCCCCGTCCAGCAGTTCGCCTACACGACCGGGAAGAACGCCACCGACTCCGCGCTCATCATCGACGCGATGGACCTGCTGTACTCCGGCAACGTCGACGCGTTCGCGATCGTCTCCAGCGACAGCGACTTCACCCGGCTGGCGACGCGGCTGCGGGAGTCCGGCAAGACCGTGTACGGCCTCGGCCTGCGCAAGACACCCATGTCGCTGCGCACGGCGGTCGACCGGTTCATCTACCTCGAGCTGCTCGGCGACGACGCGGCCGCGGCGTCCGCTGCCGAACCCGCGTCGGAGTCCGCTCCCCTGCCCAAGCTGCAGAGCATCATGACCAAGGCCGTGAACCGGGCGGCGCAGGACGACGGCTGGGCCCACCTCGGGGCGGTCGGGTCGCAGCTGCGGGCGGCCGACGCGTCGTTCGACACCCGCCTGTACGGGTTCGACCGCCTCATCACGCTCGTCCAGGCGCAGAGCTACCTCACCGTCGACAGCAGCGGCAACGACGTGCGGGTCGCCGTCAAGAGCAAGCGGACGAAGAAGCCGCCGGCCTGACACCGTCCACGTCAACGTCGACGCCGCCTGCAGTGGCCGGTGCGCCTACTCCCACTCGATCGTGCCTGGCGGCTTGCTCGTCACGTCGAGCGTCACGCGGTTGACCTCGCGCACCTCGTTGGTGATGCGGGTGGAGATGCGGGCGATCAGGTCGTACGGCAGCCGCGACCAGTCGGCCGTCATGGCGTCCTCGCTGGACACCGGGCGCAGCACGACCGGGTGGCCGTAGGTGCGCCCGTCGCCTTGGACCCCGACCGAGCGGACGTCGGCCAGCAGCACGACGGGGAACTGCCAGACGTCGCGGTCCAGCCCGGCCGACGTCAGCTCCTCGCGGGCGATGGCGTCCGCCGCGCGAAGGATCGCCAGGCGCTCCTCGTCCACCGCGCCGATGATGCGGATCGCCAGGCCCGGACCCGGGAAGGGGTGGCGCCACACGATCTCCGGCGGCAGGCCCTGGTCGAGCGCGACCTGGCGCACCTCGTCCTTGAACAGCGCTCGCAGCGGCTCGACGAGCGTGAACTGCAGGTCCTCGGGCAGCCCGCCGACGTTGTGATGGCTCTTGATGTTCGCGGTGCCGGTCCCGCCGCCGGACTCGACGACGTCCGGGTACAGCGTGCCCTGGACGAGGAACTGGATCGTCTCCCCCGACGCCCCCGCCTCCGCGATCAGGTCGCGCTCCGCGGCCTCGAACACGCGGATGAACTCACGGCCGATGATCTTGCGCTTGGTCTCCGGGTCGCTCACGCCGGCGAGGGCGTCGAGGAACCGCTGCCGCGCGTCGACGACGACCAGGCGCACGCCCGTCGCGGCGACGAAGTCGCGCTCCACCTGCTCGGCCTCGCCCTGGCGCAGCAGGCCGTGGTCGACGAAGACGCAGGTGAGCTGGTCGCCGACCGCGCGCTGGACGAGCGCCGCGGCCACCGCGGAGTCGACACCGCCCGAGAGCGCGCACAGCACGCGGCCTGCCCCTACCTGGGCCCGGATGGCCGCCACCTGCTCGTCGATGACGTTCGCCATGGTCCACGTCGGCTCGACGCCGGCGACCTCGAACAGGAACCGCTCGAGTACTCGCTGACCGTGCTCACTGTGCAGGACCTCGGGGTGGAACTGCACGCCGCACAGGCGCCGCCCGGTGTCCTCGAACGCCGCGACGGGCGCGCCGTCCGAGCGCGCGGTGACGGCGAACCCGGCCGGGGCGACGCTGACGGAGTCGCCGTGCGACATCCAGACGCTCTGCTCGGCGGGCAGCCCGGCGAACAGCGTCCCCGCGTCCGTCACCTCCAGCCGGGTGCCCCCGAACTCGCTCACGCCGGTGTGCTCCACCGTCCCGCCGAGGGCCTGGGCCATCGCCTGGAACCCGTAGCAGATGCCGAAGACCGGGATGCCCGTCTCGAACAGCTCGGCGTCGAGCGACGGCGCGCCGGGCTCGTAGACGCTGGACGGCCCGCCGCTGAGGATCACCGCGGCGGGACGCCGCGCGGCGATCTCCGCGACGGGCATCGTGTGCGGGACGATCTCGGAGTAGACGTGCGCCTCGCGCACGCGGCGCGCGATGAGCTGCGCGTACTGCGCACCGAAGTCGACGACGAGGACGGGGCCGGCAGTCGAGGTCACGGCCCGAGCCTACTTAGGTCGCGAACGCTCCCAGCAGCACGAGGACGACGACGAGCAGCAGGTCGACGAGGACACCGACCACGAGCGTCGCGATCAGCCATCGACGGGCCCGACGCGAACGACGGGCGGCGACGTCGAGGTCGCCGGCGTCGATGGCCTGAGCCGCGCGGTAGCCCTGGTAGAGCGCGACGAGGCCCAGGGGGAGGAAGCACAGGACCGTCGCGGCCAGGCTCCAGCCGAGGTAGGTGCGCGGCGGAGCGTCGGTGGTGGACATCGCTCGAACCCTAGCCGCTGCGCTCGACCGTGAGCTTGGCGACGCGATTCGGGTCGATTCGCGTCGCCAAGCTCAAGGTCGACGGGGTGGGGTGGGGGTCAGCGGCAGGCGAAGCGCGCCCGGCGCGGCGGCCGGCACGACGGGGTGAGCGGGCGGGACAGGCGCGACCCGTTCGTAGCCGGTACCGACCGGCGGACGCGGGTCGGTGTCACCGTGGTTGGGCCACAGCGCCATCGCGCGCTCGGCCTGGGCGGTGATCGTCAGCGAGGGGTTCACGCCCAGGTTCGCGGTGATGGTCGAGCCATCGACGACGTGCAGGCCCTCGTACCCGAACGCCCGGTGGTACGCGTCCACGACGCCGTGGTCGGCGTCCGCGCCGATCGGGCAGCCGCCGACGAAGTGCGCCGTCATCGCCAGCCCGAGGTTCTCGGCGACGCTGCCCGCCGGCACGCCGCCGATCCGCGCCGCCAGTCGGCGCACGACCTCCTGCGCTACTGGCAGGTACGTCGGTGCCGGCTTGTCGTCCTGCCGGGAGGTCAGGTGCCAGCCGCGCAGGCGCGACCGCCGGCCGCTCAGCGTCATCGAGTTGTCGTCCGTCTGCATCCCCAGCGAGATGATCCCCCGCTCGCTCCACCGTCGGACGTCGAGCATCCGCAGCGCCTGGACCGGCTGCCGGGCGACGTCGCGCGCGAACGCCTGCCAGCGCGGGCGGCCGGGGATCGGCGCGGTGAGCAGCGACTGGAGCAGGCCCATCGCGTTGCTGCCCTTGCCGTACCGGACCGGCTCGACGTGGGTCTGCGGCTCGGGGTAGAAGCTCGACGTGATCGCGACGCCCTGGGAGAAGTCGGCGGACACCGTGCGGGTCACGGCCCCCAGAAGCGACTCGGAGTTGGTCCGGGTGAGACGTCCCAGGGCCGGCGACAGCCGGCGCAGCCGACCGCTGTCCTTCATCCGGTGCAGGAGCCGCTGCGTGTTGTAGGTGCCGGCCGCGACGACGACCTGCTCGGCCGACAGCGTCCGCACCCGGCGGCTTCCCGTGCGGACCGTCGTGACCACGTACCCGCCGCCGGGGCGCTCGCGGATCTCCGTCACCGTCGTCATGGGGAAGATGCGGGCGCCAGCGTGCTCTTGATCACCGCCCGGCCGACGACGAGCGCGGCACGGCTGGCGGACGGATTGATCCTTGTTCCCGCGCAGACGATGGCGGACGACCAGGGTGACAAGCGAAGCTCGGCCTTTCCCATGGGCTCGCTGTTCGAGGGCGCGATGTTCGTCCTCTTCGAGGCGATGGTGCTGAAGCTCAAGCAGCGCCTCCGCGTTGACGACGAGGCCATGCGGGCGCGCCACACCAACATGGAGTGATTGAACCTACTTCACCGCGCCGGCGGTCATGCCTTTGATTAGATAGCGTTCGAGCACCACGCCGATGACGATCAGCGGCAGGATCGCGGCAAAGGACAGCGCCGCCATCGACCACCAGGAGATACCCTGGCTGCCCGTCTGCGAGGCGACCATGACCGGCAATGTGTTGGCATGGGTGGAGGTGAGCAGTGCGGCGAAGAAATATTCGTTCCAGGTCAGCACGAGGCTGAGGATGAAGGACGCGACCATGCCGGGCAGGGCGATGGGCAGGATGACCCGCAGGAACGCCCCCCAGATCGACAGGCCGTCGACCAGCGCCGCCTCTTCCAGTTCGGTCGGTATCGACGAGAACTGGTCGCGCATGATCCAGATCACGATCGGCAGCACCGTCAGCGTATAGAGCAGGATCAGGCCGATGCGCGTGTCCAGCAGGGCCAGTTCCTTGTAGAGGACGAGGAAGGGCAGGGCGAGCACCACCGGCGGCAGGATCAACTGCGACAGGAAGAAGAACGAGATGTCGGCGTTCTTCATGAAGCCGAAACGGTAGGAAAAGCGCGACAGGCCATAGGCCGCCAGCGAGCCGAGCATGACCGCGAGCGCCGATGAGGTGATCGACGTGACGGCGGAATTCATGAAGCGCTTCATGAACTCCTCGCGCACGGTGCTGGAGGCGCCGATCGTCTCCGGCGACAGGCCGAGCGAGCGCCAGCCGAGCCAGGCCGGCTGGTAGTCGAGCCAGGGGATCAGCGTGCCTTTCATCACGTTCGGCGCGGTCTTGAAGCTGGTCGTGATGGTCCAATAGATCGGAAACAGGCAGATCACCGCCCACAGGATGAGCAGGAGATAGATGCCGGCCTTGCCGCCGAAACGCAGTGCGGCGGACATGCCGTTTGCATCGTCATGATTGGCCTGGCTGCTCATGTGCGCGGCCTCGTGAGCCGTTCTGCCAGCTTCATCAGGATGGTCATGAACACGATGATGATGACGAGATAGATCATTGCCAGAAGCGTGCCGTAACCGACATTGGAGCGGTCCCGGTATTCCCGGAAGATGAACGACGTCACCGTGTCCGTCGCGCCGCCCGGACCGCCGGCGGTGAGGTTGATGACGATGTCGGCGAGCTTGAGCTTGAAGATGATGCGGATCAGGATCGCGGTCACCGATACCGGCAGCATCAGCGGGAAGACGATCTCCCAGAAGGCTTTCCAAGGCCCCGCGCCGTCGACGCGCGCTGCCTCCGTCAGGTCCTTGGGGATCGCCTGGAGCCCGGCCAGGATCATGATCATCATGAACGGAATGAACGTCCACGCGTCGAGGACCATGATGGTGAAGCGCGCGACTTCGGGCGAGCCGAAGAAGGACGGGTTTTCCCAGCCGAGCCAGCGCGCCAGCCGCGCGACGGGACCGAACCGGATTTCCAGCATGGACTTGCCGATCATCCAGCTTACCGCGACAGGCGAGAGCATGAGCGGCAGAAGGAACGCCACCCGGAAGAATTTTCGCGCCTTGATCTCGGCGTTGAGCAACAGGGCGAGCCCGAAGGCGATCACATATTCGACGAGGATCGCCAGCGTGTACCACACCATGTTGCGCAGGGCGTTCCAGTAGAAGGGGTCGGCCCACATCTGGCGGACGTTGTCGAGGCCGTTGAACTGGCGCCCGAGCGGCGAGGCGAGGTTCCAGTTGGAAAAGGCGATGATGATGCCGAACAGCAGCGGAAAGACGGTAAGCGAGATGACGAAGAGCGCCGCGGGCAGCACGAACAAGGTTCGCTTGCCTTGTTCGCCATGGATGAGCACCTTGCTCCAGCACAGGCAGACCGCCCACACGATATAGGCATAAAGGGTCGGTCTCCATGTCTGGAAACCAAAATCCTCAAGGCCGCTCGCCTGTGTGTACTGGGCTATGGCCACTGCCGCCAGCAAGGCGGCCGATGCCCAGACGATACCATGCCCGAACCGGCGCCGAGCGTCGGATATGTCGTCATCCGTGACGACATGAAGAAGATCGCCTTGGCTCATCTGCTGGTCCGACTTCCCTGGCGCTCGATTGCTGCTGGCGGCTTGCATGGCCGCCGCTCTCGAGGGCGGCCATGCGCGGGCGTCGGCATGCGCCCGCA
>OFJB01001044.1_pt1 | contig 11628 bp, 10 predicted proteins | sample 1775081 | NCBI WGS metagenome assembly OFJB01 (sample SAMN08195771, study PRJEB24354) | sludge metagenome | isolation source: initial sludge from phenol fed wastewater aerobic bioreactor | place: India: Nagpur | collected 2016-06-05 | reverse complement strand
ACGCTGCGCGGCCCGCGTGGCGGCTTCATCCTCACCAATAACGGCGACATTGCGAAGCAGATCAATTCGGCCGTGTTCCCCGGCTTGCAGGGCGGCCCGCTCATGCACGTGATCGCGGGCAAGGCCGTCGCGTTCAAGGAAGCGCTCTCGCCGGCGTTCAAGGAATACCAGCAGCACGTGGTCGAGAACGCGCGCGTGCTCGCCGAAACGCTGGTCAAGCGCGGTCTGCGCATTGTCTCGGGCCGCACGGAAAGCCACGTGATGCTCGTGGACCTGCGCGCGAAGAAGATCACGGGCAAGGCCGCCGAGGCCGCGCTGGGCGCCGCGCACATCACGGTGAACAAGAACGCAATTCCGAACGACCCGGAAAAGCCGTTCGTGACGAGCGGCATCCGCCTCGGCTCGCCGGCGATGACGACGCGCGGTTTCGGCGTGAAGGAAGCCGAGCAGGTGGGCAACCTGATCGCCGACGTGCTCGACAATCCGAACGATGCCGACAACGTCGCCCGGGTGCGCGCGCAGGTCAACGAGCTGACCGCGCGCCTGCCGGTCTATCGCTAAACCAACCGGAACGGGCGCCCGCGGGCGCCCGCAGCGCAGATGAAGTGTCCGTTCTGCAGTTGTGCCGATACCCAGGTCGTGGATTCCCGGGTTTCCGAGGAAGGCGACACGATCCGCCGCCGGCGGCGCTGCACGGCCTGTGACCGCCGCTTCACCACCTACGAGCGGGTGGACCTGATGATGCCCGCCATCGTCAAGCGCAACGGCACCCGGGTCGATTTCGACCCGGCCAAGCTGCGCGGCTTCGACCTCTCGCCCGCGGACGTGACGGCGGCCATCCGCGCGCAGAACGCGCAGGTCGCCAGCGGCACCATTGGCGATCTGCCCAACGTGGCGGGGCAAGGCATCTCCGCCACCGTGGTGGTCAATGGCCAGCTCACCTCCGTGGAGCAGTTCGGTGACATCGTGCTGCGCGCCAACCCCGATGGCTCCACCGTCCGTCTGAAAGACGTGGCGCGCATCGAACTGGGTGGCCAGGCCTATGCCACATCGGCCCGCCTGAATGGCGAACCTGCCGTGGGTATTGGCGTCCAGCTCTCCCCTACCGGCAACGCTTTGCAAGCCGCGAAGGACGTGCGCGCCAAGATGAAGGATCTGGAGCGCTATTTCCCCAAGGGCGTGGAATGGTCCATCCCCTACGACAGCTCCAACTTCGTTGACATCTCCATCACACAAGTGGTGCACACCCTGCTGGAAGCCGTGGTTTTGGTGTTCCTCGTGATGTTCCTCTTCCTGCAGAACTGGCGCTACACGGTGATTCCCACCATCGTCGTGCCGATTGCGCTGCTCGGAACCTTTGCTGTTCTGCTGGCACTCGGTTTCTCGATCAACGTGCTGACCATGTTCGGCATGGTGCTGGTGATCGGCATCGTGGTGGACGATGCCATCGTGGTGGTCGAGAACGTCGAGCGCATCATGAGCGAGGAAGGCCTGCCGCCCCTGCAGGCCACGCGCAAGGGCATGAGCCAGATCTCGGGCGCCATCATCGGCGTGACGGTGGTGCTGATCTCGGTGTTCGTGCCGCTGGCCTTCTTCTCGGGCGCCACGGGCAACATCTATCGCCAGTTCGCCGCCGTGATGGGCGTGTCGATCTTCTTTTCGGCCTTCATGGCGCTGTCGCTCACGCCGGCGCTGTGTGCCACGCTGCTCAAGCCGGTCGAGGCCGGGCACCATCACGAAAAGGGCGGCTTCTTCGGCTGGTTCAACCGCCGTTTCAACCGCACCGCCAAGCGCTACGAAAGCTTCCTGGGACGGCTGCTGGGGCGCGCCGGCCGGCTGATGCTGGTCTACGTGGCGCTGGGCCTGGTGGTGGCGTGGATGTACCAGCGCCTGCCCACCTCGTTCCTGCCGCAGGAGGACCAGGGCACCATCCTGGTCAACATGCAGTTGCCGCCCGGCGCCACGCTGGACCGCACGCAGGCCGTGGTCGAGCAGGTGGAAGACTACCTGCTCAAGCAGCCCGAGGTGGCCGGCATGGTTGCGGTCATGGGCTTCTCGTTCTCGGGCCAGGGGCAGAACGCCGGGCTGGCCTTCGTCACCCTCAAGCCCTGGGACGAGCGCAAGGGTGCGCAGCACAGCGCCACGGCTATCGCCGGGCGTGCCATGGGGGCCCTGTCCGGCATCAAGGACGCCTTCATCTTCCCGATCAACCCACCGCCGATCCCGGAGCTGGGCGTCAGCTCGGGCTTTACGTTCCGGCTGCAGGACCGCGGCGGCAAGGGGCATGAGGCCCTGGTGGCCGCGCGCAACCAACTGCTGGGCATGGCCATGCAAAGCAAGGTGCTGACCGGCGTGCGTCCGGACGGCCTGGAAGACGCACCGCAACTGCAGGTGGACATCGATCGCGACAAGGCCGCCGCGCAGGGCGTGGGCTTTGCCGCCATCAACAGCACCATCTCGACCGCACTGGGCTCGTCCTACGTCAACGACTTTCCCAACCAGGGACGGCTGCAGCGCGTGGTCGTCCAGGCCGACGCACCGGCGCGCATGCAGCCCGAGGACATCCTCAAGCTGACGGCGCTCAACAGCCAGGGCCAGCCGGTGCCGCTGGCCACCTTTGCCAGCACGCGCTGGATCACCGGGCCGATGCAGACCATCCGCTACAACGGCTATCCGGCCATGCGCATCGCCGGCGGCGCCGCGCCCGGCTACAGCACGGGTGAGGCGATGGCCGAGATGGAGCAACTGGCCACCAAGCTGCCCGAAGGCTTCGGCTACGAGTGGACCGGCCAGTCGCGCGAGGAAAAGCTGGCCGGCAACCAGGCCATGATCCTGTACGGCTTCGCCGTCCTGGCGGTGGTGCTGGCGCTGGCCGCGCTGTACGAGAGCTGGTCGATCCCGCTGGCCGTGATCCTGGTGGTGCCGCTGGGCGTGCTGGGCGTGCTGCTGGCCATCACGGGGCGCGGCCTGTCCAACGACGTGTACTTCCAGGTCGGGCTGATCACCATCATCGGCCTGTCGGCCAAGAACGCCATCCTGATCATCGAGTTCGCCAAGGACCTGCAGGCGCAGGGCACGAGCGTGCTGCAGTCGGCCCTGGCGGCGGCGCACCTGCGCTTTCGCCCGATCATCATGACCTCGCTGGCCTTCACGCTGGGCGTGCTGCCGCTGGCCATCTCCAGTGGCGCAGGCGCGGCCAGCCAGCAGGCCATCGGCACCGGCGTGATGGGCGGCATCGTCGTCGGTACCGTACTGGCGGTGCTGTTCGTCCCCATGTTCTACGTCGTGGTACGGCGCTTCTTCAAGGGCTCGGCGCGCCAGCAGGAGCGCTACGCCGAGCACGCCGCGCAAGCCGGCATCAGCGGCGAAGCCGCGCAGCGCTTCGTGCACGACGCCGAAGAAGAGATGACGCCCGAGCAGCGCCGCGCCCTGGAAGACTCCAAGCCCGCGTCCACACCGGATGCGAAGGACCCCTCATGAAGCCCGTTTCGATCACCCCTCCGGGCCGTCTGGCGGCCCTCGCCCTGGCTGCGCTGCTGGCCGGCTGCTCGTTCGTTCCGCCCTACCAGCAACCGGCCGCGCCCATCGCCGCCCAGTGGCCCGCACCCAGCGGCGCCGACCCGGCCGGCGCCACCCGCGCCGCCGCCGACCTGCCCTGGCAGGACTTCGTGCAGGATCCGGCCCTGCGCGAACTGGTGGCGCTGGCGTTGCAAAACAACCGCGACCTGCGCGTGGCGGTGCAGAACATCGAACAGGCGCGCGCCCAGTACCAGATCCAGCGCTCCAACCTGTTGCCCACGCTGGCCGGCGCCCTGAGCGAGCAGCGCACGGTGCCCAACGCCAGTGCCGACGCCAACGGGCAACCCAAGGTGTCGTCGCTGTACACGCTCGGCGTGGGCATCTCCAGCTGGGAGCTGGACTTCTTCGGCCGCGTGGCCGCGCTCAAGGACGTGGCCCTGAGCAGCTACCTGGCCACCGAGGAAGCGCTCAAGACCACGCAGATGAGCCTCATCGCCAACGTCATCGCCGCCGGGCTGCAACTCAAGACCGACACCGAGCTGCTGGGCCTGGCCGAGCGCACCCTGGCCACGCGCGAGCAATCGCTGCAGCTGACCCAGCTGCGCCTGGACCACGGCGCCGCCACCGCGCTCGACCAGCAGCTGGCGCAGTCCCAGGTCGCCAACGCCCAGGCCGCGCGCGCGCAGCAGCAGCGCCTGCGGGCGCAGGACATCAACGCCCTGACCCTGCTGGTCGGCCAGCCGCTGCCCGAGCGCCTGCTGCCCGCCGTGCCGGCCGCCGTGGCGCCGGCGCCGCAGCCCGACCTGGCGCAGCTGGCCCCGGTGCCCGCGCCGGTGGCGGCCCTGCCGGCCTTTGCCCCGGTGCCGGCCGGCCTGCCCTCCGATCTGCTGCTGCGCCGCCCCGACATCCGCGCCGCCGAGCAGCAGCTCATCGGCGCCAATGCCAACATCGGTGCCGCGCGCGCCAACTTCTTTCCGCGCATCACGCTCACCGCCAGCGTGGGGCGCGTAAGCACTGACCTGGACGGACTGCTGGGCTCGGGCGGCACCGGCGCCTGGTCCTTCGCGCCCAGCATCAGCCTGCCGATCTTCGACGGCGGGCGCAACCAGGCCAACCTGGACGTCGCCAAGGCAGGCCGCGCCATCGCCGTGGCGCAGTACGAAAAAGCCATCCAGAGTGCCTTCCGCGAGGTGGCTGACGCCCTGGCCGGGCGCGCCACGCTGGCGGCGCAGCTCGACGCCCTGCAGGCCCAGGCCACGGCCGAGCGCGAGCGCTATCGCCTGACCGAGCTGCGCTACCGCAACGGCGTGGCCAGCCACCTGGACCTGCTGGATGCCCAGCGCTCGCTGTTTGCCATCGAACAGGCGCTGGCGCAGGGCCAACTTGCCGAACGCAACAACGAGGTGCTGCTGTACAAGGCGCTGGGCGGCGGCTGGAGCGAGCCGGCGCCGGCCACCGCCGCGGCGGCCAGCTAAGGCGACGCTGATCAAGTTCTCGCGATGCAGCGCGCTCTGGTTTGGGATGGGATGCAAGGCGCAAAACGCAGCCATAGCCACAGCTATGGCGAGTATTTGCAACGCCGCATACCGCCCAAAGCAGAGATGCGATGCGCGCAGGGGACTTGTTCAGCGTTGCCCTAAGCAGGCGGCGCCCGATGGCGGGCATCGGGGTCGTGAATTGAGCGCCATCATGCGCGCCCTATAATCGAAAACCGCCGCGCGCGGGCGGGCGAATCCGTCCGCGCGGCCCTTAGAACATTCACGAACAAGCCCCCGAGGACGCCATGAGCGAGAGCATGCACGAGGAAGAACACACCGGTCTCATCAAGACCCCATCCCAGGTGTTCTGGGTCAGCGCCGCGGCCTTCGTGATCCCCATCTTCACCATCATCGGCCTGGTCACCTACTTCAGCTCCGGCAAGGACCAGTCGCCCGGCGAGACCGACGCGGCGCAGAAGATCGCGGCGCGCATCCAGAAGGTCGGCACCGTCGAGATCCGCGACGCCAACCGCCCGCTGGCCAGCGGCGAGGACGTGTACAAGGCGCAGTGCATCGCCTGCCACGGCACCGGCGTGTCGGGCGCGCCCAAGTTTGGCGATGCCGGCGACTGGGCGCCGCGCATCAAGCAAGGCTACGACACCCTGCTGCACTCGGCCCTGACGGGCAAGGGCGCCATGGCCCCGCAGGGCGGCGGCAACTATTCCGACGTCGAGATCGGCCGCGCGGTGGTCTACATGGCCAACCATGCGGGCGCCAAGTTTGCCGAGCCGGCGGCCCCCGCGGCCAGCACGGCCGAAGCGGCCGCCGCACCGGCTGCTGCCCCGGCGCCGGCGCCCGCTGCCGTGGCCGCAGCGCCTGCGGCCGCACCTGCCCCGGCCGCTGCCACCGCGCCTGCTGGCGGCAACGACCTGGCCGCCGGCAAGAAGATTTACGACACCACCTGCGTGGCCTGCCACGGCACGGGGGTGGCCGGTGCGCCCAAGTTTGGCGACAAGGCGGCCTGGGCACCGCGTCTGGCAGCGGGCTTTGACGAGGTGCTGAAGATCGCCACCCACGGCAAGGGCGCCATGCCACCCAAGGGCGGCTCGACGGCCTCGGATGCGGACTTCAAGCAGGCTGTCGAATACCTGGTCAACTCGGCCAAGTAAGCGTCTCGAGCCGGTCCCAAGCAGCCGCCTTCGGGCGGCTTTTTCGTGGCTCAGGCTCCGCGCTGCTGCGGGCTGGGTACAAAGCCGAAGCGCACCGGCACGGCCGCGGCGTCGATCGGCTGGAGCGTCCAGCGCCCCTGCTCGATGGCCTGCGCCACCAGGGCCACGTCCTGGCTGTGCACCAGGCCCGGTCCCAGCTCGGTCAGCACATACACGCGCCCGGCGTCGTCGAGCCACAGGCTGCGCGCCTGCGCCGGGCGGCCGGTGTGGGACACAATGCGGCCATCCTCGTGCAGGCGCCAGACCCAGGGGGCCACCTCCAGCTCCACGTACACGCGCTGCGGGCCGTTCTGAAAGTACCACTGACCGTCGGCGTCGGCCTCGTAGTTGCGGCCGATGAAGGCGATCAGCCCCTCGTGCTCCAGCCGGCTGCCGCGCGCGCCCGGCACGCCGCTGGCAAACGCGCCCCGCGCCTGCGCCGCCGCATCGCGCAGCCACCAGTTGCCGCGCGCGTCCAGCCCCAGCCAGCCGTAGCAGTTCGGCACGTTCGGCCACTTGGCGATGGCCTGCCTGACGATGTCGTCCATGGGTGCGCGGCCCAGTCAGTGCAGCCTTTGTCCCGGCGCGGTGGCCTCGACCCCCTCGCTGCGGCCGGGACTGGCGTGGTGCGTCGCCAGGCGCCAGCCCAGCGGGGTCTTGAGGTAGACGTTGGTGGCCACTACCCAGGCGTGCTGCGGGCCTTCGGCGGTCAGCAGCTCGATGCGCTCCAGCACGTTGTGCACGGCGGCGGCCAGCGCCTCGATGCGGCGCACGCGCTCGGGCACGGCGCGGATGCTGCCGCGGGCAAACATCGCTTCGAAGGCCTCGCGGATGGCGGCGGCGCCGACCAGGCGCGGCCCGCCCGGGTGCACGCAGACGATGTCGTCCTCGTCGGCCCAGCAGGCCATCAAGGCGTCGATGTCGCCGTGCTGCAATGCCTCATAGAAGGCCGTCTCGACGTCGTCGGCGGAGCCGCCCAGGACGGCGGCGCGTTGGCGGGACTTGGTCATGGGCGTTTCGGGGCGGGCGGGCTGCGGGGAATCGACGCCTGCCATTGTGCCCCCATGCCGGCCGATGCCGGTCAGCGTGAGGAGCGTCACCGAATGCGGCATCACGGCGGCGGCCACGGGCTCGCTGCGTGCTATCTTGCACGCTGTCCCGAAACCCCCGACCGGAGCTTGGCTCATGAAACACTGGCTTGTTCGCCTCACCACCCTTTTGGCCCTGGCGTTGACGCTCAGCGGCTGCGGCTACAACGATTTTCAGCGACTCGACGAGCAGACCAAGTCGGCTTGGAGCGAAGTGGTCAACCAGTACCAGCGGCGCGCCGACCTGATCGACAACCTGGTGAACACCGTCAAGGGCGAGACCGATTTCGAGCAGGGCACGCTCACCAAGGTGATCGAGGCGCGCGCCAAGGCCACGTCCATCCAGGTGTCGCCCGAGACGCTGAACAACCCCGAGCAGTTCAAGCAGTTCCAGGCCGCGCAGGGCGAGCTCTCGGGTGCGCTCAGCCGCCTGATGGTGACGGTCGAGCGCTACCCCGATCTGAAGGCCAACAAGGCGTTTTCGGATCTGCGCGTGGCGCTGGAAGGCACCGAAAACCGCATCGCCGTGGCGCGGGGGCGCTACATCGAGGCGGTCAAGGAGTACAACGTGCTGGTGCGCAGCTTCCCCAGCAACCTGACGGCCATGGTGTTCCACTACCAGCCCAAGGAGAATTTCAGCGTCGGCAACGAGGCGGCGATCTCGACCGCGCCCAAGGTGAACTTCGGGCCCGGCCCGGCGGCTTCGCGCTGAGAGGACGCTGGCACCCCTGCAGGTCCGCCTTCCGGCCGGTTGAAATTTATAGATAACATGCTGTTTGCGCATATCCAACGGGCGCTGATAGCTATCTTTTTGATAGTTTTCGGGGCGCTGTCGGCGCAGGCGCAGGGCGTTCAGCCCGTACCGCCACTGACGGCGCGCGTGATCGACACCACCGGCACGCTGGACGCCGCGCAGACCGCCGCGCTGGACGGCAAGCTCGCCGCGCTGGAGCGCGACAAGGGCGCGCAGGTGGTGCTGCTGCTGGTGCCCACCACCGCGCCCGAGGACATCGCCGCCTACGCCAACCGCGTGGGCAACGCCTGGAAGATTGGCCGCAAGACCGTGGGCGATGGCCTGATCGTGCTGGTGGCCAAGAACGACCGGCGCGTGCGCATCGAAGTGGCCAAGACGCTGGAAGGCGCGGTCCCCGACATCGCCGCCAGCCACCTCATCGATGAGGTGATGACGCCGGCCTTCAGGCGGGGCGACTTTGCCGGCGGGCTGGATGCGGTGGTCGATCAGCTGAGCGCACGGATTCGGGGTGAGCCCCTGCCACCGGTGACGGGCCCGGCCGAGTCGCTGGACGCGCGGCTCGACGGCGGCGGGTTCGAACTGATCCTGTTCGCCTTCTTCGCCGCGCCCGCCGTGGCCTTGATGCTGCGCGGAATGCTGGGGCGCAAGCTGGGCGCCCTGGTGATGGGACTGGGCGTGGGCGGCCTGGTGTTCTGGATCGGGCTGGGCGCGGTGCTGGCGGCACTGGCCGGCGTGGGCGCGTTCCTGTTTGCCCTGGTCAGCAACCTGGTCAGCGCCCTGCCCCGGGGGCGCTCTGGACGGGGAGGGTTTGGCGGCGGCGGTTTTGGCGGCGGTTTCGGTTCGGGCGGGGGCGGGTTCAGCTCGGGTGGCGGCTTCAGTTCGGGCGGCGGGGGCGACTTTGGCGGCGGCGGCGCCAGTGGGAGTTGGTAGACATGCTGCAGACCTTTGTGCGCCTGTGGCGCCACCGCTGGCTGGACGAGACGGACACCCGCCGCCTGCTACCCCCGGACGCGGGCGAGCGCCTGCGCCAGCGCGTGGCCGCGGGCGAGGCGCGGCACACCGGACAGCTGCGCGTCTGCGTGGAGGCGGGCCTGCCCAGCAGCTACCTGTGGCGACATCTGCGCCGGCGCCTGCCGATGCCGCGCATCGTGCGCGAGCGCGCGCTGATGATGTTCTCCAAGCTCGGCGTGTGGGACACCGAGCACAACAATGGCGTGCTGATCTACCTGCTGCTGGCCGAGCGCGCCATCGAGGTGGTGGCCGACCGCGGCGTGGCGCGCGCCGTCGATGCCGCGGCCTGGCAGGCGCTGACCGATCGCCTGGGGCACAGCCTGCGCGCCGGCCGCTTCGAGGAGGGCCTGTTGCAGGCGGTGGACGACGTATCCGGCCGGCTGGCGGCCTTGTATCCGGCGGCGGACGGCGGCCCCGCCCGGGCTCCCAACGAACTGCCGGACGAGCCCGTGCTGCTGTGAGTCAGGCCGCTCCGGGGGGCGCCTGGTCCGCCGCTCGTGCCGGGTGGTCGATCTGCTGCAACAGCCGCCGGTTGACCGCGTGCGCCGCGTCCAGTTCCTGCTCCAGCGCCTTGTTGACGCGCGCCAGCGCCAGCAGCTTGCGGTTGGTCTCGCGCAGGTGGCCGGCCACGCGCTGGCTGATGGCCAGCAGCAGGCGCGTGGCGACGCCCGGCTGCTCGGCCATCAGCTGCTCGAAAGCCTCGCGCGTCAGCACGGCGAGCGCCAGATCGGCCGCCGCCGTGCAGGTGGCCGAGCGCGCGGCCTGGTCGATCAGGCCCAGCTCGCCGATCAGGCTGCCGGGGCCCAGCACCGAGACCACCAGGCCCTCGCTGGCCGATTCGCTCTCGACCGTCACTTCACCGCTGAGGATCAGGGCCATCGAATCGCCCGCGCCGTGCTCACCCTGGCGCATCAGCACCGTGCCGCTGCCCAGGCGGTGCGGGCGCATGTGGCGAACGACCGCAAGCGCATCGGCCTGGCTCAGCGCCACCAGCGCGCCGTCGGTCACCAGCAGGGACGCCGCGCGCTCCTGGACACCGCGGTCGTCACGGGGTTTGCGTGCAAACATAGGTTGGCCATTATGGTGACCATCCCGGGCTGCGCAAAGCGCATTGGATCAAAAAAAACCCACCAGGTGGTGGGTTTTTCCGCGTGCGGGTTGAGGCCAGGTCAGTGCTTGGGCCGTTCGCGGTACTTGCGCAGCGCCGCCAGCTCGGCCGCCAGAATGGCCAGCTCGGAGGTGGCGCGCGCCACGTCGATCTCGCTCTTGGCATTGCGCAACGCCTCCTCGGCGGACTTCTTGGCCGCGTTGGCGCGCTCGTCGTCCAGGTCCTTGCCGCGGATGGCGGTGTCGGACAGCACGGTGACGACGTGGGGCTGCACCTCCAGGATGCCGCCGGCCACGAACACGAACTCCTCGCCGCCGTCGGCCTTCTGGATGCGCACCGAGCCGGGCTTGATGCGCGTGATCAGCGGCGTGTGGCGCGGGTACACGCCCAGCTCGCCCGCCTCGCCGGGCAGCGAGACAAACGTCGCCTCGCCCGAGAAGATGGACTCCTCGGCGCTGACGACATCGACATGAATGGTATTGGCCATGCTTGCGTTCCTTGCGGTGTCACGATCCGCGGCGCGCGCGGCGCCGGGGGGGCGAGGACGTCAGGGTCAGATCTTCTTGGCCTTTTCCATCGCTTCGTCGATGGTGCCGACCATGTAGAAGGCCTGCTCGGGCAGGTGGTCGCACTCGCCGCTGACGATCATCTTGAAGCCGGCAATGGTGTCCTTGAGCGACACGTACTTGCCCGGCGTGCCGGTGAACACCTCGGCAACGTGGAACGGCTGCGACAGGAAGCGCTGGATCTTGCGCGCGCGCGCCACGGCCAGCTTGTCCTCGGGCGCGAGTTCGTCCATGCCCAGGATGGCGATGATGTCGCGCAGCTCCTTGTAGCGCTGCAGCGTGCCCTGCACGGCGCGCGCCACGCCGTAGTGCTCTTCGCCGACCACGTGCGGGTCGAGCTGGCGACTGGTGGAGTCCAGCGGATCCACGGCGGGGTAGATGCCCAGCGCCGCGATGTCGCGGGAGAGCACCACGGTGGAATCCAGGTGAGCAAACGTTGTCGCGGGCGAGGGGTCGGTCAAGTCGTCGGCCGGCACGTACACGGCCTGGATGGAGGTAATCGAGCCCACCTTGGTGGAGGTGATGCGCTCTTGCAGGCGGCCCATTTCCTCGGCCAGCGTGGGCTGGTAGCCCACGGCCGACGGCATGCGGCCCAGCAGGGCGGACACTTCGGTGCCGGCCAGGGTGTAGCGGTAGATGTTGTCCACGAAGAACAGCACGTCGCGGCCTTCGTCACGGAAGGACTCGGCAATCGTCAGGCCCGTGAGCGCCACGCGCAGGCGGTTGCCCGGCGGCTCGTTCATCTGGCCGTACACCATGGACACCTTGGACTGGCTCAGGTCTTCCTGCACCACGACTTTGGAGTCGGACATCTCGTGATAGAAGTCGTTGCCCTCGCGGGTGCGCTCGCCCACGCCGGCAAACACCGACAGGCCCGAGTGCGCCTTGGCGATGTT
>OFJB01001043.1_pt1 | contig 11630 bp, 9 predicted proteins | sample 1775081 | NCBI WGS metagenome assembly OFJB01 (sample SAMN08195771, study PRJEB24354) | sludge metagenome | isolation source: initial sludge from phenol fed wastewater aerobic bioreactor | place: India: Nagpur | collected 2016-06-05 | reverse complement strand
GCCCGTAGTGGTCGACCATGGTGAACGGGTCCACCACATTGCCCACCGACTTCGACATCTTCTCGCCGCGGTTGAACAGGAAGCCGTGGGCGAAGACGCGCTTCGGCAGCGCGATGCCCGCCGACATCAGGAAGGCCGGCCAGTAGACCGCGTGGAAGCGGATGATGTCCTTGCCGATGATATGGGCATTCGCTGGCCAGAACGACCATTTTTCCGCTTTTTCATCCGGATAGCCGGCGGCGGTGATGTAGTTAGTGAGCGCGTCCACCCACACGTACATCACATGTTTGTCGTCCCCGGGCACCGGCACGCCCCACTTGAAGGTCGAACGCGAGATGGAAAGGTCGCGCAGCCCCGATTTCACGAAGCTGACGATCTCGTTGCGGCGCTCGGCCGGGGCGATGAAATCCGGATTGGCCTCATAGTAGGCCAGCAACCGGTCCTGATAGGCCGAAAGACGGAAGAAATAGCTCTCTTCCTCGTTCCACTGCACCGGCGAACCGAGCGGCTCACGGCGCACGCCGTCCTCGCCGACCGTAGTCTCCGCCTCGTCGAAATAGGCTTCCTGGCGCACCGAGTACCAGCCGGAATAGCCGCCGAGATAGATGTCGCCATTCGCCGCCATCTTTTCCCAGATCGCCTGGCTGGCCCGGTAGTGGCTAGGCTCGGTGGTGCGGATGAACTGATCGTTGGAGATGCCGAGCCTTTCGTCCATCGCACGGAAGATCGCCGAGTTGCGGTCCGCGAGTTCCTTCGGCGTGATGCCTTCGGCCTCCGCGTTCTGCTGCATCTTCAAGCCGTGCTCGTCGGTGCCGGTCAGGAAGAACACGTCCTTGCCGTCGAGACGCTGGAAGCGCGCGAGAACGTCGGTGGCGATGACGTTGTAGGCGTGGCCGATATGCGGCTTGCCGTTGGGGTAGAAGATGGGCGTGGTGATGTAGAATTTGTCGCGGGACATGAAACGGACTCGTCATCTCTGAAGGCAAATGTGGCGGTGGATTATCGCATCGGGACGGCGATTGCCATCCCGGCGCAAACCCGGGGGCGTCACATTCGCAATGCGGAGTTCAGCCGTTCGATCATGGTCAACGCGTGCTGCTTCTTGTCGAGGTTGTAGGTCTCGGTTTCAGATATAGCCGCGCGCGCGTCCTGCCAAGCGTCCGAAAGCAGTTTCGCACGCGCCAGGTCGCCGGCGCGGGCCGCGTCGCTTGCCCGGTCCGACAGGAGGTCGAGCGCCCGCTGGTTGAAGATGCCGAACGGGATCGCCTGGTCGCGGCCTGCCACCGCCTCGGCAAGGCGATGCCGGCCGGCGATGTTCTGTTTGTCCGTGGCGGCCAGCGCGTCGAGCGCCTGGGCGATCTCCAGGCCGCCATATTGCGTAAGCAGGATCGCCGCGCGCACGCTGCCCCCTGCCCGCTCGGCAAGCGCGGTGCGCGCCGCGGCTTCCTGCGGAGGCTGCGGTTCGAACCTGTCGAGCACCGCCAGAAGGTCATCGTCCGCCAGCGGGGCCAGGCGCACGGCCTGGCAACGCGAGCGTATGGTCGGCAGCAAGCCGCCGCTCGCATGGACGACGAGGATGAACAGCGTGCGCCTCGGCGGTTCTTCAAGATTCTTCAGCAAGGCATTGGCTGCATTTGTATTCATGTCGTCGGCCGAATCGACGACGACGACCCGGTACCCGCCGTCGTGCGCGGTCAACGACAGGAACTGTCCCACCTTGCGGATCTCGTCGACGGCCACCACCGTCTTGAAGCGCTTGGCGCGGTCGTCATACGGCCGGGTCAGGTGTAGTACGGACGGATGCGCTCCGGACGCGATCTGCCGGTAGAGCGGGGACGCCGGATCGGGCACGGCCAGCCTGTCCGGCGCCGTCCTGTGATCCGGATGCTTCAGCAGATGATGCGTCATATGGAAGGCCAGCGTGGCCTTGCCGATGCCGACCGGACCCGAGAGGATCAGCGCATGCGGCAGCTTGCCGGAGCGATAGGCCTGGACGAACATGTTCGCCGCTTCCGCATGGCCCACGAGCGACGGGTTCTCGGCAGGCTCGGGCACGCCGTCCAGCGTGTCGTGCCGTTCGGGCGCGAGGCGTTCGAAGCTCATGCCGATTCCGCCCGCCTTGCCGGCATCTTCGCCTCCAGGGCCGCGAACACGGCTGCGGTGACGATGTCTTCGACCTCTTCGGGATCGCGCGAGGCGTCTATGACGATGCAACGCTCAGGTTCCGCCTCGGCGATCGCCAGGAACGCCTCGCGGCGGCGCTGGTGGATGGCGAGCGTCTCCTTCTCGAAGCGGTCCGGCCCGTCGCCGGTGCCGCGCCGCGCCGTCGCCCGCCTCAGCCCTTCGGCCGGATCGATGTCAAGGATGAGCGTCATGTCCGGCATCATGCCGTTGATCGCCACGCGCTCCACGCTGGCCATGAAATCCGGGTCCAGACCGCCGGTCACGCCCTGGTATACGCGCGAGGAATCGAGGAAGCGGTCGCACAGCACGATGGCGCCGCGTTCGACGGCGGGGCGGATGACCTGCTCGACGTGATCCGAGCGGGCGGCGGCGAACAGCAGCGCCTCCATCTCGGGTCCGAAGGACTCGGCCGCGCCCGAGAGCAGCACATGGCGCACGGCCTCGGCGCCCGGCGATCCGCCCGGCTCGCGCGTCAGCAGGACATCGTATTTCTTGGCGCGCAGCTTCCTGGCCAGCCGGTCGATCTGAGTCGACTTGCCGGCGCCTTCGCCGCCCTCGAAAGTGATGAAGAACCCGCGTTTCACCTCGGAGCCTTTTTCCCGTCACGCATATGGTCATAGGCGGCGCGCGCGAAAAGGTCCATGCGCCGGCATGATCGGCCGGCCTCCTACCGCAGCCAGCCGACGGCCAGTTCCTTGGCAGCGTCCAGCGCACGATGCGGCAAGGAACCGATCGCGACGGTCTCGGCCGCATAGAGCGGCATTTCCCGGCTCAGCGTATCGCCGATCCAGACCTTCAGCACGCCAACCTTCTGCCCTTCTTCGACCGGCGCCGTCAGCGGTCCCTGGTAGACGATGCGCGCCGTGAGCTTGTCGCGGTTGGTGATCGGCAGGAAAAGCTCGACCGGCCCTCCGGCCTTCAGCGCCACGCCGGACTTTTCGCCGCCGAACACCTGCGCTTCTCCGATCACCTCGCCCGCGGAGAAGACCCGCGTCTTCTCGAACGAACGCAGGCCCCATTCCAGGAGCTTGCGGGCTTCCTCGGCGCGCTCCTTGTCGTCCTTCAGCCCGCTCATGGCGGCGATCACCCGCCTGCCGCCCTGCCCGGCCGAACCGACGATGCCGAAGCCGTTCTGCTCGCTCGCGCCCACCGCCAGCCCGTCGCCGCCGATATCCATCGCCAGCAGCGGATTGCGGTTCAACTGGCGTATCTTGTTCCAGGTGAACTCCTTCTCGCCGTAGTAGCGATAGAGGTCCGGATAGTCCTTCCACAGGTGGCGGGCGAGCGTCACCAGTTCGCGTGCCGTCGTCTGCTGGCCGGCCGCCGGCAGGCCGGTCGCGTTGACGAAGGTGGATTTCTCGAGACCGATGCGCCGTGCCCTTTCCGTCATCTGCCGCGCGAAGTTGTCTTCCGTCCCGGCCATGCCTTCGGCGATGACGATGCAGCCGTCATTGGCGGCCTGCACGGTCACGCCGCGGATCAGGTCCTCGATGCGGATCGCGGATTTCAGCTTGGCGAACATGGTGGACGTGCCCGACGGCGCGCCGCCGGTGCGCCAGGCGTGCTCGCTGACGACAAACGTGTCGTCGAGCTTCAGCCGGCCCGATTTCAGCGCGTCGAAGGCCATCTCCATCGTCATCAGCTTGGCGAGCGAGGCCGGCTGGATCGGCGCATCGGCGTCCTCTGAAAAAAGCACGCTGCCGGTCTCGGCATCGATCATGTAGGCCTGCGCCGCCTTGGTCTCGAACAGTTGCTGCGCGCCGGCCGGCCACCAGCCGGAAGCCGCGACCGCCAGAAGGGCGAGGAACAGGGCAGGATCTAGACGACGGCGGAGGCGAGACGACAAGGACAAAACCCGACCGGAAGAATGGAGCGCCAGCCTACCAGCCGTTTTCGTCATGGATCAACGGTCGAGGCAACGGAAAACGCGGCCTGCCCTTTCACGGAAGCTGCCGGCCGAACCCGGCGATGTCAAACCCGAGCTCTCGTCAGTCGCGCACGGCCAGCGCGTCCGGCGCGCCGCGCGACCAGGCGGCCTGGAGAAGCGCGTCGACGTCGCCGTGGCCGTCGGGGTAGAGGTTGACCGAATACCAGTCGCGGCCGTCGCGCGTCGATCTTTCGATCTCGATCTTGCCGAGGCCGGCGAGGCTCTTCGCGATCCGCGCGGCGTCGCCCTCATTGTCGAAGGAGCCGGCGGCGACATACTGCCCCGCCGAATCCCCGTTCGGATTCAGCCGCCTCCAGGACTGGGCCACGGACGTGGAAGACAGCCGGCTGTCGAGCGCGGCGAAAGCCACGGCAGCCCGATCCACGCGCTCGTCGGCGTAGGAGAGCGACGCCATGGCGAAGGGTGTTTGCGCCGGCTGCGCAAATTCCATGTCCGGGCGCTGCGGCACGACCGGGCCGAAATCAGGCAGGACGAGATCGCCGGCCGACGCGGTGTCGGCCGCGCCGCGCCCCGAAGCCGGCGCGAGCAGCGCGAAGGGCGAGGAATCGGCCAGCCGGCCAGGAAAGGCCGCCGAAGCCAGCCCGGCGCTCGGCGTCGGGCCGTCCATGGCCACCATCACGCCGGTGGGCAGGCCATCCGAAGGATCAGGCGCCTGGTTGCCCGGGCGGTAGGAAGCCATCAGATAGGACTGGTCGTTGCCAACCAGCGGCGCACGTCCGACATAGTCGACCTTCACCTTCGCGGTGCCGACATTGGCATAGCCCAGCATCTGCGCCGCGCGCTGCGACAGGTCGATCAGCCGGCCATCGTGGTAGGGGCCGCGGTCGTTCACCCGCACGATGACGGAGGAGCCGTTCGACAGATTGGTGACGCGCGCATAGCTCGGCAGCGGCATGGTGGGATGCGCGGCGGTCAGGTCGGTGACGTTGTAGACCTCGCCGTTGGCGGTGAGCCTGCCGTGGAAGGCGTCGCCGTACCAGGAGGCGGTGCCGACCTTCGAATAGTGCTTCTCTTCCTTCGGATAGTACCACTTGCCGCGGATCTGATAGGGTTTGCCAAGCTGATCGCGCCCGACGAGCCGCGAGGCGCGCGCGTAGGGGCTGGCCTTCACCCCGTAGTCCGTCTCGGAAAAATATTCCTTCGAGCGGGGCTTGTGGACCATGGCCTTCGGCTCGGGCGTGCCGCAACCGGCGAGGAGCGCGGCCGAAGCGGCAAGGACCGCGAAGGCCGAAGCGCGACGAAGATGCGGGCGCGCCGTGGTCTGCATGGTGTCGATCGTCCCCTGTCGTTCCCCTGGCGATGCCGTACGGACATCGCGACGCCGGAACTCCACAATCATGCCGGCGCCATTTCCCTTGTGCACAGGAATTGTTTAGCGCCGGATTAACCGATTATGGCGGGAAACCGGCGAGATTGTGACAAATTGCGTGTGCCGCGCTGCCTCGGCCGTGAGGCCGGGACGATCCGGGTCGGAGCCCGGTTTCCACGACACGTACCACCTTCGCAGCGACCATGGAGAGGTCGCGGCGGTTTCGCTTCACGAACCGATGCAATCATGGATTGCTCGCCGCCAAGGCGCAAAATGGTTATGCCGAAGGCACGTCTTCCCGGGGATATGGAATCGCGGGACGGCAAGGCTGCAACCGCGCGGGGCGATTTCACATTGCCTCGAAGCGACAGGTCGCTTGCGAGCGGGCGACTGCGACGAGCAAGTTGACGGCGCCCCGCAATCGGCTAAAAGCTGCGCCCTGCGGAACAGGCGACCGCAGGGTGCGACGCAGCGAGGACCGAACGATCGCTGTCGAGCCGAAAAGCCCGATGATTCCAGGTTCGGAGGGATGGCCGAGCGGTTTAAGGCACCGGTCTTGAAAACCGGCGAGGCAGCAATGTCTCCGTGGGTTCGAATCCCACTCCCTCCGCCATTCAAGCCTCTGAACATTGGAAATGCTTGATTTTTGCCATTTCACTAACCGGCGCGATGGTTTCAGCGTTCGTTCCATTTCAAAGCCCTGGCCTCTCCTTCACTTTTATTGGTCAGATGCTATTGCGCGAGACGTGTTTTTGGAAGCAAGTACCTTGTGAGTTGATCGGCCATCGCCGATCAGCATAAAACGGTTGCAAGCGCGAACGGGAGGTCTGTCTCACTTGTTTCGACCTGGCCGGAAATACCAACACTTGATCCATGGTGCGGGCTGTGCCTGTCACGGCCTTGAGGCGCAGCGGCTGCTTGGGCGCATCGATCGGGGGCTTTCGCGCCGCTCCGTCCTGAAGGGGGTTGCGGCGAGCCTCGCCGCGCCCGCGCTCGGCCTCGTCGGCCCGGCCTTCGCGCAAACGCCTTCGAAGCCTGTCCTGCTTACCAACGTGAACATATTCGACGGCACGAACCGTAGTCTTGTCGAAGGCCGGGGAGTGCTGGTCGAAGGCGGGTTCATCAAAGCCCTGGTCGCGTCCGCAGACCCGGTCACGGATGCGGATGTCATCGATTGCGGCGGCCGTACGCTGATGCCGGGCATGATCGACGCGCACTGGCATTCGATCCTTGCCGGCATCTCGCAGGTCGTGGCGATGACGGCGGATATTCCCTACGTCCATCTGGTCGCCGCGCAGGAAGCCGAGCGCACGGTGCTGCGCGGCTTCACGACGGTCCGCGACGTCGGCGGCCCGTCGTTCGCGCTGAAGCGCGCCATCGACGAGGGGCGCATCGCCGGCCCGCGCATCTATCCGTCCGGCGCGATGATCTCGCAGACCTCCGGGCACGGCGACTTCCGCATGCGCACCGACCTGCCGCGCACGCCGCAGAGCAACCTCAGCGTTGCCGAGCAGGGGGGCATCTCGGCGATCGCCGACGGCGAGGCGGAGGTGCTGCGCCGGGTGCGCGAGCAGCTCATGCTCGGCGCCAGCCAGATCAAGATCATGGGCGGCGGCGGCGTCGCCTCGGTGTACGATCCGATCGATGCGCTCCAGTATACCGAAGCCGAGATGAAGGCGGCGGTCGCGGCGGCTTCGGACTGGGGCACCTATGTTTGCATCCACGCCTACACCTCCGCAGCCGTCCAGCGCGCGCTCGCCTGCGGCGTCAAGTCGATCGAGCACGGCCAGCTCGCCGACGAGGAGACCGTCAGCCGCATGGCCGATGCCGATGCCTGGTGGAGCATCCAGCCCTTCCTCACCGACGAGGACGCCAACCCCAAGTCGTCGCCGGAGCAGCGCGCGCAGCAGCAGATGATTGCCGAGGGCACGGCGCGCGCGGTCGAACTGGGGCGCAAGCACAAGGTCAAGATGGCGCTCGGCACCGACATCTTGTTCAACCCGACGGGAACGGCGACGCAGGGCAAGCAACTCGCCAAGTTCGCCCGGTGGTACGACAACGCGGACGTATTGAGGCTTCTGACCAGCGGCAACGCCGAGCTTGCCGGCCTTTCGGGGCAGCGCAATCCTTATCCGGGAAAGCTCGGACGCATCGAAACGGGCGCCTATGCGGACATTCTGGTGATCGACGGCAACCCTCTCGAGGACATCGCCCTGATCGCCGATCCGGACCGGACGATGAAGCTGGTCATGAAGGACGGACGCATCCACAAGAACACGCTTTCAGCCTGAGGGGCCAGACGTCTTGAACAGGTACATCATTGCCGTTGTCATGAGCCTGTGCGGCGCGCAGGCGGCCAATGCCGCCGATGCGATGTCCGCTCCGCCGCAGGAAATGCCGCCGGTCGCGGCCGAGCGTGCGGATTGGGCGTTGCAGATCACGCCCTACATGTGGGCGGCCGGCCTCGAAGGAAACATATCGCCGTTTCGCAGTGCGCCGACGATCCATGTCGAGAAGTCGTTCTCCGACGTCCTGGACGATCTCAACTTCGGCGGTTTCGTCAACATATGGGGCCGCAACGGCCGGTATGTCTTTTCGGGCGACGTCATGTACGTCGACACGACCGACAGCCATGGCACCGGCCCCTTGCCGGCGATGCAGATTCCTGGCCTTGGCCCGATACCGCCCGGCGCCAGCGTCGACGCCTCGGTCGACACCAAACAGTTCATGGCGACCTTGCAGGGAGGCTACCGCGTCGTCGACACGCCGGACTTCACGCTGGACGCATTGGGAGGCATCCGCTTCTGGCACATCTCGAACGACGTGACGGTGACCGCGTCCGTTCCCGGCGTGGGGAGCCAGTCCGCCAGCCATGAAGAGAGCTTCGCTTGGGCGGACCCGGTGGTCGGGCTGCGCGCATTCGTGCCCGTGACGGAAAAGCTTTCCCTCCAGGCGCAGGCCGACGTCGGCGGCTTCGGCGCGGGTTCCGATCTCACCTGGTCGGTGCTCGCAACGGTCAACTACGTCTTCAACGACCACTTCTCGGCCTCGGCAGGCTACAAGGTGCTCGATGTCGACTACAACCATGGCGGCCATGTCTACGACACGCGTCTCAGCGGCCCGGTCCTGGGGATGACCTATCGCTTCTGACCGGAAAAACGTCCGCAGTCCGCGTTGTGCGTGCCGCGCCGATGCCATAGAATCGGATCAAAGGTCCTGGCAGAACCACCGACAGCTTCCCATGATCCGTATTGAAACGACAAAGTTCCCGGTGGCGATCGCGATGGCCCTGGCCGTCGCCTCTCCTGCCTTCCCCATGGACAATGCGCTGCGCGCAGGCCTTCTGAAGCTCGACCCGCAAACCAGGCTGGAGCAGCGCTGCGATGCGGAAGTGCTGGACCGCATTTCCCATGACGAGAGCCGATACAAGGCGGACCGCGTCGTCGCCTATGCCTTCGCGACGCCGGAAATGGGACCGGATTCGATCCGAAGCCCCGGGGCTGCGTTCCGCAGCAAGGGCGAATGGTATCGGCTCAAATTCAAATGCCAGACCGCGCCGGATCACATGGAAGTTATAAAATTCCGCTACAAGATCGGCGAGCAAATCCCGAAGGACGAATGGTCCCGGTATAATTTGTACGACTGAATCCCGCTTGGCCTCGGTCCGCGTGGGTCCCGTGCCGATCACTGCGCATGCGGCTCGCCGGCGCGGTTTTCCGAACCGGCGCCTCCCGTATCGACGCTTGGACTTGACGTCGTGGTCGACAGACGCGATAGCCCGTTGATCACGTCAATGTGTATTATTGGGGCCGCGGCCGATGGACATATTCAGCGTTGCCAGCATCACGGCGCTTCTGCAGGTCGTGGCCATCGATCTGGTGCTTGCCGGCGACAACGCCATCGTCATCGGCCTCGCCGCGGCCGGACTGCCGGCGGAGCAGCGCAAGAAGGCGATCCTCATCGGCGTGCTAGCGGCCACCGTGCTGCGCATCCTGTTTGCCGCCGTCACGGTGAAGCTGCTCGCCATCGTCGGTCTTCTCCTGGCCGGCGGCATCCTGCTTTTGTGGGTGTGCTGGAAGATGTGGCGCGAGTTGCGCACCTCCCGTGCCGACGAGGAGGAGGCGACCGAGGCCCTGTCGAATTCCGGCCTCGGCGGCGGCACCATCGCCGGCCGCACGCCCAGGAAGACGCTGGCGCAGGCCGCGATCCAGATCGTCGTCGCCGACGTGTCCATGTCGCTCGACAACGTGCTGGCGGTAGCGGGCGCGGCGCGCGACCATTTCGCCGTCCTTGTCATCGGCCTGATCCTGTCGATCGCGCTGATGGGCCTGGCGGCCTCCTTCATCGCCAAGCTGCTGCACAAGCATCGCTGGATCGCCTATGTCGGCCTGCTCATCATCCTCTATGTCGCGCTCGACATGGTGTGGCGCGGCTGGCTGGAGATCTGGCCGCATGTCAACGACGCCGTAGGCTGATCGCAGGGCAGAACGCGGCGCAGGCGCCCTTGCCCGGTCGGCAGGAAGTGCTTACAAGCCGAAAAAACTGTGATACTGCGCCGCCAAAATCGCATCGTCCTGGAAGGCGCCTCGCAATGTCGGCCCCCCGCGTCAGTTTTGTTTCCCTCGGATGTCCGAAGGCGCTGGTCGATTCCGAGCGCATCATCACGCGGCTGCGCGCGGAAGGCTACGAGATCGCCCGCAAGCACGACGGCGCCGACCTCGTCGTGGTCAACACATGCGGCTTCCTGGACTCGGCGCGCGAGGAATCGCTCGGCGCCATCGGCACGGCGCTGAAGGAGAACGGCAAGGTCATCGTCACCGGCTGCATGGGCGCGACGCCGGACCTGATCCGCGAGAAACACCCCAACGTGCTCGCCATCACCGGCCCGCAGGCATACGAGAGCGTGATGGCGGCCGTGCACGAGGCGGCGCCGCCGGCGCATGATCCCTATGTGGACCTGCTGCCGCCGCAGGGCGTCAAGCTCACCCCGCGCCACTACGCCTATCTCAAGATTTCCGAAGGCTGCAACAACCGCTGCACCTTCTGCATCATCCCCGCGCTGCGCGGCGACCTCGTCTCGCGCCCGGCGGCGGACGTGCTGCGCGAGGCGGAGAAGCTGGCCAAGGCCGGCGTCAAGGAACTGCTCGTCATCTCGCAGGACACCAGCGCCTACGGCGTCGACATCAAATATCAGGCGTCGGTGTTCGGCGAGCGCGAGGTGCGGGCGAAATTCCTCGACCTGGCCGAGGAACTGGGCAAGCTCGGCATCTGGGTGCGGCTGCACTACGTCTACCCCTACCCGCATGTCGCCGACGTCATCCCGCTGATGGCTGAGGGGAAAATCCTGCCCTATCTCGACATCCCCTTCCAGCACGCCTCGCCGCAGGTGCTGAGGAACATGCGCCGCCCCGCGCATGGCGAGAAGACGATCGAGCGCATCCGCGGCTGGCGGGAGGCTTGCCCGGACCTGGCGATCCGCTCGACCTTCATCGTCGGCTTTCCCGGCGAGACGGAGGACGATTTCCAGATGCTGCTCGACTGGCTGGACGAGGCGAAGATCGACCGGGCCGGCTGCTTCAAGTACGAGCCGGTACAGGGGGCGAAGTCCAACGAGCTTGGTCTCGGGCAGGTGCCGCAGGAGGTGAAGGAGGCCCGCTGGCACCGCTTCATGCAGCGCCAGCAGAAGATCTCCGCTGCTCAACTGGCCAAGAAGGTCGGCAAGCGCCTGCCCGTCATCATCGACGAGGCCAACGGCACCGCCGCCAAGGGCCGCACGAAATACGACGCGCCTGAGATCGACGGCGCCGTGCACATCCAGTCGCGCCGGCCGCTGCGCGCCGGCGACATCGTGACCGTCAAGATCGACCGTTCCAACGCCTACGACCTCTACGGCCAGTCGGTATAGAGCATGTCTCCCGAAATTGGTCCCGGTTTTGGGATGAAGACAAGCGTAAAATCAAAGACCTGAAGCATACGGCGCGAATCTGAAAGGTCGCGACGCGCTGCAAGGTGCGTTCAGGTTCGCCCAGGCCCCGCGTTCGTCATCCCGTTCCAGGTCCGGTTCCGCCGCGCCGACTGTCGGAAAAAGGGCGCCACGACGGGCGCCCTTTCTTGGTCTGCCTTGGCCGTGCCTTACTGCGGCAGCTTGTCGTCCAAGCCCTTGACGTAGAAGTTCATGCCGAGAAGCGT
>OFJB01001042.1_pt1 | contig 11631 bp, 13 predicted proteins | sample 1775081 | NCBI WGS metagenome assembly OFJB01 (sample SAMN08195771, study PRJEB24354) | sludge metagenome | isolation source: initial sludge from phenol fed wastewater aerobic bioreactor | place: India: Nagpur | collected 2016-06-05 | reverse complement strand
CCCGGCGTCCGGGGAGACGACCGTGATCCGGTCGCGCGGGATCCGCGACGAGACATGCCGGGCGAGGACCGGCATCGCGAAGAGGTGGTCGACGGGGCCGTCGAAGAAGCCCTGGATCTGCGACGTGTGCAGGTCCACGGTCATCAGCCGGTCGGCGCCCGCGGTCTTGAACAGGTCGGCGATGAGCCGCGCCGAGATCGGCTCACGGCCACGGTGCTTCTTGTCCTGACGCGCGTAGCCGTAGAACGGGACGATCACGGTGATCCGCTTGGCGGAGGCGCGCTTGAGCGCGTCGACCATGATCAGCTGCTCCATGATCCACTTGTTGATCGGCGTCGTGTGGCTCTGCAGCACGAAGGCGTCGCAGCCGCGCACGGACTCCTGGAAGCGCACGAAGATCTCGCCGTTCGCGAAGTCGTAGGCCAGCGTCGGAGACAGGTCGACGCCCAGCTCCTCGGCGACCTCCTGGGCGAGCTCGGGGTACGACCGCCCCGCGAGCAGGACCATGCGCTTGGAGTTGGGGAAGGTCGAGTTGGTCAACGAGGCTCCTACGTCGGGTCGGTCGTGGGCGGATCGGTGGGGTCCGAGGCGGCACGGGCGGCTGCCTGCGCCGAGGCGCTGGCCGGGCGGCGGCGCTCGACCCAGCCGTCGATGATGCGCTGACGCGCGCGGCCGACGGCCAGGGCGCCCGGCGGCACGTCCTCGGTGATGACCGAGCCGGCCGCGGTGTAGGCCCCGTCACCGACGGTGACGGGAGCGACGAGCATCGTGTCGCTGCCGATCCGCACGTGCGAGCCGACGACGGTCCGGTGCTTCGCGACCCCGTCGTAGTTGACGAACACCGTGGCAGCGCCGATGTTCGTGCCCTCGCCGATCTCGGCGTCGCCGACGTAGGACAGGTGCGGGACCTTTGCCCCCGTGCCGACCGTGGCGTTCTTGATCTCGACGTAGGCGCCGGCCTTCGCGCCGTCGCCCAGGACGGTGCCGGGGCGGAGGAACGTGTAGGGCCCCACCGTGGCACCGTCACCGACCACGGCGAGCTCGGCCCAGGTGTGGACGACCTCGGCGCCGGCGCCGATCTCGCACGCGGTCAGCGTCGTGCCGGGACCGACGACCGCACCCGTCGCGATCGACGTGGGGCCGCGCAGGGTGACCTGCGGGCGGATGGTGACGTCGGGGGCGATGTCGACGTCGACGTCGAGCCAGGTCGACGCGCTGTCGACGATCGTGACGCCGTCGCGCATCCATCGGACGTTGATGCGGTCGCGCATGATCGCCGCGGCCTGCGCCAGCTGGACCCGGTCGTTCACCCCGAGGATCTCGTCGGGGTCGACGCAGACCGAGGCCGACACGTGGTCGCCGTCGGCGCGGAGCAGTCCGACGACGTCGGTCAGGTACTCCTCGCGCTGCGCGTTGTCGGTCGTCAGCCGGCCGAGCGACGCCTCGAGACGGTCGGCCGCGAAGGCGTACATTCCGGAGTTGATCTCGTCGATAGCCCGCTCGGCCTCGTCGGCGTCCTTGTCCTCGACGATCCGCTGGACCGCGTCGCCGTCGCGCACGATCCGGCCGTAGCCGGCCGGGTCGGGCACGCGCGCCGTGAGCACGGTCGCGGACGCGCCGGCCGCGTCGTGGTCCGCCAGCAGGCCGACGAGGGTGCCCGCAGTGAGCAGCGGGGTGTCGCCGGTCAGCACGACGACCGGGCCCTCCGACGTCGCGATGCCGCGCGTGGACAGGTCAGCCAGCGCGATGCGAACCGCGTGGCCCGTGCCGTTCTGCTCGGACTGGACGACGGTCAGGGCCCACGGTGCCACTTCCGCCAGGTGCGCTTCGACCTGGTCGCGTCCGTGCCCGACGACGACCACCAGGTGGGCCGGCTCGAGCGACGACGCGGCCTCGACGACGTGGCCCAGGAGCGAGCGGCCGGCGATCGTGTGGAGGACCTTGGGGGTGGCGGACCGCATCCGCTTGCCCTCACCCGCCGCGAGGATCACCACGGCGCTCGGGCGGGTGACAGTCACGACGAAACCTCGTGCGGGTCGGGGAGCCGGGGCTCCAGCGGCGCGCTCACCTTAGCGCCAGGCACAGGCCGGACGTCGGCGGTGCTTGACTGGAGCGTGGACATCGAGACGTACGAGGCGCACGAGGCACAGGTCGGCCGCTTCACGGTGCGCCGGGCACTGCCGCAGCGATCGCGGCGCACGGTCGGGGCCTGGTGCTTCGCCGACCACATGGGTCCGGCCGACGTGACCGAGGGGGCCGGGCTCGACGTCGGCCCGCACCCTCACATCGGCCTGCAGACGGTCACCTGGCTGCTCGACGGCCAGGCCCTGCACAAGGACACCCTGGGGTCCGAGCAGGTGATCTCGCCCGGGCAGCTGAACCTGATGACCGCCGGGAACGCCGTCGCCCACGCGGAGGAGGCGACCGGCCACTATCGGGGGCGGCTCGAGGGGATCCAGCTGTGGGTCGCGCTGCCCGAGGCGACCCGTCACGGAGAGGCGGCCTTCGAGCACCACGCGGACCTGCCGCGTACCGAGCTCGCGCACGGCGCGGGCGACGCGACGGTGCTCGTCGGCGAGTTCGGCGGCGCCGTCTCGCCCGCACGCCGGGACACCGCGCTGATGGGCGCCGACCTCGCCCTGCGCGGGCGGGCCGTCGTGCCGCTGGACCCGTCCTTCGAGCACGCGCTGATCGTCCTGCGCGGAGCGGCGGCCGTCGGCGGCGTGCCGCTGGCGCCCGGGAAGCTCGCCCACGTGGGCATCGGCACGTCCGAGCTCGTGCTGGACGTCGATGGCCCCGCCCGGGTGATGCTGCTGGGCGGAGAGCCGTTCCCGGAGCCGATCACGATGTGGTGGAACTTCGTGGCGCGGACTCACGACGAGATCGACGCGGCGTACGCGTCGTGGCGCGACGAGGACGGCCGGTTCGGCCGGGTGACGTCGACGCTGCCGACGATCCCGGCTCCGGCCCCGCCGTGGCTGCGGCCGTGACCAGGAGCGAACCCGCGCGTCGGTCTTGACCTTGCCCCCGGGGGCAACCCTTACCGTCGTCGCATGCACATCACCGACCTGGCGCGGGCATCCGGCGTCACCGTCAAGGCGCTGCGGTACTACGAGGCGCGCGGGCTGCTGAAGCCCGACCGCGCCGCGAACGGCTACCGCGAGTACGACGCGCAGGACGTGCAGGTCGTCCGGGAGGTCCGCACCCTTCAGTCGCTCGGACTGACGGCCGACGAGACCGTGCCGTTCGTCGAGTGCCTGAGGTCCGGGCACGAGCGGGCGGACGTCTGCCCCGGGTCGCTCGACGCGTACCGGGCGCGGATCGCGGAGATCGACGATCGGATCGCCGAGCTGTGGGAGCTGCGCGGTCGCCTGCGCGACCTCCTGCTCGACGCGGAGTCCCACTCACGGAAGGAACCTGCATGAGCGTCCAGACCATCACCGACTCGGCGTTCGAGGCCGAGGTCCTGCGATCTGCGGGGCCCGTCCTCGTGGAGTTCGGCGCGAACTGGTGCCCGCCGTGCCGCCAGATCGAGCCCGTCCTCGAGCGGATCGGGGAGGAGCGCGCGGGGGTTCTCCGCGTCGTGTCGATGAACGTCGACGAGCAGCCGGCCACGTCGGCCGCCTACGGCGTCACCGGCCTGCCCACCTTGATCATGTTCCGCGACGGCGTCCCGGTGCTGCACCTCGTCGGCGCCCGCCCCCGATCGGTCCTGGAGGCCGAGGTCGATCGCGCCCTCCTCCGCGAGCGGTGAGGTGTGGCCCGCTCGCTTCGCGCGCAGCGGGCCACGTCTCACCGCTCGCGGAGGGGGTGGCGGTCGCGCTCAGCCCAGCTCCGCCTGGCGTCGCCGCAGCAGCTCACGTTCGGCATCGGTCGGTGCGAGCCGAGCGGCCACGGCGTAGGCCGCCGACGCGTCCGCCGTGCGGCCCAGCCGCGCGAGCAGGTCGGCCCGCACGGCGTGGAACAGGTGGTAGTCGGCCAGGTCCAGCCGGTCTAGGGCCTCGAGCGCCGGGGCCGGCCCACCGACCTCCGCCATCGCGACGCACCGGTTCAGCGCGACGATCGACGTCGGGGTCATCGCGTGGAGCTGGTCGTACAGCGCCAGCACCTGGCTCCAGTCCGTATCCCGCGCGGTCGGCGCGTCGCTGTGCACCGCGGCGATCGCCGCCTGCAGCTGGTAGGGACCTGGGCGCCCGCGCCGCAGGCACATCCGCACGAGCTCCTGGCCCTCGCGGACGAGCTCGGCGTCCCACAGACCGCGGTCCTGGTCGGGCAGCCGGACGAGCTCGCCGTCGGCGTCCATGCGGGCCGGCCGGCGTGCCTGGGTGAGGAGCATGAGCGCGAGCAGCCCGCGCGCCTCGGGCTCGTCGGGCATCAGGTCGACCAGCGTGCGGCCGAGCCGGATGGCCTCGTCGGCGAGGTCGACGCGCCCCAGGGCGTCACCGGAGCTCGCGAGGTAGCCCTCGTTGAACACGAGGTAGACCACGGCGAGCACCGGCTGGAGCCGGTCGGGGAGATCGGCGTCCTGCGGCACCCGGTACGGGATGTGCGCCGCCCGGATCTTGTTCTTCGCCCGGACCAGGCGCTGCGCCATCGTGGGCTCGGCGACGAGGAACGCCCGGGCGATCTCGGGCGTCTGCAGGCCGGCGACGAGGCGGAGCGTGAGGGCGACCTGCGACGCCGGGGCGAGCGCGGGGTGGCAGCACGTGAACACGAGGCGGAGCTGGTCGTCGCGCACCGCACCCACCTCCACCGGTTCGTCGGGCGCATGCAGCAGGGCTGCCTGGACGTGGCGGTCGTGGCGTGAGGACTCCCGTCGCATCCGGTCGATCGCGCGGTTGCGGGCCGTGGTGATGATCCAGCCGACCCGACTCGGCGGCACCCCCGAGACCGGCCACGTCTCGATCGCGGTCGCCAGGGCGTCCTGGACCGCCTCCTCGGCGAGCCCGAGGTCGCCGAGGAGGCGGTTCACCGACGCGACGGCACGCCCGTAGTCCCGACGGAAGACGCGTTCGACCTCGGACGCGTCACTCATACGGGTCAGATCGACTGGAACGGACGGATCTCGACGTCACCCCGGCAGGCCACGGCGCCCTTCTCGGCCCAGGCGCGCGCCTCGGCCTCGTCCGCCACCTCGAGGATCCAGAAGCCGCCGATGTGCTCCTTGGCCTCCAGGTACGGACCGTCCGTGTGGTGCAACGGGCCGTCCTTCACCCGGACGACGGACGCGGTGCTCGCCGGCATGAGCCCGCCGGCGAAGACCCACACGCCGGCGGCCTGCATCTCCTCGTTGACCCGGCCCGTGTCGGCGAACGCCTGCTGCATCTCCTCCTCGGAGGAGTACGGAGACTCCTCGCCGTTGTGGACCGAAAGCAGGTACTGAGGCATCTGCCTCTCCTCTCCTGGGGACGCCGGTCGTTCCGGCCTCTCACTTCTGGTACGAACGACGACGCACGGAATCGACATCGCCGTTCGTACTACCCCGCAGAGCCGTGAGCGAACGGCCGAACCTCGATGGGCGTCGTCGTCGCGGCCGAGGTCCGGCGAGCCCATTCGATCGCCTCGTCGAGGTCAGCCGCCTCGATGACGCTGAAGCCGCCGATCTGCTCCTTGGCCTCGATAAACGGGCCGTCGGTGATCACGACGTCGTCGGCGGTCGCGCTCACCGTCGTCGACGTCGACACGTCGGCGAGTCCCCCACCGAAGACCCAGCGCCCCTCGGCGACGAGCGCGGCGCGCACCTGCTCGGTCGCGGCCATGATGCGCGTCAGCTCGTCGGGCGGCGGCTGGACGGCGTCGGCGGGATAGCAGACGGACAGCAGGTAGAGCGGCATGATCGACCCCTCGTTCGAGCGGACCGGGCGTTCCGGTCTCACCCTAGATACGGACGGGATCGGCCGAAATCGACATCGGCCACCGCCCCGGTGGAGCGACTCGGCTCCCGGGAGAGGAATCGAACCTCTGTTCACGGATTCAAAGTCCGCTGTCCTGCCGCTAGACGACCCGGGACCGCTCGGCGGGCGACCGCCGTACGACCCGACGAGCCTAGTTGGAACGGGTCCAGGTGCCCGCCGACCGTTCGGGTTGCGCCGTTACCTACGGTTCCGTAACCTACGGAAGCGTAACCAAACGTCGACCCCAGGGAGCCCCATGACCGCCGACCTCGCCAGCCCGGTCCGTCCCGAGGAGCTCCGGCTGCAGGGCACGGCCATGAGGGTGACGATCGGCGCCTTCGTCGCGGTTCCGCTCCTGGCCGTCCTCGCAGCCGTCCCGGTCGCCTGGGGCGGCTGGCTCTCGTGGACCGACATCGTGATCGCCGTGGTCTTCTGGGCCGTCACCGGCATCGGCATCACGGTCGGCTACCACCGCTTCTTCACCCACGGCTCCTTCAAGGCCGGTCGCGGAGTCAAGATCGCCCTCGCGATCGCGGGGTCGCTCGCGCTCGAAGGGTCGATCGACCAGTGGGTCGCCGACCACCGCAAGCACCACAAGTTCTCCGACGAGGTCGGCGACCCCCACTCGCCGTGGCGGTTCGGGACCTCGCGCCGCGCCGTGGCGAAGGGCCTGTGGTTCGCGCACGTCGGGTGGCTCATGGCACGTGAGCGCACCAACGTCGACCGCTACGCGCCCGATGTCCGCGACGACAAGGACCTCCAGCGGATCGCGCGATGGTTCCCCGCGATCGTCGTCGCGACCCTCCTGCTGCCGGCCGTCGTCGGCGGACTGGTGACCTGGTCGTGGGCCGGAGCGCTGACCGCGTTCTTCTGGGCAGGCCTGATCCGCATCGCCTTCGTCCACCACGTCACGTGGAGCATCAACTCGATCTGCCACGCCTTCGGGACCCGGCCGTTCGCGTCCCGCGACCTGTCGTCGAACGTGTGGTGGCTGGCCGTCCCGTCCTTCGGGGAGTCGTGGCACAACCTGCACCACGTCGACCCGACGTCGGCCCGCCACGGCGTCCTGCGCGGCCAGCTCGACATCAGCGCGGGCCTGATCCGCACGCTGGAGCGGCTCCGCCTGGTCCGCGACGTCCGCTGGCCCCGTCCGGAGCGCATCGTCGCCCGGCTCAAGGATCCCGCGATGGCCCGTCGGGTCCGCGGCTACCGACCGGCCGCGAGTCCGGCAGCCTCATGAGCGGCGAACCGTCGCAGAATGCTCCCGTGGCCGGTGACGAGGAGCTCGACGCGACGACGAACGTGACCTCCATCGGGGCCGCCTCGCGGCGTGAGTCCCGCCGGCCCGCTCCCCGCGAGCGCGTCCGGATGAGCGGACAGCAGCGACGCGAGCAGCTGCTCGACGTCGGACGACGGCTGTTCGCCGAGAAGGGCTTCGAGGCCGTCAGCGTCGAGGAGATCGCCGCCAAGGCGGGCGTCTCCAAGCCCGTGGTCTACGAGCACTTCGGCGGCAAGGAGGGTCTGTACGCGGTCGTCGTCGACCGCGAGATGGGCTACCTGCTCGCCTCGATCACCGACGCGTTGTCGATCGAGGGCATCGGCGACGCGGCCGAGCTCGCGCACGTCGCCCCCCGGCTGCTGCTGGAGCGGGCCGGACTGGCGCTGTTCGACTACATCGATCGCTACCCCGACGGGTTCCGCATCCTCGTCCGCGACACCCCGGCGTCGCACGACGGCCGCGAGCACGTCATCCAGGGCACCTTCGCCGGCCTGCTCGTCGACGTCGCGGCCCGGGTCGACGACTTGCTTGCCATCCAGTTCAAGGAGCACCGGCTCAACGCGAAGTGGGCGCCCTTGTACTCGCAGATGCTGGTCGGCATGGTGGCGCAGACCGGGCAGTGGTGGCTGGACGTGCGCAAGCCGAAGAAGGAGGAGGTCGTTGCCCACCTCGTCAACCTGGCGTGGAACGGGCTGCGGCACCTGGAGGACAAGCCTCGGCTCATGGACTCGCACCACTGAGCGCGCGTCACGCGTCGTGAATCTTGACGTCAAGATTCTCGACGTACGATGACCTCATGACGTCGTCGGCCACGAACCACGCGCGCGTGCCGGACGAGGTCGACAAGATCACCGCCGCCTGGCAGCGCGAGCGCCCGGACGTGGACGTATCGCCGATGCAGGTGCTCTCCCGGGTCCTGCGTGTCGCCCGCCAGCTCGACCGGGCCCGGCGCGAGGCGTTCGCGGCGCACGAGATCGACACGTGGGAGTTCGACGTCCTGTCCGCGCTGCGCCGCTCCGGCGAGCCGTACTCGCTCTCGGCGGGCCAGCTCGGGACCGCCACCTCCGTCACCAGCGGCACCATGACCAACCGGATCGATCGACTCGCCGAGCGGGGCTTCGTCCGCCGCGAGCCCGACCCGACCGACCGCCGCGGCGTCCAGGTCGTGCTCACCGACTCCGGTCGTGCCGCCGTGGACGGCTCGCTGGTCGACCTGATGGGGCGCGAGCGCGCCCTGCTCGACCACCTCACGCGCCGCGAGCAGCAGGACCTCGCGAACCTCCTGCGGCGGCTACCGGACTGACGCGGGGCTCGGCGCCGTCGGTCCGCTCACGCGACGGCGGAAGACCCAGTACGACCAGGCCTGGTAGAGCAGGACGACGGGGAACACGACGAGGGCCACCACCGACATGACCTGGAGGGCGTAGCTGCCGGAGGCGACGGCCGACACCGTCAGGCTGTTGGCCGCACTGGTCGACGACACCATGACCGTCGGGTACAGGTTGGCGAACAGCGCCTCCACGACGCCGCCGATCGTGACCTCGGTCGCGTCCAACGCACCACCCTCCGACTCCACCCGTCTCCAGCCCAACGACGCGACCGCCGCCACCACCGGCACCGCTGCCGCGGCGATCCGCCACGGCCCGCCTGCGGAGAGGGTGACGGTCCAGACCGCGACGACGACCACCAGCAGGAGCGCCGGCGCTGCGAGCCGCCCGGCGACGGACCGGGACCGATCACGGACGACTCCGGTCGTCTTCAGCGACAGGAAGGTCGCGCCGTGGGCGACGCAGAGCACCAGGAGGGTCAGCCCGAAGACCAGGCCGTAGGGCGTGAGCAGGTCGACGAACGTTCCGGTGAACTCGCGCGACGAATCGATGGGCAGGCCCGCCAGCAGGTCGCCCAGCGCGACGCCGAGGAGGAACGGGACCAGCGCCGATCCGACCGTCAGGGTCCATGTCCAGGTGCTGCGCCACCGGTCGGAGTCGACCTTGCCGCGCCACTCGAACGAGACGCCCCGGATGATCAGGCCGACGATCACCAGCATGAGTGCGAGGTAGCCCGCCGAGAACCAGGTCGCGTACCAGTCGGGGAACGCCGCGAAGATCGCCGCGCTGGGCGTGGTGCTCGTGCCCGAAGGGCGTCAGGTGTTCCCGGAGCTGTCAGTACTCGACAACCTGCGTCTCGGCGCATTTGCTTGCGGACGTTTGCCGCGCGCCACGCTCGAGGCTCGCATCGAGCAGATGCTCACGCGGTACCCGCGTCTGCGCGAGCGGCAGCATCAGCGCGCCGGCCTGCTCTCCGGCGGCGAGCAGCAATTGCTGGCGATTGCGCGGGCGCTGATGTCGTCGCCGCGCGTGCTGCTGCTCGACGAGCCGTCGCTGGGCCTCGCGCCCAAGATCATTGCGGATCTGTTCGCGTCGCTCGACGCGTTGCGGCGGGAATCGCTGTCGATGCTCCTCGTCGACCAGATGGCGGCGATGGCCCTGTCGATCGCCGACCGGGGCTACGTGCTCGAAGAAGGCCGGGTGACGGTGAGCGGCCCGGCGAGCGAGCTCGCCGGCGACGCTCGGCTCGCGGCGGCCTACCTCGGCGGTGCGCACGAGGCGGGAGCCGCGGCATGACGGCGCGCGAGTCGGTGCCCCCGGCTCCGCCCACCTGCGCCATCGGGCGCGCGGGTCTTGTCACGAGCCCGCACACGCTGGCGAGCGCCGCCGGCCGCGACGTATTGCGTCAAGGCGGCAATGCCATCGAAGCGGGCATCGCCATCGCAGCGATGCTGTGCGTGACGATGCCGCACTTCACCGGGCTGGGCGGCGACGGCTTCTGGCTCCTGGCCCGCGGCGAGCCCGGCGACGTCGGCGATGACACACCGCTGGCCATCTCCGGCATCGGGCAGGCGGCGCGGCACGTGCCGCAGGCACTGCGCGACGGCGGGGCCATTCCCTCGCGCGGGCCCGGCTCGGCGTTGACGACGGCGGCCACGGTCGCGGCATGGGAAGCGGCGTACCGCGTCAGTCGGGAACAATGGGGCGGCACCCTGTCGTGGGCATCGCTGCTGGCGCCGGCCATTTCCGCCGCCGAGGACGGCTTCCCGACCAGCGCCTCGCAGGATTTCTGGTACGCGTACCGCGCCGAGGAGATGCGCGACGCTTCGACCTGGCAGGGCTTCGCGCGCGAGTTCCTGCCGGATGGCCGCGCACCGGCGGTTGGCGAACGTTTCCGGCAGCCGGCATTGGCGTGGACGCTGCGGCGGCTGGCAGACGGCGGCCCCCGGGAGTTCTACGAGGGTGAGCTGGCCACGCGTCTGGCCGATGGATTGCATGCGGCGGGCTCGCCGATCACACGCGACGATCTCGCGGCCACACGCGTGCATCTCACTCCCGCGCTGACGCTGCCATACGGCGACGGAGTGCTGGCGACGTTGCCGCCGCCAACGCAAGGCGTGACGACGCTGCAGATCATGGGAATCCTGGCACGCCTGGGACTGAAGGACTGCGCGCACGGCAGCGCGACGTATTACCACCGGTTGGTCGAGGCGGTGAAGCAGGCGTTCATCGCGCGCGATCGCTACGTCGCCGATCCGGCGTTCGTCGATGTGCCGGTGACGACGCTGCTATCGGATTGGTATCTGAGCGAGGCGGCGTCTCGCATCGACGACCGTGTGGCGCTCGACTGGCCACATCGGTTCCGAGAGGGCGACACGGTGTACTTCGCCGCCACGGACGCGGCCGGTCGGGCGATCAGCGTGCTGCAAACGATTTACTTCGACTGGGGCAGCGGCGTGATGGCCGGCGACACCGGCGTGCTGTGGCACAACCGGGGCGCGGCGTTCCGGCCCGCGGGCAGTGCGCATCCCAATGCGCTGGTGCCCTGCAAGCGGCCCTTTCACACGCTCAATCCCGGCATGTACCTTCGGGCGGGACGGGCGCGATTGCTGTATGGGACACAGGGCGCGGACGGACAGCCGCAAACGCTGAGCGCGCTGCTCACGCGCCTGATCGACTATGGCATGCCGCCGCACGAGGCGTTGTCGCATCCGCGCTTCCTGCTGGGGAGGACATTCTCCGACAGTCGCGACAATCTGAAGCTGGAGCGCGATGCCGGGGAAGCCGTGTTCGTGTCGCTCGCCGAACGAGGTCATGCGGTGGCGCCGCTGCCGCCGCACAGCCCCCTGGCAGGTCAGGCGGGTGTCATCGCCATCGCCGAGGACGGTCTGGCCAGCGGCGCGCACGACCCGCGCAGCGACGGCGCGGCAATGGCGGCGTAGTCGGCGTAGTCGGCGGACTCGACGAACGGAGGCGCGGCGACGACCCTGTCGACGTCGCGCCTACCGGTCGCGCGACGCTCAGCGCAGATAGGACGCGTCGTCGATAGCCCGAATCGCCTTGAAGGCCGGCTTTGCAAAGAACTAGCCCTGCATCAGGCTCACGCCATGCGCGATGAAGACATCGCGCT
>OFJB01001041.1_pt1 | contig 11636 bp, 12 predicted proteins | sample 1775081 | NCBI WGS metagenome assembly OFJB01 (sample SAMN08195771, study PRJEB24354) | sludge metagenome | isolation source: initial sludge from phenol fed wastewater aerobic bioreactor | place: India: Nagpur | collected 2016-06-05 | reverse complement strand
AGCGAAAAAGAAATGGCCGCAAACACGGCCATGCAGGGGATTTTCCCCTATTCGCTACTTAACTGTTGCCTGCTTCCTACCTCAATCGTCCCGATACACCTTCTCGCGGCGTTCGTGGCGTTCCTGCGCTTCGATGGACAGGGTCGCGATGGGCCGGGCGTCGAGGCGTTTCAGCGCGATCGGCTCGCCGGTCTCCTCGCAATAGCCGTAGGTCCCCTCGTCCAGGCGCTGCAGCGCGGAATCGATCTTCGAGATCAGCTTGCGCTGACGGTCGCGGGCACGCAGTTCGATGGCCCGGTCGGTTTCGGAGGAGGCCCTGTCGGCGAGATCGGGGTGGTTGGCGTTTTCCTGCTGCAGGATTTCGAGGGTTTCCCGCGCTTCCCGCAGGATGTCGTTCTTCCAGGTGATGAGCTTCTGCCGGAAGTATGACTTCTGCCGCTCGTTCATGAACGGCTCGTCTTCGGAGGGTATATAATCGATTGCAACCGTATCGTTCATTCGACTCACCCGACAACCCAAAAAAATTGGCGCCTATATATTCGCCGCTCAGGGCCGAGACAAGCGCAAACGGCACCAGGGTCACGGATTTGTTAGGCCGCTCCGGCGCCTGCGGAATGCGCCTCCGCGGCCCGTCGCCCAGGCGGAAATGACAAGGGCCGGCGCCGGCCCGGCACGTTGCGCGAAGCCGTTTTCCATGGCTAACTCCCGCCACGGGCTCGGCGCCCGACAACTCGCCCGGACGGCGGAAAGGGATCGGTGAGCAAGCTCTATCTCCTCAGACATGCGAAAGCCGGTTGGGCGCTGCCCGGAGTGAGGGATTTCGACCGTCCGCTCGACGCGTCCGGCGTCGCGGACGCCGAGGCCATGGGCGCGGCGATGCGGACCGGCGGCCATGTTCCGGACCTGACGCTCTGCTCCAACGCGCGCCGCTGTCGCGAAACCCTCGAAGGCGTCGCCGGCCACGCCGACACCGGCCGCGTGCTGTTCTTCGACAAGCTCTACACGGAGGATGCCGCGGGCTACCTGGCGACCATCCAGGAGCACGGCGGCGCCGGCTCGCTTCTGGTCATCGGTCACAATCCGATGACCGAGGACCTCGCCATGGCGCTTGCGGGCGGCGGCGACGCGGAGGCCCGCGAAATGCTGGCGCACGGCTTCCCGACCTGCGGCCTGGCCGTGATTCGCTTCGACGGCGGCCTCGCCGGCGCGGAGCCCGGCGCCGGCTCCCTCGAGGCGTTCCTCGTGCCGGCGGGCCTGTGAGGCCATTTCAAAGCGTTCCGCCGCACCCTATATCGGGATGCCGCCACAGGATCACGGGTCGGAACAGCACTTGGCATCATCGCTCACGACATTCTCGGACGAAGCGCGCATCGCGCTGGACACGCTGTCGGGCCGGGCGGCCGGGCTGTTCTCGCCATCGCTGAGGCTCGGCGTCACCGGCCTGTCGCGTGCCGGCAAGACGGTCTTCATTTCGGCGCTGATCCACAATCTCGTCCATGGCGGCCGCCTGCCCCTGTTCGAGGCGCAGAAATCGGGCCGCATCGCGCGCGCCTTCCTGGAGGAGCAGCCGGACGACGCCGTGCCGCGCTTCCAGTACGAGGACCATGTCGCCGCCCTGGTCGTGGACCGCGTGTGGCCGGACTCCACCCGCGCCATCTCGGAACTCCGTCTCACCATCGAATACGAATCGGCCTCGGCCTGGAACCGCATGTTCTCGGCCGGAAAGCTGTCGGTCGACATCGTCGACTATCCGGGCGAATGGCTGCTCGACCTGCCGCTGCTGGGAAAATCCTTCCTCGATTTCTCGCGCGAGGCGCAGGAGATGGCCGAGCAGCCCGTCCGCGCCGGGCTTTCGGCCGAATGGCGTGCGCTAGCGGCCGCGACCGATCCCGACGGCGCGGCGGACGAGATGACGGCCCGGCGGCTGGCCGAAGGCTTCGCCGCCTACCTCAAGGCCTGCAAGCTCGACGACAGGGCGTTGTCCACGCTGCCGCCCGGCCGCTTCCTGATGCCCGGCGACCTGGACGGCTCGCCCGCATTGACCTTCGCGCCGCTTGCCGGGCTTGGCGACGAAAGGGCGCGTCCCGGCTCGCTCAGGGCGATGATGGAGCGCCGCTACGAAGCCTACAAGACGCATGTGATAAAACCGTTCTTCCGCGAGCATGTCGCCCGCCTCGACCGGCAGATCGTGCTGATCGACGTGCTTCAGGCGCTCAACGCCGGCCCCGAGGCGATGGCCGACATGGAGCGCGCCGTGACCGAGATCCTCGCCTGCTTCCGGCCCGGGCGCGGCGGCCTGCTCACCGACCTGTTCTCGCGCCGCATCGATCGCATCCTGGTCGCCGCCACCAAGGCCGACCACCTGCACCACGAAAGCCACGACCGGCTGCAGGCGATCGTGCGCCGCCTCGCCGACCGGGCGATCGCACGCGCCAACTTCACCGGCGCCGACGTCGACGTGGTCGCCATGGCTGCGGTACGGGCGACCCGCGAAGGCACGGTCAAGCAGGGCCGCGAGACGCTGCCGGTCATCATCGGCACGCCGATCGCGGGAGAGAGGATCGGCGACGAGGTTTTCGACGGCAAGACCGAGACGGCGGTCTTTCCCGGCGACCTGCCCGACAGACCCGGAAAGGTGTTCGAGAAATCCGCCGACCTGACCCCGCTCCGCTTCGTCCGCTTCCGCCCGCCGAAGCTCGAAAGGACCGCCGAGGGCGTCACGCTGTCGCTGCCGCACATCCGTCTCGACCGCGCGCTGCAATTCCTGATCGGAGATCGCCTGGCATGACGCAACCCCGCAAGCCGGCGGCCTTCCGGATCGAGCCGGAGGCGCCGTCGAGGGACGAGGCCCAAAAGGCCGCGCCTGCCGAAACACCGCCTCCCCGCCGGCCGAGGGCGGTTCGCCCGGCCGTCGTGGTTCCCGCCGAAATCGACGTGTTCGACGAACCCGACGTCGTCGCGGCCGAACCGCCGCCCGCGACCGCGCCGCACCGGCGCTCGAAGCTTGCCGCCGTCTTCTTCGGCGCCTTCGGCGTCCTCGCCTCGCTGGCGGTCGGGCTTTGGACCGACAGCCTCATCCGCGCCCTGTTCGAGCGCGCCGAATGGCTGGGCTGGCTCGCCGCCGGCACGGCCGGCATCGCCGGGCTGGCGCTCCTGGTCATGCTCGCGCGCGAGTTCGTCGCCATCGGCCGTCTGGCCGAGGTCGAGAAGATGCAGAAGCGCGCGCTCGACGCCGTCGCCCGCGACGATCCGAAGGCGGCGCGCGCACTGGTCGACGAGTTGTCGGGCTTCGTGGCCGGCAAGCCGCAGACGGCGGCCGGGCGGCGGACGCTGGCCGAGCTTCGCGGCGAGATCATCGACGGCGGCGACCTGGTGAAACTCGCCGAGGCGGAGATCCTCGCGCCGCTGGACGCGCAGGCAAAGGTGATGATCCTCGACGCCGCCAAGCGGGTGTCGCTGGTGACCGCCGTCAGCCCGCGCGCGCTGGTCGACGTCGCCTATGTCGTGTTCGAGGCCGGCCGGCTGATTCGCCGTCTGTCGGAACTCTACGGCGGCCGGCCGGGCACGCTCGGCTTCTTCCGCCTCGCCCGCTCCGTGCTGGCGCATCTGGCGGTGACGGGCTCGATCGCCGTCGGCGACAGCTTCGTCCAGCAGATCGTCGGCCACGGCCTGGCCGCCCGCCTCTCCGCCAAGCTCGGCGAAGGCGTCGTCAACGGCATGATGACGGCGCGCATCGGCATCGCCGCCATGGAGACGACGCGCCCCCTGCCCTTCATGGCGACCAGGCGCCCCGGCATGGGCGATTTCCTCGCCGCACTGACCTCCTTCGCCGCGGCCAGGGGCCGCAACGAGGAACCCGCGCAATAGCGGCTTCGCGCGCCTCCGTTGCCTTCCGGGTGACGAAGCATTAACCATTCTTGGTCATGGTCGGACGGGTTCCTTCCAGCGTCGCTGTTGCCGGGTGTCGTTCATGAATAGCGTGGTCCTGTCCGCAGTCCTGCCTCTCGCGATCGCGGCTACGGCATCGTCTTCGATGCTTGCCGGCGCATCGGCCGGAGAACGGGACGTGGAGTTCTTCCATTCCGTCGAAGGCAAATGGTCAGGCCCGGGCGAGATCGTCGCCGGCAAGTACAAGGGCACCAAGTTCACCTGCAACTTCACCGGCTCCACGCCCGTCGGCAAGGTCGGCATGACGCTCGACGGCGGCTGCCGCGTCGGCATCTTCACCCAGCCGATGTCGGCCAGCGTGGAGCGCAAGGGCCAGCGCGGCTACAGCGGCTCCTTCATGGGCGGCTCCTCCGGTTCGGGGCTGGACATCATCTCCGGCAACGTGGTCGACGGACGCAAGGTGGTCTTCGCCATCAACCGCAAGCAGTTGAACGGCGTCATGCAGGCGCGCGTGCCGAACGACAATTCCATGATCGTCACGGTCTCGGTGCGCGTCGCCGAGCAGATGGTGCCGGTGATCGGCATGAACCTGAAACGCGTCGACGGCGTCGAGATCGGTTCGATCGCCAAGGACTGACGTCCTGCGGCACGCGCCCGAGGGTTGACCCCTGCGCGCCGGAATGCTTGCCTCCGCACGACGGCCCGTTCCGGAGGATGACCATGCGACGGCTCTCACTTCTCCTTGTTCTGCCGGTTTTGCTCGCTTCGGGCAACGCCTTCGCCGATGGCGAGGTCCAAAAGCTCATGACGCCGGCCGACAAGGCGCGGCTCGGCAGCTACGGCGAAACGCGCAGGAAAGCCCTCGAGACTGCGAGATCGGGAGATGCCGATGCCGCCGACCTGAAGGTGCTGGACGCAGTTCTGTCCCGGCCGATCGTGGCCTTTTCGGACAAGGACCTGACCGGCAACTGGCAGTGCCGCTCCATCAAGGTGGGCGGACATTTCGGTGTCCTCGTCATCTACGACTGGTTCCGCTGCAGGGTCAGCGACGACGGCTCCGGCTGGGCGCTGGAGAAGCTGACCGGCTCGCAGCGCACCAAGGGCCGCTTCTACGACGACAGCGCCAGGCGGGCGATCTATCTCGGCAGTTTCTTCGTCGAAGGCGACCCCGTGAAGCCATACGGCTCCGGCCCGAAGACCGATCAGGTCGGCTACGCCTTCCGCACCGGCGACCGGGCCTGGCGCATCGAATTTCCGGCCCCCTACTACGAATCGGCTCTCGACATACTGGAATTCCGGCGCTGAGGCGTCGCCCACCGCCCGGCGCGGCTTCGCCGGAACCGCCTTTTTGCGGCATCGCCGCGCGTCGCTTTTGAAGGCCCGCGCGTCGTCCCATGAGAAGCGGGCCGGAGCCGCTTGCGGCAATGCTCGAAGCCTAGAGGAGTTCACCAATCATGGCCGACCTGATCGTCGTCTACTGGCGCGACATTCCAGCCCAGGTCACCGTCAAGCGTGGCAGGCTGAACGCCAAGCGCGAACTGTCGCTGCGTTTCACCGAGGCGATCGACATGGCGGCGATGCGTTCGGGCGCCGCCGCCACCGACGACTATCTCGCCGAATGGCGGCGCGCCGACCCGGTGCCTGTCGGCGACGACCTCGAAGCCGAGGCCGACAAGGCCGTGACCGACCTGGAAACGGCGTATCCACGCGAGCGGCTGGTCGCTCTGGCCAAGGCGGGCGGTAGGGAAGATGTCTGACACAGGACGGAAATCGGCCCAGCCGGAATCGACGACCGCGGCCGGCCCCGCGAGCGCTGCGCCCGAGGCCGTGCCGCCGGCCGCGACCGGCGGCATGACGCAGGCCACCGCCGTCAAGAAATCGGCGCCGAAGAGCGACTACAAGCCGGCCGACGTCTCGCCGCAGCGGCGCGTGCAGCGCTCCTTCGCGGTGCGCCTCTGGTCGATCCGCCATTCGCGCCTGCTCGAATGGTTCTACGCCCGCTTCGCCGACATGTTCCTGAAGCTGCATCCGCTATGGAAGGGCATCGGCTACGGCCGGGTCGAGGCGCCGGTCAAGTTCGTCGAGAAGCGGGTCAAGGGCTTCATGTTCGACTGCCGCATGTGCGGCCAGTGCATCCTCTCCTCCACCGGCATGTCGTGCCCGATGAACTGCCCGAAGCAGCTGCGCAACGGCCCCTGCGGCGGCGTGCGCGCCAACGGCCATTGCGAGGTCGAGCCGGACATGCCCTGCGTCTGGGTCAAAGCATGGGAAGGCTCGCGCAACATGGTCAAGGGCGACGCCATCCTCGCCGTGCAGAAGCCGGTCGACCAGTCGCTGCGCGAGACTTCCGCCTGGCTGCGCGTGACCGCGCAGGGCGCGGCGGCAAGAGAACAGGCGAACAAAGGAGCTACTGCGTGAAGCGCTGCCCCTCATCTGCCTGCCGGCATTCCCTCCCCGTGAACGGGGAGAGGGGACGAGCGGAAACGTCGGCGCCCCCCGCACCCCGTCCTTCACGGAGAGCGGGTAAGGGCGAGGGGCAATCATGACGCCCTCCCCCCGCCCGCCGCAGCGCGACGAGAACCCGGCCGGCATCCACCTGCCGCTGGAGCCGCTGCCCGGCCACACCTCGCGCGGCAGGCTTGAGCGCGTGCTGCGCCGTGGCGAGTTCGCCGTCACCACGGAGCTCAATCCGCCCGACAGCGCCGACCCGGAAGACGTCTACAACCGGGCGAAGATCTTCGACGGCTGGGTGGACGGCATCAACGCCGTCGACGCATCGGGCGCCAACTGCCACATGTCCTCGGTCGGCATCTGCGCGCTGCTGACGCGCATGGGCTATGCGCCGATCATGCAGATCGCCTGCCGCGACAAGAACCGCATCGCCATCCAGGGCGACGTTCTGGGCGGGGCGGCCATGGGCGTGGCCAACATCCTGTGCCTGACCGGCGACGGCGTGCAGGCCGGCGACCAGCCCGGCGCCAAGCCGGTGTTCGACCTCGATTCCATGTCGCTGCTCGAGACCATCCGCATCATGCGCGACAACGGCAAATTCCTGTCCGGGCGCAAGCTGACCACCCCGCCGCAGCTTTTCCTCGGCGCCGCCGTCAATCCCTTCGCGCCGCCCTACGACTTCCGCCCCATCCATCTCGGCAAGAAGATCGCCGCCGGTGCGCAGTTCGTGCAGACGCAGTATTGCTTCGACGTGCCGATGTTCAGGACCTTCATGAACAAGGCGCGCGATCTCGGCCATCTGGAGAAGATTTTTCTTCTCGTCGGCGTCGGCCCGCTGGCTTCGGCCAAGACCGCGAAATGGATCCGCTCCAACGTGCCGGGCATCCATATCCCCGACGCCGTCATCAAGCGGCTGGAAGGCGCGCAGGACCAGAAGGCCGAGGGCAAGAGGCTCTGCATCGACATCATCAACGAAGTGAAGGAAATCCCCGGCGTGTCCGGCGTCCATGTCATGGCCTACCGCCAGGAGGAATACGTCGCCGAGATCGTCGATGAATCCGGCGTGCTGAAGGGCCGCCAGCCCTGGAAGCGCGAGGCCCGCTCCGACGAGGCGATGGTTGCCGAGCGCCTGGTTGAGCTGAAGAAACGCGAAACCGCCTATCAGCCGGCAACCATGCTCGAAAAAGCGCGCTGACCCAGACCTTGAAGTCAATCAGATAACCATATAAACAAGTCTTTATATCGCTTGAGGAGACTAGAATGACCCGCACCATCGTCGCCTCCGCGACCCGCGAAATCGTCATCGGCTTCGACCAGCCGTTCTGCGTGATCGGCGAGCGCATCAACCCGACCGGCCGCAAGAAGCTGGCCGCCGAGATGATCGAAGGCAATTTCGAGACGGTGAAGAAGGACGCCATCGAGCAGGCCGCCGCCGGCGCCACCATGCTCGACGTCAACGCCGGCGTCACCGCGGTCGACCCCAACGCCACCGAGCCGGCGCTTCTGGTGCAGACGCTGGAGATCGTCCAGGGCCTGGTCGACCTGCCGCTGTCCATCGACAGTTCCGTTTCCGGCGCCATCGAGGCCGCACTCAAGGTCGCCAAGGGCCGGCCGCTGGTCAATTCCGTCACCGGCGAGGAAGAGAAGCTGGAGGCGATCCTGCCGCTGGTGAAGAAGTACAACGTGCCGGTGGTCGCCATCTCCAACGACGAGACCGGCATCTCCATGGACCCTGACGTGCGCTTCGCGGTGGCCAAGAAGATCGTCGAGCGCTGCGCCGATTTCGGCATCCCGGCGCACGACGTGGTGGTCGATCCGCTGGTGATGCCGATCGGCGCGCTGGGCGACGCCGGCCGCCAGGTCTTCGCGCTGCTGCGCCGGCTGCGCGAGGAACTCAAGGTCAACACCACCTGCGGCCTGTCCAACATCTCCTTCGGCCTGCCGCACCGCCACGGCATCAACGCCGCCTTCATCCCGATGGTGATCGGCGCCGGCATGACGTCCGCGATCATGAACCCCTGCCGTCCGCAGGAGATGGAGGCCGTGCGCGGCGCCAACGTACTGGCCGGCACCGACAAGGACTGCATGACCTGGATCAAGACCTACAAGGACTTCAAGCCGGGCGAGCACGCCGCCCCGCCGCCGGTGGCGGTGGTTTCGCCGAGCGCCGAAGGCGGCGCTGCCGCGGGCGGCCGCCGTCGCGGCGGGCGCGAGGCGCGGATGGCAAGGATATAGAAATGGTCCGCTTCGCGGGCATGGAAGCCGGACGTCCCGTGTTCGACGAAAACACCGGCCTTCCTGCCGGAACGCCGGAGGCGCCCGCCACCGGCGATTTCGGCGTGCCGCGCCTAGGCCGCCCTCAGCAGGACATCGAACAGCATCATGCCGCCGATCGGGCCGGCAACGCCGACAACGCCGCCGACGATGAAATCATCGTCCAGCGCCGGCCAGAACCCGTGCATGAGCAGCGTGCCGGCGACCGAGCCGGCGATCGCCGCCGCGAGATAGTGCGGGTTCCTGCCCCATGGGCCCTTGAGCAGGCGCACCATGGCGAAAGAGCCGAGGATGGCCGAGACGAGCAGGTAGGTCATGTTGGTCTCCGTGGCCCGGTCATTGTCCCCTCAAGTCGGCAACAACCTCTTAAGGCCGGGCAGATATTTGCAGGCAGTGTGGCGACATGAACATGGAAGTCCGCGATCCCCTCGTCCTGTTCATGCCGTCCGGCAAGCGCGGGCGTTTTCCCGTCGGCACGCCGATCCTCGACGCGGCGCGCTCGCTCGGCGTCTATGTCGAGAGCGTGTGCGGCGGGCGCGCCACCTGCGGCCGCTGCCAGATCGAGGTGCAGGAAGGCAATTTCGCCAAGCACAAGATCGTCTCCTCGCTCGACCACATCTCGCCCAAGGGGCCGAAGGAGGAGCGCTACGAGCGCGTGCGCGGCCTGCCCGAGGGACGCCGCCTCTCCTGCTCGGCCACCGTCCAGGGCGACCTCGTCGTCGACGTGCCGCAGGACACGGTCATCAACGCCCAGACCATCCGCAAGGCCGCCACCGACCGCGTCATCGAGCGCAACCCCGCCATCCAGATGTGCTACGTCGAGGTGGACGAGCCGGACATGCACAAGCCGCTGGGCGACCTCGACCGCATGAAGGCCGTGCTCGCCAAGGATTGGGGCTGGAAGGACCTGCGCGTCGCCCAGCACATCATCCCCGAGGTGCAGAAGATCCTGCGCAAGGAGAACTGGGCCGTCACCGCCGCGATCCACAAGGACATGGAGTTCTCGCGGCCGACCGTCGTCGCCCTCTATCCCGGCCTGAAGAACGAGGCCTACGGCGTCGCCTGCGACATCGGCTCGACCACCATCGCCATGCATCTGGTGTCGCTGCTGTCTGGCCGCATCGTGGCGTCGGCCGGCGCGCCGAACCCGCAGATCCGCTTCGGCGAGGACGTGATGAGCCGCGTCTCCTACGTGATGATGAACCCGGACGGGCGCGAGGCCATGACCAAGGCAGTGCGCGAGGCGGTCAACGGGCTGATCGGCAAGGTGTGCGAGGAAGGCGGCGTCGATCGCCACGACATCCTCGATTCCGTCTTCGTCGCCAACCCGATCATGCACCATCTGTTCCTCGGCATCGACCCGACCGAGCTCGGCCAGGCGCCGTTCGCGCTCGCCGTGTCGGGCGCGCTGCAATATTGGGCGCACGACCTCGACATCGACATCAACCGCGGCGCGCGGCTCTACACGTTGCCCTGCATCGCCGGCCATGTCGGCGCGGATGCCGCGGGCGCCGCCCTTTCGGAAGGCCCCTACCGGCAGGACAGGATGATGCTTCTGGTCGATGTCGGCACCAATGCCGAGATCATCCTGGGCAACCGGAGCCGCGTGGTCGCCGCCTCCTCGCCCACCGGGCCGGCCTTCGAGGGCGCGGAAATCTCCTCCGGCCAGCGCGCCGCCCCCGGCGCCATCGAGCGCGTGCGCATCGACCCCGAGACGCTGGAGCCGAAATTCCGCGTCATCGGCGTCGACAAATGGTCGGACGAGGAAGGCTTCGAGGAGGCCGCCGGCGCGGTCGGCGTCACCGGCATCTGCGGCTCGGCCATCATCGAGGTGGTGGCGGAGATGTACCTGACCGGCATCATCTCCGAGGACGGCGTGGTCGACGGCGCGATGGCCGCCCGCTCGCCGCGCATCTTCCAGAACGGCCGCACCTTCTCCTACCTGCTGCGCGACGGCGAGCCCCGCATCACCGTCACCCAGAACGACGTGCGTGCTATCCAGCTCGCCAAGGCCGCGCTTTATGCCGGCGTCAAGCTGCTGATGGAAAAGCAGGGCGTCGACCATGTCGACCTGATCCGCTTCGCCGGCGCCTTCGGCTCCTTCATCGATCCGAAATACGCCATGGTGCTGGGCCTCATCCCAGATTGCGACCTGGCCGACGTGAAGGCGGTCGGCAACGCCTCGGGCACCGGTGCGCTGATGGCGCTGCTCAACCGCGACCACCGGCGCGAGATCGAGGACGAGGTCAAGAAGATCGAGAAGATCGAGACCGCGCTGGAGCCGCATTTCCAGCAGCTCTTCATCGACGCCATGGCGCTGCCCAACAAGGTCGATCCGTTCCCCAATCTGGAGCAGGCGGTGAAGCTGCCGCCGAAGAAGGCGCCTGCCGCCGAGCACGGCGAAGGCGCCGACGCAGCGGCCCCGCGACGCCGCTCGCGCGAGGAACGGGCAGCGCGCCGCCGCAGCTGATCCGGGCCGCAACGTGAAGGCAGGAAGCCGCCCGCATCGGGAGGCCCTGCCTTCTCCGGCTTCCGGCGCTTCGTTTGCATGCAAATGTTTCAGCATCGCGCTCGCCTGAAACCGGGCGGCGGTCGCGGCGTGCTGGCGGCAGGGCCATGGCCTCGCGGGCGACCGGTTTGTTTCTGATCCGCTCAGCTGCAAGTTCGACCCAGCGGTACTGCAGTGCAAGGGCGCGGCTGGCGACGCCTGCCTGACCGAAGCCGAGGTCGCAACCGCGCGCGCCTTTTATTCGGGGCCTACGAACCGCGCGGGCAAGGCCGATTACTTTGGCTGGTTGCCGGGAAGCGAAATGCCCGACACCTTCGGCTGGTCTTTTCTTCAAAAGCCGATCAAGGATCAGCCACCTTTCGGGGCACTGTTCAAATGGGTGTTCGGCGCCGATTGGGACTGGAAGGGTTTTGATTTCGATCGCGACATGCCCGCGGTCGATGCGCGGCTCGACCCGATCGTCAGCGACGCGACGCGCGGGAGCCTTGCCGATTTTGCCGCGCGCGGCGGCAAG
>OFJB01001040.1_pt1 | contig 11643 bp, 11 predicted proteins | sample 1775081 | NCBI WGS metagenome assembly OFJB01 (sample SAMN08195771, study PRJEB24354) | sludge metagenome | isolation source: initial sludge from phenol fed wastewater aerobic bioreactor | place: India: Nagpur | collected 2016-06-05 | reverse complement strand
GTGGCGCGCGGCTTTCTGCATTCGCACTCGTACACCGGCAACCCGCTGGCCTGCCGCGCGGCGCTGGCCACGCTGGAGTTGTTTGAACAGCTGGATGCGCTGAACGCCAACAAGGCGCTGGCGCAGCGCATCGACACCGCCTGTGCACCGCTGTCGCAGCATCCGCGTGTGCGGCATGCACGCCATCTTGGAATGATTTGGGCCTGGGATGTAGACACACCCCTGCCCGACTTTGCGCGCCGCTACCACCAGCACGCGATGGCGCGCGGCCTGGTGCTGCGGCCGATTGGCAAGACGCTGTACGCCATGCCGCCCTATGCGCTCGACGACGAGGCGGTGCAATGCCTGGCCCTTGGCGCACTGGACGCGCTGAACGCCACCCTGCAGGAGGAAAGTTGATGATGGGATGTTTTGTGACCGGCACCGACACCGGTGTCGGCAAGACGCTGGTGTCCGCCGGTCTACTGCATGCGCTGGCACGCCACCACCGCCGCGTGGTGGGCATGAAGCCCGTGGCGGCGGGCCTGGTGCCCTGGGGTGAGGACTGGGCCAGCGAGGACGCGATTGCGCTGCGCTCGGCCTCCACCCTGGCCGTGCCGCCCGCGCTGGACAACCCCGTGCTGCTGCCCGACCCGCTCTCGCCCCACATCGCAGCGGCGCGGGCGGGTGTGCAGATCGACATCGCCGCCATCGTGCGCAGCTACCAGGCACTTGCCGCGCAGGCCGACGCCGTGGTGGTGGAGGGTGCAGGGGGCTTTCATGTGCCGCTCACCGACACACTCACGGGCGTCGACCTCGCCCAGGCCCTGGCGCTGCCTGTGGTGCTGGTGGTGGGCCTGCGCCTGGGCTGCCTGAACCACGCCCTGCTCACGGCCGAGGCCATCCGCGCGCGCGGCCTTGCGCTGGCGGGCTGGGTGGCCAACCGCGTGGACCCCGACATGGAGGCGGTGGAAGACAACATCGCCTACCTGCGTGCACGGCTGAATGCACCACTGCTGGCAGATGTGCCGTACCAGGAACTGCCTGAACCCGGCAGCCTGGTGTTTGACCTGCCGAAGGACTGGCAATGACGAGCCCCACGGCGCCGCAAGCGTCCTGGCTCGACGATATCCCCGCACGCCTGGCCGACATCGAACGCGCCCACCTGCTGCGCCGCCGCCGCGTGGTGGAGCCCGCGGGCGGCGCCCGCCTTCGGGTGGACGGCCAACCCATGCTCGCGTTCTGCAGCAACGACTATCTGGGCCTGGCCAGCCACCCGGCACTGGCCCAGGCGGCGTGCGAGGCGACGGAGCGCTTTGGCCTGGGCTCGGGCGGCTCGCCCCTGGTCAGCGGCCACAGCGCCGCCAACGATGCGCTGGAGCATGACCTGGCCGCCTACGTGCAACTGCCCCGCGCGCTGTACTTCTACGCGGGCTATGCCACCAACACCGGCATCATCCCCGCGCTGGTGGGCGACGGCGATGCGCTGTTCTCCGATGCGCTCAACCACGCCTGCCTGATCGACGGCGCCCGGCTGTCGCGCGCCACCATCCACCGCTATCCGCATGCCGACCTGGCCGCGCTGGAAGCACAACTCGCCGCCAGCCCCGCACGGCGCAAGCTGGTCATCAGCGATGCCGTGTTCAGCATGGACGGCGACCTGATCGACATCCCGGCCCTGCTGGCGCTGTGCGAGCGTTATGACGCCCTGCTGTTGCTGGACGATGCCCACGGCTTTGGCGTGCTGGGGCCGCAGGGGCGCGGCAGCCTGGCACAGGCCGGGCTGACGGGGCCCGACGCCTCGCGCCGCGTGCTGTACATGGCCACGCTGGGCAAGGCAGCGGGCGTTGCCGGTGCCTTTGTGGCGGGTGACGCGGCCCTCATCGAATGGCTGCTCCAAAAAACGCGCACCTACATCTTTGCAACCGCTGCCCCGCCGCTGCTGGCGAGCGCGCTGCGCCAGAGCCTGCATCTCATGGAGGCAGCCGACGACCGGCGCGCGCACCTGGACGCACTCATCGCACAGCTGCGCCAAGGCCTGGCCACACTGCCTGCCCCCCTGGGCTGGCACCTGCTGCCCTCGCGCACGCCGGTGCAGGCGCTGATCATCGGCAGCAATGAGGCCGCGCTGGCGGTGATGGAAGGCCTGCGCGCCCAAGGCCTGTGGGTGCCTGCCATCCGCCCGCCCACCGTGCCGGCAGGCACGGCGCGGCTGCGCATTGCACTGTCGGCCGCGCACACCACCGACGACGTGGCGCAGTTGATAAAGGCGCTGCATGCGCTGGCAATGCAGTCACTCAACCGTTGATGCGCCGCAGTACCATGCACAGCCCAGGCCCCCTGCCCACGCAGGCTCCTCCTTACCCCTTCAGCGAGACGATTCCATGCCCCACCTGACCATCGAATACTCGGCCAATCTGCCCCACTACCCCGAGGCCGAAACGCTGACCGCCCTCAACGCCGCCCTGTGCGCCCATCCCCAGGTGCAGGACGAGGCGGACCTGAAGACGCGCTTTATCGTGGCCGACAGCTTCGAGATCGGCATTGCGCCTGCCAACCGCGCGTTTGTGCATGCCCAGTTGCGCTTGCTCGCAGGTCGCACGCCCGAGGCCAAGAAGGAGCTGTCCGACCTCATTGCCGCCGTGCTGCGCGAGCGCACACCCAAGCCCCAGGGCGTGCTGGTGCAGCTGAGCGTGGAGATCGTCGATATGGACCGGGGTTCGTACGCCAAAGAACGGCTCTGACGCGGCCCCGGCTCACCGGCCTCAGGCCCCGTCGCCTGCGTTGCCGGTGATGGGCAGCACGATGCCCGTGATGTAGCTGGAGCAGCACGGCGCCGCCAGGAACACGTAGGCGGGCGAGATTTCCTCGGGCTGCGCCGGGCGGCCCAAGTGCGTTGTGGCGCCAAACTTTTCCACCTCCTTGGCGGGTCGGTCCGCCGGGTTCAGTGGTGTCCACACCGGCCCCGGCGCCACCGCGTTCACGCGAATGCCCCGGTCGGCAAGGTTGTGCGCCAGCGCCTTGGTAAAGGCATGGATCGCGCCCTTGGTGGCCGAATAGTCCAGCAGCTCCTTGCTGCCCCGCAGGCCCGTGACCGAGCCCGTGTTGATGATCGAATCGCCGCGTTGCAGATGCGGCAGCGCCGCCTTGGCCATGTGGAAGTAGCCGTAGATGTTGGTACGGAACGTCTCATCAAACCGTTCCTCCGTCAGCTCGTCGAGCGACGCTGCATGCTCCTGAAACGCCGCGTTGTTGATCAGCACATTGAGCTTGCCAAAGGTCTTCACGACCTTGCCCACTGCCTCGCTGCAGAAATCCGCATCCTTCACATCACCCGCCAGCGCCAGGCTGCGGCCGCCTTCGGCCTCGATGAGGGCGCAGGTCTCGCGGGCGTCTTCATGTTCGCTCAGGTAGGCGATCGCGACATCCGCCCCCTCGCGGGCGCACAGCACGGCCACAGCGCGGCCAATGCCGGAGTCTCCACCGGTGATCAGCACCGACATGCCATCCAGCTTGCCACTGCCCCGGTAGTGCTGGGCCTGGTAGCGCGGTTTCAGCTGCATATCGGCTTCCAGGCCGGGCTTGTCCAGATGCTGGCGCGGCAGGGGCGGCGTGGGCTCTTCATGGCCGGGGCCCGGTGCTGCGCGTTGGGTGGTGGCTCCCTGTCGCGCGGTCGTCCCCTGGTTCTGCGCAGTGTGGTCCTGGTCGTGCAGGTCTTGCTGGGCCTGAATAGCGCGGTGCTTCTCTGCGGTCTGATGGCCGGATGCGCTGGAACCGGACTTCGTGGGGGGCCGAGAGCGAAGGGGAACGGAGGTGGTCATGGGGGTATGCCTTTCTGGCACGAGGGGTTCCAAAACAACGCTGAGCAAGTCCCCGCAGCGGCGGGGGCCCAGGTTTGTGAACGACCGGGCCGGGACAGAACATGCCGCCCCGGCCCGGCCACGTCAGTCACAGCAAAGGTCAGCTGGCATCCTTGGACTTACCGGTATTGCCCTGGTTGCCGCCCGATGCACCGCTGGACGCGCTCTGGGAACCCGCGCCTTTCTGGCTCTGCGGGCCGGACTGCGGCTGACCCGAACTGCCGCCGGTGCGGCTGGAGCGCCACTGGCTGAAGTCATCCGAAAACTTCTGGTAGCGCTCCTTGCGCCAGCTGTCGTAGTCGTCATCCAGCATGCGCAGTTGCTCGTCGCGCCACTGTTGGTAGTCGGGATCGCGGTGGCCACGGTTCTGCTGGGCGGGCGGTGCATTGCGGGTGAAGCCATAGGCGTTGCCATGGCCACCCTGGCCGCGTTCATCATCGCGATAGGGCGAGGCAAAGCGCCCTTCGTCATCGCGATAGCCTTGGCTGTCATACGGGGCGCCCCAGGCCTGGTATTGACGGCCTGGGCCGTTGGAGTAGCTCGAACGGTCTTGAGACCTATACGAGCCAAAGCCTTCGCGCCCCGAGCGTGGGTAGCCCTGCGATTCGCCACGGCTGCGGTTCAGGCCGTATTGGCCATAACGTTCCTGGCCGTAGCGTTCTTGCTCATAGCGGTCGCTGCGGTCATTGCGGTTCTCGAACTCCTGGCGGTAACCGCCAGGGCTGCTGCCGCGATGGTCGTCGCTGCCGTAGCCCTGGTGGTCACCGCGCTCGTTAAAGCGCATGTCGTCGGCATCGCGGCCCATGCCATGGCGGGAAAAGTTGCTGTCGTCGCTGTCTCTGTAGCCCATGATGTTCTCCTTGCGGTCAATGGGAATATCAAAAATTGAAAGTGAATGGGGATGAGAAGGTGGGGCCGGCTACGTGATGCCGTGGCCTGCCCGGTTTCACGGCTGGCTCTTGTGCGAATCGCGGCTGCCTTGCTGCTTCTGTTCGCGGCCCTGCGCATGCGTGTCGGTGTCGTTGCGGGCTCCTTGCTGGCGGTTGCTGTGGTTGCCCGTGCTCTGCTCGGCCTGCTGCTGCCCGGAGGGCGACTGACGCTGAGACGAGGGGGTGTTGTGCTGGTTCTGCGGGTTGTGCTGAGACATGGTGGCTCCTGTCGAAGTGGTTGAACAAAGGTGGCACACAAAGCCTTCAAAGGCGTCTTGTGTGGGTTCATGTTCGAGGGGCACCGCAGCGCTTTTTGTAGGCCGTGTCCTATAGGCCTGTGGGCCAGGTGCGATGCGGAGTAAGCAAGCGCACAGCAGGTAGCAGGATGCAAAAGGGGGCATTCGCCAGACCGCAGCAACAGGCCTTGCCAGGCCGACGCGGTCAGGCTGGGTGGGCGCCATGCACGCGCCTACAGCCCGGGCAAGCAGCGTCACATCCTGATGCACAGGATGCGCGTTGGAACGCTCGGCCCGCTGCCTGAACGACCAACGAAGGCAACACACCCACGGCCTGATCCATTGCGCTGAACGCCCCCTGCGGCGGCCGCCAAACACCTGGGGCGGCACGCCAACAGGGAGGTTGCGAGAAAAGGACTGGCTACGCGTCCAGCGTGGCGTCCAGCCAGCCGCGCAGGCTGTTGATGAACGCCCAGCCTTGCACGCGGGGAATGTCGGCCACGCGCAGCACGGCCTCCACCACGTGGCCGTCCTGCAGTGCGACGGCGCGGCCCACGCCGGGCAGCAGGCCGCAGGACAAGGGCGGCGTCACCCAGCGCCCATCGATGAGCGCGGCGATGTTGCCAAAGGTGCCTTCGGTGATCTCGCCCGCCTCGTTCCACAGCACGGTGTCGAACACGCCGGGGGTCGTGGGCGCAAACGCCGCGTAGTGCGCGCGGCGCGTGGTCTTGTAGCGCACAAACTCGCTGTGTGCGGCCGCAAAGGGGCGTGGCGCCAGTTGCAGGCGCACTGGCACTGCCGTGGTCTGCAGCGCAAAGGCCTCGGCGCGCGAGCTGCCGTCCGCCGCCAGCAGCAGGCGCACCCGCCAGTCGCCATCGCGGTGTTGCAGGGCGGCAATCTGCAGCTCCTGGCGCACCGCGTGGGCGTTGAATGCAAAGCCAAAATGCGCAGCCGCCTCGCCCATGCGGCGCACATGCTGGTCAGCGTGCACGAACTTGCCGTGGTGCAAGCCCAGGGTTTCGAGCACCTCGAACGGAGCGCTGGCCCGCTCGACAAAGGCGCGCTTGTGGTGCCACTCGGCCCATTCGGCGCCCGCCTCGGCACCGGAGGTGATGCCGCTGCCGATGCCGCAGGTGGCCTCGGCCACGACGGGGGAGGCATCCGCACCCGAGCCCGCACCAGTACCCACGCCGCGCAGCACCACGGTGCGGATGGGCACGTTAAAGGTAGCCGCCACCGGGTGCAGGCCGTCCGGCCCCGCTGCGCCGCCCGGCCGCACCACGCCCACCGCGCCGCAATAGACGCCGCGTGGCGCGGGCTCCAGCGCGCGGATCATCTGCATGGCGCGCACCTTGGGCGCGCCCGTGACGGAGCCACAAGGGAACAGCGCCGCAAACACATCCGTCAGCGTGGTGCTGGGCCGCGTGCGTGCGGTCACGTCCGAGGTCATCTGCCACACCGTGGGCAAGGCCTGCGTGGCAAACAGCGCAGGCACCTGCACACTGTGCGGCAGCGCAATGCGCGACATGTCGTTGCGCAGCAGGTCCACGATCATCACGTTCTCGGCACGCTCCTTGGGCGCCGTGCGCAGGTGCTCGGCCTGCTGCGCGTCTTGCTCAGGGGTGGCGCCGCGCGGGGCCGTGCCCTTCATGGGGCGGGCCAGCAGAGTGCCACCTTCTGGCGCATCGTGCCAGTCAAAAAAAAGCTCGGGAGACACCGACAGCACCTGCTCGTCACCCGCCTGCAGGTAGGCGGCATAGCCCCCAGGCTGAGCGCGCAGCAACGCAGCAAACAGCGCCTGGGGCGAGCCCTGCAGCGTGCCGCGGAAGGGCGCGGTGTAGTTGACCTGGTACAGCTCCCCCGCCGCGATAGCCTGCTGGATCTGCGCCAGCGCAGCGTCAAACGCCTCGCGCTCGGGGCTGTCGTTCCACACCACCTGTGCAGGGGCAGTATCCGTTGCATCGTCGGCCTCGGGCTGCGGCGCGTCGTACACCGCAAACCAGGCCAGCGGGCCGTCGGCCGCATGCGTCTGCAATGCGGCATCAAAGGCCGGCGCGGCCTCGTAGCGCACATGGCCGACGCACCAACGGCCTTGCTGGGCGGCGGCGAACACGGCGTCGAGCACACTGCGCACCTCGTGCAGTGCATGGGCCACCAGCACCTCGCGCGGTGCCTCGAACCGGTGGCGCAGGCGCGTGGCGCCCGCAGTCAGCGGCTGGGTGAAGTCAATGTGGCAACTATGGGTCAAAGCAGGCGGAGGCGCTAGTGGGTCATGCGCCTATAGCTATCAAAAAATGAGCAATCGTCAACACGTTGTGCGCTCTCAGGCAGCGCCCAGATGGGGCACCAGTGCGCCGGTGGACTGACCGTTCTTGAGCGCCGCCGTGAAGGCCAGCATGCGGTCGATCGGCTGGCGCGCACGCGGGATGAGCGCTGGATTCACATGCACGGCGTTCGCACCGGTCTCCAGCACCCGCGCCACATCTGCCAGGCCGTTCATTGCCATCCAGGGGCAGTGCGCGCAGCTCTTGCAGGTCGCGCTGTTGCCCGCCGTGGGCGCTTCGTAAAACGTTTTGCCGGGGTTGAGCGTGCGCAGCTTGTGCATCATGCCGTTGTCGGTGGCCACGATGAACTCGGTGGCATCCATCTCACGCGCGGCTTTCAGTATGGCGCTGGTGGAGCCCACAGCGTCGGCCAGGGCCACCACGTCGGCGGGGCTTTCGGGGTGGACCAGCACTTTGGCCTGTGGGTGCTGCTTTTTCAGCAGCTCCAGCTCCAGCGCCTTGAACTCGTCGTGCACGATGCAGGCGCCGTTCCAGAACACCATGTCGGCGCCCGTTTCGCGCTGGATGTAGGCGCCCAGGTGGCGGTCGGGCGCCCACAGGATCTTCTGGCCTGCAGCCTTGAGGGCACTCACGATGTCGAGCGCGCAGCTCGATGTCACCAGCCAGTCCGCGCGTGCCTTCACGGCCGCGCTGGTGTTGGCGTAGACGACCACGGTGCGGTCAGGATGCTGGTCGCAAAACGCGCTGAATTCGTCGATAGGGCAGCCCAGGTCCAGCGAGCAGGTGGCGTCCAGGTCGGGCATGAGCACGGTCTTTTCCGGGCTCAGGATCTTGGCCGTTTCGCCCATGAAGCGCACGCCGCTCACCACCAAGGTCTGCGCGACATGGTCACGGCCAAAGCGCGCCATTTCCAGCGAATCGCTCACCAGGCCGCCGGTTTCTTCAGCCAGGTCCTGCAGGTCCGGGTGCACGTAGTAATGCGAAACCATGACCGCATTTTTTTCCTTGAGCAGGCGACGAATCCTGTCTTTGAGCGCTGCACGCTCAGCCTGTGACGGCTCGGGCGGCACACGCGCCCAGGCGTGTTTGGTGGAGCAAACAGCGCCCGATGCGGCCTCGTCGGGCTGCTCGTATTCGACGTCGATGCGGTTCAGAGTTGCAGAGCTCATGCCAGCTCCTGCAGGCGCATCGAAAAGTCGGTGGCCTTCACGTCCTTGGTCAGCGTGCCGATGGAGATGCGGTCCACGCCGGTCTCGGCCAGTTCGCGCAAACTTTCGAGCGTGACGCCGCCCGAGATTTCCAGAATCGCGCGGCCCGCATTGATGTGCACCGCCTCGCGCAGCATGGGCAGCGGCATGTTGTCCAGCAACACCATCTTGGCACCCGCATTCAGCGCCTCGGTCAGCTGCTCCAGGGTTTCGACTTCGATCTCGATGAAGGTCGCCTGCGCGGCCACGGCCTGTGCGGCGCGCAGCACCGCCGTCACGCCACCGGCGGCTGCAATGTGGTTCTCTTTGATCAACACCGCATCGTGCAGGCCAATGCGGTGGTTGGTGCCGCCACCCACGCGCACGGCGTACTTTTGCGCCAGGCGCAGGCCGGGAAGGGTCTTGCGCGTGTCCACGATCTGCGCGCGCGTGCCCGCCACCACATCCACATAGGTGCGGGTTTTGGTGGCGACGGCCGAGAGCAGCTGCAGAAAGTTGAGTGCGGTGCGCTCGGCGCTCAGCAGTGCGCGGGCCTGGCCTTCCAGCTCCAGCACCACCTGGTCGGGGGCGCAGCGCTGGCCTTCGGCCACATGCCAGGTGATCTGCACCGTGGGGTCGAGGGCGCGCAAGGCCGCTTCAGCCCAAGGGGCGCCGCAGATCACGGCGGCTTCGCGCGCCAGGATGCGCGCGCGGGCGCGGCGGGCGGGGTCGATCAGGCCGGCGGTGAGGTCGCCAGTGCCCACGTCTTCGGCCAGAGCGCGGGCCACGTCGGCCTGGGCCAGGGCCTTTACATCGTTGTCTCTCATGGGGCTTTTCGCGGGGGGTGTCGCTGCTGTCATGGGCCGCGAGCATACCGGGAACGCAAAGGCCACTGTGCCAGCGCAGGCCCACCCTGCCCGCGCAGGAAACCAATAAGTACACCCAGTATTGGTCGCATAGACTCGCGGCAATTTTTTGGCCCCGCCGAGCCCCATGACCACCACCAGCCCTGTTTCTGCCACGCCCTACGGCACGCTGCCGCCCGCATCGCCCTTGCCCCAGCGCCGCCCTGTGAGCCTGCCGCGCCTGGCGCAGATGCGCGCAGCGGGCGAGAAGATCACCATGCTGACCGCCTACGACGCCACCTTTGCCGCCGTGGCCGATGCGGCGGGGGTGGAATGCATTCTGGTGGGTGATTCGCTCGGCATGGTGTGCCAGGGCCTGCCGAGCACGGTGGGAGTGACGCTGGACACCATGGCCTACCACACGGCCAGCGTGGCGCGCGGCCTGCACCGCGTGCAGGGCACGGCCTGGCTGGTGGCCGACCTGCCCTACGGCACTTATGCCGAAAGCCGCGAACAGGCGCTGCGCAGCGCCTGCGTGCTGATGCAGGCGGGGGCGCACATGGTCAAGCTCGAAGGTGGGGGCTGGACGGCGCCCACGGTGGAATTCCTGGTGCAGCGCGGCGTGCCGGTGTGCGCCCACCTGGGCCTCACGCCGCAGACGGTACATGCCCTGGGCGGCTACCGTGTGCAGGGGAAGACCGACGATGCCGCCCGCACCCTTCGCAAAGAGGCGCACGAGCTGCAGGACGCAGGCGCCGCCATGCTGGTGCTGGAGATGGTGCCCGCAGCGCTGGCCGCAGACATCACGGCCGAGCTGCCGCACTGCCACACCATCGGCATCGGCGCAGGCAACGGCACGGCCGGGCAGGTGCTGGTGTTGCACGACATGCTGGGCATGAACCTCGGAAAGATGCCGAAGTTCGTCCACAACTTCATGCAGGACGCGGGCAGCGTGCGCGGTGCCATGGAGTCGTATGTGCAGGCCGTGAAGCATGGGCGCTTCCCAGACAACGCTGTGCACGCCTGGTGAGCCCTTTTCCTATCTCTCTGACTTCTTCCGATCCCATGCTGATTGCCCGCTCCATTGCCGACCTGCGCCAGGCCCTGGCCCCCTACCGCCGCCCGGCTTTTGTGCCCACCATGGGCAACCTGCATGAGGGGCATATCGCCCTGGTGCGCCAGGCCCAACCCCTGGGCGATGTGACCGTAGCCAGCATCTTTGTGAACCGCCTGCAGTTTCTGCCGCACGAGGACTTCGACAGCTACCCGCGCACCTGGGAGGCCGACTGCGCAAAACTGCAGGCCGCTGGTTGCGATGTGCTGTTTGCCCCGCGCGAGGCGGACCTCTACCCCGAGCCCCAGACCTTCAAGGTGCACCCCGACCCGCAGCTCGCCGACATGCTCGAAGGCCACTTCCGCCCCGGCTTTTTTGTGGGCGTGAGCACGGTGGTGATGAAGCTGTTTGCCTGCGTGCTGGGCGCCACCGGTGGCGTGGCCGTGTTTGGCAAGAAGGACTACCAGCAGCTCATGGTGATCCGCCACATGGTGCGGCAGTTTGCGCTGCCCATCGAGATCGTGGCGGGCGAAACCTGCCGCGCGGCCGATGGGCTGGCCCTGAGTTCGCGCAATGGCTACCTCAGCCTGGAAGAACGCCAGGAGGCCGTGGCCCTGTCGCAGGCCCTGAAGCGGCTGGCGCAGCAGTGGCTGGGCACCGCCCCCATCGACCGCAGCCTGCTGGAGGCTCTGACCCTGGACGCCCTGCGCGCACGCGGCTGGGCGCCCGACTACCTCACGGTGCGCCGCCGCGCCGACTTGCTGCCCGCCACGGCCGAGGATGCGGCAGGCACGCTGGTGGCGCTGGGTGCTGCGCGGCTGGGCAGCACGCGGTTGATTGACAACCTGGAGTTTTGATTAGCTACCATTTTCATAGCTATCAAGGCATGATCCACTAGCGCTTCCAGCCAAAAACGCTTCAACTCACTCACATCCACCCGCTGCGGGCCAGCCACTGCACCAGCAAGCCGGTCACCACCTCGGGCTGCTCCATGGTCAGCATGTGGCCGCTGCCCGGCAGCAGGTGGTGCTCGGCGCCGGGCACCAGCGCCGCAATCTCCGCAGAACATTCGGGCGGCGTGAGCTGGTCGGCCGCGCCACACACCACCAGCACGGGGCAGGCCAGCTGGGGCAGGTGCAAGCGCGCATCGGGGCGGTGGATCACGGCACGGTTCTGGCGCACCAGGTGCTCGGCGCCCGCGTCCAGCACAAAGTCCAGATAGGCCTGCACCAGGTCCGCCTTGACGGCGTTCACGGGGTGGAAGGCCA
>OFJB01001038.1_pt1 | contig 11644 bp, 11 predicted proteins | sample 1775081 | NCBI WGS metagenome assembly OFJB01 (sample SAMN08195771, study PRJEB24354) | sludge metagenome | isolation source: initial sludge from phenol fed wastewater aerobic bioreactor | place: India: Nagpur | collected 2016-06-05 | reverse complement strand
GAGCAGTGGTGCTAAAGCAGCTCTCAATTTGGCTAATGAACCCGATAAATTTCTGTCGACGGTCCAGATTGGAATCACCCTGATAGGTATTCTTACAGGTTTATATTCAGGTAAAGCATTTAGCTCCGACTTTGCTGAAATTATCGCAAAAGTTGGATTTTTGGCTCAATATGCTCAGGCTATCTCAACCACACTTATAGTTGTTGTTGTCACTTACCTGACAATTGTTTTCGGAGAGTTGGTTCCTAAGCGTTTGGGATTGAGCCTGTCGGAAAGGGTTGCAAGGCATGTTGCCCAACCTATGTTGCTTTTATCCAAGATAATGACCCCTATTGTTTCGCTTCTTTCGGCCAGCACATCTCTGGTAATCAAAGCATTGGGGATCAAAGACAGTGAAGATAAAGTGACTGAAGAGGAGATTAAGAGTTTAGTCAAGGAGGGGCTTGATTCAGGTGAGGTTCAGGAGGTTGAGCACGAGATTGTAGGAAGGGTATTTAATCTTGGCGACAGAGATATCGACTCGATTATGACCCATAGGAACGACTTTGTTTGGCTGGATATGGGCGATGACAAACCGGCTATTCGTGAAAAGGTTATGAATGATATTCACGATGTCTATCCTGTAAAGTCCGGAAGTACAGATGAGTTGTCCGGAGTGGTCTATTTGAAGGATCTCTTCGGACAGATAGATTGTGGAGAATTTTCTCTGGAGAGCATTGTTCATCCGGCGCTGTATCTGCCCGATAATAAGAGTGTTTACGGAGCTCTTGAATATTTCCGTGAAAATGGTGTAAAGTATAGCTTTGTAACCGACGAGTTTGGCGATGTTAAAGGGATTGTTACCCTTACCGATATTATGGAGGCTGTTGTCGGTGAAGTCACTGATGTTGATGAGGAGAGAGATATAATAGTGCGCGAAGATGGCTCGCTTCTTGTCGATGGTCAGTGCTCTTTCTACAGTCTGCTGGAGCATGTGGGTATGGAAGACCTTTATAACGAACACGATTATAATACATTGAGCGGCCTAATTCTCGACCTTCTTGAACATATCCCGGAGGCAGGAGAGAAGACCGAATGGAATGGGCTCACTATCGAAATTCTGGATATGGATGGTGCCCGCATCGATAAGGTTCTGGTAAGTAAAATTTAAGTTGTGGCACAAAAATGTTTGTGGCACAAACATTTTTGTGCCACAACTTTTTGTGTGTGTCTGTGTCGTCTCCAAAAGGGCAACTTATGTCGAGTTGCCCTTTTTGTATACGCCTTAATATCTGCCAATTAAACATTTTTGTGCCACAAAAATGTTTAATTATTATTGCAAAATGGTGGTATATAGATTATTGTACCTAATTTTATTCTTATGAGATTGGTCAACAAAACTTAATAACTTATACTAAGAACATTACTTATGAAAAAACTTCTATTTTTGGCAGCAGTAATAATATCTGCCCAGCAAATATCGGCACAGGAGTGCGATATGTTTATTCCTCTAAGACCCGGTGCAGAACTCTCCTACGCTTACTATAATAAACCCGGAGTAGTTGAATCTACAGCCAAGACTACAATCCTCGAAAAGAGCTCTATTCCCGGGGGTGTTAATGTTAAGCTTAATACCGAGGCATTTGACAAGGATGGGAAATCGGTTGTAAAATTCGACTATAATATGAAGTGTCAAAATGGTGTATTCTACGTAGATATGAGGAGTATGCTGGCAAATATGGATGTTAAGGATATAAGCAATTTCTCTGTGGAATCAAAAGATCTGCAGTTTCCTTCAAGGATGTCTGCCGGGCAGATTCTTAGTGATGCTTCACTTTTGATGAAGATGTCTGCCGGATTTATGACAATGAGTATTACGGTAGATATTATTAATAGAAAAGTTGAGTCTGTGGAGACTATCACAACTCCTGCCGGCACTTTTGAATGTTATAAAATAACATACGACTCCAACTCAAAAGTGTTAATGATAAAGACCCAGAATCATATAGTTGAATGGTATGCTAAAAATGTCGGACTTGTCAGGTCAGAATCTTACGACAAAAAGGGTAAGCTTACCAATATTACCGAACTTACTTCGCTGAAATAGATTTGTGGCACAAAAATGTTTGTGGCACAAACATTTTTGTGCCACAACTTAGCTGTCTCTGTACTCCGAAGGGGTGAGGCCGGTATGTCTTTTGAAATATTTGCCGAAAAATGATTGTGATGGAAAGTTGAGTTCGTAGGTGATCTCCTTTATGGTGAGAGTCGATGACCTGAGCAGTGCTTTGGCTTCCAGTATTACAGCATCGTTAATCCAATCTATCGCAGATTTGCCTGAGGCCTCTTTAATAAGTTTCGACATATATTTAGGACTCATAAAGAGGTTATCTGCATAAAATTTAACCGATCGTTCTCTGCGGAAGTTAGCGCTCACCAGCTCGAGGAATCTTCCGGTAAGCTCCTGATTCTTTGTGATAGAATCTTTATCCAGAGGTTTGTGATACATAGGACCAAGCCCATAGAAGAGAGCTAATGTAAGATGTTTTACAACCTCTAGCCTGTATGGATGTTCTGTCATCTGCACAGTGCGGCGCATGAGGAAGAAGTATTGATTTAATGCCTTATACGACTGATCGTCAAGTGGAAGAACGGGATCGTTTATGAGTGACAGGAACATCGGGATGGAGTTTTTCAGGTTCAACTCCTCTATAAAGTTTTTCGACATTACTATGCACAACCCCTCGAAATCCTCGGTTTTACTCTCCTGTTGAATAAACTGATCTGGAAGAAGAATCAGAATACTTTTGGGTCTGGTTGTAAACCGGTTCATATTTATATATCCCGTAGAGTATCCGCTGATACAAATTACGGCAACCACCATATCCAGCTTGAATGGTTTACCCGGTGCGGAATTAAAGGAGATATCTTCGACCAGAATAAAGTCATCATTCAGAGAGACCAGATTCTTGCCTTTATCGATTTCCAAACGCCAGTTATATGGGGGTGTCCCTTTTCTCATAAATTTGTTTCAACAATTATACTATTTTTGGAAATATTTTCCAATTCTGAAATTTTCAAATCGTATATAATACAATGAATATAGATTCCGAAGATAGCTCTAAAGCGGGAATCGAAAGTGCTCCCGCAAGTTATGGTCAATCGAGCAAAGAGGAGTACATTTCCCGTATCAACAGAGTTATGGATTATATCGGCAACAATCTTAACGGGCAGATAGATTTATCTGTCATGGCAGATATTGCTTCGTTCTCCCCATACCATTTCCACAGAATTTTCTCCTATATTGTCGGTGAGACTCCAAACAACTTTGTTATGAGAATCAGGCTGGAACGAGCCGCTCAACTTCTGCAGGACTCTCCTAAACTATCAATCTTGGATATATCTGCTAAATGCGGATTTATAAATATCTCTTCGTTCAGCAGAGCATTCAGAGGCTATTTCGGAATGAGCGCCAGCAGCTTCCGCACACAGGAGAAGGCGATTTTTGTTAAGAATGGTATTAGATATAGCAAGAATTGCAAAGCGATTAGCAAGATTGGAAAAAATCCCCAACGCATTAGTGATCAATTTTGCAGTGTCGAACTTAAACAACTATTAATTATGGACACAAAAATTGAGATCAAGCAGATGCCGCAGTTTAATCTTATCTACTGCAGACACATGGGAGCATTCAACAAAATCGGACAGGCTTATGAAAGGCTCTTCAAATGGGCAATTCCAAGAGGACTTGTAAAACCCGGAACGCAGACTCTGACTCTTTATCATGACGACCCTTCTATTACTGCGATCGAGAAGGTTCGCCAGGATGCAAGTATTATCGTTGAGGGAGATGTTAAGGTAGAGGGAGAGATAGGCAAATCGGTAGTAAAGGCGGGGAAATATGCCGTCGGCCGGTTCGAGATTGGTGAGACTGAATTTGAAGAGGCCTGGAACACAATGTGCGCCTGGTTTACCGAGAGCGGATACCAGCCCGCCGACGGCCCGACTTATGAACTCTACCACAACGACTTCAGCGAACATCCCGAACACAAATTCATAGTGGATATCTGCATACCTGTGAAGCCACTGTAGTGAAGCCACGTAGTGCAGTCGCGTAGTTAATCCGCTGTAGTACTGCCACGTAGTGCAGATTCTTACTTAATCTTACAAATTAATTATTCGTATTGTTTAAGCGAATTGGCTTTGCAAGTTGATTAATTTGAAAGATATCGAATCAATACAAAAGTGGAAGCCGTTATTAGTGAAAGTTGTCATTTTTTATGGCTTCCACTCGAGTATTCCCTCTACAGGGTTCTCGTTTCGATACTTCTCAAACTCCATATAACTCCGCACTCCCCCATCTATCACAGCACGGTAATATTCAATACCCATAATCTTCTCATCATCTGGGGTTTCATATTTAAGGCGTAAAATTGCCTCCCTAACTTCCGGAGTTAACCTTGCCTGAATCCTGTTGGCCACATCTTCGAAATAGCCGTCGTACCGTGAGCCCTTCAGAATATGGATCATATCGATATGCCACATCTGCCCTCCAACATCCTGAAACCATGCATGCCACTCTAGACAAGCATCCTCTTCGTTCAAAAGGTTCGAGTACTCTACTCGTTTAATCGAAGGGTGCTCAGCTATCCTGGCAACTGCGGCAAAACTATCTGCAACACTCAGCGAATCGGTATATATATGAAGGTCGATATCGCAATGTTTTACCATAAGCCCTAGCTTGAGCGACCCTATCAGGTTCACTTTAGCACCGAAACTCTCCCAGATATCGATTACTCTGGTTTCTTTGATTATCTCCCAGGCACGTTGCTGGTTCCTTTGAGAAAGTTCAACTATTTTCTCCATATATTTTCAAATTGGGGCGCAAAGTTAAAACTTAAATAGATTATCTTTACATCGATATTCAAAAAAATGTCGGTTGTACAATGGTTATTAAAGTTGATGAAAACATCGAGCTTAGGCAGATGGAGATCTCCGATTCGGGAGAGATTTTCCGGTTGATTGACTCTCAGAGGGAGTATCTGGGCAGATGGTTGCCTTTCGTTGAGTACACAAAGGGTGTTTCAGATACCGAAAAGTTCGTGGAGTCTATTGTGAATGCGTCTGATGATAGATTCGAGCTTGTGTTTACAATACGGAAATCGGGGGAATTTATAGGGTTGATCGGCTTTAAGGATACGGACAGAATAAATAAAAAGAGCGAGATCGGATATTGGCTCTCAGAGAGGGAGCAGAGACAGGGAATCATAACAAAATCGGTATCTGCACTTTGCCAATACGCATTCGGCAAACTGGATATAAACAGGATTCAAATTAAGTGCGCCGCAGGCAATATAGCCAGCAAAAATGTTCCGAAGAGATTGGGCTTTCTCCTGGAGGGTGTTGAGAGAGAGGGAGAGCTTTTAACCGGTAATGTTTTCACAGACTTGGAGATATATAGCAAACTCAGGTCGGATTTAAATAACAGATAGTTTATGCAGGATATTTTAAACGGACGATGCGGTTGGTGCAAGAGCGACGAACTCTATGTAAAATACCACGATAGTGAGTGGGGCAAATTGGTAACAGACGATAAGGTTCTTTTTGAGTTTCTTGTTCTTGAGAGTGCTCAGGCTGGATTAAGCTGGATTACAATTCTCAGGAAACGTGAAGGTTATCGCAAAGCTTTCTGTGATTTCGACGCGGTTAAAGTTGCGCAGATGGGTGATGCTGACATTGAAAGGCTATCCAAATTCGAAGGAATTGTAAGGAACAGGCTTAAAATCGGTGCCGCAATTTCAAATGCCCGTCTCTTTCTGGAGATTCAAAAGGAGTTTGGAAGTTTCTACAACTACACACTCTCATTCTTTCCTGAAAAGAAGCCTATTGTAAACAATTTTACATCTCTGAGCGAGATCCCGGTCTCCTCCCCTCAGTCAGATGCAATGAGCAGTGATATGAAGAAACGCGGTTTTAAATTCTTCGGCACCACTATCTGCTATGCTCATCTTCAGGCTACAGGTTTTATAAACGATCACCTGAAAGATTGCATCTGCCGATAAGCTTTGAAATTATACAACTATGAAGATTAAGCATATTGTAATCATTGTTCCTCCGATGACCTCCATCCTCGATGTGGCGGGTCCGCTTGAGGTGTTCTCAAAAACAGCGGAGTACATTAAAGAGTATCTTCCAGCAGTTGAGGAGTCGTATGCAACTCATATTATATCAACCAATTCATCAAATATTCTCAATACAACTTCCGGTCTTCCGATTGTTTGCGAAGGAGGTCTGGAATCGATTAATTATGAGATTGATACCATTCTGTTTGCTGGAAAGGGTGAGTATAACCCAAAGGATCTGGCAGTAAAGCCTGTTCTGGAGTGGCTAAAAGCTAATGCAGATAGTATTCGCAGGATTGGTTCTATCTGCGCCGGCACCTTTCTGTTGGCTGAAGCCGGCCTGCTTGACGGCAAAAGAGCAACCTCGCACTGGAGGGTATGCGACAGATTAGCAATGCAATATCCAAATGTAAAAGTTGAAAAAGATCCTATCTTCATTAAGGACGGAAATATATACACATCTGCCGGGATATCTACCGGAATGGATCTTTCGCTTGCTTTAGTCGAAGAGGATTTTGGGAGGGAGGTTGCTGTGATGATCGCAAGAATTCTGGTATTGTATCTGAAAAGGCCCGGTAATCAGTCGCAATTCAGCAATATTTTAATGCATCAGAGTGTCGACCACGAGCCGATTCAGGCAATTCACTCCTGGATCTTAAATCACCTGGACGAGCAACTTTCGGTAGAGATTCTGGCTGAAAAGGCAAATATGAGCCCACGTAATTTTGCCCGTGTTTTTTTGCGGGAAACCGGTATAACTCCGGCCAAATATATTGAAAAAATGCGTCTGGAATCTGCCCGGAGAAGGCTGGAAGAGACTCAGTTAACTATTGATGAGATATCTAATGAGTGTGGTATAGGTAGTGCAGATAGGCTACGCCGCCTATTTTTGCGGCATTTGAAGACTACGCCCGGCGATTACCGAAGAAACTTTGCATCTGCCGTCATATAAAAAACTTACCGGAATTTTAACAAAACTCCGATAAGTATTTTCCCGGTTTTAATATAGGACTATAAATTGCCCAGATAGGCAGCTGTACGGATCATCTGAGAAACGAAAGACATTTCGTTGTCGTACCATGAGACTGTTTTTACCAGTTGTTTACCCCCTGCAGTTACTATCTTTGTCTGAGTTGCATCAAAGAGGGAGCCGTAGTTAATTCCTATAATATCCGAAGAGACAATCGGGTCTTCGTTATAACCGTAGGATTCGTTAGACTCAGCCTTCATTATAGTGTTTACCTCTTCTACTGTAACCTCTCTCTCCAGAATCGTGAAGAGTTCAACAACAGAGCCTGAGTGAACAGGAACTCGCTGCGATGAACCGTCGAGCTTTCCTTTTAATTCAGGGATTACCAGCCCGATAGCCTTTGCTGCACCGGTTGTGTAAGGTACTATACTATCTGCTGCGGAGCGCGATTTACGATAATTTACTTTTGGATCGGGAGTATCCATCAGTGGCTGAGAGTTTGTATAGGCATGAATAGTAGTCATTTGTCCGGCAACAATTCCAAAATGATCGTTCAACACCTTTGCCATAGGGGCCAGACAATTGGTCGTGCACGATGCACAGCTTATCAGTTTGTCTTCTCTATTGAGCAGGTTATGATTTACATTATAGACTATTGTCTTAACATCTTTGTCGGAAGGAGCAGAAACAATCACTCTCTTTGCTCCGGCGTTAAGGTGGGCAGATGCTTTTTCGCGTGATTCGAAAATCCCGGTACACTCCAGAACAATGTCTATACCGAGCTCTCCCCAGGGCAACTTATTAGGGTCTCTCTCAGCAGATACTTTGATTGTTTTACCATCTACAATAAGAGAATCTTCGGTGTGTCCGATTTCGTGTTTAAATGTTCCCTGAATTGAGTCATATTTCAATAAATAGGCAAGCATTGAAGGAGCACTCAGATCATTTACAGCTACAACCTCTAACTGGTTGTTGTTTGCAATTTCGCGGAAAGCCAGACGTCCTATCCGGCCAAATCCATTAATAGCGACTTTAATCATAACTTTTTGAGTTTAGTAATACATTATTATTACGCCGCAAAATTACGAACCTTATTCGTTGTCTGAAATGACAACTTTCAGTCATTTTCTGCCATAAACGAAAAGTAAATTGTTAAAAAGAGATGCCAATGATTCTGATGGTGAGGTTAGTTGCCTGGATTTGGTAGCATTTATCAAATCAGATTGTATTGATGTTACAGAAAATTCAGAAGAACTTTTTCGCCGCTCACCTGGGGGCTTTTGCATGAAAAGCTGTGATCCTCAATGGGCTGCTGGGTTGTTTTCGGGCATGATTTTACACGATTTAGCCTGTTTCGTTTCAGCCGGACACCTGGTCTACTCGATTAATTGAACTTGATTCGGCTCGGCGGAATACGAAAAAGCCCCTAGTGCTTATCTTGCGGAGAGAGAGGTAACGTTTATTCCTCTGTAACCGCTTGATATATAAGCCTTGTTTATCCTCTAAATTAGACCTTCCCCTAATTTGCCAGGGGCAAATCGCCGCGATTTTCCATAATATAGGATGCGCCTCGTCATAATCAAGCAAGCTTGCTTCTGCTCTTGGCTTTCACTATATTTCACCGCATTTCATATGGGTACAAAGGTAGTGATTTGAAGTAAAGGATACAAATATTATTCCGGTTTAATTTGGATAGCTGAAATATACTCAAACTTGATAATCTACAAACATTTTCAACCGTATTTTACAGCAATACGATTCTTAATGAGTTTACAAATGATCGAAGAATCATACTTATAGTATGAATGCAAGGATGAAAATAAACTTCAATTCTTGCTCATCTTAAAGATATTATTTATATTTGCACTTATATCTATACTATCAGTATGGCTGAAGAAGAAAAAATAAACAACTCCAAGCTTGGTAAAATAATGCAAGAATTTCCAAAAAGTCTTGTATTATTATCCTCTTGGCTGGTTTCCCAAGGATATTCATACGAATTACAACAACGCTATAGGAAAAGCGGATGGTTAAAATCTATCGGCAAAGGAGCTATGCTGAAATCCGGTGACCCGCTTCTGCTATCCGGCGCTCTTGCGGCTTTACAATCTCAGGCGAATATCAATATTCATTTAGGCGGCCGTTCCGCATTGGAGATGAATGGCATCGCCCATTATCTGCAACTGTCGTCTCTCGAAGCGACTTTATTTGCTCCCGGAAAGACGAAGTTACCGACTTGGTTTGTGAGCAATAAATGGGATGTTAATAGCAAAGTATTCAGAACGTCTTTATTTAAAAATGATTCTTCCGGTTTAGTCGATTATCAGGATGCCGGAATAGATATGAAAATATCAAGTCCGGGCCGGGCAATGATGGAATGTTTATCCTTGTGTCCCAATGAATTTTCACTAACCGAAGCATATCAGCTAATGGAAGGATTATCTACATTACGTCCACAACAGATACAGAAATTATTACAGGAATGTAAGTCCATAAAATCAAAAAGACTTTTCCTGTATTTTGCTGAACGTGCCGGACATAGTTGGTTTAAATATGTGGATAAAGCAACAATTGACCTCGGTTCCGGCAACCGGAGTCTTTCCAATAACGGTGTATTAATACCAAAATATCAGTTAGTATTACCCAAAGAACTGTCACAATGAAAGATATATACAAAAAACAAGTATCACTCCTTCTGGATATACTACCGGAAGTAGCTAAAGAAGATGCATTTGCTCTTCACGGAGGAACTGCGATTAACCTGTTTTGTCTGAATATGCCTCGTCTGTCGGTTGATATAGACCTCACTTATATTCCGGCAAGCGAAAGCAGGAATACAGATTTACAGAATATACGTTCCGCCCTTGAAAAAATAAAAGAACGGTTAAGAAAATGCATTCCGGGTATTAGTTTTACAGACCCTATCAGAGCAGAAGAGGAATTAAAACTGATTTGCACAACTCCCAATGCCATGGTTAAAATTGAAGTAAATCAAATCAATCGTGGAATAATTGCGGATACTGAGTTGGTTATATTATGTGAAAAAGCCCAGGAAACTTTTGATAAATTCTGTGAAGTTAGAATGGTTTCCCGAAAACAATTGTGGGGAGGTAAAATTAATGCAGCATTAGACAGACAGCACCCAAGAGATTTGTTTGATGTCAAAAATCTCATCAATGATATTGGTTACTCAACCGAAATCAAAGAAGGATTTATATTCTTTCTTCTATGCAGCAAACGCCCTATACAAGAATTGCTAAATCCACACCCAATTGATCAATCCGCAGTATTTGAAAGCCAGTTCAATGGAATGACAGACAATTCATTCGGAAACGATGAATATCAGGCTACGAGAGAAAAACTTATCATACTGATAAATGAATCATTAACTCTTGAGGATAAAAAATTCCTGCTGGCTTTCTCGAAAGGAGAACCGGATTGGATAAAAGTTGATTATAGCAAATATCCTGCGATTAAGTGGAAACTTTTGAATATTAATAAATTGAAAGATAATAATCCACAAAAATTTACTGAGCAAATAAATATTCTTGAACAGATATTATTCTGATGAAGAGAAAATAACTTACAAACCGACATGAGTACGAAGTTTTTCACAAATACTGAATCAAACACATTGGTTTGCACCCGCGAGGCGACAATGTGAAAATGCTCCCGCCCGGTATCCTAGTGCTTGAAAATCATATACGACTGACTACCGTAACCGAGCCGATCCATATACTCCCGTCCGATATCTGCAAGCTGTTCGTCGGAGAGTTTATCGTTCGGATGCGGATTGAGCGAAAAGTGTATAACAGTTTTTTGGGTACGGATATAGGTGGGCATCAAACGCTCGAAATCAGCCATCGAGGATGCAATACTGAATCGTCCATCGGTGGGTTCCATGACCAAATTCGTTCCTAAAACCTTCCCCAGACCTTCATTTACTTTCTCCTGATTGTACGCCAGAGCACCGTAAAGACTGCTTCCATGATTGATTTTTATTACCATTATTCCCAAATATTTTGGACTTAAACTCGTCGTATAATTGCAGTACTTCCCGTCCTATTTTGGCAATTTCGATGGTCACTTGTTCCAATTTATAAAGCAACATGCGCGCTTTTTGTTCCCCGAATTTGACGTGCAATTCCTCTACAACCTGATTATAATTAACCCCAATCCGGCGAATTTGGCTGTTCAGTTCAGTCAGTTTGGCGATAAATCCGATGATCGCGGAATCGGTTTTTAATACCCGGAACTCATCGCCAAAGATGCGGCGGCGAGAAAAAGCGGATAGCGAACCTACGCCGGATTGCTCGAACAAAGTGAGGAACCGGGCATATTGCTCGTCTGTGAGGTTAACCGTCAGGCGGTGCGCCGCTATATCTGTTTTAGGAGGGCGTCCCCCTTTTCCCCGATTACGGGGTTCTTCTCTTGAATTATTCATGATAGACTTTGAATGTCATTCTCTTCATACTTTTACGATTTTAATTGATGTTTCAAAAGTATGAAATGCTGGCGAAACCAGGGCTATGCAAAATATTACAAATCGCTGAATAAGAACCTTGTAGCTCTA
>OFJB01001036.1_pt1 | contig 11684 bp, 11 predicted proteins | sample 1775081 | NCBI WGS metagenome assembly OFJB01 (sample SAMN08195771, study PRJEB24354) | sludge metagenome | isolation source: initial sludge from phenol fed wastewater aerobic bioreactor | place: India: Nagpur | collected 2016-06-05 | reverse complement strand
GACTGCTCTTCCTCGACGAGGCCACCGCAGCCCTCGATCCGGAAGGCAAGATTGCCTTCCATCAGGCGATCAAGGACAACTGCCCCAACGCCACCGTCATCAGCGTCATGCACGAGGCGACGCCGCCGCGCTCGGCCACCGGCACGGAATTCTACGATTCCGTCGTCACCATCGCAGACGGCACGGTCAGCAAGAAACCGCTCCAGCCGCCGCTGCCGGCCGAGATCACCGAGATTCTCAACCGGCCTCCCCTGCGCCAGCCGGCCCGGTCGCCGGCGATGGAGGAAGGCTGGCGGCGCATCGCCCGCCTGCGGCTGAAGCAAAGGTGACGTCGGCGGCTCGCAGATTTCTCAGCCGTCCCGCCGCGACAATACCCGGCTCAGCATCGGCTCGACGCGCGACAACTCGTCAAGATGAGCGGCCGACAGTTCGGCCAGCAGCGCTTCCGCCCGCTCCGTCAGCATAAGCATGACCTTTCGCTGATCGTCCTCGGCCTGCCGGCGCTCGACCAGTTCGGCCTCGGCGAGCCGGTCCACCAGTTCCACCGCGCTGTGATGGCGGATGCGCAGGCGCTCGGCGAGGTCTCCCACCGTCACCGGTCCGCCGCCGGGAAAGCCCTTGATGGCCAGCAGAGCCTGATGCTGGCGCGGCTGGAGGCCGACCTCCTTCGCCGCATTCTGGCTGAATTCGAGAAAACAGCGGATCAGGTAGCGGAACTGCGACAGCGCCTGGTAGTCGGCCTGCGTGATCTCGTCGCCCCGCCGCCGCACCCTTTCCGTACCCATACCGATCCACTCCACATGGCCCGCCCATTGGCCTACATACGACTTGAATTTATATCGTGTTGCGATAGACAGCGGACATTATCCGCTCCGAACCTCGACCGGCCGGCAGTATAGCCGCCGATCCCCGATTCCCGAAAGAAATACCGCAATGAAGACCGGCCAGCCAGACCCGCATGCCATGAGCGATTTCACAACGGACGCGCGCATGCTGCTGATCGCGGCCATCGCGGCGGTGGTGGCGACGGTGGCCGTCGGGGCCGGCGTGCTGCTCATGGAACTGATCAAGCTCGCCACCAACCTGGCTTATTTCGGCCAGGCGACGCTGGCCGACCTGAAATTGCAGGATACTCCCCTCGGCCTGTTCGCCGTGCTTGTGCCGGTCATCGGTGCGCTGATCGTCGGGCTGATGGCGCGCTACGGCTCGGAGAAGATCCGCGGTCACGGCATTCCAGAGGCGCTGGAGGCGATTCTGCTCGGCCGTTCCCGGCTCTCCTTCAAGGTGGCGATCCTCAAGCCGCTGTCCTCGGCGGTCTCGATCGGCACCGGCGGCCCGTTCGGCGCCGAGGGCCCGATCATCATGACCGGCGGCGCCATCGGCTCGCTGATCGCCCAAGCGCTGCCGGTCTCGGACGCCGAACGCAAGACCCTGCTTGTCGCCGGCGCCGCCGCCGGCATGACCACCGTGTTCGGCACGCCGATCGCCGCCATCATGCTGGCGGTCGAACTGCTTCTGTTCGAGTGGACGCCGCGCAGCTTCATCCCGGTCGCCGCGGCGGCGGTCGTGGCGGAAGTGGAGCGCACGGCGCTGCATCTGCCCACCCCGCTTTTCCCGTTCGCCGGCGGCATGGAAATCTCGCTGGCCGGGCTGCTCGGCTGGGCCTTCATCGGCCTGTGCGGCGGCCTGCTGTCCGGCCTCCTGACGCAACTCGTATACCGCTGCGAGGACGCCTTCCTGAAGCTGCCCGTCCACTGGATGTGGTGGCCGGCCATCGGCGGGGTGGTCGTCGGCCTCGGCGGCCTGGTCGAGCCGAACGCGCTAGGCGTCGGCTACGACAACATCGCCCGGATGCTGGACGGCGAGACCGCAGCCAAGGCCGCTCTGCTGCTTCTGCTGGTCAAGGCGGTGATCTGGTCGGTGGCGCTGGGGTCCGGGACCTCGGGCGGCGTGCTGGCGCCGCTGCTCATCATCGGCGGCGCGATGGGCACCGCGATCGCGGGTTTCATGCCGGCCGCGGATCCAGGCTTCTGGGCGCTGCTGGCGATGTCGGCCACCATGGGCGGCACCATGCGCGCGCCGTTGACCGCCACCTTCTTCGCCGTCGAGCTGACCGGCAACTCGCACGTGCTTGTGCCGCTGATCGCCGCCTGCGCCACCGCCCATGTCGTGACCGTTCTGCTGATGAAGCGCTCGATCCTGACCGAGAAGATCGCCCGGCGCGGCCTGCACCTGGTGCGCGAATACCGGGTCGATCCGTTCGCGCTCACCCGCGTGAGCGAGGTGATGACGACCAGCGTCGAGACGGTGCCTTCGACAATGACGCTGCATGGCGCAGCCGCGCACCTGACCTCGCCCGACACGAGGCATCCGAGCTTTCCGGTCGTGGATGCCGACGGCCACGTGCTCGGCGTCATCGACCCGCCGCAGATCATGCGCTGGCGGCGCCGCGGCGTGCATCGCCACGCCACGCTCGGCGAACTGCTGGCCGGCGCCAGGATCATCGTCGCCTATCCGGACGAGTACCTCGAAGGGCTGGCCGACAAGCTGCAGACCGCGAACGTCTCGCACCTGCCGGTGGTGTCGCGCGGCGACGCCAAGCTGGCCGGCTATGTCGGCTGGAAGGACCTGATGCGGGTGCGCTCCAGGGCGCGCGCCGAGGAGCGCGACCGCGCCCGTTTCTTCCGCCTGCCGCGCCGGGAGCTCACGCCAGACGGCAACTGATCCTCCCGAAGACGCTCCGTTGATCACTGTCGCGCGACCCACGCCCGGCCGCGGCTTTTTTCGACGTCACGCCGATTGACTCCGTGCCGCGCGCGCCTATGGTGCCCGCGCTCGCCGAACGTCATCCAACCTGCGGGCGGAAAGGTCACCTCGCCATGCCTGGCGACAGTCACAGTCGAACGCAACCGCCGTCTGCCTGACGTGACCTGACAAGGTTTGCTCCGGCCGACGGCAAAGGAGTGAGCCATGAACGAATTTTCGCCCGTCGCGGGCGGCGATGCCGTCGCCTTCGCCCGCATCCTCGCCAACGATCACGTCGCCGACATCGTCGAGGCCCTGAACAGGGAACCGCGCGACGTGGCGGCCGAACTTCTCGCCCAGGTTCCCTTCGAGCGCCTCGTCGAGATATTCGACAAGCCCGAACTCGAGGCCGCGCCCGAGCTCCTTGCGATGCTGCCCCGTCAGCGCGCCGGCAAGCTTCTCGCCGCCATGTCGGAGGACCGGGCGGCCGACGTGCTGCGCGAGACGGAAGAGCCGGTGCGCTCGGAACTGGTCGGCACCCTGCCCTCGGCGCCGCGGGCGACGCTGCTGTCCATCCTCGGCTATCCCGAGCACAGCGCCGCCTCCATCATGACGACCGAATATGTCAGCGTGCCGCCGGACTGGACGGTCGGCCGCACGCTCGACCACCTGCGCAAGGTCGAGCGCACGCGCGAGACGATCTACGCCATCTATATCGTCGATCCCGGGACGCAGGCGCTGCTGCGCGCGATCAGCCTGCGCAGGCTGATCGCCGGAGACCCCGAGGACCGCATCATGGACGTCGCGCCCGACCGCGCCCCGGTCAGCGCCACTCCGCTCAGCGACCGCTAGGAGGACGCCCGGCTGATCTCCAAATACGACCTGCTGGCCATTCCCGTGGTCGAACACGGCCGGATGCTCGGCATCGTGACGGTCGACGACATCATGGACGCCATGATCGAGGAGACGACCGAGGACGTGCACCGCTTCGGCGGCGTGGGAGCGCTGGACGAGCCCTATATGCGCGCGAGCTTCTGGACCATGATCCGCAAGCGCGCCGGCTGGCTCTGCGTGCTTTTCCTGTCGGAAATGCTCACCGCCAACGCCATGCAGGGCTACGAGGGCGAGCTGCAGAAGGCGATCGTGCTCACCCTGTTCATCCCGCTCATCATGAGCTCGGGCGGCAATTCCGGCTCGCAGGCGACCTCGCTGGTGCTGCGCGCGCTGGCGCTGGGCGAGATCGGCCTGCGCGACTGGTGGCGGGTGGCGCTGCGCGAACTGCCGACCGGCGTCATGCTGGGCTCGATACTCGGCGTGGTCGGCATCGCGCGCATCGCGCTGTGGCAGGTTTCCGGCCTCTACGACTATGGCGAGCACTGGATGCTGGTCGCCGCCACGGTCGGGCTCGCACTGGTCGGCATCGTCACCTTCGGCTCGCTGTCGGGCTCGATGCTGCCCTTCGCGCTGAAGCGCATCGGCTTCGATCCGGCCAGCGCCTCCGCGCCCTTCGTCGCCACGCTGGTCGACGTCACCGGGCTGGTGATCTACTTCTCCGTCGCCCTGGTGGTGCTGCGCGGCACGCTGCTTTGAGCGGCAGGCGGAGCGTGCGCGTCAGTCGACGCGCACGCCGTCCTTCACGCGCCAGGTCGGCCTGTACATGGTGACGAGTTCCTCGGCAGCGGTCGGATGCACGGCCATGGTGCGGTCGAAGTCGTCCTTGGTAAGCCCTCCCTTGATCGTGACGGCCAGCAGCTGCGCCATCTCGCCGGCGTCGGGGCCAAGGACGTGGGCACCGAGCACCTTGCGGGTGGAGGCATCCACGACAAGCTTCATCAGCATCTTCTCGTCGCGGCCGGAGAGCGTGTTCCGCAACGGCCGGAACTGGGCGCGGTAGATTTCGAGATCGGCGAACCGTTTCGCCGCCTCGTCTTCCGACAGGCCGACCGTGCCGATCTCCGGCTGCGAGAACACGGCGGTGGCGATGGTGTCGTGGTCGGGCTTCGTCGGATTGTCCTTGAACGCCGTCTCGACGAAGCACATCGCCTCATGGATCGCCACCGGCGTCAGCTGCACGCGGTTGGTGACGTCTCCCACGGCCCAGACGTTATCCACGCTGGTGCGCGAATAGTCGTCGACGACGATCGCTCCGGTCCTGCCGAGCTCGACGCCCGCCGCCTCCAGCCCCAATCCTTCGGTATTCGGCTCCCGGCCGATGGCGAGCATCACCTGGTCCGCGGTCAGCACCGTGCCGCCGCCGACTAGGGCGTCCAGCCGGTCGTCGGGCCGGCGCCGCACCCATTCCAGCACCGAATGGCAGAGGATTTTTATGCCTTTCCGTTCCATCGTCTCGTGCAGGATGCGCCTCAGATCCATATCGAAGCGGCTCAGTATCTCCTTGCCGCGATAGACCAGCGTCGTCTCGACGCCGAGGCCGTGGAAGATGTTGGCGAACTCGACGGCGATGTAGCCGCCGCCCTCGATGACGATCGACTTCGGCAGCTTTTCCAGATGGAACGCGTCGTTGGAGGTGATCGTGTGCTCATGGCCGGGAAGCGCCGGATGCGCCGCAGGGCGCCCGCCGGTGGCGATCAGGATCTGGTCGGCCGTGACGGTGCGGCCCTCGCTCTCCAGCCGGACCGTATGCCGGTCGACGAGCGAAGCGCGCGTATGGAAGGTCTCGCCGCCGGCTGCCTCGACATTCCTCTTGTAGAGGCCTTCGAGCCGCTCGATCTCGCGATCCTTGTTGGCGACGAGCGTCGCCCAGTCGAACGCCGCGTCCGGGACGGTCCAGCCGTAGCCGGCCGCGTCCTCGAACTGCTCGGAGAATTGCGAGGCGTAGACGAACAGCTTCTTCGGCACGCAGCCGCGGATGACGCAGGTGCCGCCGAAGCGGTATTCCTCGGCGATGCCGGCCCGCTTGCCGAGCGCGGCCGCCACCCGGGCCGCCCGCACTCCCCCGGACCCGCCGCCGATGACGAAAAGATCGTAGTCGTAGCCGGCCATGTCTGGAACTCCTGGGCAACCGTCAGCGGGTCCCACAGGTATGCGCCGTGATGCCAAAAGAAAAGCCCGGCGCGAGGCCGGGCCTTTGGCACAGCGCGATTTACCGGCTCAGTTTTGCGGCGCGGCGTTGTCCGCCGGAGCCGAGCCATCCGCCGGGGCGGGCGCGGCACCGTCCGCGGGAGCAGCGGGGGCCTTTGCGGCGGCCGCGGCCCCGAGCGCTTCGCCGACCTGCTGCGCAAGGTCGCGGGCGATGCCGTTCTGCCATATCTGGGCCGCCTTGAAGAGGTCGCGGGTCGCGGCCGGACCGTCCGTGATCAGCTTCTTGCCGGCCTCGGAGTTGTAGAAGGCGGCGATGTCGTTGAGCTCCTTCTCGGAAAACAGCTTGGCGTAGGCCAGCGCCGCTTCCTTCTCGAGATCGGCGCGGCGCGAAGCGAGCGCCAGAGCCTTTTCCGAAACGGTCTTGGCGATCAGCTGCGAGATGTCCGGATTCTTCTGGATCAACTGCGCCTGCAACGCCGCCGCCGCCTGGGGCAGGATATTGTCGAAGTCGTCCGTGGCGTGGATCGACTCGATCACGTCATGCGCCGCCTTCAGGTGCGACTCGGAAATATCCTGCGCGTGGGCCGGCGCGGCGAGTGCGAGGAATGCCGAGGCGGCGACGATCGCGGAAAGGCGGCTGAGCCTGGCGGACAACATCATGGTCGATACGACTCCCTGTTTTATCGGGCGGCTTGGATTGTCTCGATGCCGTCGCCGCCGGCGATGATCGCCACTGACGCCAGCCCGATGAAAAGACCGTGCTCGACCACGCCCGGAACGGCATGAAGAGCATCCGAAAGCGCTCTTGGATCGGGAATGCGGCCAAAAGATGCATCGAGGATGAAATGGCCGCCATCCGTGACGAAGGGCACCCGACCGGTCATGCGCAACGTGACGGGACCGGACAGGCCGCAGCGCGCGGCCGCGCCGGCCACGGCGATTTCCGTCGCCTTCAGCCCGAAACGGTTGACCTCGATCGGCAACGGGAAGCGGCCGAGCGTCTCGACGAGCTTCGACCGGTCGGCGATGACGATCATGCGTCCCGATGCGGCTGCGACGATCTTTTCACGCAGCAGCGCGCCGCCGCCGCCCTTGATCAGCGTCAAGGCAGGATCGATTTCGTCGGCGCCGTCGACGGTCAGGTCGAGTTCGGGCGTCTCCTCGAGCGTCGACAGCGGCACGCCGAGTTCGAGGCAAAGCGCGGCCGTGCGCTCGGAAGTGGGCACGCCGACCACTTCGAGGCCGGTGGCGACCTTGGCGGCCAGCAGCCGCACGAATTCCTCCGCCGTGCTGCCGGTGCCGATGCCGAGCCTCGTGCGGTCGGCGACATGGCCGAGCGCGGCGCGCGCCGCCTCGATCTTCAGTTGCCGTGCATCCATGGGAAAGCGCCCGTCCGTCCTGTCGTCCGGGGTGCGTAGCATTTTTGTCGTCCCGGTCAAAGGGGTCGACGGCGTGGCGCTTGCCTCGCTCGCCGTCAGCGTCTATCGCCTGCGGTCATCATCTTTGCGGAGGATCGTCGATGAAACGCCCCATTATCGTGTTCGACCTCGACGGCACGCTGATCGACACCGCGCCCGATCTCCTGGACAGCCTCAACCACAGCCTCGCCGCGGGCGAAATGCCGGCGGTCGACCACATCGCCTTCAAGCGGTTCGTCGGCCATGGCGGCAAGGTGATGATCGAGCGTGCCTACGCGGCCGAACGCAGGACGCTGACGGCGCAGGAGCACGACAGGCTGCTGCAGCTCTTCCTCGACCACTACACGGCCAACATCCCCGGCAAATCGCGCCCCTACCCCGGCGTGATCGAGGCGATCGCCCGCTTCGAGGACGCAGGCTACGCGCTGGCCGTCTGCACCAACAAATACGAGGCGAATTCCCTGGCGCTGATCCAGGCGCTCGGCCTGACCAGGCACTTCACCGCCGTCGCCGGACAGGACACCTTCCCGTACCGCAAGCCGGACCCGCGCCACCTGCTGAAAACCATCGAACTGGCCAGCGGCGACCCCGGGCGGGCGGTGATGGTGGGCGATTCGCAGACCGACATCGACACCGCGAAGGCCGCCGGCATTCCGGTTGTAGCCGTGGATTTCGGCTATACCGACCGGCATGTGCGCGAATTCGAGCCGTCGGCTGTGATCTCGCATTTCGACGAACTGACGCTGGACCTGGCGGAACGGCTGATCGCCGCGGTCAATTCGCGGGCACCGTATCAAAAGCCGGCTCCGGCGTCGCGCGGCGGTTGACTTCCGGTGGCGGCCTCCCTTATATCGCGGCGCGTCCGGCCTTCGGGCCGTGGCGGGCGATTAGCTCAGCGGGAGAGCACACCCTTCACACGGGTGGGGTCGTAGGTTCAATCCCTACATCGCCCACCATTTTCCTCGCCCGGTATTCTGGCGTTCTGGCCGTTCAGGCGCCTTCGACCACGGAAAAACCTTCGAACTGCGGATGTCCCTGGTAGAGGGCCTTCCCCGAGCCGGCGTTCCGGTGCGCGGCCCTGAAATTCTCCGACTTCGTCCAGGCCACGAAATCGTCCTGGCTCGCCCAGACCGTATGGGACGCGAACAGGGTATAGCCTTCGGCATCGTTGGCCGGGCCGCGCAAGAGATGAAATTCCCGGAAACCGGCCATCTCGGACAGCGAGGAATCGCGGTTCTTCCAGATATTCTCGAAGGCCTCCTCGGAGCCCGCCTGCACCTTGAAGCGATTCATGGCTATATACATTGGTTGTCCTTTCCGATCATGGTCGCTTGTTTCACAAGCCGAGCGGCGCCGCGAAGGGCCAGCTCGACAGCCCGGATTCGGGCGGAAGAGGGGGAAACGGCGAAGCGCGCTGGACAGCCGCGAGCGCCGCCTTGTCGATGGCGGGCGAGCCGGAACTTCTGGTCAGCCTGATTCCGCTCACGCCGCCGTTGGCGCCGATCACGAAGCTGACGACCGCCGTGCCGCGCCCGCTGCCGGAAAAGCCGCGCGCCACGCGCTGCAATTTCGCCTGGACCCTGGACTTGTATTTGGACAGTGCCGCCTTGCCGCCGTCGGCGCTCCTGCCGGCCCCGTTGCTGGCCGTGGAAGCGCCGCGGGCATTGCCGTCGGCCGCGCCGCGCCGGGCATCGGCCGCATTGCGCCCCTCGTTGCCGGAACGATGCTTCTTCGCGGCTTTCTCCGCCACGTCATCTGCTTGCCTGGCAGGCGGCTTCTTGCGGATTTCCGCCTTGCGGACAGGCTTTTCCCTGGCCTTGGGCAACTCCGATGGCAGCTTCTTCCCGGCCACCGGCCTCTTTTTTTCGGGCGCGCTCTTCTTCGGCTCCGGGGCAGGGGCGCGCACGGCCTCTTCCTGCAGAACCTCGGCCTTCGTTTCCACCGATTTCGGCACTGCGACCTCGTCCGGCTCGGGCTCGAGCGCATCCGCGGTCAGGATTTCGGGCAAAGGGTCCGCACGCTGGTCGGCCGTCGGCGCCGGCGGATCTTCCGAAGGCTCGACGCGTTCGGTCGGCGCGGATGGCGTGGCCGCTTCCTCGAGCGGTTCTATGGTCTCGGCCGCATCGGTCTCCGTCGCGCGCTCCTGCGTCGGCTCGAGCGTCTCGGTCGGCGTCACCGTTTCCGCGGTGACGGTCTCGACCGGCTTGGGGGGCAGCATGGTGACGAGAGTAACGTTCGTGGCGTCGAGTTCGGCCGGCTGGCGGTCGCCCGAAGACAATTGATCCTCCGGCGCGTCGCCAAGTTGCACGGACTGGGCCAGCCTGATGCCTTCCAGCAATTCGGGCTCGGTTCCGGGCATGGCGAGCAGGGTCGCCGCCACGGCGAGATGAAACAGGCCGGAGAGGACGATCGCCAGGCTCCACCTGCGCTTCTGGCCCGGTTGGCTCACGCCGGCGCGGCCAAGGCGTTCGACGGGGGCGGCGTCCAGGCTGGCGTGGGCATTGGTCAGGTGGACCCCTTCCGCCGCTTCATCGACCTGCGCGTCGAGCATTCCCTTGGGAAACACGAAGTCGGGCCCGTCGGCTTCCGGCGACAGCGGGCCTATCCCGACCAGTGGCCAGGTCCGCGCATTTCCGGAAAGGGCGGGTTCAAGTCCCAATGCGGCATTCCCGTCAAGTGCCGAACGCGATGCCGGCCTTGGTCGTCGTCTTCAGGCCACGCGTGCAGGTTGCCGGGTCGAGGCCGGCTCCCACGCATTCCGTCACGCCGTTGACCAGGACGCGGCTGATCTTGCCGCACTCGGTGCCGGCCAGATCGAAGCGCGTCACTTTCGTCTTGTCTGCGGGCAGGTCCTTGAAATCGAGAACGGTCAGCCTGTCCACCACGCCCGCATCGTTGAAAAGCGCGATTTCGAAGGCGGCCTTGGCGAGGTCGCCGCCAAGGCCATTGTTGACCACGAAGGTCAAGCGGCAGCCCTTGTCGGAAGGTTGCGCGCCGTTGAGCTCCAGGGAAAGCGCGGGGGCGGCCTTTGCCGCCTCCTGCGCGCCCGCATCCGTTGAAAGCACGGTCGCCGCGGCTGCCGAAAGAACGAGGGTTGCCGTCTTCATCGTGGGTTCAACCTCCAAAGCGTATGGTCGCGCCCAGCTTCACGGTGACACCGGGCTCGTAGACTTCGGTTTCCGTCGCATAGGCGAGGGGATTGATGTACTTTACGTCGAAAAGATTATCCACGCGGAAGTCAACCTTGAGGTTGTCGTTGGCCTTGTAGCTGGCGAAGGCGTTGACCAGCGTATAGTCCTTGGCAATCGGGTTGCCTTTGGGCTTGCCGTTGTATTGGACCTCGCCGCCGATCGTAAGCCGGTCCTCGAGGAACCGAAAGCCAAGTTGGCCGGTGACCTGCGACGAGGGGATGCTCTTCAGGTCCGCGCGCAGGCCCTCGTAACTCACGGTGTGGCCGTCGGTGATCGAAGCCGACAGGCCGGCGAAGCCCCAGCCCGCGTCGTACACGCCCTCGAACTCGAAGCCCTTTATCCTGGCGTTGGCGAAGTTCTGGTACTGATAACAGAACGGAAGGGAGCCGGCGGGCGGCCTGCATGCGGCGGATCCGCCCGGTATATACCATGCCAGGAGATTGTCGGCCTCGATGTAGTCGGCCACGTCATTGTTGAAATAGGCGGCCTTGAGACGCAGCGCGTCGTCCGCCTGAATAACGCCGTTGGCTTGGTAGTTGACTCCGAATTCCCAGGTCTTGCCCGTTTCGGGCTTCAGGTTCGGATTGGGCAGGAAAGGAAACGTCACACCGCTCGGATGCATGCCGCTCATGAGCGTTTCGGTCGTGGACGGCGAGCGATAGCCCTCCGCATAGGTGCCATAGAACTGGAGTCCGCTCAGTCCGGCTGTCTCGAAGGGCGTGACGCCGACGGTGATGCGCGGCGACAGGCGGTCGCCGGAGGACGAAGCGATATCGCTCTCGAGCCTGTAGCTGTCGTAGCGCAATCCGGCGACGATCTCGAGCCATTCCCAGTTCAGCTTGTCCTGAACGTAGACGCCGCCCACATTGCGCCGGCCGCTCGGTGTGTAGACATCCATGCCCGACGTCGCGGCGCGGGCGGTCACCACATCGTCACCCACCCAGTCGCCGCCATAGGTCAGTTCATGGCCGATCTGGCCGGTTTCGAAACGCGAGGTGTTCCAGATGTCGAGGCTGATGGTGTCGAGATTGTAGGCGCTTTGAGCGCCCGCCGGAATGTGGACGGTCGGCTGGCCGTTCGAATCGTACTCGGTCGTATCGTTCAGATACGTCCTCGTCAGGTCCGCCTTGTTGTAGGAGGCGTTGATGTGCAGGTCGAGCCAGCTCCGGTCCTCGTCCGAAATGTTGTAGCGGGCCGTGAAGGTATTTTGTTTCATGCCAACGTCATGCGTCGGCAGGCCCGTTGAGCTGCTCAGCTCCGTCCAGTTCTCGTCGGTGCCCACCCAGCC
>OFJB01001034.1_pt1 | contig 11696 bp, 9 predicted proteins | sample 1775081 | NCBI WGS metagenome assembly OFJB01 (sample SAMN08195771, study PRJEB24354) | sludge metagenome | isolation source: initial sludge from phenol fed wastewater aerobic bioreactor | place: India: Nagpur | collected 2016-06-05 | reverse complement strand
AGCACGTTCCTGACCGCCTGCGGCACCACCACGTGGCGCAGGCCCTGCGCCCGCGTCAGGCCGGTGGAGCGGGCGGCCTGCATCTGCCCCGGGTCCACCCCTTCCAGGCCGGCGCGAAACACCTCGGCGAAGTAGCTCGAGTTGTTCAGCACGAAGGCCAGCAGCACGGCGCTGACCTTGTTCAGCTCGATGCCGAGGAACGGCCCGCCGAAGTAGATCAGGATCAGCAGCACCAGCGGCGGAAACGCGCGGAAGAAATCCACCCAGACGACGATGGCCGAGCGCATCAGCCGGTGGCCCGATTGCGTCACGCCCAGGGCCAGCGCCAGTCCGGCGGCCGCGCCCAATGGGATGACGATCGCCGACAGCCAGACCGTGGTCCACAGGCCCTGCAGCAGGTAGGGCAGGACGGACGCGTCGATCTGGAGGTTGAAGAAGTTGTGGATGAAACTTTGCATGGCTAGGCCCTACACCCGCTTCCAGCGCTGCTCGATGCTTCTGGAGCCGATAACCAGGGGCAAAAACACCACCAGGTAGGCAATCGACGCCATCACCAGCGGCGTCGGGTTGCCGGCATGGCTGGTGGCCGCCTGCGCGTTGTTCAGGATTTCATTGAGTGCGACCACCGAGCCCAGGGCGGTGTTCTTGGTGACCGCGATCACCCGGTTGGTCAGCGGCGGCACGGCCCGGCGCAAGGCCTGGGGCAGCACCACCCAGCGCATGGCCTGCCACCAGCGCATGCCGGTGGAGCGCGCGGCCTCCAGCTGCCCCGGCGGCACGGCCAGGATGCCGGCCCAGATGCTTTCCTCGGCGTAGGCCGCCAGCACCAGCGACAGCGCCACCCAGGTCACCGCGAAGGCGGACATCGACAGGCCCAGCGAGGGCAGGCCGAAGTACATGACGATCATCACGATCAGCGGCGGCAGCGAGCGCATGATGTCGGCAAAGGCCACGATTGGCAGGGCCATGGCGCGCACGCCGAACGACCGCAGCACGGCCAGCGCCAGCCCCAGCACCGTCCCGGTGACGATGACGGCCACGCCCACGCCGACGGTGACCAGCATGCCCTCCACGATGCTGGGCCAGTATTGCCGCGCGACCTCCAGGTTGAGGAAGGTGAAGATGAAACCGCTGTCGCCCGTCATGGCCGTGCGGCTCCATAGCGTGCCAGAAAGCTCTTGGTGCGGGCTTCGCGCGGGGTCTCGAAAATGTCGGCCGCGCTGCCCTGCTCGACGATCACGCCGCCGTCCATGAAGACGACCCGGTCGGCGGCCGCGTGCGCAAAGGCCATCTCGTGCGTGACGACGAGCATCGTCATGCCGCGCTGGCGCAGATCGCGCATGACGTTCAGCACATCCTCGACCAGTTCTGGGTCGAGCGCGCTGGTCGGTTCGTCAAACAAGATCACGTGCGGCTTGAGGGCGACCGCGCGGGCGATGCCCACGCGCTGCTGCTGGCCGCCCGACAGCTGCGCCGGATAGGACGTGGCCTTGGCGCCCAGGCCGACCTGCTGCAAGGCGGCCATCGCGATCTGCTCGGCCTCGGCCTTGGCCTTTTTCTGCACCTTCACCAGCGCCAGCGACACGTTCTCCAGCGCCGTCAGGTGAGGGTAGAGATTGAACTGCTGGAACACCATGCCGATGTCCTGCCGGACAAGGTTGATGTCGACCGACGACGAGGTCACTTCGTGGCCATGGGCGACGATCTTGCCCGCGGTCGGCACTTCCAGCAGGTTGCAGCAGCGCAGCATTGTGCTTTTGCCCGAGCCGGAGGGGCCGATCACGCACACCAGTTCGCCGGCGTTCACCTGCAAGTCCACGCCGCGCAGCACCTCGGTGGCGCCGTAGGACTTGCGCAGGCCCGTGATTTCGAGGATGGCCATCACGCGCACTTGGGGGTGACGGGGGTCGGGTCGTAGCCTTCGGTGCCGGGCACGCCCGTTCCGGGGGCGATCTTGTTGGCGGCGTCGTCGGCGTCGGGCTGGAAGCCGAACCACTTGACCGCCAGCCTGGAAACGGTGCCGTCCTTCTTCATGCACTTAAGCGCATTGGAGGCGGCGTCGCGGCCGGCCTTGTCGTCGATGCGAAAGGCCAGCGCCCAGACCAGGCCGGTCTTGATCGTGTAGCTGGTCTGCAGCGCAGGGTTCTGCTTGGCCACCCAGCCCACCACGGTGCTGCCCGCCAGGTTGTAGTCGGCGCGCGCCGACTGGACGGCCTGCACGGCATCGGCGTTGGAGCCGTAGACGTCGAACTTGAAACCGTACCTGGCGGCGTTTTCCTTGGCCCAGCTTTCGTAGTTGGAACCCTTGTTGACGGCGATGGTCTTGCCCTTCAGGTCCTCCAGCTTCTGGACCGGAGCGGTGGTCTTGAGCTCCATGAAGGAGTAGTTGGTGTCCAGATAGCCTTCGGTGAACAGCAGCACCTTGGCGCGTTCGGCGTTCACGGTCACGGGCGCGAGCAGGAAGTCGTAGCGGCGGCTGTTCAGGCCCGGGATCAGGCCCGAGAACTCGGCGCCGTCGATCTCGATCTTGCGGCCCAGGCGCTTGGCCAGCTCCTCGCCCAGGTCGATGTTGAAGCCTTGCAGGCCGCCGCCGAGCTTGGCCATGGCATGGGGGGCAAACGTGGCGTCCACGCCCGTGCGCAGCGGCGCGGGGTTCTGGGCGAACGCGGCCGCCGCCGTCAGGCCCGCGAGGGCGATCGACACGGCGCGCAGGGAGGACGATTTGAGCTTGAACTTCATGGAGCAACTCCTGTTGGGCAAGACAAGGGAACGGGTTGGAATGAGGGGAGAGAAAAAGATGGGCTTGGGTCAGGCCGCGCGGCGCAGGCCCACGAGCTGGCTGAACGCACCGGCCGCCTTGGTGGGGGCGGCGCGCCGGGCCAAAGGCGCCGGGCGTTGGCGGGGGATGTACTGGCCGGTGCCGCGCTCGACCTGGAGCCGGTTGTCGCGCACCACGCAGCGCCCGCGGCTGAACACCTGCTCGGGCCAGCCCTGCAGCACGCGGCCTTCATAAGGTGTGTAGCCGACCTGGTCATGCAGCATGGCGGCGCTCACCTGGACGCGGCGCGAGGGGTTCCACAGCGCGAAGTCGGCATCGAGGCCGGGCGCGATGGCGCCCTTGCGGTGGGCCAGGCCGTACATATGGGCGTGGTGGGTCGAGGTCATGGCCACGAATTCCTCGATGGTCAGCCGCCCTTGGGCCACTCCTTCGGAAAACAGCAGCGGCAGCCGCAGCTCGATGCCCGGCACGCCGTTGGCCATTTCCTTGAAGGTGGTCGCATCGCCCTTGGGCAGCTTGCCCGACTCGTCGAACCGGTAGGGCGCATGGTCGGACGAGAACAGGCCGAGGGTCCCGTCCTTCAGGCCTTCCCATACCGCTTCCTGGGAGGCTTTGTCCCGCGGCGGTGGGCTGCAGCAGAACTTGGCGCCCTCCATGCCGGGCTTGTCGCTGTCGCTGGCCTCCAGGAACAGGTACTGCGGACAACTCTCGGCATGCACGGCGGCGCCCAGCCGCTGGGCGTTGCGGATGACCTCGACGGTTTGCTGTCCGGAGACATGCACGATCAGGATCGGCACATCGACCAGGCTTGCCAGCGCGATGGCGCGGCTGGTGGCCTCGGATTCGGCGATCGGGTGATGGGCCACCGCGTGGAACTTGGGCGCCACGTGCCCGCGCTCCAGCAGGCGATGGGCGATCCAGCGGATCATGTCGTCGTTCTCGGCATGGATCATGACGAGCGCGCCCTCGGCGCCGGCGACGGCCATCACCTCGAGCAGCTGGCAGTCGTCCAGCTTGAGCTTGTCGTAGGTCATGTAGATCTTGAGCGAGGTGATGCCTTCGCGGATGGCCTGGGGCAGGTGCTCGCCCAGCGCCTGGTCGTCCGGGTTGGCCAGGATCAGGTGAAAGCCGTAGTCGATGACCGCCTTCTCGCGCGCCAGCTTGCCGTATGCGGCCACCACGTCCGGGATGCGGTCGGCGCGATGCTGGGCCGCGAAGGGGATGATGGTGGTCGTGCCGCCGAAGGCGGCCGACACCGTGCCGGAATAGAAATCGTCGGCGCACATCCGCCCCATGCCCGAGAGCTGCTCGATGTGGCAATGGCTGTCGATGCCCCCGGGCAGCACCCACAGCCCGCTGGCATCCACGTCCTGCCGGCCCGCGGCAAGCCCCGGCGCGATCTCGGCGATCACGCCATCGCGCACCCCGATGTCGGCGTGGAAGGTGCGATCGGCATTGCTGATGCGGCCGTTGCGGATGGTGAGGTCGAAGGCGGGCGTGCTCATGGTCGGACAGCCTTGACGTTGCCGTCAAGGGCGCAAGGGGCGATCGGAAAGGCTTCGCAGGACATGGGGTGCAGCTCAAACGTTGGAGCCTGGCTGCGAATAAATTATTCCGACCCTGTCGTCCGGTGTCGCGTCAAAGTTTGATCGCGACAATTAACATGGTGTTATAGGATCATGGGGATAACCCGAGTCCTTGCCGGTCCAGCTCGTCCTTGAGCACCTCGACGAAGGCCTGGGCCAGTTGGGACATGGGCTCCAGGCGCAGCCGCACCAGCGTGGCCGTGAGGACCGGCGCCTGCGCCACGGGCCGGATGTGGAACTTGGCCCCCAGCCAGCTGCGCGCGGAAAACTCGTCCACCAGGGCGACGCCGGCGCCCGCGTGCACCAGCGCGCAAGCGTTCTGCGGCGAGGCGATCTCGATGGCCGCGTGCAGCGTCTGGCCGTTGGTGTCGAACAGGGCGCCGACGATCGCGCCGAATGGCGTGGCGCGGTCGTAGGAGATGAAGGGGTAGGGCTGCAGGTCCTGCAGGGTCAACGCCCCCTGGCCGGCCAGGGGATGGCCGTGCGGGCAGATGCAGACCAGACTGCCGGTTCCGATGGCCTCCATTTCCAGATTGGGGTGTTTGACCGGCAGGATCGTCACGGCCAAGTCGGCCTGCCGGTTGAGCAGCCGCTCCATCAGCGGGGCCTGGGCAAAGGTCTGGAAGGTCAGCTTGACCTGGGGATTGGCGCGGCGGTACTGCGCCATGGCCATCGGGATGGCCATCTGCCCGACGCTCGGGCTGGAGACGATGTTCAGGATGCCTTCCTGGTGCTCCTTCAGGTCGCGCGCCAGCTCGTTGACCCGCTTCACGCCAGCGTAGACCTGCTCGACTTCGTGAAACAGCTTTTTGGCCTCCGGCGTGGCGTGCAGGCGCCCGCGAATGCGCTCGAACAGGGGAAAGCCGACGCGCGATTCGGTGTGGGACAGCAGCCGGCTTACGGCTGGCTGGGATACGAACAGGAGCTGCGCCGCGCCCCGGATCGAGCCGGTGATCATCACGGCGCGGAACACCTCGATTTGCCGAAGGTTGAAGGTCATGGCAGCAATGATTAACAAAAAGTCAATCATGAAGGATAAATCGGCAAGTGTCGAATTCCAGTCCCGCTTCTAAACTGAAAGTTCTTTGGCACCCACGTGCCGCGCTCATCCGGCCCACTCACCGCCATGCCCCACAAGCGTCTTTACGTCATCAACCCGAACAGCAGCGAGGCGGTCACGGCCGGCATCGATGCGGCCATGGCGCCGCTGCGGCGCGCTGACGGCCCGCGCATCACCTGCGTCACGCTCGCCGATGGCCCGCCAGGCATCCAGACCCAGCACGACGTGGACCGGGCGGCGCTTGCCGTCTACAAGTTCGCTCAGGAACATCTGGCCGATGCCGCCGGCTTCGTGACGGCCTGCTTCAGCGATCCGGGGCTGCACCTGCTGCGCGAGATCAAAGGCGTGCCGTCATTCGGCATCAGCGAATGCGCCGCGCTCACGGCCATGACGCTGGGCCAGCGGTTTGGCGTGATCGCCATCCTGGACGGCTCCATCGGCCGGCACTGGCGCACCTGGGGTGCCATGGGCATCACGCAGCGCGTGGCCGGCGAGTTGGCCATCGGCCGCTCGGTGACCGAGCTGGCCGACCAGGCCGCCACGCTGAAAGCCATGATCGCGGCCGGAGCAAAGCTCAAGAACGAGCACGGCGCCAACGTGCTCGTGATGGGCTGCGCCGGCATGGCGCCCTTCAGGGACACGCTGCAGGACGCCATTGGGCTGCCGGTGGTCGAACCCACCCAGGCCGCCGCTGCGATGGCGCTGGGACGCATTCAACTGGGATGGTGAATGGGGATGGTGAACCGCATGAACGACAACACTTCCGATCTGCTCGAGCGCCTGCGCGCGGTGGTGGGCGACGCCGGCCTGGTCAGCGACCAGGACGCCAGGGCGAGCTACGAGACCGACTGGCTGAAGAAATGGACCGGCCTGAGCCGCGTCGTGGTGCGCCCCGCCAATGCGGCCGAAACGGCTGCGGTGATGCGCATCTGCCACGAGACGCGCACGCCCGTCGTGACGCAGGGCGGCAATACCGGCATGAGCGGCGGCGCCACGCCGGACACCAGCGGGACCCAGGTCGTGCTCAGCACGGTGCGCATGAATGCGATCCGCCAGGTCGATCCGCTCAACAACACGCTGACCGCCGAAGCCGGCGCGATTCTGGCCAACATCCAGGTGGCGGCCCAAGAGGCCGACCGGTACTTTCCGCTCAGCCTGGGCGCCGAAGGCAGTTGCACGATCGGTGGCAACCTCGCCAGCAACGCCGGTGGCATTGCGGTGCTGCGCTACGGCAATGCGCGGGAGCTGGTGCTGGGCCTGGAGGTGGTGCTGCCGGACGGGCGCATCTGGAACGGCCTGCGCGGCCTGCGCAAGGACAACACGGGCTACGACCTGCGTGACCTGTTCGTCGGCTCGGAAGGCACGCTGGGCGTCATCACGGCGGCTGTGCTCAAGCTGCATGCCCGGCCGGTGGCGCGGGCCACCGCCTGGGTCGGCGCCCAGAGCGTGGATGCGCTGGTGCAATTGCTGGCCGGCATGCGCGCCGCGTGCGGCGAGCGGCTGGTGGCGTTCGAGATGATTTCCCAGGAGTCGCTGGATCTGATCCTGCGGCACGTGACGGACGTGCGCGCGCCGCTGGCCGCCTCGCACCCGTTCAATGCGCTGATCGAGTTGTCCGATACCCAGGAAGAGGGGCTGGCCGACCTGCTCGAAAGCAGCCTGGGCGACGCGCTGGAGGCGCAGCTGATCGAGGACGTGGTGGTCAGCCAGACGCACGCGCAGACGCAGGCCTTCTGGAAGATCCGCGAAGGCATCTCCCAGGCGCAGGTGCGCGCGGGCAAGGCCGTCAAGCACGACATCGCGCTGCCCATTTCGGCGATCGCCGCCTTCGTGGACGCGGCCGACGCGGCGGTGCGCAGCGTGTTGCCGGATGCGCAGATCATCAATTTCGGCCACCTGGGCGACGGCAACCTGCACTACAACGTGCTGCTGCCGCTGGATGCCGCGCCCGACGCGCTGGCCGCCACGGCCGCCCGGCTCAATCGCGTCGTGCACGACCTCGTGGCCGCGGCCAACGGCAGCATCAGCGCCGAGCATGGCGTGGGGCAGTTGCGGCGCGACGAACTGCGCCACTACAAGTCGGACGTCGAGCTGGCGCTGATGCAGTGCATCAAGCAGTCGCTGGACCCGCATCGCATCATGAACCCCGGCAAGCTGATCTAGACAGCATCAACATTCAAGCAAGGACACACGACCATGGATTTGGGACTTTCCGGAAAGACCGCACTGGTGCTCGGCGCGGGCGGTGGGCTCGGCGGCGCCATCGCGCGCACGCTGGCACGCGAGGGCGCGCGCGTGGCGCTGGCCGACATCGACCTGGCGGCGGCCCACGCCGTCGCCGAACAGATCATCAAGGACATCCCCGCCGCGCGGGTTCAGGCCATCCAGTGGGACCTGGCCGACCTCGGGGTCATCGACGGCCACATCGGCCGCATCGAGCAGGAACTGGGCCCGGTCGACATCCTGGTGAACAACACTGGCGGGCCGCCGCCCACCCCAGTGTCTGGACAGACGCGCGAGCTTTGGGCGACGCACTTCCAGAGCATGGTGATGTCGGTGATCGCCATCACCGACCGCGTGCTGCCCGGCATGCGCGAGCGCCAGTTCGGCCGCGTCATCACCAGCACCTCCTCGGGTGTCGTGGCGCCGATCCCGAACCTGGGCCTGTCCAACGCGCTGCGCATGACGCTGCTCGGGTGGTCCAAAACCCTGGCGCGCGAGGTGGGCCGTGACGGCGTCACCTGCAACATCGTGCTGCCGGGGCGCGTGGCGACGGCCCGCATCCGCTTTCTGGACGAGCAGAAGGCCAAGCGTGAGGGGCGCTCCGTCGAGTCGGTGTCCAGCGAGAGCACGGCCAGCATCCCGGTGGGCCGCTACGGCGATCCCCAGGAATATGCCGACGTGGTCGCCTTCCTCGCGAGCTGCAACGCCGCCTACGTCACCGGCTCGGTGATCCGCGTCGATGGCGGATTGCTGGCCAACATCTAGCCATGCTGATTCTGCGCACATCGGCTGCTTCGCCCTTCGGGCGCAAGGTGCGCATGGCGATCGACGTTCTCGGCATGGGGACGTCGGTGCGGGTGGAGCCGGCGGACACCAGCGACGCTGCCGACAGCCTGCGGCAGCAAAATCCGCTGGGCAAGGTGCCGACCTTGGTGCTGGCCGACGGCATGGCCTTGTTCGACTCGCGGGTCATCGTCGAGTACCTGGATGCCGTGGACGGACGCGGCATCCTGATTCCGAAAACCGGGCCACAGCGGTTCCAGGTGCTGCGCCATCAGGCCCTGGCCGACGGGCTGCTGGACGCGGCCTTGCTGCAGGTGTACGAAGCGCGCTTTCGGCCCGAGTCGCATCGGCTGGACTCCTGGCTCGACTACCAGCGGGCCAAGGTCGATCGGGCACTGGCGGCGTTCGCCGTGGACTTGCCCAGCCAGGGTGCCGGGACGGCGCACATCGGCGAGATCGCGCTGGCGGCGGCGCTGGGGTATCTGGATTTCCGCTTTCAGGGGCAATGGCGCGCCGCGCACCCGGCCTTGGCCGATTGGCTGGGTGAATTCGGCGCGCGCGTGCCGGCATTCGGCGGCACGGCGCCGCCGGCTTGAAGGTCAGCCGACCCGCAAGGCGCGCGGCGCTTCGGCCAGCGCGGCGCCGCGCGCGGCCGGTTCGCGCCCGGCTGGGGCGCGTTCGGGCTTGCGGCTGGGCCGCGCCGCGGGGCGGGCCTCATCCACGCGCCGCTGGATGTGGGCCAGCGCCTCCTGCACCTGGTCGATCAGGATCAGGCACAGATCGCCGGCCTGCAGCTGCTCCAGCGCGCGGTCGATGGCGATGAATTCGCCGTGGATTTCTTCCACCTGGCGGGCGCGCGTGGCGCCTTCCAGCCCCTGGCGCAGCAGGGACAGCACCTCGCCATCGGCGCGGCCGCGCTGGCAGGCGTCCTGGTAGAGGATGACCGAGTCGAAGGCGGCGCCCAGGATGCGGGTCTGCTCGCGGATGTCCTCGTCGCGCCGGTCGCCGGCGCCGCTGATGACCACCGATCGCCGCTGGGCCGGCATGTTGCCGACGCCAGCCACCAGGGCGGCGATGGCGTCCGGGTTGTGGCCGTAGTCGGCGATCACGGTGGCGCCGCGGTAGTCGAACACGTTGAAGCGACCGGGCACGCCCTGCTGGTCGCTGATGAAGCTGGCCAGGCCTTTCTGGATGGCGTCCCAGGGCACGCCCACGGCCCAGGCCGCGCCCACCGAGGCCATGACGTTCTCGACCTGAAAGCCGATCTGCCCCTTGCGCGTGATGGGCACGCGCGCCAGCGGCAGGCGCTTTTGAAAGGCGCCTTCGGCGCACACGATGTCGCCGCCGTCGACAAAAATCACCCGCTTGCCCTGCGCGCGGTGCGTGGCCACCACGGGGTGCTGGCCGTCCTGCGCGAAGTAGGTCACGCGGCCGGGGCAGTGCGGCGCCATCGACACCACCGAGGGGTCGGTGGCGTTGAGCACGGCCATGCCGGTGGGCGCCACGTTGAGCACGATCACGCGCTTGAGCACCTTCAGGTCCTCCAGCGTGGTGATGTAGTTCAGGCCCAGGTGGTCGCCCGCGCCCACGTTGGTGACCACGGCCACGTCGCATTGGTCGAAGCCCAGGCCCTCGCGCAGCATGCCGCCGCGCGCGGTCTCCAGCACGGCGGCGTCGACGTCGGGGTGGGCCAGCACGTTGCGCGCGCTGCGCGGGCCCGAGCAGTCGCCCGAGTCGATCTGGCGGCCGTTGACGTACACGCCGTCGGTGTTGGTCATGCCCACGCGCAGGCCCTGCGTGCGCAGCAGGTGCGCGGCCAGGCGCACGGTGGTGGTCTTGCCGTTGGTGCCGGTGACGGCGATGACCGGGATGCGGCCGTTGCCCCCGTTGGGATACATGTGGTCGATGACGGCCTGACCGACGTCGCGGCCGGTGCCGTAGGAGGGGCTGATGTGCATGCGCAGGCCCGGGGCGGCGTTGACCTCGACGATGCCGCCGCTTTGCGCTTCCAGCGGCTGCAGGACGCTTTCGCACACCACGTCCACGCCGCAGATGTCCAGGCCCACCATTTGGGCGGCCTCGACGGCGCGCGCGGCCACTTCGGCGTGCACGCTGTCGGTGACGTCGGTGGCGCTGCCGCCGGTGGACAGGTTGGCGTTGTTGCGCAGCACCACGCGCTGGCCGCTGACCGGCACCGAGTCGGCCGTCAGGCCCTGCGCCGCCAGGCGTGCCTCGGCGATGGCGTCGATGCGGATCTTGGTGAGCGAGGTGCCGTGGCCGTCGCCCCGGCGGGGGTCGAGGTTGACCTCGGCCACCAGCTCGCGCACGGTGTGCTGGCCGTCGCCGATGACCTGCGGCGGCTCGCGGCGGGCGGCGGCCACCAGCTTGTTGCCCACCACCAGCAGGCGGTAGTCCTGACCGGGCAGGAATTTCTCGACCAGCACCGGGCCGTATTCGGCGGCGGTGCGATAGGCCATGTCGAAGTGCTTGCGGTCGTTGATGCCCACCGTCACGCCTTTGCCCTGGTTGCCGTCCTGGGGCTTGACCACCACCGGCAGGCCCACGTCCAGCGCGGCGGCCCAGGCGTCGGCCAAGTCGCCCACCGGGCGGCCGCGCGGTACCGGCACGCCGGCCGAGTGCAGCAGCTTCTTGGTCAGGTCCTTGTCCTGTGCGATGGCTTCGGCGATGGCGCTGGTGCTGTCTTCCTCGGCGGCCTGGATGCGCCGCTGCTGGCTGCCCCAGCCGAACTGCACCAGGCTGCCTTGCGTGAGGCGCCGGATGGGGATGCCGCGTGCCTGCGCCGCGTGCACGATGGCGCCGGTGGAGGGGCCCAGGCGCTCGTCCTCGTCCAGCTCGTGCAGGGCGGCCAGGGCGGCGGCGCAATCGAACGGGCTGCCGTCCAGGGCGGCGCGGCACAGGGCCTCGGCGTGGGTGAAGGCCAGGCGGCCCACGGCCTCTTCGGTGTATTGCACGGCGACCTGGTAGGTGCCGGGGACCTCGGTGGGGGTGGTGCGGCTGAAGGTGACCGGGCAGCCGGCCTGCGCCTGCAGGGCCAGGGCGCAGCGCTCCAGCGCGTGCGCCATGGACACCTGGATCTCGGGCCGGTCGCCGTGCAGGGCGCCCACGGCCGGGAACAGCTCGCGCAGGCGCAACTCGAACGCGGGATTGGAGCGCAGGTCGCGTTGGGACTCGTCGCAGGTGACGACGGCCTCGATCGCCGTCTGGCGGCTCCACAGGTTGGGGCCGCGCAGCGCGCGAATGCGGG
>OFJB01001032.1_pt1 | contig 11701 bp, 6 predicted proteins | sample 1775081 | NCBI WGS metagenome assembly OFJB01 (sample SAMN08195771, study PRJEB24354) | sludge metagenome | isolation source: initial sludge from phenol fed wastewater aerobic bioreactor | place: India: Nagpur | collected 2016-06-05 | reverse complement strand
GCGGAATCCGGGTGCCGGGGAGGAGACGATCCGGCGGCAGCAGCAGGACCGGCAGCGGCAGAAGGACAGGCAGCAGCAGGATATGGAACGCCGGGAGCGGGATTCGCAACGGCAGATGGAGCAAGGGCAGCAACGCCAGCAGCGGCACCAGGCTCACATCCTGTACGACACTCAGCCCGAAGGCGATGCGCGCATGCCAGCTCGTCGTCTCGCCGTGGCCGCTGAGCAGCTTGATCATCACGATCGAACTGGAGATCACGAAGGCCGCCCCGAGCAGGACGGATGCCCGGACCCCCCAGCCGAAGAGCAGGCCGCAGGCTGCGCCCAGGGCGAAGGTCAGCGGGTACTGAACGCCTGCCGCGACCAGGGCAATCCGGCGCACCGCCATCAGATGGCCGATGGAGAACTCCACGCCCAGCGCGAACATGAGGAAGGCGACCCCCACATTCGCGAGCAGCGTGACCTGCGTCGTATCGGCCACCACGCCGGGGCTGTTCGGGCTGACGATGATCCCCGCCACCACGTAGCCGACGAGCACGGGCAGCCCAAGCCGCCGCGCCACCATGCCGCCGAGCACAGAGACGCCCAGCGCCATGAATAGCGTGACGATGAGGCGAACATCTTCCATGCGCGAATCTCGGCCTTCGATGTCGAACGGTCGGCAGGGACGGTCGGTCGCATGGGGAATAAGGGATCGACCCGTTCCCTGGAGGATCAGGGCAGAGTGGGTCGCTGTCAATGTGGAAGGGGCGCAGGCCTGCCCCCAAGAACGGGCCGATCAGTTCCGGTGGCGGGCAGGGGAGGCGGGCTCAGACTCCGCAGCCTCGAGCTTTCGCTCGGCCGCGATCATCGTGGCCACCGCCAGAACGACGTGTTCCAGCAGGGTCGGATCGAGCCCGATCTCGCCGGCGATTTCCTCCAGCGTCCGACCCTCCAGGCTCGCCTGGTACGCGCCCCAGAGCCGATCGCAGGCCGCAACGAACAGGTCACGGTCGCCGGGTGTGCGCCGGCCCGGCCGCTCCTCGTCGGGCAGGTGCTCTTGGGCGCCCTCGGGGCCACCCCACCACGCCCAGGCCGTGTTGAGGAAGACGTTCGTAAGCTGAGGAGCGAGCTTGAAGCGCTCGGCATTGATGCGGATGCCTTCGTGGATCTCGGCATCAGGGCGACGCTCGCTCGCCGCTTTCCAGTCGGCCAGCATCTCCACGAGGTCGATCAGCGTCATGTCGTCGACGCCGTTCGGAAAGTACTCGGGATGATGACGGTTGTGAGCGTAATGGTGATCGAGCGCCGTGCGGGCGCGGGACAACGCCTCGCGGTATTCCTCGCTGCCGTATTCGACCTTGCTCAGATCCGAATAGGCCTGCTCGAACAGCGAACGCTCCGGCTCCTCGAGTTTCGAGGCGTCGTGCGCCAGCCCCCGCTGGGCAAGCTCGGCGCGAATCTCGCAGAGAAGCTCGTGGACCCGTTCAATATGCGCCTGGGTACTGGGAACGAACCCATCGTCCTGTGCCAACATCGTCTCCGAGATCACGCGCCCAGCAGATCACGCCCACATGCCAGGGGAACGCACCGGAACTCGGCCCATCGCCGGTCTGATGATGCAGGGACTATAGCGTATTTCCCCCACGATGGTCGGGAAACTCCGGACATCTCCCCGATTCCGGAACCACCCGCTCGCCCGACCCATCTGTGCATTGATGCACAGATAGCCTCTTCGAGCCAGCCCCGAACGCCGATGGCGAAGACCTTGCAGGAAACTCCTAACACTCATTTTCGGCCGGATCGTCGTCGCCAGCACCGACTCGCGAAAGGCACGATGCCATGCAACCGAACGCCTCCCCCCTTGCCCCAGATGTCCTCTCGCACAATGAGGACGCCGGCCTGCACCGGCACCAGAGCGGCTGGCTGCGCGCCAGCATCATCGCCGGGTTCGTCTCGACCTTCGCCATGACCGCCTGCATCGCGATCGCCTATGGCCTGGCCAACAGCCTGGGCGCGGCAAGCGGCAACTCGCTCCAACGCTGGCTCTATGCGCTCTCCAATAACCGCCTCACCGAGCATGTCAGCGAGCAGTTCCTGTTCGCGATGGTCGCAAACCTCGTCATGGGCCTCGTGTGGGCGGTGATCTACGCACGATTTGCGGAACCCCATCTTGCCGGGCCTGGCTGGTGGCGGGGCATGTGCTTCTCGCTGGTGCCATTCGTCCTGACGATCGTCGTCTTCTTCCCGATCGCTGGCGTCGGCATCTTCGCGCGGGATACCCACGCCGGCCCGCTGCCGGTTGCCGGCGCACTGGTTCTCCACCTGATCTACGGCGCGCTGCTGGGCGCCTTCTACGCGATAGATGTCATGGTCGGGCTAGGGGACGCCCGAGGCGAGCGTGAAGCGGCCGAAGCCGCCGAACGCGGGGCGGCCATTGGAATCGGCATCGGCGCCGTCCTCGGCTTTATTGCCGGCTGGCTGGTCTGGCCACAGATGGAGTCGCTCGCGTCGCGCCCGGTCATCGGGCTGGCGGGAGCGCTCTCCGGTGCGGCGCTGGGAATCGTGCTTGGCTCCCTCTTCGCCATGACGGTCGATGAATCCTCCCCGGAGAACGAGCCCCGCTAGCCACCTCCCTCCTCCCGCCAAACCCGGTCCAGCCTGATGTCCTGGACCGGGTTTGGCGTGCTTGCGCCCATGCCCGATCGCTGTCTGGTGATCTGCTGCGTCAATGCGTATAGGCGAACCCCCCATACTCTGCTATCATCCCCCGCCAGAACGAACAAGCACGCAGACGTGCATCACGGGCCCCAGATACTCACGTTCCAACGTGGCTGATCGACTGACAGGCGATGCGCAGTGCGCAGGGATCCGGCGTGTCTCCTGGGCGATGACTTGGTGTGATCCGGAGGACGAACGATGGCACGCTATCTTCTGGGACGGGTTGCGGGGCTGATCTTCGTCCTGTTTGCGGTCTCCATCATCGCGTTCTCGCTGATGCAGGCGGTGCCGGGCGGCCCGTTCGGCGTCGACGAGAAGGGCAATGCATCCGCCCAGACGCGATTGAACCAGGAAAAGAAGTACGGGCTCGACCAACCGGTCTACGTCCAGTACGTCAAGTACATCTATCACGCGGTCCAGGGGGACTTCGGCGTTCCCTTCCAGAGCCCGACCGAAACCGTGACGGGGGTGATCGCCCGTGCCTGGCCCGTGACGCTGCGGATCGGCGCATTCACCATCCTGCTCGCCTACAGCGTCGGCACGCTCCTCGGCTATCTCGCAGCGCGCCACCAGAACAGCTGGCTGGACTACACCGTGTCGTTCATGGCGACCCTGGGTATCGTGGTGCCCAACTTCGTGGTGGCGATGTGGATGATCCTGCTCTTCAGCATCTATCTCGGATGGCTGCCACCCGGCGGCTGGGGCAAACCCCAACACTACATTATGCCCGTGATCGCCTATTCGCTTGCCCCGATGGCGCTGGTCGCACGCTACACCCGCGGCGCGCTGCTGGAGGCGATGCGCGCCCATCATGTCCGCCCCGCCCGGGTCAAGGGCCTGGCCGAGCGCCGCGTGCTGGTCTGGCATGTGTGGCGCAACGCGCTCCTCCCCTGTGTCACCATTCTGCTCCCGGAGATCCCGAACATCCTCACGGGGTCGATCTTCATCGAGGCCGCCGTTCGCATCCCCGGCCTCGGACGGTACTTCGTCACCAGCTCGCAGACGCGCGACTATCCCATGATCCTCGCGCTCGTCCTGCTCATCGCCGTCCTCTGGGGCATCACCTACATCATCACGGACATCATCTATACGATCCTCGATCCCCGCATCAAGATGGCGGGACGCTGATGTACGCCCCGCCCACCCGGTTGCAGCCGAGCAGGACGACGCCATGACCGCTTCCTCCAGCACCTCAGCGCCCCCAGCTTCATCCGCCCTCGCCGATGCAGCCGCCCGCAATGTCGCGCGGAAGTCTCCCAGCGGAGCACAGGTAGCGCTGCGGCGCTTCCGCAAGCAGAAGCTGGCGATGGTCGGCCTCGTCATCGTGACCATCCTGGCGATAGCGGGATTCGGCGCGCCGATCCTCGCGCCCACCAGCTACCAGAGCGCCAACCTGATGGAGGCCAACCAGTTTCCCAGCCGGGAGCACTGGATGGGCACCGATACCATCGGCCACGATTTCCTCTCCCGCGTGATGTACGGCACCCGCACCTCACTGATCGTCGGCCTCGCCGCCGTCGCGGTGTCGTTCATGATCGGTATCCCGCTCGGCCTGATCGCCGGGCTGCGCGGCGGCGCGTGGGACTTCGCCATCATGCGCCTCGTCGAGATCATGACAGCGTTCCCCGGCCTGCTCTTCGCCATCTTCCTGATGACGATCACCGGACCGGGCCTCGGCAACATCGTGCTCGTGATCGGCGCCACCAGCTGGCTCACGCTCTGCCGGCTCATGCGCGCCCAATTGCTCTCCCTGCGCGAACAGGAGTTCGTGACCGCCGCACGCAGCCTCGGGGCGAGCGAAACCTCGATCGCGGTGAAACACCTCTTGCCAAACGCCATCGCACCGATCATCATCGCGATTACATTGTCCATTCCATCCGCCATCTTCGCGGAAGCGGGTCTGAGCTTCCTTGGCATCGGCATCAACGAGCCGACCCCATCGCTCGGCAAGATGATCGCCGACAGCGCGCAGTACGTCCGGGTCTACTGGCATCTCGGCCTGTTCCCGACCATGTCGATCGCGCTGATCATGCTCGGGTTCTCCTTTGTCGGTGACGGGCTGCGGGATGCCCTCGACCCGCGTCAGCGTATCGGCGTCGATCCGGGTGACGGCCTTGCCGGACGTCACCTGGACGGCCGGCGCCTCGCCGTAGAAATTGGGAAGGGTGTAGAGCACCCCGATCACCAGCGTGATGAGGATGATCGCGTACTTCCAGAGCGGATAGCGGTTCATGGGAGAGGGGCCAGGTCGAAAGCGGGGGCCCGGGCGGCCGGTGTGCCCGGCCCGGGCCGCGAGAGGGGCGGCGCGTGCCGCCGGCGATTACTTGAGGGTGCCCTTGGGCAGCACCTGCACCACGGCGCTGCGCTGCATCTGCACTTCCACGCCCGGCGCCACCTGTACGGTCAGATTGCCCTCGCCCAGCGCGGTCACGCGGCCCAGCAGGCCGCCGGCGGTCACCACCTCGTCGCCCTTGGCCAGCGCGTCGATCATGGCGCGGTGCTCTTTTTGCTTCTTCATCTGCGGGCGGATCATGATGAAGTACAGCACCACGAACATCAGCACCAGCGGCAGCATGCTCATCAGCGACGAGGACATGTCGCCCCCCGCGGCGGGGGCGGCTTGGGCAAAGGCGTTGGAAATGAACACGAAGGCAACTCCTGAAACGTGGGGAGGTTGAGGCGGCGCACGCACCGGGCGGCGTCCAAGATGGGATGGGCTCACCCGCGCGCGGGCGAACCCTTTATTGTAAATCGCACGGGTATCACAAGGACCCGCCGGGGCGGCCCCGAGTTCCGGCGCCCGCACCCGCCTTCGAGATGGCGACCGGCACCTGAAATTCAAGCACCCGGCCGCACGGCGGGTCAGGCCGCGTGGCGTGCGGCCGCAGCCTGCGGGCTGCGCCACTCGCCCATCAGCGCATCCCAGCGCGTGCGTGCCGCCGCCAGGTTGCGCTCCTTGACGTGACCGTAGCCCTTGATCTGCTCCGGGATGCGGGCGATCTCCAGCGCGCTGGCGTGATTGTCCGCACGCAGCGCCTGCAACACCTCCTCGATGCTGGCGCGGTACTGCCCGATCAGGGCGCGCTCGGTGCGGCGTTCCTCGGTGCGGCCAAAAATGTCGAATGCCGTGCCGCGCAGGCCCTTCAGGCGCGCCAGGATGCGGAAGTTGCGCAGCATGCCGGGGCCGAACTTCTGCTTGATCAGCTCGCCCTTTTCGTTGCGCTTGGCCAGCAGCGGCGGCGCCAGGTGGTAATTCAGCTTGAAGTCGCCCTCGAACATGCCATCGATGCGGGCCAGAAACTGCGGGTCGCTGTGCAGGCGCGCCACCTCGTACTCGTCCTTGTAGGCCATCAGCTTGAACAGGCCGCGCGCCACGGCCTCGGTCAGGCTGGTCTTGCCCAGCCTGCCTTCCGCCTCGCGCACCTGCTCGACGAAGCGCTGGTACTGCTGGGCGTAGGCCGCGTTCTGGTAGCCGGTCAGGAACTCCACGCGGCGCGCGACGATGGATTCGAGCGTCTCGCGCGGCTTGAGCACAATGGGCTGCTCGCCCAGGCTGGCCAGCGCCTTTTTCACCCGCTCGGGCTCGTGCGCGGCCTGGCGGCCCCACTCGAAGGCCGCCTTGTTGTTATCGACCTGCACGTTGTTCAGCTCGATGGCCCGCAGCAGCGAGGCGCGCGCCAGCGGCACCCAGCCCTTTTGCCAGGCGTAGCCCAGCAGCATGGGGTTGACGTAAATGGTGTCGCCCATCAGCTTGCCAGCGACGAGGTTGGCGTCGAAGCTGGCCACGCCGGCCTCACCCACCGCGCGCGCGATGTCCGCGGCGCAGCGCGCGGCCGGGTTCTGCCAGCCGCCGTTGGTGACGAAAGCGGCCGTGGGCGTGGCGTAGGCGTTCAGCGCCACGTGGGTGCGCCCTTCGCGCATGCGCGAAACGGTCTCGGGATTCACCGCCACGATCGGGTCGCAGCCGATCACCAGGTCCGCGGCCGCCGCACTGACGCGCGTGGTGCGGATGTCGTCCTGCGTGGCGCCGATCAGCACGTGGCTCCAGGTGGCGCCGCCTTTTTGCGCCAGGCCCGCCGCGTCCTGCGTGACGATGCCCTTGCCCTCCATGTGCGCGGCCATGCCCAGCAACTGGCCGATGGTGATGACGCCCGTGCCACCCACGCCCGCCACCACGATGCCCCAGGCGCCGCCGGGCGCGGCCTGCGGCAAGGCGGGCTCGGGCAGCGCGCCCAGCTCGAAGGGCGAGACGCTGGCCGTGGCCTTGGCCTTCTTCTTGAGGCTGCCGCCCTCCACCGTGATGAAGCTGGGGCAAAAGCCCTTGACGCAGGAGATGTCCTTGTTGCAGGTGCTCTGGTTGATGGTGCGCTTGCGGCCGAACTCGGTCTCCAGCGGCTCGACCGACAGGCAGTTGCTCTTGACGCTGCAATCGCCGCAGCCCTCGCACACCAGCTCGTTGATCACCACGCGCACCGCGGGGTCGACCATGGTGCCGCGCTTGCGGCGGCGGCGCTTTTCGGTCGCGCAGGTCTGGTCGTAAATGATGACGGTGGTGCCCTTGATCTCGCGAAACTCGCGCTGGATGGCGTCCAGCCGGTCGCGGTGCTCGATGGCGATGCCGCCTGGCAAGCCCTGGGCGCGCGCGCCTTCGTACTTCTCGGGCTCGTCCGTCACGACGGTGATCTTGGCCGCCCCTTCGGCGCGCATGTTCTGCGCGATCTGCACGACGGACAGGCCCTCGGGCCGCTCGCCGATGGGCTGCCCGCCCGTCATCGCCACGGCGTCGTTGTAGAGGATCTTGTAGGTGATGTTGGCGCCCGCGGCCACGCTCTGGCGCACCGCCAGCGAGCCGCTGTGGTAGTAGGTGCCGTCGCCCAGGTTGGCGAACACGTGCTTTTCGTGGCTGAAGGGCTGCTGCCCGGTCCAGGGCACGCCCTCGCCGCCCATCTGCGTGAAGCCGATGGTGTTGCGGTCCATCCACACCGACATGAAGTGGCAGCCGATGCCGGCCATGGCGCGCGAACCCTCGGGCACGCGCGTGCTGGTGTTGTGCGGGCAGCCCGAGCAGAACCAGGGCTGGCGCTCGGCGCCGCTGCCTTCGGTCTTGAGCACCTGCAGCGTGTGCTGCGCGCCGTCCAGGATGGCGAGCTGGCGGTCGATGCGCGCCGTCATGTCGGCGTCCAGCCCGAGCTTTTTCAGCCGCTCGGCGATGGCGCGCGCGATCAGCGCCGGCGTCAGGTCGGCCGTGGCGCGCAGCAGCACGTTGGCCGTGGGGTTGGTGCGCGACCATTCGCCGCCGCCCATGTCGCCCTCGCCGCCGCTGCGGAACTTGCCCACCACATTGGGGCGCACGTCGGCGCGCCAGTTGTACAGCTCTTCCTTGAGCTGGTATTCGATCACCTGGCGCTTTTCCTCGACCACGAGGATTTCCTTCAGCCCGGTGGCGAACTGGCGCGTGGCCTGCGGCTCCAGCGGCCACACCACGCCCACCTTGTGCAGGCGGATGCCCAGCTGGCGACAGCTGGCGTCATCCAGCCCCAGGTCCAGCAGCGCCTGGCGCGTGTCGTTCCAGGCCTTGCCGCTGGCGATGATGCCGAAGCGGTCGTTGGGGCCTTCGATGACGTTGCGGTTGAGCCGATTGGCGCGGATGTAGGCCAGCGCGGCATACCACTTCCAGTTGAACAGGCGCTCTTCCTGCGGCAGCGCCGAGTCGGGCCAGCGGATGTGCACGCCGCCGGGCGGCATCTCGAAGTCGGTGGGCACCACGATCTCGACCCGCCCGGGGTCGAGCATGGCCGTGGCGCTGGACTCGACCACCTCCTGGATGGTCTTCATGCCGGCCCACACGCCGGCGTAGCGGCTGAGCGCAAAAGCGTGCACGCCCAGGTCCAGAATCTCCTGCACGCTGGCCGGAAAGAACACCGGAAAGCCGCAGGCCTCGAAGATGTGATCGCTCTGGTGCGCGGCGGTGCTGCTCTTGGCGATGTGGTCGTCGCCCGCCACCGCGATCACCCCGCCCCACGGCGTGGTGCCGGCCATGTTGGCGTGCTTGAACACGTCCGAGCAGCGGTCCACCCCCGGCCCCTTGCCGTACCAGATGCCGAACACGCCGTCGAAGCGGTTGCTGCCCGGCGGCGCAAAGCCCAGCTGCTGCGTGCCCCACAGCGCGGTGGCGGCCAGCTCCTCGTTCACCCCGGGCTGAAAAACGATGTTCTGCGCCTGCAGGTATGAGCGCGCCGCCCACAGCGCCTGATCGTAGCCGCCCAGCGGCGAGCCGCGATAGCCGCTGATGAAGCCCGCCGTGTTTTTGCCCGCCAGCGCGTCGCGCTGGCGCTGCAGCATGGGCAGCTTGACCAGGGCCTGGATGCCGCTCATGAAGGCGCGGCCGTGGTCGAGGCTGTACTTGTCGTCCAGCGTGACGGTTTCGAGTGCCTGGCGGATCGATTCGGGCAAGGGGGCGTTCATGGGGCCATGTCTCCTGTGATCACCGCAATCCACCCAAGCTGGCACGCGGCATCGATGCGGCAAAGTGTATGCGGCATTGCCACGGCGCGTGCGCCGCCGGGTGTCGCCAAGCCTACACTGCGCACCCATGCGGACATTGCGGCAGGTGGGAATCTGGGTTGCGCTGGGTTGGGTGCTGGGCGCGACCACCGCCAGCGCACAAGCCCTGCCCCCCGAAGTGACCGAGGCCCTGGCACGTGCCGGCGTGCCCGAGTCCAGCGTGGCCATGGTGGTGGCGCCGTTGCCACCGCCGCCGGGCACCGTCAGCCGGGCACCCGAGCCCGTCAACCCCAGCGGCGAGGCCAACCCGGCCGCCGCGCCGCAGGCCACCAGCAGGCGCAGGTGCGCCGTGTCGGCGCGCAGCAGCCGCCCCAGCACCGAGGCCCACAGGGCGGCCAGGTGCACCATGGCGCCCTCGCGGCCGATCGAGCCGCCCGTGGCGACCGTGCACAGCGAGGACAGGGAGCGCAGCAGACCCTGGCGCACGGACATCCGCCCGTCGCCGATGGCCACCGCCTCCATGTAGTCGGAATGCGCGTCGCGCGACGCGCGCCGGGCCGCCACCAGCAGACCCCCGGCGCACAGCCCCCCCGCGGCGGGCGCCAGCAGCCGCAGCCACCAGGGCAGGCTGCGCATCACCTGGGTGATGGCGCCGGAATGTCCGGCGAACAGCCACTGGACCGCGTGGATGCCGGCATGGAAGGCGATCGTCGCCCCGGCGCCGCCGACGCCGGCCAGGGCCGCCCAGCACAGCATGGCGGCCGCGCCGTCGGCCCGCAGGTGCAGGTCCGGTCCTCTCATGAGAATGATGCCCCCTTGACGCTGCGCCTCATCCCCCCGAGGGGAAGTTCGCGCTTGGAGCGGCCCGGCGCGCTCAAGGCCTGAAATCCGGCGGGCTGGGCGGGCGCGAACGGCCCAGCATGCGCCAGTACACCCAGAGATTGAAGATCAGCGCCACCGGCAGCGCGACCACGACGGCCGACAGGGCCAGGCGCAGGGTCGCCACCGGCGCGGCGGCGTCCCACAGCGTGACCTCGTCCAGCACCAGGTAGGGGAAGAAGCTGTAGGCCAGGCCGCCCAGCACGACCAGCACGATCACCAGCACCAGGGCATAGGGCAGGGCCGAGGCGCGGTAGCTGTGGCTGATCATGCGCTGCAGCGTCATCTCCGTCAGGACGAAGCACACCAGCAGGGTGCCCCAGACCAGACCGACCGCCAGCCAGTGCGTGCCGTCGCCCCATTTCAGGAACACGCCGGCATTGGAGAAGTCCAGCACCACCGACACGCCCACGGCACCCACGGCGCCCCAGCGCAGCGTGCGGCGCGCCCAGCCCACGGCGCGCACGCGCAGTTCGCCCGCCTCGCGCATCATCAGCCAGCAGGCGCCCAGCAGGCTGTAGACCGCCACGGCGCAGCCGCCCATCAGGACCGCGAAGCCGGCGTTGCCCCCGCCCGGCTGGTAGCCCGCCGCCACCCGCGCCAGGATGTAGCCGTGGGAAAAGGCGACCAGCACGGCGCCCGCGCCGAAACCGAACTGCCAGCGGCCCTGGTGCTCGGGCGGGGCGCGCAGGCGCCATTCAAAGCACACCGAGCGCAGCATCGTGCCCAGGCCCAGCAGCGACAGCGGCAGGTACAGGCGCCCCAGGGTCTGCGGCCAGGCGTAGGGAAACGCCGCCGCGAACAGGCCGATGCCCAGGAACACCCAGAACTCGTTGGCGTCGCGCCAGGGGCCGAGCAGCGACAGCATGCGCGGGCGCAGGGCGGGCGGCGCCACCAGGGACACGCAGCCCACCCCGATGTCGAAGCCGTCCAGCAGCACGCCCGCCACGACGATGGCGAAGAACACGACCATCAGCGCCAGAGGGATCCAGAAAGCCGGATCCTGCGCGCCCAGGCCCAGCAGGGCCGCCAGCGAATCGATCATGCGCGCCCCCGGTGACGGGCCACCGGCACCACGCCGTAGCGGGTGGCGTGGCGCAGCAGCTGGCGAAAGCCCGCGGCGAGGGCGCCGTAGACCACGATCTGCAGGCACAGCACGGCCCACAGGGTGCTCTCGCCCGCGTCCGTGCCGATCTCGCGCAGCGCCACCGTGCCCTGGACGGCATAGGGCAGGCTGCCGATCAGCAGATGTCCCCAGCCCGCCGCCTGCAGCGCCACGGCCAGCCAGATCATGGACCGCAGGCCCAGGCGGCCCGCGCGCGAGAGGTTGTCGGGCTCATGGCCCAGGCGGCGGCCGCGCCAGAGCGCCCAGACCGCCATCGCGGCCAGCACGCCGGTCAGCAGCACGGCCAGCCGCGCCGACAGGTAGGTGGCGAGCAGGGGCGGCCGGATGCCCGCCAGGTCGTCCAGCCCCCGCAGCGGACCGCCGGCCGGCAGCCGCACCCACTCCGGCCAGCCGGCGGGCCCTTCCAGGCGCCAGGCGTCGCGCCCCGCGGAGGCGTCCGGCCAGGCCGCCAGCGAGAGGCGCTCCGGCCGACCGCTGGTCCATTGCGGCACC